>Ga0326513_10000080_pt1 | contig 69219 bp, 125 predicted proteins | sample 2_2465_0518_D_FD_203654 | JGI IMG/M metagenome (GOLD analysis project Ga0326513, IMG submission 203654) | Bovine rumen microbial communities from UC Davis, California, United States - 2_2465_0518 | ecosystem: Host-associated > Mammals > Digestive system > Stomach > Rumen | place: USA...
GCAGTAGACATAAGAGACTTATCGTTTTCCTTCTCAACATAATCATTAAGATCAGAAGTGTCAGCCTTGCTCGCTAATGCAGTATCTACATACGTCTGCGTTGTAAAATCACTATCATTGGTAAGATCAGAAGTCTTTGATGGTATTGCAGTATCATCTGGCAAAGCACCAACATCACTTGCTGAAATGTTTACATCGCCAGTCTTACCGTTTACAGATTTAACTGGAGCATCAAGCACAATTACGCCCGCATCACTACTGGTGCCATCTGAATAATGAATGATAAGATGCCCTTGTTCATTAATCACTGCTGATGTTATAGACACACCATCCACACCATCCATGATATCAAAACTCTGAGTCTGCTTTGTTCCCGAAGTTCCTTCCCATCCAAGGGTTATCCTTTTTCCACCAGTTATATCTACAATAGACTCAACGGTACACGGCGAACCCTTAATAGCACCAAGACCTTCTACGGTCTTTTGAGTATATTTCCTCGAAAGTATATACGAGACGATATCCATGTGTTGATCTCCTTTCTATTTTTTTATGCATAGAAAATATTATCCCCACTATCAAAAGATAATAAGGATAACATTTCCCGCGACTCAGCTTTAACACCGAGTCGCGAAGATTTACTTTGTATATTGTATGGTTATATAAGCAGAATAATTGCTTCTATCCATACCAGTAGTTGCCGTTAAAAGTTTTGCTGATGCATTTGTAGTAACAGATACAACTTCTGATAATGATGTTGCGGGGTGAGGTATATTTATAGTATCGGTTCCGTTAGTTGCATATCCAAATATCTTTTTAATGGATGCGTTATTTACTCCGTAACTAATAGACTTATCACCATTAGTGGGAAGTTTACCAAAGTTAATTGTCTTTTGGAATAAGGTCTTTCCGTCTGTCCATGAGCCAATTACTTTTTCATCTGTGCTATAATCTTCAGCATTATCGATACCAACAATCTGAGCTACCCAGCGCTCACCATTCCAAAGATAGAATGTCTTATCCTCAATTGAATAATATACCTTTCTATCATTAGCAGCAAACTCAGGGAGAAGGTTGGATCTATCTACAACACCATAGTCACCACTAAAAGATGCGACGTCTTCCCAATTGTTTTCATTGAACTCAACATCGCTGTTTGCAGAAGTACATTTATAAAATGCAGACTCATACAAAACAATATCGCCAAATTTATAATGAGTACCAGATTCCCATACACGTACAGAAGCACCGTCAATAATATTAATGGTTGCTTGTCTCTTTGTGCTACCGTCTTCAGTCGTCCACTCAAACGTTACATACGTTACTCCATCACGATGTTCAGTACTCTTTATAGTACAAGGAGCACCTTTAACCGCTCCGAGTCCAATAATACTGTCTTTCGTAAATTTTCTCGAAAGCAAATATGAACTTATATCCATATTATTTAGTCCTCCTTAGTTAGAAAATTATTTACAAGAAACGCCGTCGTGGGCTTTGACACCCACGACGACCAAGGCGGGATCCCCACCTAATTATTACATAATTGTATTATGGTTTTATACCACCTTAAATACCACCATAGGCTTTGACACCTATGGTGGCTAAACGGAGGTTATTTGAAAATAGAACTCTTCCTCATGGAAGAAGAAAGTATATCAAGTATTGAATTTTTAGTTTGTGAATCGCTACGTCTCATTTCAAGACCGATCTGCTGCGCTACATAATAGTTATACTCCAAACTGGAGAACCTATCCTTACGCATTCCAGCATGTTCCTTAAGCTTAACCTTATTATCTACGATCTTGCCTTCAAGGTTAACCATTTCATTAACAAGCGCGGTAGTCTGTGCGTACGGCATAAGCAGTTTAACTTTTTCTTCTGCGGTCATAGACGCATAGCCAGATACCTTCTTTACAACTTGTTCAGCATCATACTCACTGATCAGCAATGAGAGATTGCCAGTTTGTATACCAGCACGTAATGCAGTTGCCATTTCGGAGTTCTCTTGTGCATACGCCTTAATAGTCCACACGCATTTATTTGCATTGGGTTCACGACAACGTTCAGCCATGGCCGCATCATTACAGCTACACATGGCTTCATATGTCTCACCAGTTTCTGCATCAAACTGCGGACGAGTAATGAAATCATAAACGCCCAGACCCAATCCATTTGTATCCAGTACTAGATCGGTACACTTATAATGATTAAAGTATCGCATAATTATAATGGCTACTTCATCAGTTGTTTTACCCTCAAAAGTCTCCACATAAACAATATGCGATGCCATACCATTATTACTTGGTGTAGCGATATTAATTTCCATCGCTGTAGCATCGTTATTGGTTGCCTTGCTTGCCATGAGCGCAACGTCCACAGATAATATGCGGCGTTCACCTTCAGCAAGATCTGGCACATTAATACCACGCTTTTCATAAAACTCAAGAGGCAAAAATGCATTCTTGATTACTCGACAACTTGATACTTCATCAAACTTATAAAACGCATCTTCAGCTTCACCATAGAACAGTGCTTCACGCTCCATTCTAAATGATATAGGATCAAAGTCTGCCTCGGACATTTCATCCTCAACGGCTTCCTTTGAGAAGATACCTTCCTCGATACCAACCTCATATGGTAGGCCACAACAAAAATATCTCTTGTTATCGTCTAACATAAGAGCGGCATCAGATTTACATTTGTCAAATATCCACGAACTCTTATAGTACGCAGATGTCATATACATTTCTATATTTCTTTCCTGATATTTAGGATTGTTCTTGTACTCAGGAAGATTCATATAGGGTGGTTTCCTAAGTGATGTCAAGAATTTCCTAAGAACCGTATCTACGATTTTTTTCTTTACCATTCTTGACTCGTCTATAATAACTATAGTTGCACGATTACTTCGCGCATTATCACTTGCGGTAACAACCTTAATCCACGATCCATTTTTAAAATCAACATGTGGATTATTTATTGACGTACTTATGTCTTCAATTTCATTTGCGAGATTTCTACTACCCCAGTCATGAAGCTTCATAAAGTCAGTCTCTATCTTACCGATTATCTCGGCAGCCTGAGACTTAACTCCAGACGCCACACATACTTTAGTGGCGGGGTAGAGGATGCATCTGATTACACAATATAGCGCTATCAGATATGTCTTACCTACAATTTGTTATCCCACAAGCTTTTTATCTTGTGGATCTTATGATTGTTGTTTTCATAAGTTCAGCATACATTTTCACCTTCAGCATTATCTGTTAAGGTGGCGGACACTCTTGGGTAGATTATATTCTAATAATTAGGTTCACTACCTATGCGTTACGGTACTTGTGTTTTTTACCACTACAAGTTGCCACGGAGTTGGCATCTCAGCGTTCTCCGTATTTGCCCACTATTCATAACGTATTTCTACGTTACAGACCCGATATTTTAAGCCTCGGCTCGCGATCCAATTGAAGACCGTACACATATTCATTACATACAACAAAATTTTTTGAAATAATCCTAATTGTATATTTAAAAAGTCAACAGCAAAGCGTTGAGGATTCGCACGATAAAACGCCGCCCATATGCTGACACCCTCCATTAGGTTATCGTATTTCTCTTGTTGTATCTGTGAAAAACTTTTCTTATCACTCATCTAATGAACCGCCATAGATTTTATTGAATATATCTTCTGAATCCTCATCTACGCTAAATTCAGGACGAGTGGCGGCGTACTGTCGCATATAGTCATCGTACATCTTAGAATACTTATTCTTAATACCAAGCATTTTACATAAGTGTCCGAAGAAGTACACACTAATATATAAGCCAATCTTATCTACATCTTTAAGTTCGGGATCTATCTCGGCCACTGGACGTGTTTCTTCTAACTTCTGTATGAGCTGACCAAATGATTCAACACCACCAGTTACATCATTCTTATTTTGTTTAGGTGTAATATCACCAGTCTCCATAAGTTTTTGTAATGTGGCAGTCAGCTTATCAGTGTTTTCATTGTTTAAACGCGCCTTGTGTAGCTCGAGCTGGGTAAACGCAATATTCTTAAACAACTCCTCTTGTGCTTTGGTGTTACATTCATACCTATCGCACCAGTCAGAATATTCTGTTTCAAGATAATACAGATCAGGCAGTGTATACTCATTGCCGAAATGTTTCTTTGCATTTACAAATATCTCGTCGCTCTCGTCATAGTGTTCTTCTACGGGGCGTTCTTCTGAGCTGCCGAACTTACTATCCTTCCATTTGCGCCCTTTATACTGGGGCAAACTTTGTATCTGTGTAATATATACGCTGAAAGGTGACACGTATACTTTTCTATTAGTCGGATCATTCTTCTTAGCATCCACACCGTCTACGCATTTTATATATAAATCATCGTAATAAGGTTTATCCATTAGCTGAAGAATGAACTTAACACTATCCTTTGTCTCATTAGGGATGTCTCCATCTCTCTTGCGCTGTTCGACAAGTGCCTGAACACACTCCTTGCAAAGAGGGAAGAACCCAGATTTGAATCTGGAGTCTTGATAGAATCCCTTATGCATTCCAGTATTGCGATACCAATTATCACATCTGGCACAATGCATTACGTCGCAGTCAAGTATCTCATTATACGTAGTGGCAATTTTGTCATACCGCTTACGCATTTCTGCGACACCAAGTTTTTGTTCGTCGCCAGTAGGCGCGGGTACTAAATTTGTTGCCATCCTTTTGTCCTTTCAATCTTATCCTTGCATTGATAAAATATTATAAATCTGAATTAAATGATTTGAATCTATCTTATAATTCATATCATTTTTCTCCTTTTAATCAATTATTTTTATACTATATTTACCCTTTAACCTTTATGTATCAGTATTACGAAAGAGAATAGATTAAATATCCTCTTGATACGAAACTCGATTTATCACTCCATTTAAAGGTTATTGTGCTTGCCACTTTTGCATCCACAATCATAACCTTACAAGCAAAAATACCGTGTTCATACGCATATTCAGCAGTATAATCTTCACCATCATATGTAATATCAACGCCCATATCTGTTGCATTGTTGCCCGATGATTCCAAACAAATCAAAAGATATAAACCGTTTAAGTTAAATGTCTTTGATAATCCCATGTCACCATCAGTTTTTATCAGATAATCATAGACGTTTATATCTGTTATGGAGTCAAGTCCAAACACTTCAAAGATTGCATGTAACTGTACAACGTAATTTCCGTTGCTGACATTACCTAACGTTATAGAATCACCATTGTCAGCATCTATAAGTGACACATTGCTGATATGGTTTCTGATAGAGTTTCCATAATCTGTTTGCAATTCAACTGAATCAACAAGTGTTCCACCGCTAATCGTTGAAGCGAGAGTCTGCGTATCTGCTGACGAATTGATGTTTATATTGATACAAAGCAAACGCGACGTTTGGGTTACGGCATAAACCGTTGTACCCTCGCTGTAATTCCTTTGTGCTTTTCGAGCGAGAAGCATAAGTTCCTTTGTGAAAGATGTTCCCGAAACTAACACCCAATGGTCAGACATATATAAAAACTCGCCAAGTTTCTTATCAATTGAATTTAATAGATAATATAAACTTCCGTCCGTGCTGGAGTTTTGTGGAGGTACATAACCATAGGATATAGAACTGCCACCGCTTCCGCCACTACTGGAAACCTTATCCATGACAATCCAATCAATTTGACCGTAGGTCTGACCCGAATTCGTATAAACATTAAATGTCAGCGTGTCATTTGCAGAGTCATAAACAACTGTTTGATCTTGCACTACTATTATTCCACCCCACGATGTTAAAGGAAGTGCGTTTGTGGCAAATACAACGGGATCCGTGTATTTGTTCTGTAAATTTAAAACAATCTGTGTGTTATCATATATCTCAACGTTAGTTTGATGTATTACCTCATGCTTGACAACTCCACCAACACTTCCGCTTCCTCCGAGGGATAAAATATCACAATAAATATTTCGCCAATTACCCGAATAATATGTAAGTCCCGCCGTAGTACTTGTAATTTGCAGTTGCCAATTTCCAATAGAAAGAGTCTGCGTGGTTCCGTTCCATTCCATATAGTTGTAGTAGGTAGAACCAAGGGAGTCATTTACCACGACAAGGTAATACCCGTTAACAAGGGTTTTATCAAGGTTGCAAGTAACATATGTTCCACCACTTGAACCGATTAATCCGTCATTGAGGTAGTATTCTCCACCGCCACCAGTAACGTTGATCACAGTCTGATCATTAGCCGAGTCATCCATTACAGAAGCCGAACCCGTAAACTTGAGCTTTGAGCGGTTTGGCATAGTGGTTCCGTTTGGGTCAATTATGGTATGACCGCCACCGCCGCCAGAATATTTTATTCCATTTGACACTAACTGACCCATAGCATTTCTCCTTTAATCCGTTGTTTTTGTGTATTGAATAGTGAATCTCATTCGAGATATTGAATCGTTTCGGAATAAGCAAATATACATGATAGAATCTCGGAAGTTATCGTATCTTGCCTTGAAGTAGTACCAATCATCAGCCTCGATTGAGTTGGCATAGTAGGTTATGTCATTCGCTCCCGAATGTCGAACGGCATACCCAAATAAATAGGGGCATTCATCAATACTTAACGAGGTTAGGTCTACCAAATGCTCGTTGCTATCATTGACGGGGTTTGCTACATCTACCGTAATTTGATACAACGGTTTTCCGTCAATCCATGTCCCTATCACTTGTTCATTGGTCGAGTAATGATGAGTAGGTGTAGCCGTTGGAGTCCATGTTCCACTTCCAGCGGTGTCTGTGTTTTTGGTATATCTCAAAGTGATAACAAAGTCTGAAATTGTCGCAAAGCCCGAACCCTTGTATATAAATATCGTGTTGTTGGATGGTTTATAGCCACCATATAAACAATATGTCGAGTCCTCTGTATAAGGAAATTCATAGATAGAATTATCATTTGCGGGAAATCTGAATTTTCCCGTTATGTCTTTACAATCTATCCCCGACAATCCGCTATTAATATCGTTCCACCCCGTATTGAGATTAGATGTATCAATAACAAAACTCTTTTGGTATAGTGGTTTTCCGTCTACCCAACAACCAACCTCACGTTCGGTAGTTGAATAACAAGCACTTGCATACTCTGATAAGAATGTAACTTGTGAACCCATTTGCACACCATAGACAATATAATCAGTATTTGTCGTATAGGTGGAACTGATAGTAAGAGTCTGTCCTTTCTTTAACATTAAAGGGAGACCTTGCATTATAATAGAACCAGCACCATTCCAACCGCCAACTACATTATGTCCGTCAATTTGCATCGTACAACCAGTATTTTCAGCCATAGCCATAGACGTATATACGAAACAATCTTGCGTGGCGGTATAGGAGAAATTTCCTGAGTGTGTTCCGCTTGTTATCACATTATCCGTGTCGATAAATACTCCTTGTGCATCTATCAGACCACTATAATTTCTTCCGTTTAAAATTAACTTTCCCATAAGTTACCTCTTTAATCAGTTGTTTTTGTGTACTGAATAGTAACAAAGCCTGAATAAACATTCATCCACGATTCCTTTGTCTTAACAGTTATGTTTGTTCGGTCACTTTCCAACTGTACGCCATAAGTCAGCGAGTCAACATTAATGCTGGGCAACGACAGAAACGTATAAGAACTATTATAAGCAAAGCCCTTGCATGAAACGATCAAATTAAGGTCAGCGACACCGTGAGCGACGGTCTTTGTGTCGTTTGATGGCAAAGAGCCAATATCAACCGTTTTTTGATAGAGTGGTTTTCCCGTCACCCACGTTCCCACCACTTGCTCACTCGTTGAATAGTGAGCGGCTGGCACTCCACTCGGAGTCCAATTACCGCTACCAGCCGCATCAGTAGTCTTTGTGTACTGATATGTGCATACAAATTTGACACTGCTTTGCCATTCGCTATAACTCGTATTTCGTTTGACAAGACATTTGTAATGACCAGACGTTGCCTCCCATAAATATTCCCAAAAATTAACGTTCACCCACCATGTATGAACAATATCACCAAGAGAATTTATAAAATATGCATCTTTTGTTACTTTGATTTCTTCAAGTGAGCCGCAATCCAATGCCTCTTGTACATTTGATGTGTTTGTACAATCATAGACAAATGTTTTCTGATAAAGCGGTTTTCCGTCTTTCCAACAACCTATCTGCCTTTCAGACGTTGAATAGCAGTCTCCAAGCCCTACCAACTTGCTATCGGCTGGTGAGTATTCATCTTTAATTGCTCTTAATACTCCGTCTGTAAGTTTGGTATTGGGCAACGCATCATACTCGGCTTGTGTCATTTCCTCGATTTCAGCACCACCACCAGTAATATCTACAATGGTTTTATCGTTTGTCTCATCGTCAACTATATTTGCATCGCCAGTAAACTGTAGAAAACTTCTTTGCGGATACACAACATCTTCTGAATCAAGAATGATATGTTTATCCTCAGTGTCGCTAGACGGCACATCTTCGAGCATATAGATTTTATTATCTGATAATTTTGTATTAGGTAAAGCATCGTACTCGGCTTTGGTTAAATGTACTATATCGCTGCCACCCGCATCTGCATTTTCCCACTTTTGAGTAGTAGAGTTATATTTAATTATTTGTTCATCTGATAGGTTTGTTAAATTGACATCTGTTAATTGTGCCAGTGTCGATGACCCACCAGTTGCAGTACCAACTATGGCTGCGCCACTCCGATCATGAGCCGTCTCTCCAGCCATAAGCGTACTTGGCGTAACAGTATCTTCTGTTAAGTCTATTAGAGTTTGTCCGCCAAACTCCACTTTATTAATAGCCATAGTCTCTCCTTTAAATCAATTAAACAGTTTGTACGTCACCAATACTCGCAGTATATCCACCAGCAGCATTCAGAGTTTCGGTATAAGAAATAGCATTAACTACTACTTGAGACAAATAATCATAACCCTGATCTGGTAATACAGTCTGCTGAGTTGTATAAGGTGTAACAGTCTTGGCCTGAGCAGTGGATCCACCGCCAGAATACGTACCAGTTACACCGAGAATTTCTACTCCATTTTTAATATTTTCCGCAATAATCTTTGCTTGCTCTGTTGCATTAATCTGCACAGTTCCAGAGCCATCGTGATAGCCTTGCGGAACGGTTACCACCTGAGCCTTCATGCTTATGTTTTCATTAATGGCTCCACGATTGGGCATTGTACCTACAAGCTGGGCGCCCCTTGCGTGTGCAGTTTTACCACTAAGTAACTCTGCAACAAGTGCGGTGTCTTCGCTGGTATCTGAATCGTTAGTATTAGTACCAGTAATAGTAGCACCGCTGGCATCATGCGCAGTTACGCCATTTGCAAGATCAGCAGCTGTAATTGTATCTGCCGTAAGATCTATAAGTACGTCGTTTCCAAATACGACTTTATTAATAGCCATATCATCATCCTCCAATAATAAAAGTCACACCCTTAGTATTACTTGTTTCGTAATGAGGTATTTCTTCGACAACTATATTATCCATAAGTATCTTCTGACTAGTGTTAAGCTGGACACTCTCATAAGGCTTTGGAGTTATAATGGTTTCTCCGCGATATACTGGAAGCCCTCCAGTATTTCTTTCCTCGCTCACCTTTAATTTTATAGGTGCTTCTTTCCCAACTTTTAAACTAATCGTATTTTGTTTTGCTACCTTTAACTGTATAAGGGCAGTATCATCTTTAACTTTCAACTTTATTGGAGAATCATCAATTTCTAATTTTATTAATTGAGCATTATCTACTTTTAATGGGATTTTAATTTCTGATGGTTCCATATTAGATCACCCCATCTTTTAATACATTCTCCACATCTATACTAGAAATTGTAGTAGCATAAGCCAAATCGTCGTTTGTCTTAAATCTGACTTGCACAGAACAACTTCTACCATTAATTGCCAAAGTGTCTTCTTGTGAAAGAGGCACTTCAATAGTTTTATTTGCATCATCTATTACAACATCAGCCAACGTCTTGTTGACTTCTGCATTAGCCGTCTTAAAAGTAACCCACATTTCAGTAAGGTTGGCAAGAGATACATCCGTGTCTAATTCTAAAGTTAGAGTCGGTGTAGTTCCTCTATACATATTGAATACCTCCTTTTGTATATAATTAAAATGACGGGGCATTCGCCCCGTCTGCTGTAATTATTTATGCCCTATAGGCACTGTAGCGGCAATATCAGGTTATGAACCTATATATCGCCTATACGCTCGTTTAACGTCACCACGCAGGACGCATGTCGTTTCCGACAAGGAATTTTACATTGACTCGGCAAGGGAATAACTGTCCCCCACAGTATTGGATTGGGATTTGTTTAGCCTTTTTACTCCACGCCAATGCAATAAAAGGTGCCGCAGGGAATCGAACCGCCGCATTAACTGGCGCGCCTTGTATGCGCATCTGCCACCAGCACCATGATGCACCCCTCCCACCTATAGGACATAAGTGAGAAAGGTGCCAACGGAAAGAAAAATGAAAATAAAATAAGGGCGGATTTACACCCGCCCCTAGTAACAAGCTTTATTTAATTCAATTTGTATGTATATTCACATACTTTACCTTTGCCTCTTTCAAATACAAACAGTGAAGCACCAGCATTTGAAGTTCTGTTTAATGACATACCATAAGGATCCACACCGATAATGCTGCGAATATGAATTGCTTCCGCATCCATGCCGACTTCAACGGCGTCTGCATGGTGCTTATGTCCAGCAATGATATAATCAACACTTGCATTATAAGCACGAGACAAATCATTAATTGCCACACCTAAATTCTTAACTTCACCATGAATACCAAGGATCTTCGAACCAGCAAAGTCACCATAATTCATACCAGTAGGATTCTCAGTAATGGTTATGTTGGGATTATTCTTAAGTCTCTCCTTAAGGAATGAGCTAATGACCTTGCTCATATTCTCGTCGGGAAATGCATTCTTGGGTGCGCCACAAAGTCTAAGCTGGTTATGATTACTATCAACTACCATCTGGAAATCAATTGCCACATATTTGCTAAGTTCGCTCAGCCAGTTGGCTACATACTCAGCATAAAGTAGCGATGACTCGATTACTCCATAACGCAGTTGCATAAGCTGCGAATTAAGACGAAGCATACCCTGAATGGCATCGCCCAGCTCCCATACAGAAATCTTTATAATGCCCTCTTTCTTAATAGTCATAACAACCTCAGATAAAAGAGTGTTCATTCTTTCTACGAAAATCTCAGGGCTATAAGCATTAATTACATTTCCAAAGAGATCCTTAATCTCAAATTCAATGCCATAGTGCGCATCGGCAAAACAGAGAAGATATTCTTTATCATTCTCAGTAACCTCGATACGTTTGGGTATGGCAATAGGTGGAAGTTCCTTAATGGCTTGCTTAATGTGTTCCATAATAAGCTCGTCTCTGGCCGCCTCTCTAAGGTTCTTGTTGAGCTCAAGCTTTTCAGTCTGAATCTTATATCTCTCTTTTCTAAGATCAAGAATCTGGTTGCCAAGTTCAGTTCCAACCAACCTATCTTCCATATATTTTCTGACGGCATAACCGCCGAAGATCGTGCCATTCGCTTTTCTCAATACGTCAGTTGCATAAGGTATATTGTACTTATTGCGAATCTCTTCCCAGTCAAGATCAGATGATCCGTCAAGTTTGTCTTGTATATCTGTTAAACACTGTTCATATTCTTCTTCACTCATGCCGAGCTTCTGAAGTTCTGCCGTTATATCCATTTAATCTCCTTTATTTAAATATCTGTTTAAGACTTATATCTTCGCCTATGATCTTATGTACGATTCCAAGTTCCTTAGCGGTGTCTGCATACATCCACCACTCACGATCATCGTTTTCCTTATAAAGTTCCTCGCTTATATCTGTGTTGCTAATGACATGCTGCTTTACACGCTCATTCATTGAGTCGAAGAATTTCATAGTATCCTTAGCCTTATTATTGGAGTTAGATAAATCTACCCCGCCATCATGCTGTAAGAAAATACTATTTTTGAACGCATAGCGTTCAGGGGCTGACAGATAGATGTAGTACGCAGCCGATGCCACAAGACCGAGAGCAATTGTTCTCACTGGGGTCTCAGACGCGGCGATCACATCCATAATGTTCCCAGCTGTATACATGTCACCACCCATACTATGGATAATAATAGTAATAGGCTGTCTGTCTCTCTTTGCCAGTGGAAGATCTTCAAGGTTCCACTGAAGGATCCATGCTGACACATCCCTAAGCAGTGGAACGTCCACCTCGTTATCAAAGATAATTATTCTGTTCGACAGAAACCAAGCTTGCTGCTTGTCCCAAATCGAAGTGTCGTCATTTGTAAAAATAGACGCAATATCAATTACTTTACCGTTCATTCAAGTTTCCTCCGTATATTCCCATATGTTGTGGGTGGCAATAGCGCCACCCTCTTCATATGGTAACTTTAGTTTTGTATTAAAACCCCAGTATTTATGCGGCTTCCAGCCGATTCGATACCTTGAGGGGTACCCAAAAATGGGTCAATTTAACACATTTTTTGAAAAGCATTTGAGTAATACTTCGGGGTTTACCTCATATAAAACCCTTAATAAGATCGCTCTATTCTTATTTAGTTTACTTTTTAACCCAGCCGTCTGCTGTTCAAGTTGTGGTGTCATCCTAAATGCCCTATCAAGTAGCCAACTAAATAACCCAACATACTTACTAGGCATTGCGATACGCCTTATATCGTCAACGAGTTGATCAAAGTCTTCCCTTAACAAGAGGAAGTTATCTGAATTATTCTCGCTATCTTCTTTTTCTATTCTGCTATCTAGCAATTCCAGTTGATACTTCTGTATAAGATTTTCAACATTGCGCGACATCTTCTTTGTCATATCTAATGGATACTTCTGGAAAAAGTCTACCGTTGGCACAGTCTCAGTTGTGGGCTTGTAGGATTCAAACTCCATTTTGTATAGCCGACACATAGGAGAGTCGAGCTTAAAATTTATTCTGTTTGTTGGGAAGCCCTTTCTAATCTGTTGCCAAAACGGAGGATACTTCGTTTCCTTTATATTCATATCATCGCGTATGCGCTTTATTTCATTTGTAATGTCTATAGAGAACGTACGTTTGCTACTATCTATAGCCGCCTGAGCAAGCACCGCCAGTATGCAAGCATAGTCTTTGAACTTTTGATCTTTAAAATTATATGTATAGGTTAGGCACACCTGAGCAAGATTACTTGACTCCCCGATATTCCTTTGGCTCGCACTTAAGGCATTATCCATGGCTGCAAAAGATGCGGGGTCTGAATCGTATTTCTTTTTACTCTTAGGTATATTGTTTACTATTGTCGGATAAACCTTATAGCAATACTTGGCATGTTCGACAATTGCGGGAGCGTTAGTTGTGTATATTGAATCTGCATTTTGTTACCGTATCAGCTCTTTATCCGATACTTCTTATAGTTTCCTATAAGTTCTGACTATCTCTTAACCTCCAACTTTACTTGCTGAGGTTCCTCGCGCTCGTGGGATTGCGTCCTAGTCGATACACCTTTCCTTATGGACTTGGCTCGGATGTTAGCCTGACATTTCTGTTTTAGCGTTCACCGAATTCACGAGGTATTTTTTACGCACATTTCTGTACGCTGACCCATTCTCTTAAGTCTTGATCGCTACCGTTGTTCCTATCGCAGAAACTTGTTCCTTGTAGGTTGACGGCTATACACAACTTGCCTAATCTAAAATACTTTTTAATCAGTGGATGTAAATGGTTATGCAGATATCCCAAATTGTTTTGCGAATTAAAAGGATTTCTAAACTCTGCCAGATATTCTCCGTCCTCAAATCTCTCCGAGTAACATTGAATTGCATCTTCCTCCCCATCAAAAGTGCAATCTTTGCCCACATCTTCTCCGACAGAGTGCAAGAGCATTGCATATGGACTTCCGCATATTACCAGATTATCAGCATTCTGAAGAAGCTTACCAGTTTTTACGCTTGTAGTATAATCATATATAATCTTCTTTTTGCGTTCTCTGAAATACTCACTCTGTTCAAAGCTATGATCTTGAGTCCATATCGCCAGCAATGCTTCGTAGTCATTTGAAAAGTTGGCATTCCTTTTTAGAAAGTCAAGGAATGTATTTGTGTCCGTCTTTAATGCTTTCACATAATCTCTGGTTGGAGCGGCCACCTCTTCCACAAAATCGTTGTTAAGTGCATTTACCATTTGATAAGACATTCTTTGGTAATCACCAAACTTACTGGGATGTGCCGTCTTGACTACGCCAAACATCGATCCATTCTCGCGCACCTTCTCACACCACTTCTCGTAAGGATAATCATATTTAATCCACTTACAAGCATTATTAGTGGTAATCACCTTTACATTCTTGGCCAAGTGTTTATTGCCCCACATATCCGTCAGATAAGCTGTATCATATTTCTGACCAAAATAATCTTTGAGAAAGCCTTGGATATCCGTAGCAAATGCCGCCGCCTTTGTAAAGTGATGACGGAGAAGCACATATCCATTAGTCCATTCAGGACATATAGACAAATCTATCAATGCTTGTCCGTCAAACATGTCGCAGCCCAGCGTGTAGTCTTGGCGGTACACCGCCTTACATTGATTATTCTCAACCTCTACACTTACCACATTGGTCTTGAACTCCGACCTTACATCATTAAGTATTACAATATCTTCGGGGTTGATCTCTATCTTGCCCACAATGGTTGAAGTTACCAATGATGTATACGCCCCAAACTCCGTAATTGGTGCATCGTGCTTTGGAAGTTTGAGGCCCATGTAGAGGAAGTCATGAGCCTTTTTATATAAGCTTTGCTTTATGAACATACACGAACCAACCTTAGCCTTACCAGCCGTGCGGTATAGGTATTTGTATTTCACATCGCCGTTCTTATAATGGATCGTAACTCCCTCTTGATAATACTTGAGGCGAATCTCGTCCGCACTCTTGCAGTCAAACTTATCTTTATTGGCCTCGCACTCAGCTTTGAGTGCCTTGAGATATTCATTGTTGGGATCCTCGGCCAACGCCACATCAATGCGCGCCATTTCGTTATCAAATGTGCGGCTGCCGTAATTGAAGTTTAAGCATATCACATCACGGGTATACTTTTCATTCTTTGTGGTCAGCCCATTGGCTTTAAGAAAGTCAAGGAATAATGAATTGGTGAGCATTGCTGGCTTAGTATCGTACTTCTTTCTTACGCCGCAGTCAACTTCATAAATTGATCCTGCCTCGTAATTGTTGATCTTATAGCCGTAATTGCCCAACGGCATCACCTCTCTTCGTCAAATTTAAACAATACATTTCTGCCCGCAGTGTTGATTACAAAAATTCCAAGTTCGGGATCACTTGCAAATGACATTGTGACGGGATCCTCACATCCCTTTGCTAATCTTCTAAATGCTTCGATCATGGTGTTCACGTCTTCCTCGAAAGATTCGTCGTCTTCGGGCTCCTCCTCTTCTTCTTCGTAAAGAGAGTCAATGTCGAGATAGATAACCGCGAACTCCTTGCTGACATGATCGACATCAATTACGTCGCAGCCATACAGCACCTCGTCCACATCATCTGCTGCCGCATAATATTCAATGCAGTCATCAATCTCCATGTCGGACGCGAGCTCAACAATGTAATAATTATCGCATCCAAGTTCCTTCATAGTGTCAATTAGTTTCATCTTTCTTCCTTTCTGGCTCATAGCCCATATCTTTTATCCCTCCAGTTAATAATAAAAACTGGTAGTGGTCATCACATACCGCATAATAGCGCATCGTCTTTATGTTAAACACATGTGTCGCCATTATACGCTTACCATTTAGTAAACACATTTCACAACATATTTGTGGACGTTTCGCTTCAGCACTTAGGCTCCTCAGCAAAATGCTTGTCGGCGCATTTAACGCATACTCTATCACTGCTGCCTCCCATTCCAATGTCGCCAAGACTTATAATGGTATCGCCCCTACGTAAGATCTTGTGGCAGTAATAGCAGCGATCCTTTTCATCGCACTCCTTAAATGGGAAGCACTCTTTGTGGTAGTGATATCCCAGCGCCACATATCCCTTACCCGAAGGTACCGAATCTCCGCATAGCAGACATTTCCAAGCCATTTACTTTTCCTCCTCGCTTACAGCGTATATTGCATAATATTTTCCGCCCCTTGTAGTGAAGCGCATTACACCCAGAAACTTCGACAAATCACTTTCGGTAATATGAGTCTCCACATAACGTGAAGCATCGCACCAATTGTCTTGCTGTCTTGCCTTGAAATAATCTGAGTATGGTATTTCTATTGCCTTTTCAGTCATTGTTTCTCCTTATTACTTTCCAAAATAATGAGCGCCATACTGAAATAAATGTTCAGATGCGCATCCGTTGTATCCCTGATTGCTGAAATATACCGCCCCCTGAGATCCGTCCCAGCCAGCCGACACCATAAGCAGTGCTATCTCGGCCTCCTCGTCGGGCTCCCGCATGCCAGCCGTATAGTACTGACTGGGTGCGTATATTACATCGTGGATACTCTGCCCACTCTTTTCGCAACGGTTGAGCACCGTCAGCATCACAAGAGCCTTGCCCACAATTCCTTGGTTATCCGCCTCCGACATCGCGATCTCTTTAAGTTCGCGCTCCTCGTCAGGCGTCAGCTCTATCAGTGGGCCAGTGAATAACGCCATGGGATCTTCCAGTACCCAACGCGTATACTCCAGCTCCTCCAACAGTGCCACATTCTCTTCGCGGGCCATAGCCACTTCTGTCTCCAGATCGTCCGCTCGCTGTTGTGCCACTGCCAACTCTGTCTCAAGTTCGGCAATGCGGATCTCTTGCTGCTCGCACACTCTGCTCATCCGCAGCCATGCCATAAAGTAGAGCAACACAAGTTCAATCAACACGACAATTACTATTCGATTAAGTTTCATAAAAACCTCCTTCGCATTCATAGTATCACAATTACGGGGCAATGTCAAGTCAAATAATAATAACTGGGCATATTTTTACGATGCGCTATACTAATAACTCCCAAATCTTTTAATATTCCATTATACTTTGTTAGCGACAATTCACTCATATTAAGTTTGTCGGCAAAGTATTGTCGGCTATACGAACACTTATTGTCTCTGCTCATATGAGCCGCCAACATTAAATAGTAGCGCAATACCCCCTGCCAGCTCTGTCCGCTCTGCATTATCTTTTGCACATCTTCATATATTAACATTCTGCCGCCATACGTTAACTTCGTCAAGTCGTAATTAAAAGATCGCTGGCAGTCCACAACATACGATCCGTGTCCAACTGATGTGGCCACCAAATGTCCTCCCTCAATTAATGAGTCTATGGCGCCGCCAACCTCTTCACGTTGCTTTTGGTTTGGCAACCGCCCCATCATATTAAAGTAGATTCCTTTATCTGTTAGCAGTATCTGATCGCGGTATATAGTCCCTAAGTCCATGGCGGACAAAAGCACTCCCAGTTCTATGCCAGTCAGGGGCAACTGCAACAGCTCGCGATCAACAATTATTTTGCCCATAGCAGAACTCCTTTCTGCTTTACAATAACATATAAAATTCAGGAAGTCAAGTGATTGTAGTATTTTTTTAATACAATCGCATATAACTAATCAATACTACATATTATTATCATTATTTATATATTAGTATTATTATTATATTACTATTACTATTACTATATAGTATATAATATAGTGTATATAATATATAGTATACATATATTATATCTATTATGTAGAGTATGTAAGGGTATGGTGATTGTAGTATTTTTTTATACACATCTTTATAAACTACCGCGCGTGGGGTTAGGGGGGGGGTGGTAACTATAAGTTAAGTGCGGTGGTGTGTGGTGAAGTGGCGCATTTCACGTGGGTGTGTGGGTGAAAGACCTTATGCAAAATCGCAAAAAACCTAACAAAAATCCGCGTAAACTATGCCCCCGAACCCAGTATTCATGCGGGTTTCAAGAAAAAAGTTTTTTCGCACACACGCTTTTTTAGTTTATAATATAGGTATAAGTGAGTGGGAAGTACGGAACGGGTAAATTCTACCCTGACTACATTTTCCAAAAAGGGCATTTTCCACTCTTGCCCTACTTTCAGACAAGGTAGACTCTTTACTTTTTCTGATTCGGAAAATTGTCAGACCTGAATCATACCATTTTCTGAAACCCTAAGGTGCTTACCTTCTAACATTCAGAAGGGCCGACGAACAAAGTACTCGGCACCAACAGTTCCTTGACAAGCTCCATCACATACCAGAAATCCTCGGAAGTCAACAAGGATACCAACTCAGACGGCTTAACCGCTGAGAAGGTCTTGTTGATGGAAGTGGATGGAAGGCGGATGAACGCACTGTTTTGCGGAGGAGGTACCTACGAGGAACCGCCGACAGTAATGGTACAGTGAAACCATTCGGAGGTTGATGAAACCGTGAAGGCTGTCATAGACAACCTTAGTAACATCCTTGCGATGATCCGATGTCAATATCGTGACTGGAGCGAGGATGATAACTGATGCTAAATCTGGTGATGATGCTGAGCGATCCTCGCTACTTGCTAACCTACAGATCAGACCTAAGGTCGAGTGATGATCTTTATCACAGTAGGATCATGTGGTATGTCCCACATGGTTTCAAACCCGAAGCTCTGAAGCAGGATGTGATCTATCCTGAGCAAGTGGCACAATTTAATCAGGATCTGATTTTCAGATCTCCCTCGGGGGATAGCGTTCCTTTAGCGAGTCTTGTCTACGGTCTCAAAGGCCGGCGAGGGCTTTCGGATCAATAGTGATCCACAATGGCAATCATGCCGCATCCATAATAGGAGGAAAAACTTATGGATAAAAATTTCATGCCCGTTCACACTTACCAGCTCAATCAGATCTACGCAGCTATCGATGCTGCACTTCAGACCAAAGCATTTTATATCGATGACTCTCCGTCTCTTGAGTACAGATCATGGAGCACCGATCTTGGTGCTGGCCCGATCCACATCACAATCTCAAGATGTCTTATAGCGACACTCAATCTTCAGACACGTGTTAAGATCGAGGTTGATCATGAGAAGGCACTTGACACCTTCATCAAGAGTGACAAAGAGATTGACCAGATCCTCCAGATCGTTAGATGTCTCAATCCTGAGCGGCTTAAGAATCTCAACGATGAGTTGCCTGATCTGATCGATGATACCGATTACCTCCTTGATGAGAGGTATAAATGGATCACTCCTGATTTCAGCGGACTTGAAGAATGTCCGTTTGATTTTGTATGATTCACAGCGGATCATAGCTCAACGGTAGAGCGCGGTGCTTAGCACCGAGATGAGGGTTCAAATCCCTCTGATCTATTTCGTAGCAATAGTGCTACAACCTGACCAATATTGGTCGATTATCCATAGGAGGATAAAGTTATGAAGCGTATTGACGTTCTTGAGAGTATTGAGTACACTCTCAACACCATCGATGATGATGTTCATGTCAGAAGAAGCAACGAGGGTCAGGGTGCCAGACGTGCCTTGATTAACTGCAAGAAGTATCTGTTGATGTCCGACGATGATGATGAGTTGGTTGCTATGCTCAAAGGGGCAATTGTTGAGTGTAATCGTGATATTGTCAGATGCAAGGGCAAAGGTTTAATGGAGTATCTGAATGCTAAGAGGGGAGCTTATGTGGATACCCTTTTTAATGTCCTTAGACCTGAACCTGAACCTGAGCCGAGAAAAGATGAACCGCAGTGGTATATGTTTGATGGTCGCAAGAAACTTTGGGCTGTTCCAGAGTCAGACAAAATCAGGATAGAGCTTGCTGGAAGGCTTGAAACTGATAAAGGTGTGTATGTGCATTTACATTTCATACCTTGGAACTAAGTATTATTTCCCTGATGCAATCCGTGAGTAAGCACGGCAACGGTTGATACAATCTGAACCGTGCTGAAAGCGGCAAGGGTAGTAACTATAAACACTCATATTTAAAGGAGGCATTTATGAAGGACGTTGTTTTTGATGTTGTACTTGAGAACGGTCATGTTTATCATGGTAAGCTGGTTGACTACAACCAGCACTGGAACGTATGGCTTACTGGCCAGATGGATGAGAGCTATAAGCTTCTCGAGAGCGGAACTGTACTCGACGAGGACGACTACTATCAGCTCTGGTGTGGTCAGGATACCCTTGGCTTCTGGCATTACGGTGCCAGACAGCTTGAGGACAACATTGAACATGCAGCTGGGTACATGTGGTCAAGTAGGGCATCAATAATGAACAAGTATCTCCCGAGCCACATTGCCGACATAGTGGTCAACCAGATGGCTACAGCAGTATCTCTTGAGGATCTGAAGAGGATCCTTAAGGCAGCAGCAGTGGTACAGCCTGACCTTGCCATCGATGTTGAGCAGTGGCACGGCGAAACAAATTATCATATCGTGTCTCTTCTCAATGAAGAGCATGATGTGCATGAAGTATTAAAGGAGGACGAAGTATGAGAAAGGGAATTGTGATTATGGTAATTGTAATGGTAATGGGGTTTGTCCAGAAGGCAAACGCCGTTACCCAGTCACATCAGGAGATTAGTGGCGATAGCGTTAGAGCTATCGTCACTGACGTTGAAGGTGACGTAGTAGCCGTCGAGATTTTCGACGGCAAGGGAATCGAGATCTACTCTTTCTATGGTGACAACTTCACCATAGGAGAAGAGATTACATTAATCATGGTCGATGACAAAATCGTCGGCGTAAAAAATTAATTGCGCAAAGCAGAAAGGAAAACAAAACTATGGAACAGATGGTACAGATTCAGAAGGATGCTGTCAAGGCGGTAAGAGATTTTATTTCTTACCAGAACTACAAGGATGGTGAGATGTACAAGTACTTCTCACCGATTACTGAGGAGATCATCAAGGTCTCCGAGACCGAGGAGTGCATCAATGCAATCATGAAGCTCACCCTTGATTACAAGGGGAGCAATATTTTGAAGGATCTCAGATCTGTTTGTAACAGATTTGGAATCGATGGAGGTGAGGCTATTATGAATGGTCTCCGCAGAGTTCTTAAAGAAAAGGAAATTACCTTCTGCGAGGAAACAGAAAGTAATGTTCTAGTGGCTATTGACTACGACAACGGTATAATCATCACTCAGTACAGTAGTGATGTGTTACCTAGTAGCTTTGAACTATATGATACATCGTACAAGTTAATAGCCACCCAAGATTGTGCCAAGGATTCTAATCCTTGGCCCTTCGGGGGTTGGAACTCATGGGGAGCAATAGCGTAAGAAAGGAGAAAGAGAAATGAAAATTGCAATGTATCTTAATAGGATCGTGATGGCAATAGCTATCACACTGGGGCTGTTCTTCGGAATGGCCCTTGACTCAGAGGGTTGGTGGGCACCAAGAGGACTTGCCTGCAGTCTCTGCGTAATAATGATTACGGCAGTAATTAATGTGTATCTTAAGGAGGTAACAGAATGAAGGCTCGCAATGTAAAAGAAACCTATATGGAGAATCTTAAGGAGAAGATCCGTATCAAAGTAAGCGACACCGAGATCATGGTTGATGTATATGATTATATCGATTATGATAATGAAGCCGAGTTTCATCAGGAAAAGGAAACCGTAAGCTTCTTCGATGAGGGTGAAATTAGTGAAAAGATCACCGAAGAGGTCGAAGAGGCCGCGAGGGATCTTATGTTAGACTTCGAAACGAATGTTCCCGAAGAGAATATTCAGACCAAGGTAAATCAGATAGTGGAAACTATTGTATGCTTGTTCGAGAATAATATGACTAACAAGCTGAGTAACTACCTTGGTTGCTTGGCAATGGAAAGAGAATCATTATATGACTAAAAGAAAGGAGAATAAATATGTATCTGTATCGTGTATATCGTGTTAGCTTTGGAAGGTCAATTTGTGTCGGAGAGTTCAAGACAAGAAAGGAGGCAGAATACGAACTTATCCGACTCAGAAAGATTGATACTGTGTCGTACTACACTATGTAAGCACTATGGTTGTGCTATCGACCATTAAACGGGCAAGTAACTATTAACCCAAAACGGAGGTAAACAAAATGGGAATTGATGTTTCAAGACTTAAGGCAATGGCACCTAAGCCCACCAGATCTAACGTAACTGATAATGTAATCACTAAGGAGGACGCTACTATGTCACAGAATACCAACACCAACGCAACTGTAAACAACAATACCATGGAGGACAACACTATGAACAAGATCAATGCTAACGTAACTACTGGCAAGGCAACTGAGGGTGAGTTCGCAATCAGCTATCAGAGAGATGGCTATGGAGCTCTTGTTCCTATCATCGATGGAGTACCCCACAAGGAACTCATGATGGGATATGTAAGTGAGCGTGATGCTCAGGCTGGAATTGAGTTGCTCGGCAAGGCACTTAAGGCAACCAACGGAGATATCCCTGCAGCGATGAGATACATGTACACCGCCGCAAGCGTTGCTGCGGCAGACATCAAGCCTACGGAAACCGTTGAAATTCCTGAGCTTGATGCAGAGTTCTTAATTGATTACGAAAAGAAAGCCATCTACTACTATGATGACGAGAAAGCCAACCTTGATGATCTTGATACTACCAACTGGCCTAATGAAGCAATTAAGGCTATGCTTGTTACAAGAGCGAAAGAGAAGTGGGAGCAGGAAGAAGAAGGAGCTGATAATTTTCTTGATCTTCTTGCAGGATTAATGTAATCACTAAGTTAACCAAGAGGGGCGGCATAAGCTGCCCCTCAGATTTAAAGGAGGTGTTATGTTTAAACGAAAGGTTAGTGTTATCATTAGATCCTTGAAAGAAAAGCAAAAAGAATACAAGGATCGATGGCAGAACGGAGACCCCTATGCAGAGTATTGTAAGGGAGTATATTTTGGATTACAGATAGCAATTGCTATGCTGTGCAAACAATATGATATATGGGAGGATTAATTATGAACAACATCACAACCAACGTAACTGTAAATAATGCTAAGGAGGACAAAGTTATGAACAAAAGCGAAATCGTAAGACAGTATGTATCTGAGCACCCGACACCCGATCAGAACATCTGTCCTGAGATCGTTCAGTACTGGTCAAGCAAGAAGGACGGCATCATTAACCAGTCCAACCGCAGTACCGTCCGTATTAAGAACGGAATTAAATACAGTATCAACGACAATAAGATCTACTATGCGGTGAGATCCTATAACTATGAGGGAGCATATATTAAGTGGATTCCCGAACTTAAGATGCTCGAGACTTCTCATGTCTATCTGAGTGGTGGCAGATTTATTGAAGGAGAGACAAGGGATTGGTGGTTTACGGGCCGTACCTTCGCATTCTTAGGAGACACTGTTGCCTATGATGCCAACGGACAACTTCTTAAGACATCCTATAGAGAAAACGGAGTGTATAAAGAGAAAGTGTCTGAAGGTAGATACTACTGTCCTGAGTTTCTTAAGCAGCTTAAAAAGCTGGATCATAGTGGTTGTGTCAATAACAGCAACGCTGTTCGTGATCAGGTTAAAGCTATGGGTGGTAAGATTGACAAGGATATCTATTGGCATATGGGAACACTGATGGCTTTCTATAAAAATCAGTGGGTGTCTCGTGAGAAGTCAGAGCTGGCCAAGAAAGTAGACTCTTACGATTTGAGCGAAAACGGAGACTACAATCTGAATAGCGTACCTGACGGTTATGGTTACGCAGTCACTGTTCAGATTCTTGACAATGAATATCTTTTATTCAGAAAGTTTTCCCACAGAGGCAGGGGGTATGACTATGCAACTCGCACCTGCAAAGAACATGTTTGGGAAGAGTTGCATAGAGTATTCATTGATAAGAAAGGTAAGCCTACTATAGTACAGAAGCGTTGGCGTGATCCCAAATGGAGGATAAGCACAGCTAGTATACATCTGTGGAATGATGAACGGCAGTACGTATTTGGTGAGGAATTTATTTCCCAGTGGAAGCCCGTTATGTACTTAAAGGATCTGATTGACTTCAAGAATAATAATGCTCTTGAAGAGCTGGTGAATACGCTCAGGCACCCTATTGTTGAGCAGCTTGCAAAAGCTGGCTATCCTAATCTGGCTAAAGAAATTACCTATGAAAATAAGATTGCTGGTAATTTAAAGAGCTACTTCAGGGTTGAAAGTGAAAGGAAGTTGCCCTTATATAAGTTGCTCGGAGTTAATAAGTGGCTTCTTAAAGCCCTTGAAGATGTACAGCCTAAGAGATACTATAATAGTCTTCGTCTCTTAACTGCCCGCAATATTAAGTTGCTGTACGGTACTGATGTCAGTAATCTCGACAAGGAAACTATTGACTTGTTAGTCAATGGATTAAAAGACTTGTCGTTCAATGACATCAAGGAAATCTGTGGCTATGACTCATGGGAGTACAGACATACCTACTGGATAGAAATCACTGATGAAATGCGTAACTTTGTAATAAAGTTATTGCGCATGAGCAAGAAGTCAGGTCGGGATATGTGCAAAATGTATATCGATACAATGAGAGTGTATCAGAGAATAGAGAACAAGCCTGATGTAGACTTGCACAGATTTGAAGATGCACATGGGCTTGTGATTATTCATGATGCATTAGTAGCCATTCAGACAAGGGAATATGAAGAGCGTCAAGCACGGTGGGATGAAGAAAGACGCATGGCGCTGGAAGAAAAGAAGAAGAGATTTGAACGACTTCAGAAAGATCGCAAGGAACGCTTCAATGCGGAGAGTGATAAGTACATCATCCGCGTACCTGAAGAACTTGAAGAGATTACAAAAGAAGGTTGTGATCTTCATCATTGTGTAGGTGGTTATCTGGAAACCCACGCAGTAGGTAACACAAACATCATCTTCTTAAGAAGGAAGGCAAGTCCCGACAGTTCATTCTATACGATAGAAGTTAATCCTAATAATGTCCTTGTTCAGATCCATGGCTCGCACAATAAGTGGCTCGGCAACGATCCCGAAGCAATACCCTTTGTCTACAAGTGGCTTAAAGATAGGGATATCAAGTTTGACAAGGGAATATTATTGAACCTTGGTGCAGGATATGGCAGATCATGTGACCAGCTTGACGAAAGCTGGCTTACAAAAGAAGTAAGATAAGCTTGACAAGATGATAAGTTCGTAGTAATCTTAAAACCAACAGAAGGGAGTTATCATGAACATTGAATTAAGAGCACCGCCGAAAGACAAACCGACAATTGAATATGGAACATATACAACAAATTAAAGGAGATTATTATTATGGCTAATAAGATTTATAAGAACGTTGCTGGAGTTACTAACATGGATAAGATTGATATGATCGCTAAGGTTAATGCTAGTATGATTCATATAGCTTGGAAGAGTGATCTTAGCGCCACATCTAAGATGAAGGCGTCTGCCAAGAAGGAAGGAATTAAAATCGTCAAGGTAAGTTCTACTGCCTTAGCACTGGATATCCCGTATGAGCACAGTAAGGAATACGACAAGCATGAACACACTGGTAACTGGCAGGAGCGTGTACAGTGTGCGGCTAAGGGAATCGTCAAGCATAAGACAACTGGCAAGTTGTATGTGCAGGGATATCCCCAGAAGAGCAAGAAAGATGGATCGCTTCTCAATCCGATTAGAACTAAGTACTACTTGAACGGAAAGGAAGTTAGCAAGGAAGAGGTTGAGCCCTACCTCAACAAGAGTTCTCACGGTGAACTCGGAATGCTGACCATTCCTCTTGATAACGTCTTTGAGCTTGGCAAGGTTGAAGAAGACGAGATGTGAGTTATACAAAGGGCGGTGTAACAGCCGCCCTAGTATAAATACAATTGAATATTGATGACAACTGAATATGGAACAACTAATTTATTAAACGCCTAAGGAGGACAAATTTATGTCACAGATTATTTCTTTCAACAACTACGCAGCAACCACCAACAGCAACATCGTAATCCCCAACGTAACCGCTCAGTCAGAAGTGCTTGACTCTACACCGAAGGCGCACATTAATCCTTTTGAGAACAGAAGAGTTCCTTGGTCTGGTATCGGAAATGATATCCGCTCTGCATCTTGTGTAGATGAGGCTATTGCAATGTCGGGTCTTAACTGGGAGCTTGGTCTTGGTAAGGTTTATGATGAAGCTGGACATGTTATTCCTCACTTCAATGCAATAACCCGTGCTGATACTGGTAAGGTATTTGGTATTACAAAAGATAAGTACAAGCCAGTACAGAACGCAGATGCGTTTGGGTTTGCAGATATCCTCCTTACTCAAGGGGCTACCTTTGAGAAGGGAGGTTGTTATAAGGGAGGAGAAAAGATTTGGTTCCTCATGAAGTTACCTAGTAGATCATATGCTGGTGATCAGCACGACTTGTACATGTTCTTAATGAATGGTAACAACGGAAAGCAGTCACTCTTTGCTGCTTTCACTACCATAAGAGCTATGTGCTGCAACATGGCTCATCTTGTAAGTAAGCATGCTACCTACAAGGTAAGCATACAGCATAGAGGTAACATCGAAGGCAAGATGCTTGAGGCTCAGGAAGTAATGGCTGGTGCAACTGCATACTTCGATGGACTTGCTCACACCATGGATGAACTGAGAAACATCAACCTCACTCGTGCTGAGATGGGCAAGATAATCGAAGGCCTCTTCCCTTATGCAGAAGATGCTACCGATAGAGTTAAGAGAACGGCAACTGAGAAGAGAAATCAGCTGATCAATATTCTCTACAACGCTCCCGATCTTCAGAATGAAGGAATGAATGGACTCAGGTTAGTACATGCACTTACCGACTGGGAGTCACATGCAGAGCCTGCAAGACATCCTGAGGGATTTGCAGAGAACAGACTGATGAACCTTGCAGAGAAGCCTATGCTTGCAGACAAGGTAGTTGAGATTCTCACCGCTTAATCACTAGTAACCAAGAGGGTGGGCATAGTGCTCACCCTTATTTAAAAGGAGGATATTAATATGGCTGGAAAGAAAAAGAATTATTGGTATGTAATCGTAATGACGGGAGATGGCCCCGTATTTGTTACAAAGGTTAACCATTCAGATAAAACAGCTGAGTGGCATAAGGATGAAAAGCCCCTTGAAATGGGAGAGTTTATGGCAAAGGATTTGGCAATGGGACTGATGTGCAACTTAACATCAGCGTATGCCGTATGCAATTTCTACGAACTCGACCATCAGCCCTATCTCTATAACAATGGACACTTTAAGTGGGAATCAAATGAAAAGGAGGATTGATTATGGAAGACGCTAAGAAAATGTTTCATCGTATTTATCCCGAAGGGATCATCACCAATGCCGAAGAAATAAATGGCAAGTATGTATTTGAGGTTGCATTTTCTGATGGTATCTATTATCATGTGGTTACAGATGATACTATCTCTAGAGCCTATGATGACTACTTTAGAGCAATAAGCGCTGCAACAAGATAAGGAGGAAACGAAATGAAAGCTTACAAATTAATGCGCATGAAGAAGGATGGAAAGGTGTATCCGCTGTTCATCGACAAGACTACTCCGACAAAGTTCGGAGAGTGGTTGGAAGCAGAGTGTCACCCTACTAAAGGATTTGCAGTCCGCAAAGGATGGCATTGTTGCTTCACACCTAATGCACCACACTTAAAGGAATCCCTTGCCTCTGGAGAACAGAGAGTGTGGGTCGAAGTTGAGGTTGAGGACTACACCACCTATGATCGTCCCGAAAGTCAGGGAGGCAAATGGATCCTTGCTAACAGAATGAAAGCGATCCGCACTATCACAATGGAAGAAGCAGCTGAGATAAGAAAAGGAGGAAACTAATATGAAGAGACTTATCGCTTACATGAACGGAACACTTACTAACCCTAAGGCAGGAATGCCGATTATGTTCGTGTCTAAAACGTACCGAGTGTACCACTGGACAGCTCCTAACTGTTCCGACTCTAAGTGGCACGATCATGCCACCTATGAGGGAGCTAAGGAAGAGGCTGCCGACTGGGAAACAAGGGGCTACCATGTTAGTGTCGTAGTTCCCGCCACCCACAAAATGTAAAGGAGGAATCATGGAAATAAGGCCGCCGCCGTACTTGACAGATTTATAAGTTAACTGTAAACTAAACACATAAGGAGAAAAATTATGAGACAGAATGGAACTATTGAAGTGTTATTTGAAGCTGTTACTTGCCCGACTATCCAGACGGTTGTTGATGTCGTCAAGAAGGAACTTGAAAACAAGAGATACTTTACTGATATTAATATTAGTATCCTTGATGGTATCTTAGAAGGTTACTTTAAGGTGGAAATGAACTTATGTTATGAGGCAGATTATGTCAGGGGATGTGCTGGAGACTATGATAGTCCCGCCGTTGCTGACTCTTTCGACACCTTGACAGAAGAGCAGATTACTGATACCATAAATAAGATCGCAGCAAAAGTAAATGGTCTTAATATTGATGAAGTCTTTCTGGATATAGATACCGAAGAAACCCTACTTGACAGAATGGAAGAGGAGGAATATGAAGCGTATGAAGATGCGGAAGAGTTAAGGGGCGAGCAGTGGCGTGACGAACAGAGAGACGGAAGCTATATGTATTGATTAAGGAGGAAAAATCTTATGAATAACAACACTCAGGTAGTATCAGCAGCAAAGTTCACAAAGGAAACTGGTATCAAGATCAGCAAGCTTTCAGGCAAGATGGAGAACGTAAGGGCGATCAGTACTTATGCTGGCGATAATCCTAGCTGTATGGCACTGATGAAGTGTCCTGAAAATGTATGCAGCCACTGTTATGCATACAAGCAAGTTGAGTCTGGTGTTTATCCTGATCAGCGTAAGTGTCTTGAGCGTAATGGAAAGGCACTGTCAGGATCACTGCTTAAGATTGTTCCCGACTTAAGCAAGCTTAAGAATCACGCGATCTTCCGCTTTGAGTCACACGGCGATGTGATCAATGAGACCAACGCCCGTAACTATATCAGGATCGCAGCTGCTAATCCTGAAACAAAGTTCGCAGCTTTCACAAAGCGTCCACTTATCTGGAAGGCAGCGATCGAAAAGGAGGGCAAGCCCGCCAACCTGAATCTTGTGTACAGCAGCCCTCAGGTTAATAAGTCGGTAACAAACATAAAGGAGAAGTTTCCCTTCTTCGATGTAGTGTTTACCGTATACGAAAAGGAACACGGGATTGGCACTGATGTTCCTTGCCAGTGCGGCCCTGAGTCCTGCAATAAGTGTCGCTTCTGCTACACAAAGCAGGGATGTGTCGGCGAGATATTAAGATAATAACAAACTTAAGGGGGGGGCGGCAATAACGCTGCCCCCTTTTAAAATAAGGAGGAATAATATGGGTAAAATACTATCGGACATTACAGTAAGGCAGATTAGAATCCTTGAGAAAAAGATTGAACCGTACACAAAGAAAGGATGGATGGTCGAAGGCAGCGATGCAATTGACGGAGCCATTTCAATCTTCTTCAACAATGACACCGACGAGTGTTTCTTTGTTGGTGAAAACGGAGAAGTGATCCAACCCACATTAAATGTAACGCCAACATACGCGGCCGCGCTTATGGCCAGAATAGAATCTAAAATTAATAAACTTGTAAAGGAGGATTAAACTTATGACTATGGAAGAAGCAAAAGATATTTTATGGGAGAGCACACCCGCCGATGTTATTCTTGATACCTATCAGACTGGATCCTATGTCGAATTTACTTGTAGGGCGGGCGGCGATGTATGCGTATACCGCGTGTATAATAATGGAACCATAACGGAAAGATAGTTGACAAAATTAAATATCGATGTTACTATTAAAAGGCTCAAATAGAGCCACTATTTAAATGGAGGAATAAGTTTATGACATACGAAGTAATTCTTGTAAACAAACATTATTACAGCGCAACGATTGAAGCAGCAAATAAGGAAGAAGCAGAAGAGAAGGCAGAAGAGTTACTGTGCGAACTTGGTACTGGACTTAAAGCGTACGACGGTGAATCTTATGTTGATATAATAACGGAGGTGTAAGTATGAGATATCATATGACAGATTTTTATTCATGGGAGTGTCCGATAATAGAACAACTTCGTCACGAAGGTAAATTTGTCTATACCTTAATCGATGTAGGCGGAGACGATTATGTTATCAGGCGCTGGGGCATCTGTAATAGATTTGGTTATCTGGTTACTGACGTGGATATTCTCGAAGGAATAGACGAATTAGATGGTTACGATTTTGAAAACCTTGACGGTGAGGATGACTTCACTATTATCCGTCCTATAAAAGATGTATCCTCAAGGGTAGAGGAACTACGTAAGAAAGGGAGATATAATTATGAGATACACAATTAGGGTTCAGTACAATGATGGTACAATTATTGGCTGGATCACTGATGATTATTCTTTAGTTAAGTTTATTCTCTACACAGAGAACAAGCGTTACGGTAAACAAATCAAAAGGTTAATTCTGAAAGGAGAGCACGTATGAATATCTATCAACTTTGTGACGAAATAAGAGAAATGCTGCGCAACAATAGTCTATGGTGTGATGAGGTGTGGCCGATAGACGACGAGAATAGAATATGTGTTGACATCCAGTGGGGAGACTGGAAGCATGAACACCTTCGCTGCGACTTTTTAGTTGGTGATTATCTTAATAGCAAAGGGATCCACTTCGATCATAGAGAAGTAATTACTGAAGAAGATGGCAGCGACTGTTATTCGGCAAGTCACTATTATAAACTAAGGGAGGTGAGTTAATGGGCGGCAGAATGCATAACGGTACATATAGTGTAAGGGAGTTTAAACGATTACTGTTGGACAATGGCTTTGTATGTGAGCGCCAGACTGGTAGCCACATAATATATAAGAGAGGCAGCGAGACACTATCAATGCCTAGTCATAAACCCAGTCAAACTTGTTTGTATGATTTGATCAAACAATATAATTTGAAAGTGAGGTAAACAAAGTGAAACATTACACAGAGGACGACTACTTATCAATAGTGGATCTCAAAGGAATGCCGATAGGCACACGTATACTGGGCACTAACACTTATTATTCTGCAACGAAAGTAAGTGAGGACGGCTGGAACCTCGATGATCGTATTGATACATTCCGTAACTGTTCAGATAGGTTTATTGCAAACACATTTGAATATACAGAGTTTGATGTAATGTAAAGAGGAGGTGTGTAATATGAGTTACATAACAGAGAACACAATAGTAATTAAACCTGATGCCGAAGAAAGAGTTGTGAACGATCTTAAGGAATACGGTTGTTCTGGCATTAATAGTGTGTGGCGCAATGATAAGATGGTCATAATCTTGTTCGACAATAACGGTGACAACCCTTGGGATATAGAGGGCACAATTAATCTTCAAGCCGACTGGGAGGACTTCTATGTGATAGAAACTAACTACGGCGATGACGATGGTTATTGGACTCAGGTATTTGTGGACGGCCAGTGTGTACCTTATGACGGTGATGCACTTGACTGGCTGTGTGATAACTTAGATCTCAGTGAGTACTATACAGTAAAGGATTTAATAGCATATAATATTTAAATATTTGTGCTTGACAAAACAACAATATCCACTTACAATACAATTGCGTAAGAAAATTAAGGAGGAATTAATTATGAGAGTAAAACATTTTTCAGGATACGGCAGCGTAAATGTTAAGAAGGTAACCAGAGCAGAGCAGCCCAACAATAGAGTATATCTTCATCTTCAGGTGCGCGGCCTTCATGAGCGCGGGATCTGCAGAGAAGACAAGTACGATGTTGTACGCTGGATCGGAACCAGATGTGACAAAGCTCTGACTGACTACCGCCAGATCACGGACATGCGAGTAGAAGAAGAATGGGACGAAGTTAACCGCGAGGATATTTGTGACTACTATATTAACTACATAAAAAATCCCGCCTGATAAATTAATACGGAGGTAATGAATATGGGACAATATTACATGGTAACAATCTTAAGGAACGGAAAGGCAAAGTATTACAACAGATATGTTAAGCCTGACAAGAAGGGGCTGGAGCATTTGGAAGAGTGGAATCGCGAAGAGGTTCAGCAAAAAGGGTGTTACTATACTATGGCCAAGCTTATGGAGCATAGTTATGTTGATAACCAATTTGTTGATGCGATCACCGAAGAGCTGATTAAGAATGGATCGGCTCAGATAGCATGGGTAGGAGATTACGCAGAGCTTCCTAAGGAATATAAGAAATATAATCCATGGAAAAGAAATGGTCGTATAATCAAATACACCACGCCCGCTGCTGACCATGTTCTCTCTGGTAAGTACATCGTCAACTTAACTAAGAAGCAGTATATTAATTTTGACGAGTACTATAAGGCAAATCAGTGGAAAGAAACATGGACTGATAGTGATGGTAACAATCATGAATCGATCTGGTGCATACATCCACTGCCCATTCTTACTGCATGCGGAAACGGTCTAGGAGGTGGTGACTATCGCGGATCCTGCATGGGAATCGTGGGTGCATGGGCTTTTGATGAAATTAAGATCGTTGATCGTAAGCCCAGCCCTAAGTATCATCAGATTAATCCTATGCTAACAGAAAGGTAGTTGACAAAATAACTAAGTAATGATATAGTGAATTGCGTAAGAAAAAGGAGGGCTTAATGTGTCAAACACGACCACCGCCGTAAGTAAATAAGATAACAGTAAACTTAAATTAAAAAGGAGAGTTAACTATGGGACTTGACCAGTATGTATATAGAATGAAGAAGATAGGCAAGGCAACTGCAAAGCAGCTTGAAGGCAAGAATACCGCCGATATTGACTGCCATAAGTTTGTGGTAATGGATCAGGACTACGTGGATAAACACCCTGAAATGTTCTCTGATATAAAGGATATCTTAACGCCCGTTACGGTAATTGATACCACAATAGACATAGAGCGTATCAAGAAAGACCACAATGTGCCTGAACATTGGTGCATATATATGAGAAGCTTTATGGGTGGCGGAGTAACGTACGGATTTTCTGGTGACGGAAAAGCTGTCTCGGTCTCTTTAGATGACGACAAACTTAAACAGTATCTGCTCGAAGAGGAAACGCCTTCTTATGTTTGTTATATGACAGAAGTATATTACATGCGTAAGCATTATGAAACGCAGGATGCAATGTACGATTTGTACGACGGCGACATACAGAACTGTGGGTACCATCATATGTCGCAGGAAATGATCGAAGCTCTGAATGATCTGGAAGGTAAGAAAGTACTTGACGAAAATGCAACTAACTTGTATTATTATGAGTGGTATTAAGAAGAAGGAGGTTAAGATAATGGCAAACTTAACACAGTACGTTCATGATAATTTTGATGTATCAAAGTCAACTCTGGATCTAATCGACAACATCTGTCACTATGTACTTGCGCAGCCTGAATATGTTGACGGCGAAGGACGTATAACAGAAGAGGGCTGTATGTTTATAAGCGGCCTACTGGACGGCGTGGCAGATATGTGGTACGATGAAATAAGAGAAGCATGGAGGTATGAAGGATGAAATTCTACGGAGTCAACTTCCTCGACGACGAGGAGAAGATGCGGGACTTTAATTACCTTTCTAAAGAAGAGTTTCTCGCCAGCTACAGTTATCTGACAGAAGAGGAGTATGATAACACTGCGATACTGTACGCCAGAGAAAGGGTTGCTTATAGCAAAGGAGGTAACAGTATGAGTACTACAACATTAAGTGAAGTATTAAGTTTGTTATCAGATAGTAACACCGTCGAAATTCTGGATGAGGAAGAGAATGTCCTCGGCAGTTATGATGGTAAGAACTCTATCAGCAAGATCCTGATGAATCATTTAGTTGATAGCATAAGTATTCTGCCCATGGGTAAGATAAATATCTATATATCAGGTAAAACAATTGCGTAAATAGACTCTTACTTACGAATAAGGAGGAAAGAAATATGTTAGTTACAAGAAAGATAAATAAGGATACTGTAGCTGTAGTTACCAATGGATATTATGAGGTACTGCTTGGGATTGGTCTGCGTAAGAGTGGCAAGGCTTATTATGGAACGGAGGAGGGCGCTATCTACCTCTGTGAGGATAAGCTCGTAATCAACAAACCAGTGGCCGAGAAGTATGGACTTAAGGTTGTAGTAAGAGGAGAATGATTACACCATGAAGAAGAAAACCAAGGATGTACCACGTTGGTCAGGCTGGACATTACTTGACGGAACGGAGGTACCAGCAGTTCCATGCGGATCAGTGTTCAAAGGTAAGAAAGAGAAGTTAAGATCGCAGCAATCTAAAGAGTTGAACAAACTCAGGAAGGAGTACTTATGACACTTAATCAGGCTATCATTCAGGTGATTAGCAACCAGTTTAAGAAGGATGCGAAAGAAGCACACACTCAGGTGGAGGCGGCGTTCTATAAGATAGAGAAGTATAACGGTCACTACCGCGTTACTAATCCCGCCACACATCGCTACTGCTATATAGTATACAGCGGCCACTACATGAAGGGAGATCGCTGGGTGCTTTACTGGGGATCCACTGGTCAGGGCAGAAAGGAACACTATGGGGATCCCGCCGATATAAAGGTGGATCTGGTTAACATGCTTAATACCCCTTACAATAAGTATATGTGCGAGTGTGAGTGGGAACATAATGGTAACCGTAGTGAAGCTATGCAGAAGTATGTTCACCTGATGGATCTTAAGAGAGACTATCAGGCATGTGATGTAGGTATGACTCAGGTGCTAAAGGACATTGATAGTCTGCAGAAGAAACTTATTAAGTATACCGAGCAGCGAGTTAATTATATGACGAAGTTAAATAACTACAGAAATGAAATAGGATTAGTAAGGAAGGATAATGTATGAGCGGACGTCAGGAAAATGAAAACAGAATAGAGGCCGCCATTACCCAGCTCCTTCAGGGGGCGGCGGCAGAGCTACAACTTTGGAACGAACTTATGCGCGCTTCAGGATTAACGGCTGTAACTCGTAGGGATCGTATCACAAAGGTAAAGGCATTCCTGAATGGTCGTACGCCCGCTGCCATTACCCGCGCCGATGTGATTACTTACTTTGGAGAATTGCGTCAGAAAACAATTACCGATACTTACCGCACATCTATCTGGTACACATTAAGTTCGTTCTTTTCTTATCTTCAGGAGGAAGGTATAACAGAAACCAACCTGATGAACGGTATTAAGCGCGGCCGTAATAATGATGTGCGCAGCCAGATCACAGTAACTGCCCGCGACTTTGCAGATGTAAGCAGTTCTGTTAAGACTGATACGCAGCGATATGCATACGCTGGCAGCATTACATTACGTAACCGCGATATGCTTATGCTGGCTATTCTAATGGAAACTGGTCTGCGCGAGACTGCTCTGACATCCATAGACGTAGGGGATCTGGATGGAAACCACATATCAGTAATAGAGAAAGGAAATAAAAAGCGTGAGATCTACTTATCAGATAAGACTATCACGATCTTAAATGCTTGGTTACGTGATCGTAGCAACTTACTTAACGCACGTCAAAAGATAACGGATGCTTTGTTTGTATCTAGAGACGGTAATAGGATCTCACATGATACCGTGCGTTATGTTACAAGGAAATACTCTGGCAACAAACTTACTCCCCACAAGGTAAGAGGGGGCTACTGCTCTATCCTCTACGATCAGACACACGACATAGAGTTCGTCAGGCGGGCAGTGGGTCATGCACATGCCAGCACCACCCAGAGGTATGTCCGCACAGATGGGCAGGAGGCTCGTAAGGGAATGGAAATAATTTGTCAGACAATTTAAATAATTGTTTTAATTGTATACACAAATTAATTATTTTATTTAATTATATACACAAATTAATTATTTTTATTAAATAAATACACAATTAATTAAATATTTTAAATTGTTTAAATATTCGCACAATAAAGAAAATTGTTTGCTGTGTTGGGCAAACCCTTTTACTCACCTCTTATCCCTCCCCCAAATCCTCTACTTGACAGCATTTCTCGACATATGATACAATTAACCCAGCACAGAAAGGAGACGCCTATGTTCCTACTTACAAGCATAATAATAGCCATAATATCCATCATATCCATTGCCTTCACTTCACTCGCCGCAAACATAGGATATCTGGGGCGTAAAAACCGCAGTTACAAATGGATGCAGTGGGCTATGACACACGAAGATGAATGGCTCGCAAACACAGACAGAATCGTAAAAGAATACGGAATGCTACGTTACTATGGCCCCCTACAAAGAAACCGTAGTGGCACCAGATCCAAGGGTGATTTAGTTAAGTACGGATATGACAAAATTAAATGTCAGTACGGACTTATTTGTGGCGGAGAATTGGTGCTTGGCTATGAAAACTATAGCATTCAAGCGTGTTCCGACCGATTGCCAACCGTTAACGGAAAACGCATAGTATTATATAATCCAAAGCTATTAGTTGATGGTGTACATCGTATAGGTTATAAGGTAGTAAACGAAGGAATATACTATATAAAATGGTGCGGAGAATTTAAAGAAATAAATTACAAAAAGGGATATTGGTCAACATATTGACAGATACCATAGTTGATGATAATATATGCAAAGGAGGATGGAAACAACTATGACAAATGAAACAAATACAATGCCCACAAATTTTCAACTGATCCGTGAACTTAAAAAAACTTACGGGAGTCGAACTCATACTTTCGGATTCCTGACAGATGGAGAAGCTGAAGAAATCAGCAAAACCCTCCGTCTGAAAGAAATGAACATTCTGGCACTTCGTAACCTGAGAGATTTTACTGTGGCGATCTGGGCAGATCATGATGATGAGTCCTTCAAGAAAATAGACGAAATAAGTGCCATAACGTATGTGATCGACATGCAGATAGTGAGTCTCGGAGGAGAAGTCTAATATAAGTGAGTAACCGACATACAGATATTTAATTATTAATAGAAAGGAAAGGTGGTATAATTATGTATACAGTAGTTATAGAGTGGCTTGATGACGGAATGAGAAGAACATACGAGTGCAACACTGAGGAAGAGGCACTTAATCTCCAGAAGCGTTTCGAGGATAGATACAGCAAGGAAAATATATGGAGTACAATAAGATTTGGTGCTGTAATGCATGGTTCATATTATCTGGGAGCATTTTGATATGTATATATTAAAAGATACATCATACCCATACCATGAAAGTCGCTACTATGACGGAGGAATAAAGGTAAATGACCAATGAAGAGATAATGAATAAATATCTTGAAATAGTACAGCAGCTAGACCAAATTATATGGTGGTGTCAGGTGGCGGATAATCCGATTTACAATGTGGACGAGAATGGTAAGCGTCATTCCAGAGATTTATATGAGATTCGCAAGGGGTTTGCACAAAGATATAACCAACTTAGTGATGCGCTAGAAAAGGAAGGAGTGTAGCACTTATGAGAATAATTGATAGCCAGTATGACTACTATGATTACTTGCAAAACTATACGGATCCTATAGTGTTTGATCGCAGAGGTTCGCGCGTGTTAACTAAGGAAGATGTGTGCCATGCATTGTCACTTTATAATGATAGAACTGACAAGTACTTACTTTTGCTACATTGTGGCGCAACATACTGGCTCATTCTGGCCACGATTACCGAAAAGGAAAAGAGTTACTGGGGAACACGTAAAGAGCCTAAGAACTATGACCTCAAGGTTCTGAGTAAGTGGTCGGATTATTCCAAAGAAAGAAAGCTGATTTCCCTCGACGTTATCACACTTCCTATGTGGAAAATATATCCCGATATATATTCAGGTGAAGTAGCCGAAGAGGCTGCTATTAAGTACATGGACGAAATTAAAGAAACGATTCGAATTAACGATTATAACTATTCCACAATATGTGACGCATACTGCAAAAAGTGGGACTATACCGCGCAGAAATATGTCGAACAGTATCAGCCCCCACTTCTTAAGGCTTGCGGCATATCCAGTATAATTGAACCTATGGAAATTTTTGTTGCCATTGAGGAGCACTTCTCGTTACTTAAGAGTGAGGCTGAGCGAACAGAACCACTGGGCGCAACCAACGACGACAAGATAATTATGCACGGATTTGATACAAAGACATCGTTTAGGGGGTAGTAATAAAAATGAAACTGTTAGAAGATTTAATAAAGATTGATCACTTGGAAGTTTGGAAGTTGCCCGACAATGAAGTAGGGGTATGTTTTAAAAACTTTGCATACATAAAGGATGGCGATTTTTTAATAGGCAAATTCGGCAGTGGAAAAACCCTTGAAGATGCCGTAAGAGATTACGCGCAGGAGATATCAGGAAGAACGCTTGTTACAGATCCGACAAGCAGCAGTAGAAAAGAGATAGCAGTTCTATTGATAGAAAAAGGAGAAGATTAATATGTACGCAGAAATAACTCTTTATGATGATGACGGAACCATTAAGAACGGAAAACCATATGTAGTGCCAGCTGGTCGAATAGATGTCTTCCCCTCTGATCAAGTTGGCGGAGAAAAGACTGTTGAATATAAATTTACCTTTGTATTGGCTGAAAGAATCCCCACGAATCCAAGAGAAATTGAAGTGCTTAATAAGATAGAAAGAGCCTATAAAGAAGGATTTGCCGAAGGAAGAGAAAGCGTCGAATATTATACTGGAGGTAGACATTAGATGGAGTCTATAATATCATGTCCTAATTGTGGTGAGGAAATGCATTTCTGCTTTGACGAGTGGGGTCATACGCCGTTTCATCTACACTGTGACAAATGTGAGATAAATATTGGCGCAACTTCTCCGAATAAGTGTATTGAATTATTAGCAGATTATCATAAACCACATACATGGCTCGAATATTTCCAAGGAGATATTAAGATATTGTATGAAGAAGGACGGAAATTAAATGACTAATGCTTGACAAAATTTTGTTTCAAATATATAATTCACTTACAAAAGATGAGGAGAAAATATATGAGTAAATTAAGGAAAGCGCAGGAAATATATATCTATCTTAATGCTAAATGCAACTGGAACGGAAGTGTGTGTATTGATGAAGTGTGGTCTTTTGAACATGCAAAGCAGCTTGCAGATTGTATGAATGATCATAACGTTCACATTGCGTATCTTATGGCAAGGAGAGAAATGAAATGAAAATAATTAAACGAGGAGATCCTGACAAGGCAAAAAATATTGTACAGTTTGAGTGCGACCGATGTGGTTGCATATTTAAGGCAGAAAAAGGCGAGTGGGGATACGCACCCCAGATGGCTCAGCAAAGGGGCGAAGGAACCTATATATGTAAATGCCCTTGTTGCGGAAAGGAAGTGTGGAAATGAAAGTATATTTAGTACACCATGGCGAGTACAGTGACTATACTGTGGATGCGATATTTGAGGATCAGGATACGGCTGAAAAATACTGTGATCTGCACAACAAATACGACAGCTATTATGGGGGCGTGTATGAATATGAAGAATGGGACACCACTGAATGCGTTATCAATATGCAAAGAGATAGGGATCGAGTCGGATATTTGTATCTCTTTGATAAAAAGGGTCACCTCAAAGAAGAAGATAATCCTAAATTAAGACTTCAGTGGCGTGATGACGGAGATATTTACGCAGACAAAGGGGGATATAGCATAGTGATAGTTGCCAACAACAGAAGCGAAGCCCAGTGCCGCAAGATAGCGTGTGATAAAGTGGCTGCGTACAGAGCAAGGGAGGAATTATTTTAATGTAAACTAAAATGGTTTACATTTGAAATATTCATGATTAAGTACATTTTCACTGGCTTGGTGAAATGGTTTACAAAAGGAGAATAAAATGAAAGAATATTACGTATCAGCAATGGTCGTTTATGACGACAATGTATATGCAAATTCTGAAGAAGAAGCAATAGATAAGTTTATAGCAAACTGTCTCTATGATGTCGATGCAAGCACTATTGAAGTTGAGACCATTACGGAAGATGAAGAGTAAGGGAGAAAGACGATGAATAAATTATTTGGTGATCCAACAGAAACTATGAGGAGCCTGATAGAAAATACATCAGTAAATATATCTGATGCATTAGATCAACACAATAAACTTATGTCAGCTTTAGAAGGCTCTTATATAGGTTATAAGCCAGTAATTTATGACACCATAACTACTTGTGAACCTTATCATCATGATATAATTTATATCCATAAAACAAATTGTCCAAACTGTGGCGGGCTATTAGATGGCGACGAACATAATCCATACGTTAAGTGTGGATGTTGCGGAGCAAAGATCTGGAGTGAAAGAGAGGTATCGTAATTATGATAACTTTATTATTTATTGTATTCATCATTGTAACAATTGCAATGGTTTGCGCCAATAATCGTGAATTAGATTATGACGATTCACTTTGCGTAATGATCGTTATAGATTTAGTATGTATCGGCGGCATAATTATATTACTTGGTAATTTGTTTAACGTCGCTTATGTGATACCAAATAAGATTGCTATGTATCAAGAAGAGAACGCGATCATTGAGGAGCGAGTCAGCAGTACAGTTGCTAAGTATATGGAATACGAGAAGGATATTATTTACGAAGTGGCTCCTAGCGATGATGCTATGACCTTGATATCTTTGTATCCAGAGCTGAGCTCAGACGAATTGATTAAAGAAGAAATCAACGTATATGTTTCAAATAATAACAAGATAAGGGAACTGAAAGATACGGAACTCAATAAGTCAATATATAAATTCCTACTGTATTTTGGACATTAACTTGACAAAACAACGTATCAATGATAATATACAAGAGAAGTGAGATCCACTTCTCTTTATTAATCAGAAAGGCAGTAAGCAAATGAAGGTGGTAATTGATATATCCAAAGATGTATACGAAGAATGTCAGGGGCATATATACTTCCCTGATACGGGCGGAGAACTTTTTAATGCGGTTAAGAATGGTATTCCACTTCCTAAAGGACATGGTAGGTTAATAGATGCGGATAGTATATATCAGATAGTTAGGCCTATTGAACAAAGCGATGCTGAATGGGGGATGACAGCAGAAACAGCAATACGACTGATACACGATGCATTTAATAAAGCACCAACAATCATAGAAGCGGATAAGGCAGAAGCGAGGAATAAGGAATGAACGCTTATGATGTACGAAATCTGCTTGATACTTTAGAAACGGCAAGAATACACGCAGGGGCAGAAATGGAAAGACTATGTAATAACAATCAACATATAGATGCATGTGTGTTTCAATCTATTCGGGATAGTATTGCACAGAATATACAGTTATTGCAATCTTATGTGATTTGTAAGGCAGAAAGTGAGGAAGTATGATGTTACGAACTAAAAGCGAACAGAAAACCTACCTTGACGGGTACGAAATGTGTGCGGAATGCATTGAGGAATATCTATCAGACGAGGGTAAGAAGAAGTTGGAGTGTTTGCTTTCAGCCGTGAGAAATGCGGTAGATCTAGCAGAAAGCGATGCTCCAATTGAGGAGGTACTATAATGGCCAATGTAACAACAACCTACATTCCGTACCATGGTAAGAATATAGAAAAAATTCATATCAAGGGAACCGCACATTCCTACTATATTTATCGCGTGGTGCGGGATCACAATACATGTAGCTGGAAAGATTTTGCAACAGAAGAAGAGGCTAAAACTTATATTGATAAGGAGGCTGAGTAGTGAGTAAAGTAACAATTGATGACATTTATGATGACATCAAGCACGGATCTGTATCTGATTATGCTGCTTCAAAAGATGTCGAAGTTGTCCCTCGTAAGATGGTTGAAATGATAATCGATTACGCTTATAATTTAGCGAAATGTGATTATGAAAATTCTAAATATGCAGCGCACATTGGCGACGCGCAAGGCGCCATGGAAAGAAAACATCAGGCAGATGCTATTAGTAGTATTGTCCAGTATGGGAACCTTTTACTCGCAGAGTTTGAAGATGACGGAGAAGCATAATGAAAAATATAATAATTATATCGCCAACTTATAGGCGAGCCGTTCAGACGTGGGAAAGGTTTCAGAAGATACCAAAGATATGGATCTCTGCAACAAAGAACCCCTTAACACTCACACTGTTCAACGGTACCAAGTTTAGTTTTATTGGCGAAACGGAAGGTCAGCGTGGATTACGTGGTCGAGAAATAGAATATATCATTGACGAAGAAGATGTCTGGGAAAGACTTGACATAATAAAAGATAAATGATATGATATTAATGGGTCAGGGTAGTCTTGACCCATTAATTAGTAAGGAGGTATCATGCTTACAGATTTTGACCGTAGGTTAATAGCGGCAGAGAACGAAGATCTAAGGCCAGTAGATTTTTCTATTGAGCGGATCCTACGCAAATACCATGCCGTGCAGATTACATGTCACTGGTACGATAGCGATCCGCCCGAGTGTAATAAATGTGAGCGTTGTTGCGGTGATCCATGTAACACGTGGATAGAATGGAACGGAAGTGAAGCTCAGTTGACCCGTGAAGTGTGGGTTGACATATGGGGCGAAGGCATCTGGGGTATGAGTCAGGCTGACGTAGATAAGTTTGCTGCAAAGTTATTTAAACAACGTGGTATGAAGGGCAGACTATTTTATGTCAAACCAAGCCCTGATGAAATATGGATATACTATTATCATCGGGACGTAGCAAAATGTGATTACTGGTGTGTGTTCAAGGAGGCTTGACATGGATCCCAAAAAGAAGTATCATTGTCCTATATGTGATAAGAACTGCCGATCAAATAATACAGCCTTTCCCATTATAAAAGGCGAACTACGTTTTATAAATGGTAAAATGCTACAATATTATTACATGGAACAAATCGAACTACATTGTAACGAATGTGATATTACATGGACGGAGAATAATGATATATGAAGAAGCCTACTTTTATAGCAAGAGACGTTAAGTTTTACGTTGGCGATAAAGTTATTCAGATTAGTAATGGAGATACACCAATGTTGGTTGAAGAAGGATCATTCTTTGATGAAATGGAAAAGATTATAGATGATACGCTTGGCATAACGAAGCGACCAAAACAAGACATTGACCATCCAGATCCACCACAAGTACGACGTAATAGCCAAGGAATATACGTATACGAACCAAGAGAGGACAACCATGATACTAAAGGATTACGAAACGTTTAGTATATCTTTTGATGGAGGGGGTAAAGACGATTGTGTCTGTGTAATAATGCGGCACAATGGAGACGGAACCTTAACTATGTTAAAAGCCGCTGCTGGTACGCAAGCGGAAATGATATATAGAATACTTACGGAACAAAATACAGAGATAAAGGAGATTCAATGAGCAGAGGAATACTTGAAAACATATGTAGTGCAATTTATCTACTACATGCAGAAAACAAATCTATAATGGAAGCACTTATGATTAGTTCTGGTGTAAGCAAAGAGGACGCCGAGAATCTAACCAAACAGTGGGAGGAAGCACTTAGTAAAGTTTTTAAAAATATGGATAAGGAGTAAACAAATGACAAGAGAAGAAGTTATTAACACACTACAGTTAATGGTAGACACCTACCCCATTACCGATCCCCTTTTTGATATCGCTATTCATGAGGCTATCAAGCTTTTAATGGAGATCGATTATTACAATTGCATTGATAAAAGAAAAACACTTGACAAATTAAACGAATTGGCATATTATGATCCTGCAAGGTTTCCCAACCCTGATATGATGAACGGATACAATATGTGCTTGGGAGACTCTACAAACGTAGTGGCAAGTATGCCACCTTACAGTTCAACAGATGATGGAGGAATGTAAAATGAACAAGAAGTGGAAGAACAGTGGACTTGAAATTGGTACCAGAGTAAAGATTTCCAGTGATGTTTTTGTTGAGCCTCTTAAGGCCACAAAGAGATTACAGTACGTCGAGTATATGGGCGAAACTAATTCTGGTATTATTCTGAATTGTGTATTCAAGCCCGCCTTTGGAGCAAGAGATCCTAAGGATTATCAGTATAGACTTCATGTTAACTGGGCAAACATCTATTGTGGCGACACAAAGATCCAGCTTCCCGATGGATCCCTTCTCAGAGCAAAGAGAATTCCTGCTTGACAATATTACATAAGTAAGATATAATAAGGTTATCGGTAAAGGTAACCTTATTATTTTTTTTTTTTAGGAGGTGTTATATGATGAGTAAATGGTTAAAACTAATTGGTGCTATAGCATTATCAGGAATCGCTGTGTTTTGTTGTATGATGATTCCAATATCAATTATACAAGGACGCACGGTTTTGGCTATTGCGAACATTATAACCACAAGTATTCACTGGTTTCTTTATGCTTGTCTGCTTTATGATGCGGCAAGAGAGAGGTGAGTAAATGGATATGGCTGCAGTAGTGGCAGTAACAAATAAATTACGTGCCGAGAACGAAGAACTTAAAGACGAAATAAAAAGACTTCAGTGTGAGATTTTTAAGATGCAGACTGACTATAAGGTGCTTAATAGTCATTACACCAAGTTACTTGATACATATATGGAGGAAAGATAATGCTGCGACCTAAACATATGAATAAACGTAAAGCCAAGAAGTGGCGCAAATATTGCGACGATTCCAGCTGGGTATATTTTATGTGCGGTGGAGAACCCAAAACCTTGACGGATCTGAGAAAGCTAATTCAATTAGTTGATCGCGAATTTACTGGAGGTATCTATGGAGATTAAGGCTGGTGATATTGTTACGGTGAACGGAACAGTAGTGTGTGCGCGTGATGCCGAAGATGGTAAACATATTATCATTAAGACTAACAGCGGAGAATTATGTATACGCGAAGAAGATGTAAACACTATCCATCCTTATAAGGATCATTCTCTGGTGGATTTAAGAAGAGGAAATTAATATGAGTGGTTATGTAAACAAAGAAGAATTGCTTAAAAAAGTGTATCGAGACGACGACGGAAACTATGTTGTCTTGGCGGACAGTATAGAAGTTATGTCAAGCTATGATGGAATTCCTATTGACTGGATTCAAAAATATGCCAACGCTGTTCCTTGGGGAGACTATATTGAAGGACTGCTTTATGACTGGGAGAAACATCATGAACAATGAAATGATTATAATCATTGAATTAAACGACGATAAACGCAGCATCATGAAGATCAGAAATGTAATATGGTACGATTACGATGATCGTTTTATTAGAATTAAATATAAAAATCATGAGACAACTAATATAAAATGGGTCTCCCTTTCGTACATTAGAATGTTACAAATATTCGAGGAGGCAAATATATGAGCAGATATAAGGAGAGTAAAATGAAAGTATTGGTTGACATTCCTGATAGTGAATTTCATATGTTTAAAGATGCTACATCTTCAGGGATCGGAAATAGTGCTATGAAACATATAATGAATGGTACAATTATTTCTGATAATCTAACTAACGGAGATATAATTAGAATTATGTTTCCAAATATGGCAATATCCAACGAGCTTCGTGATGTTATGACCATATATACAATGTGTTCAGATGGTAATGAATTTGTTACTCACTTTGATCTTGACTGGTGGAAAGCACCCTATTGCGCGGAGAGGGAAGGTGGACATGATCAGAATTAATATTGAAATGCCTGAGACATGTTCGGACTGTTTTGCATGTTACGACTGTATGTATTGCACAATAGCTGGAAGACAAATGGACTTTGAAACATTCACTGATAAGAGAGCTGACTATTGCCCGTTAAATGAAGAATGGATCCCAGTATCAAGTGTAGAAGAAATACCAAAGAGAGGATGCTACTGGGTTACGAAGAATGCAAAAGATACGGTTTGGGTTGACACAATTGCATGGGATAACTATCACAAATACTGGTGTGACAGTGACGGCTTCAGAGCTTTCTCTGAGGATCTGGATAATATTGTAGCGTATATGCCATACTTTACACCCAAACCTTTGCAGGAGAATAGTAAAGGAGAATAATATGAAGGATTTAGATAAGTTAATAGATAATATATGCAATGCCAATTATACATACAAAAATGGCACATCTACTATTGTTAATAAGTATTCATCTACAGCAAATGAAGAACGTGCAGCGATAGCAAAAGTAGTTTATGACTGGGCTTCAACACAATTAGATGATTCTAAACGCATCGCAGAATTAGAAGCAAAATGTTACGCATACGAACAGATCATTTCCAATAGTAGTTTCGCACCAGTATTAACTGTGCAGCCACAAATGGAAAATATTCCTGATGCTTGTAAGCATTGTAGTAATCATCCATCTAATGGTGGAAACGGCGTGTGTAACTGTATGTTGGGAACGGAAACATTCTACTGATCACTTGACATCGGATCCTTTTTGGTGTATAATAAAAGGTAAAGAATAATATAGAAAGGGGGATTCAAAATGAACATGACAAACGATGATGAAATGGACAAGATGCTCGACCAGATATTGCTTGAAATAGCTAATTACTGGGTTGACTGTTATGAAAATGCGGAAGCCCCTAGTTTAACAAGGATAAGTAGGATAATTAATAAACATAAAAAGAATAAAAATGTGGAGGATTCGTAATGAACGCAGAACTAATGGAGGATCTTCAGAAGATTAGGGATCGCTACACGCAAAAAGACGATCACGTTATCGACAGAGATTACTATAAAGACGGAGCGTGTGATATCTGGAAAGATATAATCATATTGCTCAAAGAGAGGGGAATACTATGAAAGAGAAAGTTATTGAATTTCTTAGAGGATCATTCCCCATGGGTATTAAAATATATCACAGTCCGTCAAGCATAGAAGAGACTTGTGATATAATTTTTGATGAAAACGATGTGATTATTTTTTACTGTAAACAATGGGAGTACATAGAGATATATGGTTTAGACTCTGAAGAATATGATGAAGTAGTTTTTAAATGTGGTAGTGCATATTCAAGTTACTCAAACAGTAAACCTAAATTAACACAGATACAATAAGGAGTAGACATGACGGACGAGAAAGCCTTAGAAGTTTTAGATCAGGCACAACACAATGCATATAAGGATGGTGATTACGATCTGTTGTATGCGCTTGAGACTGCCATTAAAGCCATTAAAGAAAAGAATAGGCTTGAGCAATACATTATTGCAAAGAAGGAGAAATAAATGACGAACCTAAATAAGTTTATCGAAACATTTGGTTTTGAGCCTGACCTTTCTACTGGCCCAGTTCCTTGTGGAGCATACTGCGAGGAATGTAAATATCACAGAGGTAACGTAGATAGGCATTGTTGTTCGCATGAATGGTGGGAAGAGGAATATAAGGATGGAAAAGAGGTATTGGTATCCAGTGGCGCTGTCCGCTGAAGACTGGTCTGACGGATATATTTATTTAACAGAGAAGGAAGCAGAGATAGTGGAGTACGCTACTAACCCTGCAAACTGGGCGCAAAAAGATATGCGTCCATTGTCAGGATCTTTCTCAATAGATACTTTTCACAAAAAGGAGAAATTATAATGATTAATTTATATATTGAGAAAAATAATAAAGTGACTCAATATTATGATTTGCCTGAGATTCTGGTTAGAATGGTTTACAATATGGTTGACAATGTAATGACGTCTTCAGTTGAAACAGAAGATGGATACAAAGTTAATATTGTAAAGATAGAAAAGGACAAGTAATAGTCCTTTTCATTTTTTGTAAGAATTGCGTAAGAAAGGAATTAAATATGCGGACGTGTGAAGAATGTGTTTATTGTAAACCCGCTTGCAACGGCAAAGATTTGTTTAAGTGTATGTTGTCAAAGAAAGGTTTTAACACACCATGGTTTCATGGTTGGTTTTGCGACGGACGAGGCAAATCAATATTTAAAAAGAAGACAAAGAAAGATTAAATTACTACCCCCGAGGATCCCTTCGGGGGTATACTTGACAAATTTTAAAAAAGGACTTGCATTGGCTCTGAAGATATGATATTATCTAATTACAACAGAATATGCTATACTGTGATCTCCAGATAAACAGAATAAGAACTTAATAAACATGAGAGTAAACAGTATATAATCTATAAGATGTAACATAATTAATAAATGCTGAATGAGGAAGTATAGATAAACAGAACTATTTTTCGTTCAGAACTTGATCTGGCAGTTTCACCCCCCCTATTGACAAATATGATGACCTATGATAATATAATCTATGTGAGGTACGGATAAAAATTTTTTAAAGAGGTACTTGACATAGATTAATCATTGTGGTAGTATTATATCAGACGCCCTAATGGGTGCGATATATTAACAATAATTAAGAATAGAAAGGACAAAAAAGAATGAGATTCAAATTCACTGGTAATGCTAATGCAGTAACCGATGCGGACAAGAAGGGCTACTTTGATCGCAGCGGCAAATCCAAGAACGGTAATCCTTATACAAGTATTACGTTCTCTGTAGCCTCATCTCCTAATAATAGGGGATACGTTGAAGTCTTTGGTATGGAAAGAGATACCATTAAGACTTATGATAACAATAATAATAAGATTGAGATCGACTGGGAAGATCGTAATGACGAGGGTGTACTCAAGACTGTACGCCAGAAGAATGTTATGAACTTCACCGAGGATGGCAGAAAGGAGTTTATTGCTGATCTCGACGTTGCTGAGTTCATTAAGGATCATATCTTTGAACTCGACAAGAAGAAGGTTGTTGTAACTGGTCAGGTTAATAAGGACTTCTATAATGGTAACGCTCGTGATAGATTTGTAGTGCAGAGTATCTACACCGCAGATGACAATGCCAAGACTGGTCTCAACATCATGGGTGAATATTTCTTTACTAAGGATAGTATTGATACCGCAGACTGGAAGAACGAGCATAAGCTCTACATCAATGGTTACACCAAGGAGTATGTAGCCACTGAAAAGAAGCAGATGTATGTTGCTCGTCAGCTGGTATTTGACTGCAGCAAGCTTGACTTTGAGAACGATAAGCATGTTGCTCTTGCCAACTTCCGTCTTGCACAGATCGGACTTAAGTATGAGGATGGTGTTATTGTAAATAATCTTAAGGCTAAGAAGGTTTACAAGACTAGTGCAATTATCTCTTATACTAATGGCGCTGAAGAAATTGCCTTCGACGAGAAGGAGCTTACCGAGAATCAGCGCACCGCTATTGAGCTCGGCTTCAAGACTCTCGATGATTTCAAGCCCAAGGGTAAGATTTATGGCGACAGAAAGATCGAATATAAGCTCGTTGATTTTGATATGAGAGACGAGTACGCAGATGGTTGCGTAGTTCTTGATGATACTATCAACGAATTTGAGGACGAGATTTATGTCCCTGCTATGGCAGAGTCTGAAGATGACGCTTTCATGAATAAGCCTGAAGAGAAGAAGCCTACCAAGGCTAAGGCAAAGGCTGAGGAAGAAGAATCTGATGATGACGATGATCTTGATCTGTTTAACTAATTATAAATGCGGGGCACTTTGCCCCGCTGGATGAAAAGGAGTAATAATATGGGTAAGTTTGGAAAGAAAGTAGAAATTAGTACTAACCCTCTCGACTACAATATCTGTATCCTTGGTGAGTCCAAGATCGGAAAGACCACTATTGCCAAGCAGATGTGTGAAAAGCTTGTTGGCGACGATGGATACATTCATCTTGATATTGGTCGTGAGGAAGGAGCCGCTGCTATTGAGGGCATTGTGTCTGAGCATATCGAAGACTGGGCAAAGCTTTCAGAAGTAGTGGACGACATCGTAGAAAACAAGGAATCAGATTATAAGAATCTGAAAACCGTTATCTTCGACACCTTTGATGAACTTATTATTCTTGCAGAGAATGAGTCTGTGCGTCAGTACAACAAGGCTCACCCTGAGAAGAAAACAGACACCATTAATGGTGCGTGGGGTGGCTTTGGTAAGGGTCAGGATTACGCAGCTAATCTTATTCTGGATGCGATCTATGAACTCAAGAAGGTTGGCGTTAATTCTATCATTATCGGCCACGTAAAGAGAAGTGATATCACAGATCCAGTTACTCAGGAGACCTTCTCTAAACTGACCGCCGACACCACTCAGAGATATTTCAATGTTGTTAAGAATAAGATGCACTTTGTTGCTCTTGCTTATATCGACAGAGAGATCGTTAAAGAGAAGACTGGTAGACAGAACATTGTTACCAAAAAGGATATTGAGATTAACAAGGCTGTCAAGGAGAGCCGTGTAATTTCTTTCAGAGACGATACTTATTCTGTTGATTCAGGATCTCGTTTCGCTGATATTGTTGATAGAATTCCTTTTGATGCAGATGAATTTGTTAATGCTATGCAGGATGCTATCGACAAGGAAAAGCACAAGGGCGGTATGTCCGATGCCGAGATTAAGAAGGAAGCTAAGGCTAGAGAAAAGGCTAAGGAAGAAGCAGCCAAGGAGTATTCTGAGAAGAAGAAGTCTGCCGAAGCTAATGCTGAAAAGTCTGATGAACTTTATGAGAAGATTAAGGATGCAGCACTCAGCATGGATGGTGATACCAAGGCTAAGATTATTACATTCTTAAAGGATAATGGACTCAAGAACTTTAAGGATAAGGATGCATTCACCCTTGAAATGCTTGAGGAAGCAGCGAAAATTCTTGGAGTAGCATAATGGCCAGAAAGAAAATGGTAGAACCTAAGGTGGAAGAGCCTAAGGTTTATGTGCGAGAGAAAACCGCAAAAGAGTTGGCAGTTGAAAAACTGTCAGCTCGCGGGATCTCCGCAACAATAGAGAGCGGAGTCGTGATGACTCGAATAAAAACACCTGAAGAACTCAAGACCTATAAAGAAGCAATTAAAGCTATAGGTTATAACATGAGTTGGGGATTTAAAATAGACAAAGGAGAAAACACAGATGAAACTGGACGAACAGCTGAAAGTATTGAGAGCGAAGGATCAGAAGATTACACTTAAGGACGGAGAAAATATTCTTGTTGACAAAGGCACCAAGGATGATGTAACATATGGTGTGTTGGGAAGAGATGTGTTCTCCACCATTGTAGAAGAAGACAGAAGCATTACCATTTCACTTGTGAATAGAGATTTAGTAAAGAAGAAGTAAGGAGATTAGGGGATGAGAACAGTTAAATGTCAAGACACTGGCGAACTCGTCCCCTCAACTAATGCATACAAGGCCTCTAATGGTAAATATTATTCATCAGAAGAGGCCTTTAAGCATTTGTTGGACGAGAAGATGTATCGTCAGCGGTGCCTCGAAGAATTAGGGAACATTCTGGGGTATCATGAGGGTCAAAAGTTCCCTACAATTGTAGCTAAGAAACTTAAAGAGTATGAGTACTATGGCTACGACGTTGTTCTACAGACTATTATCAGCAAGCGATCTGATATGGTTTATTCTATTAGTCATAAAGATTTTGCCTCAGAGTATAATAGAGTATCTTATATAATGGCTATCATAACTAACAGTATCAATGATATCAAAAAGAAAATCGATAAAGAGAAAAGACTTCAACACGTTTCGAATAATGCAATAACTTCTGAAGAGGTGGAATCAAGTATAACACCAGTAAACAGTGGAGAGATCCACGATATATCAAAGTTTTTGTGAGGTAGAAAATGATAAATATCAAAGAGTTACCCGATCAGTTGATCGAGGGCAGACAAGAGACTGAATGTAATTTTATTATCAGTCTTTATAAGGATCCCGATTTAATTGGGCTCTACAAGGAAAAGATTACAACTGGAGACGACATCATTACAGATGCTGGTCAATTCTATTATGGGCTTGCATTAGGACTTGAAAAGGCTGGCTACGATGCTTTTGACGATATGGCAATAGTAACCTACCTATCCGATAAGAAGACGGCAAAGAAAAAGTTTGATGAATATGGTGGGCTTGCCACGCTTCATGAAATGGTGGGGCTGGTTAATGAAGCCAATGTTGACACCTACTATGATAGACTTGCCAAGAATAACTTCCTTGCCAAGTTATATCTTAAAGGATTTGATGTCCTCCGTGATATAGATAAATATCAGCGTATGACTGCTGAAGAATGCTATGACTATATTGAGTACCAGATTAGTGATAGTATGGTTGCAGGAGTGGATAAGATCCATTCTGAAGATGTTAATGAAGATATGGATAACTTTGTTGACGAACTTGACACTGGCGCACAGCAAGGATATCCTCTTGGACTTAACACTCTTAACTATATGCTGGGTGGTTTACATGCTGGTACAATGACACTTCTTGGTGCGCCTATCGGCCAAGGAAAGACGAGTGGTTCTGTACCTATCATCATCATGAAGAATCTTGAAGAAGGTCGTAACGTACTTGTTATCAGTAATGAGCAGACTTGCAAAGAGTATAGACAATTACTTCTTACTTATGCACTGTTTAATAATCCTGACTTTAAAGGCTGCGGCCTCAACAGAAAGAAGATAGGGCTTGGACACTTTACACCTGAGCAGAAAGCAGAACTTAAAAAGGCTGGCGAATGGTTAAAGAGTCTTAAGGGACACGTAAGATTTGTTGAGCTTCAGGATTATAGCACGGCTGCGGTGCGTAAGATTATTACCAAGTATTCCAAGATCGGATATCCTATAGTAATCTATGACGTACTTAAGCCCGCAGACGGAGCATCTGAAAGAGCGTGGGCAGAGTTCTCCGCTTGTGCAGAGACATTGTTCCAGATGGCAAAGAAGACTAAGGTTGCATTGGTATGTACGTTCCAGTTGGCACCCGATTCTTTGACTAGAAAGTATCTTGACCTAAGTTCAATAGGTAAATCAAGAGGTATAGCAGAGACGTGCCATGCATGTATCATGTTCCGTCCAGTATTTAATAATGAGTATGAGGACTTGCATCCGTACAACTATCGCACTACAGAGGACGGCAAGAAGGTTAAGGTATTATTGGATCTCGATCCTGAGAAGCATTACATAATAATCTTCGTGCCTAAGAATAGATCTGGTGAAGTATCACCTCAGATATGTGTACAGTTTGATATGGCATTTATGCGCATGAAAGAAGTTGGCTGGATAGATGTAACATTCGACAACTTCTCACGTGGCAGATAACTTGACAAAATAATTTATAGGCAGTATAATTCTATTATCAAAACGAAAGGATGTTTAATATGAAAACTGTTTATCTTGATTATGCGGCAACCACGCCAGTAATACAGCCCGCCAAAGATGCGGTAATTAAATACTTGAATACATTTTACAATCCCTCTTCCGCTTATGCGGGAGCCAGAGAAGTTAGAGAAGCAGTGGAAAAGGCACGTGCGGATATTGCGTCTTGTATAGGTGCTCTGCCTGAGGAAATTTATTTCACTAGCGGATCTACTGAGGGCAACAATATTGCTATTCAGGGTGGCATAAAGACAGTTAGTGGTAGGTTTATCACTACAAATATTGAACATCCTTCTGTTATGAATCTTGTAGATAAATATTCTGACAATTGCTATGTACTTGATGTAAAATACGATGGCAGTATAGATCTTCAGGAATTAGAAAGTGCATTGGACTTTAATGATTTCGTGTCAATAATGCTAATCAATAATGAAATTGGATATATCCAGCCCATGCATGACATCGCCAAGAAGGTTAAAAGACATAAGGGTATTATTCATACAGATGCTACTCAGGCCATAGGACATATTCCTATTGATGTAAGAGAGCTGGACGTAAATATTCTTACTGCCAGCGGACATAAGTTTGGTGCACCCAAAGGTGTAGGTTTTATATATATACGCAAGGGTACACATATCCCTTCGCTTACATTTGGTGGCGGTCAGGAGAACGGCTTTCGATCTGGCACAGAGAATGTTGGTGGCATTGTGGCTATGGCCGCAGCATTAACTCAGGCTACAAAGGATCTTAAGCGTAATACAACACATATTCAAGAGATTAGTGATTATTGTATTGAGAAGTTTGAGTCATGTGGTTTTTCATATAGTTTTAACTTCACATCAAATAATCATTACGCTGGCATTGTTAACGTATGTCTGATGGGAACTCGTGGAGAAGAAGTAGTAGAGTTCTTATCTCAGAACGATGTTTATATATCATCTGGTAGCGCATGTCATTCACATGACGACAAACCTTCACATGTTCTACTTGCAATTGGTTGTACCACTGAGCAAGCTGAATCATCTATTCGTATTAGTATCGGCAATGATACAACCAAAGCTGAAATAGATAGATTGTTTGAGGTATTAAATTTATATTATACATTAAGGGGTGAAGATAACATTGATTGATGCTGCAAGCCTAAAAGAATATCTCCGCAATAAAGAGGACGAGATTGTTAAAGTGCTTGAGCATATAGGTATTGATACCGAGTCAATAAAGTATCATCCAACTCAAAATTATTTATCTATGTGTCGTATAGGCGGAGATAATAAGAATGGGTTATTATTGTGGCTTGATAGTTTAAGCTATAAGATGATGACCCGTAACAATTCTGGTAATTTGTTTACGTTGGTAATGGACGAAACAGACTGTAACTTTCCCACCGCTCTTAAAAGGATAGCACGTTGGAGTGGATATGACGGAGATAGTAATATAAAGATCGAGCTTCCGTTTGGTGGATTTTATAAACAAGTAAGGAAAGATGCTGAAGGCAATTATATTCCAACATTTACTTATTATCCTGAGTCAGCTCTGCCACCAGCAGACTGTTTATCTCAGAAATATTTTAAAGATGGAGTAGACTTCCAGACACAAGAATTATTTGGAGTCAGGCTGGATCTTGAAAATAACTCAATAGCCACACCAATATATGATTATTCTGGGCAATTGGTTGGCTGCAAGAACAGAAGTAATGATCCGTTTTGCCCTAAAGACGAAAGGTTTTATGCTTCGCTTCCATATCCAAAGACCAGTATAGTATATGGATATGCTATAAATTATCATTCCATAGTATCTAAAAATACTATTGTGGTATTAGAAGCGGAAAAATCCGTTCAGCAAATGTATAGCTTTGGTTGCCCTATCGCTACAGCGATAGGTGGCCATTGTATCAGTAGCACTCAGGCGCATTACATAAAAAGTTTTGGTGCTAAAAACATTGTGCTGGCTTATGATGAAGGTATTGATGAAGATAGTATGCGATATGATGCTGAAAAATTAATAGTAAATAATCACATCATGAAAAATAATGTGTATTATATCTATGATAAGAATGGTTATTACTTGAATCATGGTAGCAAAGATAGTCCTTCTGATCATGGCAGATATTTGTTTGAACAGATGTATAAAAACTGTCTGGTAAAAATAACTTGACAAAATAATAATAGGAGTGATAATATGAAAATAGACACTGAATATAAAATAATCGATTTAGATATCAAAGGTAACACAGTGAGGTATTATCTCGCCAAGGATCCCAAGAAGATTAAGGAAAGCTGGGGCGATGACTGGGACGACACACCTTATGAGCATAATGCTGGACGTGTATATGGTCACTATGTTGATAAGGTGGTAGACGTTTTTTATCCTTACGACATGATAGTTACTGAACCCAGTGACGATTGGCATTATGACTATAATTCTCCTTTTTGCAAAGAGGATTTTAAGAAGCGTAAGGCACCTAGAGTTTGCGTTTATTATCCAGAAAATCCATGGGAATCAGAAACTTATTCAGAAATGATGGGCAATGAAAATATCAATAGAATTTATTACGGTGATTCTATTGATAAAGCACTTAAAAATAGTGTATATTATATGGAGGTAGAAAATGAAGATGTGTGATCAGGGTTGTTATAATCTTGTGGTAGCATATTTACGCCAGATGGCAGAAGATTATGAAAAGGCGGTAGAAAAGGGAGACTTAAAGACTCTTATTGAAATAGAAAAGAGTATTCTTTCTGATAATTATTATGGAGATATTATTGGACTATCGGCAGATGCGATGATTTTGCAGATTAGATATAACTCATATGACACCAGCAAGTATAGGATTATGAGATACGAGAATACCAATATGCCACGCGGCATTATAAAGAAGGGAGAATAATGTGGAGAGAGTAGAGGATAAACGACTTAAAGCATTAAGGGATCAGGGTAAAAATATTTATTCTATCTCTCGACTTAATAGTCTTAACCAGTGTCCGTATGCGTCATACATAACATACGTTCTTGGTGACAGAGGTAATAATAATGTATGGGCTGCACTTGGATCCATTATGCACGATACACTTCAAGACATTATTGACAATGGTACACCTACAGATATACTTATTGAACATCTTAATGACGGTATAGATAACCTTGAAATTAGCGGAATGGATTTTCCCAAGGATAGAAATGGTGGATCCAGTATTCGTGATAACTGGGTTAAAAATATGACAGAGTTCTGTAAACATTTCAAAGCCCCCAAGGGTAAGTTTAAAACAGAGCAGTTGGTTATCTATAAAGTGTCTGACGATGATTATGTACAAGGTTATATAGACTTACTTAAGATCAATGACGACGGAACAGTGAGTGTGTACGACTGGAAAACAAGTTCGCAATTCGTTGGTGATCATCTTATTGAGGCTGGCAGACAGTTGGTGCTTTATGCTCAAGCATTAGAACAAGAAGGATACAAGGTTGACAAACTTGCATGGGTAATGTTAAAATATTGTGTAGTCAGATGGAAGCAGAAGAATGGTAAGATTAAAGAGAAGATTTGTGAATGGCGTAATTATGTAGCACAGATCCGTCCATACCTTCTTAAGCCTCCCGTAGCGGTTGATATCGACGAGTTTGAGCTGGACATGATGATCGATAAGGCTGTTGAAGAAAACTCTCTTGATGGGCTTCCTACGGAGTTAAGAGACCAGTTTGAAGTTGAACAGTACGTTAGATATTACGACTATAATCAGGAAGTAATTGATGAAACACTTAACTATGTAACTACGCAGATTCAGTCATACAAAGATCGTGGTACTGATGAAAAGAATTATCCACCCAAGGATGTAGCAAAGGATAGTTATTTCTGCTCGGCATTGTGCGGACATAGCAATAAGTGTCAGTATTACAAAGACTACTGTGCTACATTTGTAAAGTCCGACAAGAATGACGAGGATTCGCTATTTTGATCAGGGTAAGTAGTGGGCTGTCCACCAGTATTTCTCCGTGTAAAAATTGCACCAGACGAAAAGCTGGGTGTCATTGTAAATGTGGGAAGTACAAAGGATATGTCCAAGATAATAAACAAGTTAGTGATAAAGTAAATGTACGCAAGCAAGTTGAACATGCATTAACATCAATAATATTCACTAAAAAATAAAGTTATATTACCGCTTGACATTGTAGTACGGATATGATATTATACTATTGAACTTGATTTTATCATAGTTAACTTTTTCCTTTTCCATTAAAGAAAGAACGTGAAACGCACCGTCGTTACCCTTTATGGTTGTCCTTTCTTTATCTGCCCCTTTAGTTCAGTCGGTAGAACACGCGGCTGTTAACCGCGATGTCCTAGGTTCGAGTCCTAGAGGGGGCGCGGAAGTGAAGATTAAATAATGCAACAAACCGTAGGGTTATAGGTCTCTTCCATCTAACGGTTGATTGACTGATTACTGGTTCTAATGTGGCGACGGCCATGCATTAGCCAGCATAAGATAGGGTGACTATAAAAGATAGTTGCTCTACTTTATACCAAAGAGAGCGATTACTCTCTGCGGTATACGCCGTCATGGCTCAATTGGATTCAATTGAGCTGGACGGTGATAACAGATAAATTTTTTATAAGAAGGAATTTTTATGAAATGTTTGGTTTGCAATAAAGAATTAATAAAAGAACAAACAAAATATTGTTGTAAACAACATGAAATTGAACACAAAAAGAATATAAAAATACAACAATGGTTAAATGGAAAAGATGCTGGATATTCTGGGACGGGAATTAAACCTTTTATAAGAAATTATTTATTGGATAAGGTTGGCTATAAATGTGAATTATGTGGATGGGGAAAAATTAATCCATATAGTCAAACATATCCCTTAGAAATACATCATAAGGATGGTAATTATCAAAATAATAAATTAACTAATTTACAAGTTCTTTGTCCTAATTGTCATAGTTTAACTGATACATATAAAAATATGAATAATAAGAGTGTTCGAGATAGAGGTAAATATACTGGAAGAAAGAAAACGATAAACACATGTATAGATTGTGGAGTTGGTATTTCAAGTAGATCAATAAGGTGCAGATTTTGTGAGTCAAAAAGAAAAAGTAAATTAATATCGAAACTAAAAATTACTAGAGAAGAATTAAAACAGCTTATAAGAACAGAACCATTTTTACAAATTGGCAAAATGTTTAATGTGTCGGATAATGCTATTCGTAAATGGTGCGATAGATATAATTTGCCAAGAAAGAAATCGATTATTAATTCTTATTCTGATGAAGAATGGAATCTAATATAAATAATTGCCGTCATCGTCTAATGGTAAGACTTGACACTTGTAATGTCAGTATCTACGTTCAAATCGTAGTGGCGACTAGCCCGTTTAAGAGTGTGCGGATGATAAACTCTTCCCTCGTAGTCAGGTGGCAGAATAGACTATACGCTAGAGCGGCGGGTCAATAATGAAAAATATTGACAGAATGCTCCTAGGCAATATAGTAATATCCTAGTGTTGTACGTAAACGGACTCATAAGGCTTATAGGCACTGAGGGCGCTTCGACTACGCCACGTACAATTTCTACCGCAGTAATACTTGAATTGACAAGTTATGTCGGGACGGCAGGGTCGAACGTAGCGGTGAGGTTTCTTCTCGTCTGTACCAACAAGATTAATAAAACAGACATAAGTTCAACCTAAGAACAGAAAATAGGCGTACGGAGAGCTTGTAGAGCATTGCGCAACCTCACTCCGCCCACGATAATGGCAATTAAAGATGTCTGCGAAATGTGTGTTATGAGAGAGATCGAGAAGTACAACGTGAACTTCTAACCTCGCATGGCGTAGTTATGGTTCTACGTACCATGTGGTTAAAAACCAATAAGCCCAAACAATGTCGCTACTACACTTGTAAGGTGATAACTTAATGTGATGCGAAACTGGGAAGGCGTTGGTCTCATCAACCAGCGTGTGGGTTCGAATCCTACTTTGGGCGTGTTCCTAATCCGAGATCCTAGGAATGGCAATGCTGAAATGCTATGTCTACTCGGCGGGCGCAAGCTAATCCGCGAACGAAAGCTGGTCATACCCCTTGATTGGAGCAGCGTGTCTAAAAATTCAGTGTTCACAGCTGGAATCACTTTGAATTTTGTAAAGCACATGGGGTGTTGGTGAGTCGTACAATGGTAGTACAACGCAAGAGGCTTTTTCTGTTGCCTTACAAACGACAAAGATATTTTTCGAGTAAATGCTGGTTCGATTCCAGCCTCACCAATTACCGCAAAGTGGATGATGTGGTATAAATAAGACGGACAAGGCTTTGGCATATGACTTGTTTTATAGAGTGGAAGGATAACATTCGTTACACCACAATATAAGATAAGAACAAGATGGTGGGATGCGAGTGGTCTTATTATAGGTGCCGTTTGTTAGACATAACGGTTAAATGTCCAGTTAGTGTATTCAAGACAGAATCTGTGGGGATCCCGCTAATGAGAGAAAATCTTGATAAGCAGGAAACAGCCTATCTTTATGTGTCGTGGCGGAAAGGGTAAACGCTATAATTATATAGTGATGATAACCTTGGCTATATAATGCTATATAGAAGTAAAGGTCTTTATGTAAGGTTCGAATCCTTACCGACACATGAGGTCGGGTCATACCCGAATGATCTGAGAGTAAGCAGAACGCCTCAGAGAGAATGACAATGCCGAGAAAGGTTGGTCTCATAGCCGTGGACGAGACAATGTAATGAAGGTGGGTTATTCTTTCCTTATCGGAACTGCCCAGCTGACGTGATGAAATTGGTAGCACATAGAAGACTTAAAATCTTCTGGAGGAAACTCCGTGCGGGTTCAAGTCCCGCCGTCAGCATTTGATATATTAAATGAAATAGGAGATAATTGACGATGATCACATTATACATTGGTAAATCTGGGGCTGGCAAGGATACATTTTTAAAAAAGCAAGTAGCATTAGGTGTTAATCCTATTATTTCTTATACCACACGTCCTATGCGTGAAGGTGAAGTAGATGGAGTTGATTATAATTTTGTTTCTTCAGCAAGCTTTCTTGAAATGCTTGATCACGAACAATTAGCTGAGTGGAGAAAATATGATACACTAATTAACAATTCACCAGAAACATGGTACTATGGATCTCCATGGTTAGACAAGAGTAAGGATTATGTAGGAGTTGTTACTCCAGAAGGTGCCAAGAATTATATTAAACTATATGGTGCAGAAAATATCGAAGTAGTTTATGTCGTAGCAGATGATGACATTAGAGAAGAGAGAGCCAGAATGCGAGAATCACTCAGTATTGAAGAGTGGAATATCACAGTTAAGCCTGAGTGGGACAGACGACTTGAGGCAGACTCAAAAGATTTTTCTGATGAAGCTATTCAAGATTTAGCTAACGCTCTTGGTCATAAGATTATCGTAATGTTTAACAATAGTTATCCTGACAAAGTAACATTTTCATGGATCTACCCTCTTGACAAAACGACATAAATATGTTAATGTATTATTAGGTCGTTCGGGCGACCATAAATAGACTTCTAAGCCCGAAGCGTTTACGATTTTGCTGACCTCAGGAAAATCGTAAGGCAAGTACGGTGGAACGAGAGTCGCGAATCTCGGTGGTTTAGTGGTTTGGGTTTGCCACTATTCGTCCTAAAGGCAGCACATCATACAGAGATAAAAACCTATGTGTTGTCGGCGACAGTGTGAAGGCTTGAAAACGTCAACGGCTGTCGCAAAATATGGGGATATAGTGTAACAGTAGCAAGCATGACTTTGACTCATGAGGTTCAGGGGCAGCACCTGATATCCCTGCTTTCAACTAACAACTAATTGGTAACGGAGTTGCAAATCCTAGCCAAAGACGTTAGCCTTGGAGAAAGGTCTGTAAAGCGGGTCAGATAGTCAGAACCTGAAAATCATGCATGCAGAAGACCAAGATAAGTGGCTTGGGTGGAAATGACAAAAGTTAGTTGAATTTTCTCGGTGGCGGAATATGTAGACGCGAAAAGTTATCTAAAGATTGTTACACACGGAGTGATAACACATTACGGCTATTGAACAATCATGTAAGGTGCGAATCCTTACCCGAGATATTGACCGAAATGGGCGAGAGAAGAGTAAGTCGTGTAAGTCACGTATCTTCGAAACAGAGATAGGAACAAAGATGAATTCGCCTCCTACAGTAGGTCATATGGGAATATAGCTTAGTGGCAAAGCAGCGGTGCGCACCCTAAGAACAACGAGAGCAAGACTCAGGTTCGATTCCTGATGTTCCCTTAACCGCACGGATGGCCGTGAGCGCAAACCGACGGGTTAAAGTTACGAGCACACAAGCGCCGTAGATAACTTTAGGTGCGGTATATAAATGAATATGGGCCTCAAGCAGAAAGTGGTACGCTCCTCATGAGTAAGCAAACTTTAATCAGGATTAAAAGGAGGAATTAATTATGGCATCAGCAAGTAAGCATAAGCAGAGAAGTTCAAGAGCGCATCAGCAGCGTCCTAACTTTGAGAGATATTTCTACAACAATGCACATAAGCTTTACGTTAAAAAGATGTTCCAGCGTATGATGGAGTCTAATGCTGAAGAAGCAGAGGATAAAGATGAAAACGTATAAGGCAATCTTTGATCTACCAGATGATATAATCCCACCCCCAGTGGTGGGATTTCAAATAGTCATTCCGACTAATCAACCCCAACCAACCCCAAACGTACAAACTTATACCGCTCCTTTATTGCCAATAACCTATTACAACATAGAAGATGGCACATATACGGAAGTAATTGAGAAAGGAGAAAATGAATAATGGGATATCAATGTTTTCACTGCTGCACTAATTCTGTTAGCTGGGATAGTGATTTTGATTTTGAAGATATGGGATATGAAGGCGAAGGTATAGTTCATATTTGCCACTGCTCTAATTGTGGGGCAGAAATTGAGTATCGTATTCCTCTTGGAGATCCAGAGGAGGACGAAGATGAAAAGAGCATTTGATTATATACTTATAATATTTATATTGGTTGCTTTTGTTTATTTCTTATCACATGCTCTGGGTTCTTATTACGGTGAGACAATAGGTAGTACTCCACAATGGATGCTTGATCTTATACACGGAGGTCATATATGACTAGAGAAGATGCAATGATCATAATAAGAGCATGTAGTGGTAGTGCTTTTAAAGACAAAGACTTTCCATTTAAAACCGTAGAAATTCTTGAGGCCGTAGAAATAATGAATGATACCATTGATCAGCTTAAGAAAGCACGTAAAGCCGCACGTAGATATAAGCGTATGTATTTAAGACTTAAGACAGAAATGGGCGCAGCCCAGTGTAAAGATAGTGAAAAAATAGTGAAAGAATAATTACCATTTTAAAAAGGAGAAGAACATGAGAAAAGATTATAATCCTACACCCGTTTACAACAGAAAGTATGCACGTGGAGTTATCCGTGCTCAGGTTATCAAGCGTAACGGCTATCACAATGTAAGTGCGAATATGAGTCAGACATTCAAAGAGATGCGTGATAGATGGAATAAGCTTATGGAGGATTTCAAAAGTGAGGATTAATTTTACTACAATAAATGAGGCTGGAGAGAAAAGAGATTGGAGCATGACTCCTAATGAACTTCAGGAGGCATATTGGAGTGAGGATGGTAGCCTTCCTGATTTAGACGAAAAGATTGTGTCGTGTGAAGTTGAAGATATTAATTTTAATTGTTTTGAAGATCTTGTAACGGAATTAGTGGGGGCAATTGATTGATGAAACATAAGATTACATTTTCTACTGATGATAAAGTAACTTCTATTCATGATATTAAAGTTTCTTTTTATGATCAGGATAATAGAGCTTATTCTATATGTATTCCCACTGAAAAGAAAAATATTATTTCCATAGAAGATATTGTTAATGAAAGACTGGCTGAATTAAACCATCAGAATAATGGTTAAAAAGGTATAATTCGCCATCAAAATAATGGTGAGGTGAGTTATGAGTTTAGATAAAGCAATTGAGCATGGCAAAGAACATCGTGAACAATACCGTGGATCCAAGGCTATCGACTGTACGTGCCGTAATAATGGATCGTGTGAATGGTGTAAGCAGAATCGTACCATTCATGATACCCGCGATAGAGAAAGATGTAAAGATGCTATGCTTGACATAACCACAGAAAAAGAGTATACTAAATATCACAAGGTAATGAAATAAACTGGAAGGAGCAAAAATGAATTATACAGTTTATCATCTTCATAGTGATCTATTGGCGTAATGCGCGCCAATAGATCTTTGTTGTTAGATATGAGTAGAGGTATATATGGAAAACAATATAGATAAAATAAAAGAAAAATACCCAGAATATAAACCAGATAAGACAAACAGTAATTTTTATGATAGAACTGGGATGCGATATGGTAGATTAAAAGTGTTATATAGAACTTTTAACAATGATCATAATGATTCTCAGTGGGTATGTTTATGTGATTGTGGAACCATTAAACCATATTCTGCGTGTAAATTAACCACTGGAACTACTCAGTCATGTGGGTGTTATAAAAAAGATCGAATAAGTAAAGCAAAAAGAAAGTATAATAAATATGATTTGTCAAAAGAATACGGAATTGGATATACTACAAATACTAATATTCCTTTTTATTTTGACAAAGAAGATTATGATTTAATAAAAGATTTATGTTGGATTGAAAATGATCAAGGATATATTATCTCTCCTACTAAAAGTAATTCCTCTAAAATCAGATTACATAGATTAATAATGGGTGTTACCGATAGTGAAAGTATTATTGACCATAAAAATAATAATCGAGCCGATAATAGAAAAAGTAATTTGCGAATAGCAGATAAGCAAACAAATAGTATAAATAGAGGGTGTAATAAGAATAATGAGTTAGGTATCAAAGGGGTTAGTAAAATAACTAACAGCAATAAGTATATGGCAAGAATTATGTATAATGGGGAAACCATTTATTTAGGATCCTTTGATTCCATTGAAGAAGCCCGTCAAGCCAGAGCAAGTAAAGAAATAGAATTATTCAGAGAATTTGCATATCAAGAATAGGTAATTGACAATGAAAGAATATTATAATTATCATAAACATTCTCATATATCTAATATATTCACCATAGATTCTACCACACGTAATGGTCAGTATGCAGAGCGAGCAATAGAACTCGGGCATACTAATCTTTCCACATGTGAGCATGGAACATTTGGTGATATTTTTGAGTGTCGTACTTTGGCGGATACTTATAACCTTAAATGTTTGCCAGTTGCGGAGTTCTATATTGTTAAAGATGCGAGACCTGAATTAAAAGATAGGCGCAATTACCATATTATAGTGACCCCTAAGACTAATGAGGTGCGCAAGAAATGTAATTATATTTCATCTATGGCAAATATAGAAGGATATTATTATAAACCTAGGATAGATGTAGCACATTTGCTTACCCTCGATCCCGATGATGTTTATATTACCACGGCATGTGTGGCTGGTATACTTCGAGATGAAGAAGGAATCAATGATATTTTTCTCCCATTATTTAACCATTTTAAGGATAATATTCTCCTAGAAGTTCAAAATCATATTGATCCGAAACAAATCGAGATTAATAAAAGAGTTCTAGATTTTCAAAAAGAATATGGTCTTAAGATAATCGCAGCGAACGATTCTCATTATATAGATGATGAAGGAAGAATACAGCGCGATGAATTATTACGCGGAAAGGGAATGAAATACGATGAAGAATCTGGATTTATACTTGATTATCCCAATTATGATATCATGTTTGGCCGTTTTGAACAACAAGGAATTCTTTCAGAATCTCAAATAGAAGAAGCTATTGATAACACTATGATTCTCGCAGGAGTAGAAGAGATAGCTCTTGATCATTCTATTAAGATGCCTACAATAGATCCTGATCTTACTCCTGCGGAACGTGTTGCTAAACTTAAAAAAATAGTTAACCATAGATTTTCACAAATAGTTAAGGATGAACATATCGAAGGAGAAGAATTTAATAAGTATAGAGATGGTATCCGTTATGAAATGGATATTATTGAAAAAACCAATGATGAGATACATACTGCGGATTATTTTCTTCTCAATACTAAACTTGTTGATCTTGCTGTGAATAAGTATGGTGGAGTTCTTACTCGAGGTGGAAGAGGATCATGTGCATCATTCTATATAAATAAAATCTGTGGAATGACACAGCTAGATAGATTCAAGATTAATCTTCCTATATTCCCTGATAGATTCGCATCTACGGCTCGTTTACTTGAAAATAGAGCACTACCAGATATCGACTACAATGTCGAAACGCAAGAACCATTTGTTAAGGCAGCAAGAGAATTACTCGGAGAACATAGTTGTTACCCTATGTATAAGACTGGAAACTTTCAGCTTAAAGAGGCATTCAAAAATTTATGTCGGAGTAGAGGTATAAATTTTGAAATAAGTAACCAAATAAGTGCTGATATAGATAAATACAGAGAGGATCCTGAGTGGAAAGATTTAATCAACGAAGCTGAAAAATATGTAGGAGTTATTTATTCTGCAAGTGTTCATGCTTGCGCTCACCTTCTTAGTAATGAAGACATACGTTATGAGTATGGCGTATTAAGATTTGGTGATGTGTTATGTGTTCTTATAACCTCAGCTGAAGCCGATGAATATAAAGTACTCAAAGATGACTTTCTTATTGTAACTGTTTGGCATCTTATTGCTGAAACATTTAAAGCAATTGGAAAGCCTATTATATCCGCACATGATTTATTGGTCGAGATAAAAGATGATGATAGAATATGGAATTTATTAGCGGATGGTATGACTTGTACTCTTAACCAGATTGATTCTTCTAATGGTACGCACCAAGCAAAGAGATATGGAATTAAGTCTTTTGAAGAAGGCGCGTTATTGGCGGCTGCTATTCGTCCTTCGTTTGATTCATGGCGTGAGAAATTTTTAAATCATGAGGCTTATACCACTGGATCTGATCAACTTGATGCTGTACTTAATTCCACTGGGGGATATATATTATTCCAAGAAAATCTCATGGAATATTTCCAGTGGCTTGGTGTTACCCCCGCTGAATCCATTGGTTTGATTAAAAAAATTAGTAAAAAGAAAATTAAACCTCAGGATTTTGCCAAACTTGAAAAAAGAATTAGAAAAGTATGGATAGAAAAGACTGGGTCAGAAGACATGTTTGATGAAACTTGGGGTATGATTCAGAGTTGCATGAGTTATGGCTTCTGTAGTGCGCATGCGGCTGCAACATCTCTCGACATGTGTTATGGTGCGTATCTTAAAGTCCATTACCCTCTTGAATATTATACTGTGTGTTTTAATACTTATTCAGACGATGCTGATAAAACAGCACGATTAACCCAAGAATTAGATTATTTTAATATTAAAATACAGAATATAAAATTTAGATATTCGAGAGGAGAGTATTCCTTTGATCGAAATACCAATAACATTTATAAGGGGATGGCATCATTACCTTATCTTTCTGGTAAGGTGGCAGAAGAACTTTATGCACTTAAGGATAATCAGTATTCTGATTTTATCGAAGTTCTTTGCGATATAAAGAATAACACATCTGCCGATTCACGCCAGATAGATATACTTATTAAGTTAGATTTCTTTTCAGAGTTTGGCGGTATTAATGATCTGCTTGATATTAAAAATAAATGGGAAAAATATTCTAGCAGAAAAACTGTCAAAAAGGATAGCGATATACTCAATATGCTTGGCGTAGATAATGTTCGCACACATTCTGAAAAAGAGACAGACAAACAATTCTCTGGTGTAGATATGATAGCGGCACTCAAGGTGTGGATCAATAATAGAGAGTTAATTCCTACTAGTTTATTTGACAAGATGGATTATGAGTCTGAATATCTTGGGTATATATCATCTATGAATCCTAATATTAAAGCTGATTATTGGTATGTGGTAGATGTTGGCGAGTATAATAGGGTTAATCTGTATCAGATATGCGATGGCAAGACACAGAATATTAAAATCGACAAGAACTATACTGTCAATAAGGGCGATGTAATTCATATTCTTGAGTACACAGACAAGCCTAGATGGCGTAAGGTCGGAGAGGATCCTGACACACATAAGCCCAAGTTTGAAAAGACTGGCGAGACTGAACGTGTGGTCAGTAAAATTGCTCCAGTAAATCGTCACAAGACTTGACATGGATGCGTCAGTATGGTATAATAAGAAGTACCGAGAAAGGAGGTTTTATGAAACCTATTAGTGAATATAATTTCAGAGATATTGTTGGCAAATTCGTAATGATTTCTGGAGTAGTGATTAATCCCGACTTCACAGAATATTTAGCATATTGTTATATTGATGAAGAAAAAGGATTGTCTTTTAAAATATTGGGCATGTATAGCGCGGAAGATTCAAAGGTTGTTGTAGATGAAATTATTATTTTACGTTATAATAATGATATTCAACTTGAATTATTTAGTGCCACCAATGAAACATTGCTCAATGAAGCAAAAAGAGTAGACGATATCTACACTTCTGAAGATCTAAAAAAGATTAGAAATATTGAAAGATATGATCCATATAGAGATAATGTCTTTCCTGATGATTTATTATTGTTATCTTTTATTACACAAGATGACGAGATTAAATCGGAGCCTATATGGATACATACAAACAGAATATTAGATGACAATGTTTATGGTGTTACCATTGAAGACGGAAAATATTTTTCAAAAGATACAGAGGTAGCAATAATAAATAAGGAATTATTATTTGGTAATGCTCAAGTTAATATTCCAGATGTTATAGCATTAGACTTTTCAACAGTAGATAAGTTACATAAGGAGGTAACAAATGACATTCAAGAAACGTAAGAACGAACATGAAGAAACTGAACTTATTATGGGCGTAGAACAAGTTAATAAAGAGGCGTTAGCAGAGTTATGTAATGGACTTGGCGAGGATGAAGATGTTGAAAAACTTATGGGTATTGCTCGTCGGCGTACAGAAGTTGTAGGAGCTAATGCAAATAACAACAAGATATTTTCATCACTCTGTTGTAAGATAATTCCCAGCCCTAATTATAATCCTCGTAGTGATGCGGCTGCATATGGTGTAAAGAATAATAAGATTGATACAATTACAATTCACCATATGGCTGGCAATCTTACAGTAGAAACATGTGGCAACATCTTTGCTAATCCCAGCCGTGGTGGATCATCAAACTATGGTATCGGTACGGATGGACGTATCGCTGGATATGTTGGTGAGGAAAATAGAGCATGGACTTCTTCTTCAAAGTATAATGACTTCCGTGCTATTACAATAGAGGTTGCAAACAACACTCTTGCGCCTACTTGGACAGTATCACAAGAGGCACTTACATCACTTTATAATTTACTTGTTGACGTATGTAAGAGGAACGGCATACAGAGATTGATTTATTCTGACAATAAGAACGATAGAGTAAACCATGTGAATGGGTGCAATGTCACAATTCACTCTGACTTTGCGGCAACTGCATGCTGTGGGCCTTATTTGAAGGATATTATGGCTGATATTTGTACCGTAATAAATAATCTTCTTGGTGCAAATCCTATTCCTCAGCCTCAGCCCGCTCCAACTCCTGCACCCACACCTACTCCCACAGTACCAACTGGAACACCTGATCCTTATGCTGACTATAGCAAGGCTTTCTGGGATTTCTTTAGAACGCTTGGTATGCCTGAGTATGGCGTAGCTGGACTCATTGGTAATATTTCTATGGAGAGTGCTATTAGACCCAATAACCTTCAGAATAGTTTCGAGAAGAAACTTGGTATGAATGACGACCAGTACACTGCTGCTGTAGATAGTGGTAAGTACACCAACTTTGTAAAGGATGGAGCTGGTTATGGACTTGCCCAGTGGACATATTACACCAGAAAGCAAGGGCTTCTTGATTTCGCAAAACAGTGTAAAATGTCAATTTGCGACATCAACCTTCA
>Ga0326513_10000081_pt1 | contig 69150 bp, 82 predicted proteins | sample 2_2465_0518_D_FD_203654 | JGI IMG/M metagenome (GOLD analysis project Ga0326513, IMG submission 203654) | Bovine rumen microbial communities from UC Davis, California, United States - 2_2465_0518 | ecosystem: Host-associated > Mammals > Digestive system > Stomach > Rumen | place: USA...
GCCTGCGTCCAATTATCTTAGCGAAGCAATTGCTTATGCTACAACAATGACGACAGGAACTGCTCTCCAGCAACAGGAATACAATGCGAATAAGACAAAAAGTGATACTGAATTTGCGAATTATGCTGCTGCAATTAATAGATATATTTCTGGCAACGCTAAGCCTGAAGATTATGCAACAATTGCAGCTATGGGCGATTTCAGTGAAACTGCTCTTCGAAATGGCGTTGATAAGAGCGCTGTACGAGCATCTTATAATACAAGAGTTCAAGCAAGAACGGATCAATTAAATGCAGAACTTCAAGGAGCATTAGCAAGCCTTGGAATTGAAGGATTGACCCTTAATGAATATTTAGCTCAAGTAGCAAACAGAGAAGAAGATGTTTATAAATTTTCTGAACTTGAGTTAAAAGATGAGTTCGAACAAGCAAAACATAACCTTCCTCTAGGTATTGAAACATTTGATCAATATGCAAATTGGAGAAACATTAAAATTGGTACAAGATCCGTTTCTCACAAAGTTCCAAGAAGCAATGCTGTTGATCAGTTGCTTGCAAACTATTCTGTTGATGAAAACGGTAATCTTGTTTACACACCTCGTAAAGAAGAGTATTTATCTCCAGAAGCTGTTTTAAGAGATGAAAAAGGCGAACAAGCCTCTACAAACAGAGCTAGATATTTATTGATAAGCGATGCAATTGCACAAGGTCGAAATATTAATTCATTCTTATCAGATAAGTCGTATAGTGAAATTCTACAACAGGATGACACTTTAAGGCGCATGATAGTTGCCGGAGCTGGAAATGACGCAGTTGGCAATTATGTTAATAGGCAACTTACTGGACAACAAGGAACCTTCCAAGATAACTATGGTTGGGTTATGAGTAACCTGTTTGGCGGAACTGACACATCCAAGTGGAGCGCTGAAGCGATAAGAACTCAATGGACTAATGCCCAAAATAATCCTGAGCTTCTCCAGTTCTATAATGAGATGCTTTCTTCAATGGCAGGTGGCGACATTATTAAGCAAATCGCACAAGGCGGAGAAGGCAATCTCGACGAAGCAATAGAGCTGTATTTAAAAGATTATTATACTCAGCTTTCAAACAAATATGGATCTGAGTTTGCTCAAGCTATAGGTCTAAATCAAGCAACATTGGCGACTGGTAATGCCAGTGAAAGACTCAGGCTGCTGTCTGGTTTTAATCAGAATATTGCTCAAGGTGAAAACGCTCAATACTATCTGAATAACTGGTCAAGTCAAAGTGCCGGAATTTTATCTTCTTATCTTGGAATGACAGAAGAAGAAGTAAAACAAGCCGATAGAACAGAGCTTCAAGATGCGATTAACCAAAGCGTAAAGGAAGAAATTATCAGACAGGCTGAATCTTACGGCGCAAAGCTCGAAGGAATCAATATTGATACTTCTTCCCTTTCGGATGTGCGAGCTGCTTTAGAGGCGTCTCTTTCAAGTTTGTCTGGGGACGCCAAGGCTTTTGTCGAAAATCTGATAGAACAAATTGACAAAACCGGCAACGTAGTTGGTAAAGCTTCTAAATCTTTAGATGAAGTTGTTCAAGATACACAACAGCAAATGCAAGAAGGCACGTATGAATATCAAGCTTTAGATTTCATGCGCAGAAATGCAGACACGGCTTATGTCAGGTCAAAAGAAAATGGCATTTCGACTATCGACGCTTTTGGACGTTTGGCTGGATGGAATCAAGAATGGAATTCTGTCGTTGGAAGCAATCAAGGCCTTATAGCTGCTTCTTCGCTGTATCAAAACGGAACTATAACTGGGCAACAGTATCAAGATTTCCTTGGTATGCAAATGTCTGGTGCCGGTAAAAATTCTGATTATTACAGTATGTTAGCCGGAGCAGCGTTGGGGCAAGGCTTCCAGAATGGTCAGTTTACTTCTGTTGAAGCTCTGCAGGCCGGAATTGCAAATGCCAAGGGCAATGAAAATCTTCTGAATTTCTATACTGAGCTTTCAAGTAAGTATGGAGAGTTCCTTTCTCAAATTGAAAACGGAGATCATGCAGAGGAAGCTCTTAAAAGATTAAATGAGCAATGGACTCAAGATAAAATAAGCAATCTTACAAAATGGCTGAAGAATGGATCTCAAGCTGCTCAAACATTAACAGCGTTAAAAAAGGGCGGAAAAGATAGTGCTCAGGCAATTGCATCTCTTCGTAAGGAAGCATCGCAACTTAATAATGCTGCTGTAGCTATAGAATCTTCTGCTGGAAAATCCGGAAAACAACTTAGTCAGAATGAACGTTCTGACCTTGCTTCTGTGACAGGCGAAGACGAAAATCTGATAAAAGAAATGACGAAAGAGCAAGTTGAGAAACTTCGTCAGAGAGCGCAAGAATCTATTGATCAATCTTTTGTTGAGGATTTTGGAAATGCAATAGCAACTCAATTAAATAATTTGATGGCCGAAAAGCCTGTTGATTTTGAAATGGCTGTGAAAGCTCACGTTGGAGCTGACGGTCAGTTAGATTTAAGCGAAATAAGTGCTATTGCCGATCAGTTAAATGATGAAACTTTAGCAATATTAGCAAGTCATGCAGGAACAATTGGTCAGCTGTTTGTCGAGCTTAAAAAAGAAGGATTAAGTGAAACAGCTATTGCGAAAGTAGTTGCTGGATCTGTAAAAGGCACTGGTAAACGTATTGGCGGTGGCGGAGGTGGCGGCGGAGGTAAATCCGCAGCCGACAAACTCCTTGAAAGTCAAAAGCGTAAGGTTTCTGAGATCCAGCATGATCAAAAGATGCTGGAAATCGAAGAAAAGAATTATGATCGTTATAACAATGATGAAGCTTATCGCGCAAATATTAACGAGCAGATTAAGGTTCAGCAAAGATTAGCAGATCAGTACTCCAAGAATATTCAAGAAATTGAAAATATGCGCAAGAGTACAAAAGAAGGATCTGACGACTGGAATAAATTAACAGACTCTCTTATGTCTGCACAGGAAGCCTTTGCGGGAATAGCAGAAGCCGTAGATAATCTTTATTCAAAAATGGACGCCCAGCTGAAACAACTGTACGAATATAACTCTGCATTGTTAAAGCATAAAACAACGATGTCCGAAATTGATTTTACGTTCTATCAGAACGTTAACGATCCGGAAAATGCTATTGCGGAAATTGAAAAACAGCTTGGGCTTGTCGCCGAAACGGAACTCAATGATCGTACCCGCAGACAGGAAATTGCAAACAGTATGGAAGACGAATTCCTGCGTAACGGCGAATCAGACAGATACAGAGAGTTGTTGGGCGAAAGAGACAGTCTGACAGAGAAGATTGCAAAAAGCGTAAATGACAGGTTTACTCTTGACGCACAGAGGCTGGATGTTCAAAAGAAATATCAGCAAAATACCGAAATTCCGTATACTCATGATCTGAACACGATTAATGCGCAAATGCAAAGAGCCGAACTGGACGAAGACATGGAAACGTATAAACGGCTCTTCGAACAGAGGCAGCAGATTTGGAAAGCGGAAGAAGACAGAAACAACGCTTATATTGCCGAACTTGAACTCTTAATGGCGTATTATAACTCTGTCGGACAAACGCAGAACGCTTTAAGTACGCTTCAGGAGATCAACAGTCTGCAAGAAGAAAATGATGATTTATTCAATCAAAGACTGCAAGCCCGAAAAGATAACCTTCAGAAAGAGCAGGATGCAACACGGGAAAGCCTAAATCGTCAAACGATGAAGGAAGATCATCAGAATTCCGGGTATGCCCAGATGGCCAACGCCTATAAGCGGGCGGGTGATCATGGGTCATATCGTCAAATGCTTTCAGCTCAGATTGAAAACTGGAAAAAGATGATCACTGTTCAGAAACAGCTGCTTAAGATCGAAGTAGAAAAGCTTAAGACGATGGTAAAAGAAACTGAAGAATACTATAAACAACTTGAGCTTATCTATGAGATCGAAGGAAAGATAACTGAACTTGAAGCAAACATCGCGAACGCCGAAATGGATATGATGGATGATCGTATCGATGAGATCATTGAAGGAATTGATCGAATCAATGATTTAAGCAATCATATCCAAAAATTGATTAAAGATCAGCAGCAGATGTACCAGAATCAAGGCAACTGGGACGCTTATTTTGTCATGGCCGAAAAACGCCGTCAAGAGCTCTTGTCTAATGTTGCAGATATGACAGCTCAAGCTGCTCAACTTAAATCTGAAATGGCAACCGTTCCTTATGGCGGGAGTGCATGGGAGAATCTTCGTTCAAAGGTGTTGTCGCTCGAAGAGACTATTTCTTCAGCAAGAGTCGAACTTGAAAATTTCGACCGTGAGATCGAAGGAATTAAAGTTAACAGACTTCTTGAAGAATTGAATCGCAACGACTCAGATCGTGCTCATAATATTACCTTAATGCAATATGAGCAGACCAGATATCAGAATGCCGGTGAGTTAACAAATTACGGCATTATGCTTCAGAAAGAAATTGACTATCGTAAAGAAAACTCTGAAGCAATGGAAGAAGAGTTGTTACTTCTGAAAGAAGAGATTGAGAATCTCAACCTGAGCGAAAAAGACTTCTATCGTCTTACTGAAGCGATTAAAAAGAAAGAAGAAGCACTGTCTCAAAACAACGTTGCAATTGAAAAGAACACAAAACTTTTGCGACAGAATGAACAAGCCATTCGGAAAACGCGACTGGATCTTGAGCAAATGGTTTTAAAAGTAATTGAGGATAATATAAAGAAAGAAAAAGACATGTTAAACAACACTGTCGAAATGGAAAATATTATTCTTGATGTGATTAAACGCCGGTACCAGGACGAATGGAAGCTGATTCAGCAAGACGAGGAAAAGAAAAGAGAAGCGCTTGAAAAAGAAAAACAGCTGATTAATGAAAGATTGAATTATCGTAAGCAAGCAATGGAGGCTGAAAACAAATACAGCGAGCTTGCTGAATATCAACGGCAATTAGCGCTTATCTCCGCAGATCCGACCAGAAGCAAAGAATCTAAAGAGCTTTCCCGGAAAATAGACGAATTAAGACAGGATATCAGATGGGATGAAGCAAGCCAGCAGGCTGAAGCTGCGACTGAGCGAATTGAAGACGAAATTAACGCAATTAATGAATATGTTCAAATCCATAGCGAAAACTTAAATGAGATGCTGTTAGATGCAAACAACTTTGCAGCAGAAGTCAAAGAAGTGTTAAGCAGAAGCTATGGAGAAATTGTGTTATGGCTGCAACAGAACGATATTGATTATCAAAACAGTCTTGACGACAGAAAGAAGCAAATGGAGCAAGGCTGGAAAGAAACATGGATGGCAATGAAAGGTATCGTTGAAACATATTGGGATCAGATTGAAGATATTCTTTCAAGCGAAGATCGTTTCATGCAATACATGTATGAGAACAGCCTCGACTATGCAAATGCAAGTGTCACCGGACAGCTTCAGCTTGCAAGCCAGTGGGAAGATGGATGGACAAATGCTGCAAACGCTGTAAATCAGGCGATCCAAGCAATCAATTACACTCCCGACATCCATGAAGACTTTACTCCTCCAAATGCAGATCAAGCTCTTCAGGAAGCATTAGACTGGGGCTATGATGACAGCTGGTATAATGTCGGCGGAAGCTATGGTCCAACCTTTACAACGTTTGAAGATGTTACTCAGCATGGGCTAGATAAACCTCAAGAAGAAGAACAGCAGCCTGAAGAACCTCAAGAAGAGCAGCAGCCTGAAGCATCGTCTTCCGAAACATCATCTTCTGAAGGATCGAATCTTGTGCCTCCAAGTGAATATGCGGGGAACCCTGAACCGAATATTCAACAGACTCCAACGACAACTCCAACTCCTAGCCAGCCAACAAGTACTGGTTCGCATGGCGGTGGAGGAGGCGGCAGCTCACAAGGACAAGGTTCTCTGTATGATGTGTATGATGAAAGAGGTTTCCTTACAAATTATCATGTCACTGCTTCGTCTGCAACAGAAGCACAAAATATTGTTAGAGAAACATATGGCGGATATTATAGTGCATCTCCGCACAGTTCTTTAGCTTCTGGCGTAAGTTCGTCTTCTTCTGGGTCTGTTTCAGCTTCTGTTTCTGAGGTTAATCATGAAGCTGGATCGTTTTTCAATACTGTTAGTAATGCATTTGAAAACGTTGCAAATGCGATTCAAAATGAAGCAGATAAATTTTCCTCAGCAGTTAGTCAACTTGGGATTGGCACCATCGATACTTCAGGCCCAATCCATCGTTTCGCTTCCGGCGGAATTGTTGATTATACAGGCCCCGCTTGGGTAGATGGTACAAGGTCAAGGCCGGAAGCATTCCTCGATCCTTACGACACAGAAAACATCAGGGCTCTTACTGATGCGTTGAACTATATTCGTGTTGAGCCGTTCTATGTTCCGAACACAGATACACTTTCCGGCAATACGCAGAGTATAGGTGATATTAACATTACGATTAACGGAGCCGAGATGAAAGATGATGCTGATTATGAAGACGTTGCAAGAAGGGTCGGACAAGCTTTTACAAGAGAACTTCAAAAAGAAGGGCTCAATCTAGCAAGATATTCATTCTAACTTTTCGGATTGTTATCATTTCTTTTCGGATCGTTAAAAATGAGACCATCCGAAAACGACTGTAAAGGAGAGAGGAAGGGACTTTGCTGTCCCTTCCTCTCCATTTTTTAATAGAGGAGGTGAATGTGTTTGAGAGGTGGATTTACTTTTTGCGGATATGATATCGCAGATTTAAATCTGGAATATGCACCAGATAATGAAAACACATACGTTTATCGTCCAGCTAAAACTAATGTCCACGAAGAAACAATGGATGGACATGATGGCGGATATTATTATGGGGCTTATAAACAGCCTAAAGAATTTATTCTCCGGTGCTTCTACGAAGAGAAAGATATCGACCGTGGATTGATGAGTAAACTATTTCATATTTTCAAAATAGGAAAATCCGGAGAGTTAATTTTCAAAAGAATGCCATGGTATTCATACTATGTTACCGTTATCAATGTTGATGATCGGGAAATGCTAAACTACCGCAATGGTCTCATCACAATCACTATGAAGGCCGGTTATCCTTTTGCACGAGGAATAAACATGAACGAACCTTATACGAATGAACATCTGTTTTATTCGTTGCCGGTTGACAAATATCATGACAAAGTGATTCAGAACACTGGATTATTTACAAGCGCGGAAATGGTTCCTCAGATGACATTTCAGGATATACAACTTACAGCTCCAAACAAAAAAACTATTTTTCTTGCAAACCCTGGAACTGAGCGTGCAGCTGTTGGGTTGTCCCTGGCTGGAAACGCCGGTGATGGGATTATCATTGCCAACGCGACAACAAGGCAGGAATGCCACATTGTTGGTATGACAAGATCAGCAACTACGGGAGCACAGAAAACATTGTACATTGACGGGATTAGCGGGAAAACCGTTCTCAGGGATTCCGTCAGTTCTGAAATAAGTTTCTTATATCATTCAGCAGGTTTTATTGAAATTGAACCTACAAGCCCTGTGATCAGAGGATTATATGTTGCAGAAGTCGGAACCAATACGATATCGCTTGTCAATAATCTTAATGAGAATGTTATTGGAAGATATATATTTATCAATTCTCACTGGCATAAAATCTTAAATCAGACCGAAAACAACGTACTGACACTACGTGTAAGCGACAATGAGCCTCTTGGCCCTCAGGACAAATCAACTATGATATGCGACTTGAATGAAGTCACTATATCTCCTGTTACAGATCTATATTTGGACGTTCTTTCTTTTATTTATAAACCAACTTATTCGTAAAGGATGTGATAAGGTTGAACACTAATGTGCGGAATTTGCAGCTAGACGTTTGTGATTATAGCGGCAACGTTCTTTGTAATTTATACGATAATCTTTCTGATAAGAGCGGACGTGCAACAAACGTATTTGTCACATCTGAAAGAAACGGCTGGAAAGAACTTTCGTTTACAATTCCTTCTATGATAAACACAGACGAAGGTATAGAAGAAAACTACAGGTTAAAGTATCTAATTGCTGATTATCGTATTCGGTTGAGGGATGACTATGAAACAGACTGGTATCTTATCTCTGAACCTAAAATCAGCCATGATACTAAATCGAAAAATGTATCTGTTACAGCGAATCATGTATCTCAACTGCTTAAACAAAAGAAAATGGATCTTGAATTCTCTGACGAAGAAGGCAACAATGTCGGGACGGCAAGGCAGCTTCTTGAGACGATTCTTGAGGGAACAGGATGGGAATGCGGAAACGTTGCACAGTTTATGGAACGTGATCAGCCTAATGTTGAGAAAGTAAGATCGTTAAATGCTTCGGCAAAAAGCGGTGCTTTTAAAATGATTGCTTCCATGTGTGAGTTGTTCGACGCAAAACCTATTTATCACGGCGACGAAATGACCGTCGATATTTTGCCGATGAATCCATTTTCGGAAGAAATAAACGATGACGGCACACCAACGGAAGTCGTAGACAACAACATTCCGGTGCTTGAACTTCATTACGACCGCAATACTCATAAGATAAGCAGGACCTTAAACACGGAAAACATCTGCACTAAACTGTATGCATACGGTTCATATGGTGATCGTGAAGGTCTTTGTTCTCTCCAGAAATGCGAACACGACGAATACACCATGACAATTTCCGGAAACGGAGAATACTATTTCTCAGACGGCGTTGCAACTTATTATTTCTATGCAACAAACGCAAGAAACAACGATACCGTTGTTTGGTCTATGCTTGATGCTGCATCTATGTCCTACGTGTGGAATAACCGCACAAATAAAGCATATCGTGTGTATAAGCAGCCGAAATATGAAAACAGAACTCCGTTAACACCAGCTGTTTCTAGTGTTCGAAATTATTTCTCATTTATTATGGATTTCGGATATTACGATTCTGTTGGCCTTTTGTCAGATGAACTGCTTCAGAAAATCGCTTTATATCAAAGAACCGCTCCTTCCCTATTAGCTTTAGCCGAAGAAAAATATGAAGAAGTCATTGAAACACAAAATAAGCTTAGTGTTATAGCAGAGCATAATACAGGGTTCCTAAAGCTCAATGTGAAGAGATATGAGTCTGATGGAAACTATCTGAAATTAGTCTTGGACAGTTCTCAGCCTGTATTATATCGTTCTGATTATGATGAACCGCGTAGAAGGTTATTTACATGGTATGTAGCGGAAGAGCTTAAAGAAAACGGAGATCCCGTTTCCGGGCTCGGAAGCGTTGTATACGCAATTAACCCAACGGTTTCTCCTGCAAAATGGAGAAAAGGTTATGTTAAGAAAGTCAATAATCTTACCGAGGACTACGTGTATACCGCAAAAGAAAACGATGATCCTCAATCGCTTGTTGTATGGCTGAGTGCTGACGAAGTTAATGTGTCGAATTTTCCTGTAAACAAAACACATTTTTATCTGTATTGTACAAATTCAATCAGTGGAAAACTTGGTGTCAAGGAAAGCGAAGCCGAAGCTCTTGCACGGACACTTCAGCAAACGACAAAACAAGTAACAGAAATTCATCCTACTTACTTTGGATGGGATAATGATCCGTTACCCGACTACCGTCTTGTTCAGAATAGTTACGGGTGGTTCTACAGATCATTCAGAGATTCCACATCTCTCGGGAATCTATATTTTTGTTACGGTCTCGCGGGCGACACAATCTGGAGAAGAGTATATGTTTCTGAAACACTGCCGGATGTTGTGTCCGGCGATTATTGTTTCAACCTGAAATCGAAACTTCTCTACCACGGAGAAACGCAAAGTGGAACGCTTAAATGGGTTGAAATTGGAGACAGTGGAATACAAATACCAAGCCATAATAAGTATTACGCTCCCGATGCTGAAGCACAGCGTCTTACAAACAACTTCAGCAAAGTCGTATTTTATTGCTTAAAACGCGACATGCTTTATAAAGGCTTGTATGACCGGTATGAGCATACGGCAGCAAAAGATATTATTCCAGGCAATTATGCTTTTGAAGATGAATATGGGTTTACATGGGTTTTCACTACAGACAAAATCATAACGCAAGGGAAAAAGATTATATTGGACACTTCGTCAAATAATGTTTTTCAGGGACAAATTGACGGAGATATTGTAAAAGCCGAAATCAAACCGTTTGATACAATTGATTATCCTTCGGCGAACGATCTGCCCAACGTAACTTTCAACCAAGGTGCTATTGATCGCACAACTCACGTTGAATATAACACAGACAGCTTTGTACGTTCAAACAATATAACTCTGAACTATTCGACGGATTACGATTATAATCTTCCTTCCGGAACTTATATCATGCTCTATGACTCCAACAGAAGATTCCTCGATTCTTATTCTTTAAATTCATCCGGAACCTTTACTACTTCCGAAAGAGTCAGATATGCAAGAATTGTTTGTCCAAGTCAGCCTACATCTTCAAATTATTTAAGAGTTCATGATTATACGAATAGACTGTTTATTTCAAGAAAACAGTATCAGATCATTGGCAAAACAAGCAACAATACGTTGGTTGCTCAAGGAAACAGGACTGGCATAAACGAGCTCATTGCAAATCTTATTGTATTCAGCGACAGACTTTTCCTTGAAAAGCTCCCGGCATATGATGCAGTAGGAAAACAGATTAACGATCAGAACAACCAATTTGCAAGCGACCTTGGCGATATGTACAGAGAAGGTTGGTGGCAGAAAGATGATTATGTCGAAGGCGATGAGCAGAAGTTATACGCAGATGCCAAAGAAAACCTGGATAAAATATCAAGGCCGGAACCAACTTATACATTTACGTTTTTAGATTTGTATGGATCAGACCAAGGATTAACGGTTGATGACAGAGCAATTGCAGACTGGCCAGACATCAATATGTCTTATGCAGCTCACTTAATCGATCCCGAAATTGACGTAAATGAATGGGCATTTATTGATAAGCTTGAAAAGTGTTATGACAAGCCTTGGGAAACAAAGCTCAGTATTAACACAAATCTTTCGCTTATTAATCAACATTCTTTTACGGATGTTATCTCCCATATTGCCGATGTTGCGCAGCAGACTAAAGCAAATCAATCCGTATATAAACGAGCTTCTAATATCTCCGGTTCAGGCAAAATGGCAACAGATAAACTTGAGGGAGCTATTAAAGCTAATGTAACATTGCTCCAAGGCGGATCGTCAAACTGGTACACAGATCCCAAAGGCAATATTATTATGGAATCAGCCGACGGCAATTCCGCAATGATGCTGACAGGGTCAGGATGGATGATCAGCAATTCCAAAGATAAATACGGGCAGTTTGAATGGAGATCCACAATGACCGGCGATGGCATGACAGCCGATGCTATTTATACTGGATTGCTGTCTGGAATTTTAATAGAAGCCGGGTCTATCACAACCGACAAGATAAATGCCAGCGTTGGACAGGAACTTGAAATTGGGAGCAATAAAGCACTTGAATTGTATGCGACCACAGACGGGTTCAGACCTGCCGGAACTTTGCATACCACTGATGCGTTAATCGACATTCGAGCCGGACATGATAATACTCCTGCGGCAATCTCTGTTCTTTCAGGCGGCGAAATTAATCTGAAAGCCGGATCTGAAAATACAGCCGGTGGAAAGATCAACATTGAGTCAAAAGGAGAATTAAATGTTTCCGGAGGCGCAGTCAATTTATCCGGTGGCAGTATGACAATCCGCTCCGGCACAGTACTGGATATTCAAGCTGGTAGTGAATTCCTTGTTGCTTCACCAAATTTCAGTATTTCTAAAGACGACAATGGAAAGTATGCTTTAACAATCTCAGGCACAGTTAATTCAGAGAGTGGCCATATCGCTGGATTTACGCTTGATAAATCTACGTCAGGAAACGTAACACGGCATTATATGTACGCAGGAGGAGATAATAATATAGACAGCACATCCAATGGTGTGTATATAGGTACAGATGGAATTAATATTGGCGGTGGAGCTTTTAAGTTTTCCGCTGACGGCACAAAAGCCCATTTGACAATTGCAGCAAGCGATATTGTTCTTGGTCAGGGAATGACTCTTGGAAGTGAATTGTCAACGGCGAAAAGCTCAATCTCAGGAGCCGCGCTGTCTATTGATGCTGCAACAGGCAATATAAGCGTTCTTGCTGCTAACACTGTAAATATTAATTCAGGTAAATTATTATCTATTCTTACAAATGGCACAATGAAAATTGGGAGTACTTCTGCTCCGTTTATAATCGGTTCCAGTGGAAGTATATCGTACATATATAATAATATGCCAACAATTGATTCAACAAATTTAAATGGCATTTATCTTGGAACAGATGGAATCAGTCTTGGCGGCGGGAATTTTAAAGTTACAAAAGCTGGCGAATTAACTTCGCTAAAGGGAAATATTGGCGGATGGGAAATTGAATCTGCTGGCATTCATAAAGGAGATTTCTGGTTAAACAGACTTGCAAACTCTTCTGTTACAAATACTACAGTTGTTGTGCAGGCTGGGACTAAGAGCGAAGGAAAATATCCTTTCCAAGTAACAAGCGGAGGTATTCTGTCTGCATTAGGTGCAAATATTCAGGGAGAAATCAAAGCGAAAAAGTTAACGCTGGAAAGCAATTCAGTTACAGTTGATGGGAGTATCCAACAGTTTTATTTCCATGCGGATCATGATACTTTTGTATCCCAATATACAACATTCAGCGAAGAAATGGCTAATAAAACAAGATTCTTGCAAGACAGCGGGAAAATAGATTTAGAAGCTATGACTGAAACTGTTGGAGGCATTACAAAAGTTGCCGGTATTCAAGTCGATGGCGCTGGACGAGTTGTTCTTAGTGCAACGTATTTTGATTCCCTTGGAGGACAGGCATCCGGCGTTTTAATTGAGCCAAGCAAAATAACCATCAGTACAGGTACGCTTGAAATCAATTGCGAGAACATGACATTAAAAGGCACTCCATTTTCTAACGGAACAGCAAATTTGTTTGGTCAATTGAATGCAGCAAAAGAGAACGCTGTAACAGACGCCGTAACAGAAGCCATAAGCCAAGTTGGGACTACGTTACAAAATTATAGTACTATATCTCAGACAGATACTGCTATCTCTACTTATGTTACAAATCTTCAAAACACAAGTGGTGTATATATTACAGCCGAAGGCATTAAAATATCGGCATCTAAAAAGTTAACTCTTGACTCTGGTGGAACAATTGACATTAACAGCAGTAACTTTAAGGTTGACGATCTTGGAAATGTTTATTTGAGATCTTTGATGATCTGGGATGAAAAAAAAGAGAAGTTTGAGCCTGTAGATTTTTCAAAGGATTTTTCTAATGCCGTTTCATATTCTAGTGGCAGTTGGAGCGGCAATACATTTAATGCCACGCTTAGCATATTTGGTAGAAATACCAGTAAATACATCAGTCTAAATGCATCAATCAATCCGCGGCTTGTTAGATTGCAGTCAGGTGATCGCAACTGGAGTGACGCAAGAGGAAAGGTCTGGGTATTAATGAAAGTTAACGGAAAGCAATCAGACGAAGAAAATCTTGATGTTGAAGTTGATGCGCATTTAGCATATGAAGCTGGAATTGATGATGCTAATGACAAATACACGCAGCATACTGGATATCTTCGAGGAGAATCCGTAGACGCCAGAACCGGCGGAACTGAGATGACAATAAATCCAATTAATACAGAACAAAGTGTTGTCGTAGATGGAGTTACTTATTATGCCGCAAGCAATGCGCTTAATGTCATCGTCGGAGCAAACGCACTAACACAATATTACAGATCCGGGGATCGTATCACATATTATACTCTTGATGATTAAAGGAGATTTTTATTATGAAACAATCTAAGATTAATATTGCTTTTTCTGCAACTGAAGAATTGATTAAGCAAAGCGATTTATCAATTTCAGGTAAGTGGGTTCTTTTCAAAGTTCGCAAAGAGCTTTCTTTTCATATGGACTTCTTTAAAGACGAAATGAACAAACTTCTTGAAGAGTTCCATCCTGGTTTTGAAGATAATATGCTTAAGTTTGAATCTGTGGATAAACGCATAGAATTCGAAAAGAGACAAAAGGAACTTGAGAATTTTGAAATTGAAACTGTTTTTACAAAAGAAACTTTAAAGCTTTCTGATATTCCTGGAATTACTGTACCTCAGATGGAAATGCTTCAAGACTTTATTGAGTTTAATCCAGAATAAATTTAATAAGATATGAATCAAATGCAACATTATTAAGAAAGGAGGAAGCTTGATGGCCTTTCTCGACGGTCACGGTCTTCAAACATTTAAAACAATGTTGGACGGATTGTTTGCAAAGAAGGCAAACAAAACAGACATTCCAACAAAGGTGAGTCAATTAACTAACGACAGTGGATTTACAGATAGTACGGGAACCGTTGTTTCAGTTGCAACAGGATCTGGTTTAACCGGTGGCCCTGTTACCACTTCAGGAACAATCAAGGTTAACATCACAGAAGAATCACGATTGGCAAATTCCGCTGTAGATGTTACTGAAACAGTAGGAAGAGTTTATCCAGTTCGGCTGGATGCAAACGGAAAACTCGCAGTTAATGTACCTTGGACTGATACAAGCTTAGTATCGAGTGTCGCAGGTAAAACAGGTGCCGTAACTCTTGAAAAAGAAGATGTCGGTCTCGGCAATGTCGAAAACAAATCATCGGCTTCGATAAGATCCGAAATAACGTCAGCAAATGTCGTTTCTGCACTTGGATATACTCCTCTGGATTCTTCTTTGAGAGGGGCTCCGAGCGGTCTGGCTGAGTTGACCCCTGAAGGGAAAGTGCCAACAAGCCAACTCCCGTCGTATGTTGACGATGTCCTGGAATTTGAAACTGAAGCCACTTTTCCTGTTCCAGGTGAAACAGGAAAGATATATGTAGCAACAGATACCAATTTAACATATCGGTGGAGCGGAACTGGATATGTAGAAATTAGCCAGTCTTTAGCTCTTGGTGAAACAGCATCAACGGCGTATCGTGGTGACAGAGGCAAAGAAGCTTACGATCATGCAACAGCAAAAGGTTCTGAGTTTGCAAGCGGATTATATAAAATCACAACAAACGCAGAAGGTCACGTAACTGACGCAACAGCTGTTGTTAAAGCCGATATTGTTAATCTTGGAATTCCTGAAAGTGATACGACATACGGAGACATGGGGCCAGCAACGGTAGACGGAGCTGGAAATCGTGGTCTTGTCCCGGCCCCAGCAGCTGGAAAGCAAATGTCGTATCTTCGTGGTGATGGCACATGGTCTATGCCTACAGACACTAATACAACATACACTTTAACTCAAAATGCTTCCAATGGTCACATTCTTACGTTTACACCTTCAGAGGGCAATGCTACTACTATCACAATTCCAGATAACAATACAACATACACGTTAACGCAGGATACTGCAGATGGGCATAAGTTTACACTTGCAGGAACGGACGGTACCGAAACCACGATTACAATTCCAGATAATAATACGACTTATTTAAGCAAACCTGCAACAGATGAAGGAAGCGACGTTTCTCTTGTTACAACAGGAGAAAAGTATATATGGAACAGTAAACTGAATTCAAATCTGGGGTCTACTAATTCCGGCAAGTTTCTTGTTGTTGATACAACAGGAAATATTATACCTATTACAATGCAGCAATGGTCTGGGGGTGATTATTAATGGCTGCTGATAAATTAGTCGATAGCGCACAGTTGGATGGTGCTTTAACAGCCACAGCAGATTCAATCAGAGCTATTACTGGAAAAACAGCCGATATCACCTGGGACATGGATGAAGGATTCAAGGATGAGCTTGAAACAATTCCTGTAAGGACAGGCGCAAATCTGTCTGCCGATGGCCCAACCGTTACTGCTTTGGCGGGGTACTATCGTACAAATGTTTCAAAGACAGTTGCTAGTGGAAGTGTTACTGAGAACACACCTACCATTGCTAATTCAACAGGCGTTGTTACTGGTTCATCTACTGTGTCAACAGGATACGTTACAGCAGCAACTCCAAGTAAAACACTCCAGCTGACCACAAAAGCAGCTGCTACATATAACACAAGAGCTTCGGATCAAACAATCGATGGATACAGATGGCTAACCGGGGCGCAGACAATTAAAGGCGTTACAACTTCTGGTATTGCGGCTGGCAATATTAAAACAGGTGTTTCGATTCAGGTTGGCGATGAAAACGATTCTGATCGTATAGCAGGCGTCACCGGGACGTTTACAGCTTCAAGCACTGTTTCGAGTGGCCAAACTGCAGCAGCTGCAGGACAACTACTTTCCGGCTATTCTGCTTGGGTAAACGGAGCAGAAATAAAAGGAACAATAGCAAGCAAATCAGCATCTGATATGTCTGTAAGCGGTGCTACTGTTACTGCTCCGGCTGGATACTATGCTTCCAACCAAAGCAAAAGTGTTGCAAGCGGATCTGCCACTACGCCAGCAACGACAATAACTGTGTCGCCAGGTATATCAATTGGAACGGATGGTAAAATAACGGCTTCAAATAGCGGAAGTAAAAGTGTTACTCCTACTGTAAGTGCAGGATATGTCTCTGCTGGGACAGCAGGAACAATTACAGTAAACGGTTCTAACACAAAGCAGATGACAACAAAAGGGGCAACTACCTATAATGCAAGCGGCTCAGATCAATCAATTGCATCCGGTACTTATCTGACTGGTGCGCAGACAATTCGAAAAATAGTTACAGGCAACATCTCTGCAGGAAATATAAAGACCGGAGTCGCAATTACAGTTGGCGATAGTGGATCAGGAACAAGAATTGCAAATGTTACAGGTACTTTCACAGCAGCTAATACGGTATCTTCCGGGCAGACAGCTGCTGCTGCAGCTCAAATACGTTCTGGATATTCCGCATGGGTAGCAGGTGCTGAAGTTAAAGGGTCTATTGGTAATGGAACTATAACTAACAATACGTCTGGTGGGACATCATCCGGAACAATCAACAGGGGCAAGCAAATTAAAATAGGTGCTGGTTTCTATTCTTCTGATCTATATTATACGGCACAAAGTAATAGCGGAACAAAAACAATTTCTGCATCAGGTACTACTTCTGTTAATGGATATGCGAATGCCAGCGTTGCCGCCGGTTCTGCTACTACTCCAGCTACGACTATAACAGTAGCGCCTTCTATCTCTATCGATTCAGCTGGTAAGATTACTGCATCGAATAGCGGATCGAAGAGTGTAACGCCGACCGTTAGCGCAGGATGGGTTTCAAGCGGGACCGCAGGTACGATTACTGTAAATGGATCGAACACAAAGCAGATGACCACCAAGGGTGCAACGACATATAATGCGAGCACGTCTGATCAGACCATTGCCTCTGGGACATATCTCACCGGAACGCAGACGATCCGAAAAATCACAACGGCCAATATTTCCGCCGGGAATATTAAAAGCGGAGTAACTATTAAGGTCGGCGACAGCGGATCTGCAACACGCATAGCGAATGTAACAGGAACATACGCACCGACATTGCATGCTGATGGTACTAAACTTACAACATCAGTTAAGAGCAAATCTGTTACAGTATCAGGCTTAGCAACCAATACGCTATATGCCATCAATATAATAAAGAGCGCTAACCGTGGCATTGGCCTGCAAGTCCTCATCATGGGGGATGGTACGATCATTGCAAAAACGGAATTTAGCTATGGTGTCACCGCTCAATCATCTGATAACGTTACTGTATCAAAAAGCGGAACGACGTTAACCCTTACATTCCCAACTATGATGGCTGCCACAAACTGTTACACAATTGGGTCAATATCATAATAAATAATCAAAACATTAATCAAAATCAACAACACATACTTATTTAACTATGTTGATATTTTTATATATTAACATTTTTATTTCTCAATCAAAGCAGTCAAAAAAGCTTTATTAATAGTAAATCTATTAATGCTACAACAAGCTTGATTAAGTGTTTTGAAATGCCAGGGCATTTCACATGCGCCCTGAAGAAAGACGCTGGTAAAGGAGATGAACCAAAATGATGATTAGAATGCCGCGAGGCGATATTAGACTGGTTCGATTTATTGTCAATAACCCGGATGGGACAAAAGCAGATATTGATTTTACAGAAGTTTATTTTACCGTAAAAAAGACCTCCAAAGATCATTCATATCAGTTTCAAGAACGTTTGAGCACTGGCGGCATTACGAAAATAACTCTTGGTGAATATCAAGTAAAAATTGAACCTGAAGACACGGCAAACATGAAATATGGATCATATAAGTTTGATGTTCAATTTGTTTATGAAAATCAGCTTAAAGAAACTTTTGTTGGAGATTTTATCTTGACAGAAGAGATTACTTTTAACGAAAACGAATAAAAAAAGGGGGTGAGTGCATGAATATATCTGACACTCAATCTGTTCGAAAAGGAAATTATCATACGCTCACCCTCGCTACTCCTGTAGCGATGGGTGATGGGGCGGGAACTTCAGATTACGAGAAACTAGATAACAAACCTGTCATCAATGGCGTTGAAGTTGTAGGAACTTTGACATTAGAAGATTTAGGCATCGAAACTGATGCAACACTTCAACCTCTTACTGAAGAGGAATTAGATGAGATATTGCAATAAAATATGCGTTAATAAATATAAATTGCTGTTATTTTTCAAAGAAAGGAAGCGGAAAAAGTGTTTATTCCTGGCGAAACTATCGTTCATCAATTTCACATTCCATTCAGCAGTGAAGAAGTCGATAAAATTATTGTGACATATTATCAGAACGATAGAGTTATCTTAAATAAAACAGCTTATCCTATCGACATATCTCAAGAGGCAACAGGAACAAACAGTCAGTTTTCTGTAGAACTTTCGCAAGAAGAATCCTTGTTGTTCGACGATGGGTACAGCTATACAGTGCAACTAAATGTGCTGTTTACATCCGGTTCACGATGCTCCAGCGTAGCGCTGAAAGGTGAAAACGGTATACAACATTATAGAGAGGTTGTGCGTTGACAATGAACGGAAATGGAGTTTTTGAATTTTATCCTACGTTCAAAGAATTCTTATCTGTGTACCGTGACGTAAAACGCGTGTGGATCGGTGACGGAAGCGACGGCGATAATAACGAAAGCGGTATGCTTTACGCCGAATATGCCAACAGTAGAATTGTTGAACTGGGATATGTTACTTTATATCCAATTGCCGTTGAGAACGGCTACCAAGGTACAGAATCTGAATGGATTCAAGCAATCGTAAACATGGCCGCAACCGACAAAGGTGCGACCGCAAGCGTTACTTATCAGAATTCTACAAGTGGAACAAATCCTCCAAGCGGTGGAACTTGGAGCAATCTTCCCAACCCACAGCAAGGTCAGTATCTATGGACAAAAATTGTTTTACGGTGGGTCGATGATACGACAAGTACTATTTACAACGTTTCTTATATAGGCCTGGACAGCTCTGTTGAAATTCGTTCTGTCAACGGCAAGACAGGCGTCGTTGTCGTACGTGGTGACGATATTGAAATTGCTGCCAACAACAGCAAGACAATCAAGCAGTATATCGATGAGCTTACGTTTGAGCCCGTTGTTGCAACTGACGCTCAAATCGATGCTATGTTTGAAAATTCTTAAGGAAAGGAGATGAAGATTCATGCCAACACTTATTACTTTGGAAAACCTTGAACGATTCAAAGGAAAACTCAAAGCAGATATTGAATCCAAGTACGGTGAAGCAAACGGTATTGCTCAGCTTGATGCGTCCGGCAAACTCGTAAGCACTCAAGTTCCTTCTGATGTGTATGAAGTGCACGAATATAATAATCAGGAAGCATTCCCTGTAACCGGTGAGTCCAATAAGATTTATATTGACAAGTCCACAAACAACATGTTCCGTTGGGAAGAAGATGAATATGTCAGCATTTCGTCTCCTGAGAGTATTAAATATATCCAACAGACATTAAGCGAAGCACAGAAGCTTCAGGCCAGACAGAATATTGGAGCGATTTCTGCGAGTGAAATCCCATCTTTGGATGGTTATGTCCGCTATGATGAAGCTCAAGAGCTTGAAGGAACTGAAAAGGTTCAGGCCAGAGCCAACATTGGAGCTGCCTCATCGTCTGATGTGAGCGGACTTTCTGAGACCGTTTCGACACTCAACGACCGACTGAACAACTTTGGCAACTTTGTGCGTGAAGTCACGCCATCTGAAGGCGGAATCAATGTACGTTACGACAACAACTCAACAACTACAATTGGCACAGGTTTGGATTTCAACGGCGGAACGGTGGACAAGAATAACTATCTGATTCTTTCCAAGAACGGAACGCCGCTGTCCAATGATATTTATACTCCTATTCAGCTCCCAGCAGGTGGAGGCGGCGGTGGTGCCGTTGCAACAATCGCATTGTCTAACGTTGTGAGGCCAAGCACCGTTCGTAACGGAAAGCCTGCTGTATTCAGTTTCACAGCTACGGCTTCTGACGACACGGATATCTCTGTAACGTGGCTTGTTAACAACAAAGTAGTCGGAACAAACAGTGATATCAGTGGCTCGTCTTTCTCCAGAAATGTTCAGGACGAACTTACACCTTCTGTCAGAAACACGGTTGAAGCAAGAATTACCAGCGTCGGTGGCGCATCGTTAACCAGAAAGTGGAATATTGAATGCGTTGCTTTTAGCATTGAGTGGGGTAGTTCGATTGACCCGATCATGCTGAATAACTCCAATACCAATATTTATGTTCCGATTAACGTATCAGCTGAAGGAAACTCAACAAATAACGTGACAATTACTGTAAATGAGACTACGATTACCCGTCAGGTTAACGGTAGTATGACTCTTACTGTCCTGTTAAATAAAGAAGTGTTTAACCCCGGCGTAAATGTCATTACTGCAAGCATGGCTTCCGCCGAAGATCCTGACGACAGAGCCGATGATATTCATTATACTCTTATTTGGGGTACAGGTGTGAGCTCTCCTGTTGTCGCATTTGAATCACCTTCAATTGATTGCAATCAGTACGACCTTGTGGATATCTATTACTTTGTATTTGATCCCAATAACGAAACAGCCAGCTGCACGATTCAGGTTGGATCTGGTAATCCTGTTTCTATCTCTGCGAGACGGGAACTCAGAAGATATCAATACTCCCCTTCTGAGTCTGGCACGATCAACGTGGTCTTGCGGTGCGGTACTGCTACCACAACGACAGTATTAAATGTTGCGGCTGTGAGTTATAACCTGAGCTACTATTCTGATGACAGTTTGCTCTATGTGTTAGATCCTTTTGGGCACGATAATTCTGACGCAGACAGAGAAGAGTTTGGCAATCTTATTTTTAACAACTACGACACAGCTATTCAGGAGTCTGATAAGATCCCGTTCGACTGGGTCAATGGTGGATTCAAGACAGACGAAAACGGAGCGGTTGCTTTCGTTGTAAAGAAAGGCAATACAGCCAGACTGCCTCGTGGTCTATTCGAAGACAGAGACACGAATGGTAAGACGATTGATATTTCGTTCCGTGTTACGAACAGCGATCAATATGACGCTGTTGCCATGTATGAGCTGAATGATCAACAGTCCAAAGGTATCATTCTGAAATCCAATAACGGTGAATTAAGACTGAATAACGTTGTCGGTAATGAGTTCAGATACAGTGAAGATACTCGTATTGACATGTCAGTTCTTGTCGAAGTTGCAAGCGAAGGAACTCAACGTCTCGCTACCGTGTGGTTAGATGGTATTCCTTCAGGAGCGATCAAGTATTCCAACAATATGCTTGTTCAGGATGAAGGACAGCTGGTTATTGGTTCTGAACACTGTGACGTATGGGTATACGGAATCAGAATTTATGCTTCTGCTTTATCTAAGGCAAACATGATTCAGAACTATGTATCATGTGGTAATACTACTTTAGAAAAGGTAGATCGTTATACTAAAAATACAATCTTAGATAAAAATGAAAGGATCACTCCTGCCATACTTCATACTGCTTCTCCGGATCTCACAATCATCGAGATTTCTGCGCCCAGAATGACGCTGAACAAGTCTGACTCGGTTGCTGTCGATGTCAGGATCACGGACGGATCAAATGTTCTCGAATTGTCCGGTGATGCCGGGACTGTATTTAAAGTACAGGGTACATCTTCTGCCGCTTACGGTCGATCCTCTCTGAATATGGATATTGACTTCAAAAAGACTGGCAAGAAGTACAAGATTTCTGAGAATGCAATTCCCGTTAATTATCTGAATATCAAGGTTAATGTTGCTTCTTCTGAAAACGCTAACAACATTAATGCAGTCGATTGGTACAATACTTATCAACCGTATATTACCGAACCCAGAACTAGGCCAGGTGTTCGCGATTCTGTCGAAGGCAAGCCTTGCGCTGTTTTCATTACGAACACAAGCAATGAAACAAAGTGGTTCAGCTCGCTTGAGATCAAACCTGAAGAAACTGTTCTTTATGCCATGGGCGATCTTTGCAACAGTAAGAAGAACAAAGCAGTATTTGGTCAAGATGGATCTGGCGATCATCCTACTAAGGCTTGTATCGAAGTCTCCGGTAATGACACTGAACCTCAGAGGTTTAGAAGCACTGAAGCGGTGTTCAACCCTGACGCGGATGATGGAGACGGACGCTGGGAAACCTCTGCTATTGTGGACGGAAAAACGGTAACTACGAAGCATTTTGAGTGGAGAATGGTTCCGGCTTCTGAAGACAAAGATGAAGTTGTTGCGTCATGGGATGCTCTTGTGGCATGGGTGGTTTCCACAATTAACGACAGCGCAAAGTTCAAGCGCGAAATGCACAACTATTTTGCTGTCAATTCCATGCTCTATCACTTCCTGTTCTTGGAATACTTTGCCTGTTACGACAATGTCAGCAAGAATACTTTCTATTCTTATGACTGGGATGAAAATGAACAAAAATATCTTTGGAACATTAAGTGCGCCTACGATATGGATACCATTCTGGCTGCTGATAACGATGGTAAACCGCTGGGCGATTACGGCCTCGACTATGGTGATACTATAGACGGCACACCCACCGGCAGACAGTACTTCAATGCTGCAACCAACCCGATCTGGGTTAACATTCAGAAGGAATTCCAGACTGAATTGTCTAATCTGTATGTCTCATTAAGGAGTGCAGGTGCTTGGGCCTCTCAGAACATTGCCGACAAATGGAACACTTATCAAGATCTTCGTCCTCATGCGGCTATGATCATTGACGCATACAACAAATATATCGCTCCTTATAAGACGACTGGCGTTATTCTTGGAGAAGATACGCTGAGCTATGATGACTCTTATCTTCCCCGTCTGCAAGGTTCCAAGATTTATTGGAGAAAGCAATTCCTTACTTATCAAACGGCTTATATGGACGGTAAATACGGCTACTATTCCAAGTCTAACTCTACGCAGTTCAGAACAAACGGCGAAGCCAGCAAACGCAACTACGCGATTAAAGTATACGCAAAGACGTATATTACGATTGTTGCGGACGACAACAGAGTCGGCACAAAGAAGATTAACGCTGGACAGGAAGTTGTATTCGACAACGTTTCCGTTGGTAATAACACTACAATGTATATAACTCCTGACCGTCTGATTCAGTATATTCGCCCGTTGAACAACACACAGAACAGTACGTTCTCCGCATCCGGCGCAGCTAAACTGATGGAGGCGATCCTTGGTGGCGAAGAAGTGAACACGGCTTGGCCTTCCGGCACTGGTGTTACTATTCCTTCTACGCTTTTGAAAGATTTCTCCATCAGAAACATCCCAAACTTCACAGATGCACTGGACTTATCTCCGAACGTAGAATTGGAAACGTTGGATACGCGGAATACCAATACGGGTCTGATTACACTTCCGTCTTTCTCTCCGTTGAGAAGTGTGCAACTGAACGCATGTACCGGGCTGTTTGCTCACAACTTGTTGAACGTTGAACAATTCACAATGGAGAGCGGTAACAATCTTGTGTCTATTCAGCTTGAGAATTGCAACAATACTGTATCTGAAGCGATTCGTGGATACTTGGTTCAAGCTGTTAATTCCGACCAGATTGCAACCAGACGTATTCGTGCAATCAACGTAAACTGGACGTTCAATAATCTGGATGCCATCGCCAAGATTGCTACTACTTGGCGTGGCTATAACAACCTTTGGGAAGAGCAGAATGCTCCTGTAATTACGGGCGTGATCAATGTTACGACTCTGTCCAAGAAGAAACTTGAACAGGTTAATGCTGTATGGGGCGTTGGCTCTGTTGAGGATAACCTTGACGAACAGAACAAACGTTGGCAATATGGTGACTTGACGATTAATTACAATTCTCTTATTCCCTACTTTGAAGTCACTTTCCTGAACGTAGACGGTTCTGCAATTAAAGACAGAAACGGAAATGATTATATTCAGTATATCGACTTGAACAGTCAGGCTTACAATCCTATTCCTTCCGATATCGATACGCCTACCTATATTGATCCTGTTGGACAGTATAGATACACATTCACCGGCTGGAGTAATCTTGGCGGTAATGTCACAGCCAACAAGACTGTAACAGCCACCTACTCCACAGAAGATCTTACGTACACGGTTAGATGGTACGATAAAGTCGGTGGCACGATGTATGATGAACGCACAGGAGTCAAATATGGCGAAGAAGCCGTTTACGATCCTGAAGGAACAATTGGACTTCCGACTCTGACAGATGAAGAAGTCGCAGGCGTATTTAAGGTATTCAAAGGCTGGGATAAGTCTACAGGATTTGTTAAAGGCGATATTGATGTGTATGCTCAGTGGGAGCAAGGCTCAATCAGCAATTTGACGGCTAATCTGAAAGATATGAATGTCGCTCAGATTTATGGTATTACAAAGAATTATCGCGCCGATGAATTCTTTGAAGAAGAAGATTATGTGGATATTCAGGTTGGTAAGGATTTTGAATTCTCCAATGTGGAATCTCAAGTTCTGCTTCAAGAAAGATATTTCAACGGTAATGAGATTCTTAAGTTCGACGATATCAAATTGTTCGATGAAAATTCTCCTACGTTTACGTTGGCAATTGACTATGAATTCTGTAGTAACACATCGAGTGCGACACTGATTAGCTGCTGTGATTCTACCGGGTCGGCAGAAGGATTTAGAGTTCACTATTATCTTGACAACAACGTTGATGAAAATGAAAGCGTAAAAGTTTTATGGGGCGATAAAAACGTTACCGTATCTCATGGTTTGAACCGTGGAATGCTTATCCTCAGGCACAGAAAAGGGTCTAAGAACCTGCTTGTTGCTTCAAGCAATCCAGGTCGGTATGTAACACACTCCTCTGATTATGGCGGAGACGATTTGCCTGCCGATACGTATAATCAGATTTCAAGATACGATGGATATAACACATCGATTTTCTACTCTGAGATTCCGAGAGCGCAGGAAACAAATACGGATTCTGTACTTTCTTTCGGCGCAATGGCATACGGTTCGCAAGGTCAGAGATACCCGGCAAAGGGCTGGATTCACTGGGCAAAAATCTGGTACGAAGATCTCGGAAGCAAAGTTGTAAGAGAACTTGCTGAGTGGCCGCATGAAACATGGAGAATGCATTATCGCGGGCATGATCTTTACAACAAAGACGATGGAACTGGTTTGATGGATGGAGCATCGTTCATTGCAAATGCTCCGCTGCCTCTGTTCTACGAAATGTATCCGTCCAGTTCTGGTGGATACACCACCGAAGGCGGTTGGAAGAATTCTCTTGTTCGCAACTTCATAAAAACAAGATGCTTTAATGCGCTTCCTTATACTTGGCAGTCTGTTATCAAACCTGTCAGTACAGTTACTAAAGGTGGTTCTGATAATCCTAATAACCTTGAATACACGACGGATAAGTTGTATATTCCTTCTTATGCGGATATGATGAATGTTCCGTCCGGATTAATCAGTTCGGAAAGTAGACAAGTTAGCTGGTTTACTGACAACAATTCTCGTGCTAAGTTCATGGGAATCGTTATTCCAGAAGGTGCTCAAATCTATACAGAAACAAGTGATCCTACTCTTTATACTGATACTCACACTGTACATGAGGGCGATATCTGGGCTCCGTCTAACCGTGCTGATAGAAAGTATGTGTATGTTTCCGCCGAAACAGCTGCAAGACATGGTTACTATGGTGGCCGTTACATGGATGATTCTAATAACAATGTTCAGGCAACAGGTTCTCAAGGCGGAATGTGGATACGTTCAATCACTTACTGGACAAGAACGAGCTACACGACTAACAATAATGCTTATTCTCAATACTACGTGCAGCCGCAAGGTAGCGTAAGTTATGTCAATATGCAGTGGGATATTGCATATCAGAGAAAAGGCATTGTCTTAATGTTCTCACTGTAAGGAGCGTGAACTAAGATGGCTTATTTTAAAGTAATCCAAGACAACACTGTGGTCAGTGTTGGTTCAGTGTTCCTTAAGTGGAACACGAAGAAACATAGGTTATTCATCTGCGATGTGGACAATGGTCAGTTTGTACAATCGTTCGACGAAAAGCACATCTACAAAGATAACTGGCTGAAGACTTCTGACGGTGATATTCAATATGAAGATGCTTCAATTGTGATTATTGACGAAACTGAATATGAAGATCTGAAAGAAATGCTGATCGAAGGCGAACCGATTGTTGAAGAACCTGTTCATGAGCCAGTGGTTGTACAGGAACGTCATGAACCAGAGGAAGAAGAAAAACCTTTAACAATCGCACAAATGCGTGAAATCATCGCAGAACAACAGAAACAAATTGAACTTCTGATGAAGAAAGTTCAGTAACTTAACGGAGGGCTGTCTTAACTGACAGCCCTCCTCAATTTATGCAAAGGAGTGAACTATATGCCTTATGTGACTATTTCGGGCAAAAAGTTTCTTGATGCTGTAGGCACAGGCCATCTTTGGGATAGAATTAAGCAACGCTACGATAGTAAACTTGATAACATTGTTGCCGGTAACGATGCGGTGAGCGTATCCAACAACAACGAAATCTCCATTGTTATCTCTGCTGAACCTGATAACGCATTGCAACTCAAGACTGCAGGCAACAAAGGTTTGTATGTAGCCGCTCAGTCTACTGGCGAATCATTTACATACAACATTGTTAAAGACACAACTTCTCCAGATTATGCGGCTGTGTATCATCTGACAAAGACACCAAGTGGTGGTGGTGATCCGGTCAGCGTCGGTGCTGCCATTAATATTCCGAAGGACATGGTTGTGCAGAGCGGTACGGTAGAAACCAAGAGTACAGCTGGTGACTGGGGTCCTGCCGGAACTTACATCCATCTGGTGTTAGCCAATGCTGACAGTAGCGATCTGTATATCAATGTCAGCACGCTGATTGAATATGTTACTTCTGGTTCTCAGACAGGAGACATGGTTATGATCTATATTGATCCGACCACTCACGTAGTTACCGCAAGCCTGTCTGACGACAGTATCACAGCTCAGAAGCTTGTACCTGCAATTCGTACAGCTTTAAGCAAGGCCAGCTCGTCTGTTCAGTCTGTTGCCGAAGGATCTACGAATGGCACTATCAGTGTTGATGGTACAGAAGTTGCTGTGCATGGTCTTGGAACTGCGGCTTATGCTTCCAGTGGTGACTTTGATGCAGCTGGTTCTGCGGCGGCTGTTCTTGGCACGAATGCCGATAGTGCATCTACTGCTACAGTTTTTGGCGTAAAGCAGTATGCATCTGATGTATATGAAGCAATTCAGGCTCTTACGAATTCTGAAATTGATGCGGCTATTGCTGATGCTGTTACGCCTTAATCAATTGTAGAGGAGTGAATAAAGATGCCTTACACGGCGACAAATACAAAAAAATTTCTGGATTCTCGCGGGCTGACTTATTTCTCCCAACAGCTTAACAATTATCCTGACAACACAGTAATCGAAGCAGTAGTAGAGGGCATTCAGGATGTTCTAGATGAAAAGCTAGATATAACACAAAAAGGTGCTGTGAATGGTGTTGCATCGTTGAACGCCGAAGGCAAGGTGCCTGCGAGTCAATTGCCTCCAGAGACAACATACGAATTCGACGGAACATATAATCCAACAACAAACAAAATAGCCACAGTAGGGACTGTATCAAATGCTGTAAATGCATTAACCGGCGGCGAGATCGGAGAATCTGGAACAGGCAAAACAATTACTTCTCTTACACAAACAGCCGGAAATGTTTCTGCAACTTTTGAGAATATCAGTATTGTAAGATCCCAGATCAGAGACTTCCCCACTCTTGGAATGGCTTCTACAAAAGACGTAGATACATCAATTTCGTCTTCGTCTACAAGTACTGATCTTCCAACGTCATCTGCGGTTGCATCCTTTGTCGAAGGTAAAGGTTATATGTTGTCAAACTTAAAAGGTTCAGCCAATGGCGTAGCAGAGCTTGATACAAACGGAAAAGTTCCATCTTCTCAATTGCCTTCTTATGTCGATGATGTGCTTGAATTTCAAACAAGAGATGATTTTCCATCAACTGGCGAGTCTGGGAAAATATACGTAAATCTTGCAAACAACGCAACATATCGTTGGAGCGGATCTACTTATGTATTAATTGGAACTTCTCTGACGCTTGGTGAAACATCATCAACAGCATACAGAGGCGACTACGGGAAAGCAGCATACGATCATGCTTATGCAAAAGGCAGTGCGTATACTAATGGCTTGTACAAATTTACAACAAATCAAGAAGGACACGTTACTAATGCTGTCGTTGTAAACAAATCAGATATTACTGGACTTGGTATTCCATCTCAAGACACAACATATACGTTGCGGCAAGATTCAACTGATAGACATAAGATTATATTCGAAGGATCTGATGACTCTTCAACTACAATAACGATTCCTGATTCCGGTTCTGTAACAAGTGTTTCTACAGGCGCTGGCCTAACTGGAGGTCCTGTAACAACCACTGGCACTATTAAAGTTAGTTTAACAGATGAAACAAATTTAACAAATCAGGCTGCTGCAACGGCTGAAGTTGCAAACCGTATATATCCGGTTCGGCTGGATAAAAACGGAAAACTAGCTGTAGTAGTGCCGTGGGCAGAATCTCAGTCATATAATACTTCCATTGCTGTAAGTGAAGAAACTAGTCAGATAACCTTAGCTGCAAACACTAAATATGCAATTACTGCAGGCGGGTCATCTTATGTGTTTACAACGCCTCCGAATGTAACATATAGCGCTATCACAGACAGCGAAATAGAAGCAATGTTTACATAAAAGTTGAGCCTAAAGCTATTTAATTATTAATTAAGCAAGATTAATATTCTTGTTTTTTATATAAGAGGAGGTGATCTAATGGAGTACGCAACTGTAATTGGCGGAGTTCTTAACATTCGATCAGACACAGATGTTAAATCCAGACGGATCGCACAAATTCCTAATGGAACAGTCATTGCCGTATTGGAGAAAGGCACCGTGTGGTGCAAGATCGTTTACAATGCATACGAAGGATACGTCATGACTAAGTTTTTAAAATTTGAGAGCGACAGTGATGATGAACAGGTTACGATTACGCTGTCGCGTTTAACCGCACAGGAGATTTTAAATGCACTGCAGCTCTCGCTAAATAAATAAGCGAGGAGTGAATTTTTTATGGGTGAAATATCTAAAGCAGTCGGTCAATGGATCGTTGGAAACGTTGGCTGGACTGTAATAATCATTTTATTTCTTCTTTCTTGTCTGTTCAAAGTAGCAAAGAAAGAAATTGATCCTCTTGGATGGGTCGTGAGCTGGATCGGAAAAGCTTTTACAAAGGATGTTCGGAACGATATCGCAACTCTGAAAACAAACACCGATGCAAAGCTTGACGAGATGAAAACAAAGGTCGAAGAACTCAAAACGGACTACAATGACAAGATTTCAGGTCTGAGAGATGATCTGGATGGCTTTGAATCTTCGACAAACCAAAGCATTCAAGACATGAGAGATGGAACCGCATCCAACTGCGAACTGTTAAAGACACGGCTGGACGCAATGGAGAAGTCTAATGACATGCAGACGGTTCGGCAAATTAAAGCTCACGTATTAGACTTCGCCAATTCATGCATGAACGGACGCAAGCATACTTTCAGAGATTTTCGTAACATCATCAAAGAAAATAAACAATACGAAACACTAGTCGAAAAGTACGGCTTGGTAAACGATGTTTATAAAGACGACTTTGAATTCATTATGGAAATCTATCACGACTGCAAAAAGAATCGAAGTTTCCTAAACGATAATGGAGAACCATTCGTTGAAGACGACTAAAGGAGTGAAGCAGGATGTCTAAGGCTAAGTTTGTTCAGTACTCTAAGAAGATGGCATCTTGCATAACCATCTTCTGGATGGTCTACAGAATTCTTAACTTCATCGTTGTTTTAATTCGACCGGAAATAGCGAACGCACTTTCTGACTTAAGCACGGGTGTTGACACGATCATGATAGTCAACATGGGTGCTTATACGACTAACTCTGCGACTGAAAAAGTTGCAATTGCCTTTGGTAAACGTAAGAGTCTTTATGTAGCCGAAGAAGAAGAGGAAGAAAAGACAGAAAAAGAGGAAGAAGGTGAAGAAAATGGCTGAAATTATTCGTCGATTTATTGAAAAAGTTTTATTAATTAAAAGTACAAACCCAAAGCGCAGAGAGCCTGGAGATGGGTCTGACGGCTATTGTGACTGTATTGGCTTGATCATCGGTGCTATACGCAGGATGGGTTTAAAGTGGAATGGTATTCATGGCTCCAACTGGGCAGCAAGAAAAGAATTTGTTGAACTTAAAAAGATAAACTCTGTAAATGATCTTTCTGTTGGTGATGTTGTGTTAAGAGGATGTCCCCCAGGAACAAAGGGATGGGCTTTGCCTTCCAGATATCGTCAAGGTGGAAAGTATTACAACGGAGATCTGACGGATTATTATCACGCCGGTGTCGTTACTCATATTAATCCTCTGAATATTACTCACATGAGCAGCAAGATGACAGTAGATACGAAGCTTGGCAAATGGAACTATTACGGAACACTTTCTATTTTAGCGAAAGCTGCTGGCGGAATTACGCCTAAGCCTGTTCCTACTGATCCTACCGATCCTACTGATCCTACTTCCGGCTCTGAAGCTGTCGTTGTTGCCAAGTCCGGCGGTACAGTGAACCTTCGGATTCAACCGTCTAAGAGCATGAGGATTATCACAAGAGTTCCTCTGGGACGTCGCGTTAAGATTATTACCCCCGGCGAAGAATGGTGCTATGTTACATACAATCAGTTCACTGGTTATATGATGGCAGAATTCCTTGATGTTGTCGGGGATGGAAGAGGTAAATATTAAAGGAGATGTTTATATGGAATTCATTACAGATAATTGGTACATTATTCTCGCTGTTATTGCGGCTGTAGCTGTTTTAGTTTACCTTGTTGTAAAGTTTTTTAAGTTCCCTCGTGCGGAACAGATTGCAAAAATCAAAGAATGGCTGTTGTTTGCTGTAACTCAAGCTGAAAAAGAATTTGGTAGCGGTACGGGTCAGCTGAAACTGCGTTGTGTGTACGATATGTTTGTTACTAAATTTCCTTATCTTGTAAAATTTGTATCGTTTGAATTCTTTAGCAAACTTGTGGATGATGTACTTGTAAAGTTCAAGGATATGTTTAAATCTAACGCCGCTGTTCAGTCTTATGTTAACTCAAATGTTGTTGAACATAAATCTGAGGTGTAACACATGGCAAATGAGAAACAAATCTGGGATTATTTAAAAAAGAAAACACATAATGCATATGGCACTGCGGCAATTATGGGAAACTTAATGGCTGAAAGTTCTTTAAATCCTAAAGCCGTTGCCGGAGTCAAAGATCCGGATTATGTTTCCAATTCAGATGCTGGATTAATTGATTTTGCTAACGATGGCCATGCATTTGGACTTGCTCAATGGGTATTATATACACGCAAAGAAGCTCTAATTACATTTGCAAAAGAACGCAATGTTTCTGTTGGAGATTTGCAGATGCAGCTTGAATACCTCATTGATGAGATGATTAATAAATATAAGACGATATGGAATGCTGTTATTTGGGCCAAGAGTATTCGCGACACATCTGACGCTATTATGTTAAAGTACATAAATCCAGCAAATACCAGTGAAAAAGCAAGACAACGCAGAACCGATCTTGGACAAAAGTTTTATAACAAATTTGCAAATGAAGAATCTACAGAAACCCCCGTTGATTCAAGAGATGTCATTTATCTTGTATTGACGGATATGGATGAAATAAAAAAGGCTATCATTAAAGAAGATCGTATAAATATTCAGATTGAAAATAGCCCTCAATATATTCGTTTATTTCTTCCTGATGCTGAATGATTTTACTTGCAACATAAAAAAAGGGAACTTCTTAAGAGTTTGATACTCTTTGAAAGTTCCCTTTTTTTTATTTTTGCTCGTCAATTACATTGTCAGTTTCAGGATTTTGTTCATCAACTTCAACATCGTAATTTAAGTCAAGAACGAGCGAGACTTCTTTATTTCTGTTTGCGTCTGTCCATTTCTTTCCGTATACGCCTACATTATCATTTTTTGCACACGCATCAAAGTAATCCCGAACAGCTTCAATCGCTTCTTCTGTGACTTCATTGCGCCAGACCCAGCCGCCGTTTTCATTTTTTACGCCTGCGTAAATAGCAGACGGCATTTCGCCATATGAAACATGATACTGTATCATTCTTGCACTTCCTCTTCTTCACCTGGTTTTTCTGTTAACTCTTCCTCGATAAGATCATCCTGTGTGTTTTCAGGAACCGGTTCTTCAACAGCAGGAAGTTCAACATAAACGACAACATCACCGTCTCCCCAGACCCATCCAACGACTTCCTGGTCAACGGTATATTCTCCCCCATCTTCGGACGCGAGATTCTCACCATCCCAGGTATAAACACCGAGCGGTGTTTCTTCGGATGTTTGCGCTTTAAAATAAATGGTTGCCGGTTCATTTGTAAGCAATTCTCTTAATTTCATAATAACAATCTCCTTACTAAAAAATATTCATGTGATAATGTCTTTATAACATTATTTTATTCCCATCTCGCTAAGAACAGTTTTTAATCCATTATAAATATTTTCATAAGCTTTCCGCTTTTCTTTCGGCATCTCTTGTAAAAGCTTGTTTGCCCTTACCGTCGGGCACCAGTCAGGACGCTTTTCAGGGTCAACTTTGAATGCTGTTATATCCAGTAGTTTTTCTTCGGGCGTAAAAGAATTTGATCCGCAAACTGTCATGTTTCCATATTTCATTACGACAGGACATTCCATGCAGCATTCAGGTACTTTTAATTGAAACATTGAATCACCTCTTCGCACAGCCAAAGAAATAAGCCGTTCATACTTATCCATTCGCTTTTTCCATATTATTACATCTTCAAATAAAGTACTCTTGCTTTTATTTCAAGATCGTCCAATGTTCCGTTGTTATAAACAGTAGCCCACGGTTCTTTTGGATAATCATCCAATGCTGTTTCCGATCGATGCTTCTGCTGTTCCTCCGTTAACATGTTAAATCCAGGCCGGATAATCCTGATATGTTTTGGATGAAATGAGCTCATTCCTTCTATTTCATTTGGAAATCTTGCGTCCGGAATAAGAACATAATCCCATTCATTTTCAAACATATAAAGAAGGTTATGAACAAAGTTAACCCAATAATCCGGTTGCTTCTTTCTGATGACATCCGTGCCTACGTACTGGAGCAGAGTTCTTCCCTTCTCGTCCTTATAGCCGTCCCAGCCGAAGAACTGTTTACAGATATATTTAAGCAAGTCTCCATAATGAACAATGAGAACCTTTTTATCGTCCTCTTCCATTACAGCTTTTAAGTATCCGGCCAACGTGTCTTTCCCATGTCCGGCTTTACCTGAAATTAAGATTAATTTCATGTCTCCACTTCCTTGATTCAAGTTAAAAAATCAGTTGTTTTTCCCTATGTAACGTGGAAGAAGATTAATATACTCTATGACAGTTTCAATGCCGTTGATAAAGTTGTCATTCCCATTAATCGAGTCATGATGATCTCTTCGAATCGGAAACTTATAGACGTCCTTTAACTTGATACAAGGCTCGTCATCTTCAGGGTCTATAGCGTGAGCGTTTAACATGTCAATAGCGTCATATACTACGTCTACATATTCTTCTTCACAGCCGTTAAGTCTGATCATTTTAAGAAGCTTTTCAGTTATCGAAGATCTGTCGTTCATTTCTTCTTCCTCTTTTCTAATGAAAAGTCAACTTCCTTTTTTCTCTTTCTCATTATTTCATGACAGAGTTCAACAAAACATTCTGAACAAATGTCCATTCGTTTCATTTCAAGTGCGGGATAACCAAACTTAACGTTTGGTCTCTTTTCAATCCAATGTTGGAAATCTCTACAACCCATTGGTTTTCCGCAGACATCGCAAATCCATTCATCGACTTTCATTTTTTGCTCCTCATATATCACCATCAAGAATTGCATCATCTAGATTAATCCAATCATCCATTATTGTTAAACATTCCCATGTGATTCCTTTTTCGATTTCTTCAAACAGCCCACCGCAGCATCCGCACACTACATCTCCGTTGTCAAGCAAAATCCCACCATGGATTGTATTATCTTCGAGGTCTTTAAATTTTATCTGCTTTGCCATTATTTATTTCTCCTTACGTTCTCCATCAGCACAGAACCAATTTTCATGGCAAGGTATGCCATATGAATGAATTCTGTTCTTTTTATAATTCCCGTCGTAACTGCAGTATTTTCCAAGCTCCATATAATATTTGCAGTCTTTACACCTTACAAGTCTTATAGGTCTGAAGTCTTCTTCGAACTGACCTATAGGTTCAATTTCGTCATTAATTTCAACGATATATTCTCTGATCATTTATTTTCCTCATTCCGTCCGCACAAAACCAATCAGCACCATGGTAAACGTCTCGCTGATCTCCGAAATCGTCTGTGTCCATTGCACAGTATTTACACATTTTGCCATCCGCTGTCATGGTTGCGTGTTCACAATCCTTACACCGAATGATTTCCGGTTGACTCAACGCTTCGACAGCCATATCAAAAGCTGCAGTATAATCCATTGGATATTCCCATTCGACTTGTGCAATAGCCATTCTAATAGTTTCAATGGCTTCCTGTTTCGTCATTCATACTTCACAACCTTTCCTGCCTTTTCCCGTCAGCACAGAACCAATTGGGCGAAGTATTCCCCCTTGTTTTTTCATCGTCGTATGTGTTCGGATTGTAGCAAAACCCATCTTTATAATGTTTACAATCTTTGCATCTAACGATTTTTTCATATTTATCTCCGAACACATCCAACAACGTTACGGGTTTCGAAACGTGCGCAAGAGCACGCTCTAAAACGGCAATCCGTTCACGTTGCTCTACAATAAGATTGAGCGCATCCGTAAGGGCGTCTGTTGTTGCTTCATCGTCGAACGGATCTGCATCCTGTGCGGTAATAATTTCATCAATAACAAAATCTGCGTCTTTCATTCCCGCTTCACCGCTCTTCTGCATCTCTGACAAAACTCGCTCTTTCAACAGGGTAAGGGTATCTTCGATCATTTGTCCCATGCAGTATTCCGGCTCTTTAATTGCCCGGAATTCCTTGCCATCACAAATCTGGTAAGGGTTACTGTCTCGAAAAATTTCCCATGACTTAATTAGTTTTTCTATATTAATCATTTACTTTACAGATCTCCTTTCTGTATACGGCTTAATTGTGATTAACTTCTGTCCTTCTGTTCCATGAATTAATCAAGTCTTGCTTTTGTTCGTCTGTTGTGCCATATCCTCGCTTCGGGTATCTTTTCATTGAGATTTCACATTTTTTACACTCAATCACGAGCATTGTGTTTGTGAAAAAATTTCCGGCGAAATCATCAAATTCCCTATCTTCAAGCCTTACATTATTTCCACAGAACGGGCATGGTTTCAGCTCGCTCATCCAATCACTCACCTCGGATCTCTGTATTTTGCCCCGCCTTTTAAATATTGCTTGTCCTCTTCCGTCTTGCACCATGCGATATATTGTTCTTTCATCTCATCCGTGAAAAGCTCCAAATGGCCAAATCCAATCAGCGGAATAAGTTCGCGATGACTTATCCATAGCCATTGTTTCAGGCTTTCTGTCATCTTAACCATCCAACTTCACCGACCTTCCGCAATTGGTTTGATTCCGAAAACACAGTATCCATCTTCGATTCCCCAACCCGATAAAACGTATGTGATTTCGTATTCTTTTCCAATCAACGGATGACTAATCATTTCACATCCATCTGAATCGTATAAAACAACGAACTGGACAATATCACCTTTTTGATAACCTCTATCGTTCTTACGAACCTCAAATGTTTTGTCACCACGGTTTACCGCATCGGCGAACGATTCACGAATCTTGATTTTATGTGTCATTTTACTTCACTAACCCTCCACTTCAGCCTTTACAGTTTCTACCATGCTAACAAATGCCACAGTTTCAGCTATACCGCCAATTGGAACACCACTGTTAATCTTGTCATACTTTTCAAGTGCTTCATTTACATATTCAGCACCGATATTTCTTTCGACCCACTTGGCAAGTTCAGACCGTAAATCGTAGTGTTTTCGTTTTGACTTTTTGAACAATATCATTCCCACTTCACCGACCTTTCTTCCATTGCGCAAAAGAATATCCAACAAAACCACATTCACATTCGTACTGATATTGCTCCGGATAACTTGTCAAAACTATATCTGTCCTTTGAAAAAGATTCTTTCCGCATTTAGGGCATTCAATATTTGTTAAAACTTTGTTTGTAAATTCTTGTGTGTACGGAGCCATTCGTTCAAATTGTTCCCATTTCATTCCCACTTTACCTTCCGCCCGCATTCAGAGCAGAATTTACCCAACCTTACTGGTTCTTTGCTTCCGGAAGGATACCATCCAACATTTCCACCGCAGTTTCCGCATGTGCATGTTCCATCTGAATCAACCTCTGGCTCAATCGCTTCCTGCTCTTTCAGCAGAGCAAGAACGTCCCACAACACGCCATCATACTCGTCTGTTTCACTGAGTATTTTGTTGACCCCGGCGATAACATTTTCCATTTTATTCATTCCATTTCACCTGCTTTCCGCACGAAGCACAGAACCTCTGCCCACTTACACACAGCGAATTACCACAATTACCGCAAGCATATCTGCGATTTGAAAGTGGAACCGGCTCAACTGCTTCCTGCTCTTTTAATTTCTTATTTAATTCACAGTTCAGGCTTATAGCAATTTGTGCTTCATTCTCAATTTCGTCCTGCAATTCCAAATAAGATAGAGCATCCGTCATTAACTCCCAGAAGCGCCCAAAGTCGCCTTGTTGATATATTTCGTATGGACAAAGTTTTCAACGCACAAAACACGGCTCTTTCGAGTCGTGTTCTGAACTATGAAAACTCTATGAGTCAATGCAATTTTAAGAGTCGGAGTCTGACACTCTATCCAGCTGAGCTACGGGCACTCAACGCCGAATATATTAGCATTCCAGCATTCGATTGTCAAATTTTTCTTGAGTGTTTTTTTAATTTTGAAGGTTTTGTCAACTTTTTTGTCAACTTTCAAGGCTCCAAAAACTCCTGTGATCTTTGATTTATCTATCCTGCCGGGTTTGCAATCATGTCAACTTTTTTGTCAATTCTTTAAGCGTTTCACTGAGCTTATCACTGGCGCTCTGAATATTATTTTTATTCCTGTCAATATATTTATTGAAGGTAAAACTAAAATCAGAATGTCCGGCAATAGCCTGTATGGTCTTGGGATCTACATTACTTGCCGCCAACAAAGTCAGATATGTGTGTCTGAAGATGTGTGGCGTGGCATTATGGAGGTTGATCGTCTTTCCAATTCTTTCCCATGTTCTTGCAAATTTAGACTGTGTCATGGGAGTTTCACCGCTGACAACGAATCCTTCCCCTCTGTTTTCCAGGAACGGACGTAATTCCTGTTGAATTGGGATGTCTCTGATGCCTGATTTGCTCTTGACGTAATCTTGGACGACTGAAGTGTTGCCCTTAAAAGTGACCTCAGATCTAACTAGAATCACGTTGTCCAGAACATTGTCCCATGTGAGGCCCAATACTTCTCCTCGTCTCATTCCGGTGAAGCATAATAGGGCCATTAACAAAGCATCGTTCTTTTTTAATTTGTGGATGTTGGAAACAATGTCGTTGAATTCAGTCACCGGCAGAGCATCCCGCTTGGTTTGCTTTTGCGGAAGCGTTATTCTTTTAGACAAGGTAGGATCTCCTTTCACCTTTCCGTCTTCGACTGCGTTCTGAAAAATTTCATGAAGCATAATCAGCATTTGTTTTGTATAAGATTTGGATAAATGCTGTTTGGTTTGAAAGAACTGCTGAATAACAGCCGTGTCGATCTGGGTAAGCTTCATATCGTCGAAGTACGGATGAAGATGACGATCCAGAAGAAATCTGTTTGTATCAGCCGTGGAAGGTTTCCAGCGGGGCTTAAGAAACACATCAAAGATTTTATCGGTATACTCTTTGAATGTTTCACCAGTCGCTGGCGTCTGAAACTTTTTAATTGCAGACATAATAATATCAGTGAAAGTATTACCAGTAATCCATGTATGGGTACCATCCGGTAATGTAATATGAACCTTTTGCCGTCCCATTTCTTTTATCCTTTCATCGGTCGGCATTGACTCTATAGAGTTTTCAAGGTTCTGGGAGAGAAATTGCCCGACGATATATCGGGCAATTTCCTCTGCTTGAGTATATGAAATCAGATTTTCATTGTCAAACATTTTCAATTCTCTCCAGAAAGGATAAGCTATCCATAAATTCGTTGTATTCTCCGATAATATTCAGGCAGCCAACAAATCTGAACTTGGGATCTTCTTCGGCTTTATAGAACGGATAGTACGGTTGACCCCCATATTCATCCATGACAAGAACATAGTCGTAGCTGTTCCATTCGCTGAGTTTCTTTGGAAAAGCAATGCATATAGTTGTGTCGCCATCTCCGACACTGTGAAAAGTGGAGTACCTTGCGTCCGGATGAATATAAGTTCCATGTGTTGATACGGGCATATTTTTAGCGTTCAACTCGTTTATGATATCCTTTATTTTAATATCATCTTTAATCTTATACCTGTTGATAAATCTTTCCATGATAACTCCTTACAGTATCAGTTTTCTCAGCGCGAACAACGTAAACAGAAGAACCGTAAGTAGAATAATGGTCATTTGCCAGTCTGGTCTTCTTCTGAGCATTGTTCATCCTCCTCTAAGGACGGACAAAGATCTGTGTCTTTCAGCATTGCCACAGAAAAGTAACCTTCAATGCCGTTCAGATGCTTTATGTTTCTGTAGCATTTCATGTTGTCGCACTCGTTATAGCACCATGTGATATCAAAGTTCATATAATCACCCCTAAATAGATCAGACCTGCCACAACACAAATCCACAGAAGCACCATCATAAACACGAAAGACACAGGTACTTCCAAAAGATCTTCAAGCAGCGTATTATGTTTCAATTTTATTCACCTTCCAGGAATTTACGTTTGATAAAACCTTTGTCGGTTACAGCCCATTCTTTTGTAATATAAACAACATCGACGGTGGACTTGGGCTTAAGCCACTTGATAATCTTTCCGTCAATGTATTTTCTGACTGCCAGTCTTTGGGGACTGATAACCTTATACTCAGAATCAACCTTTACGGGTTCGTCAAATACAATGTATCCTTTGTAAACCCAACCGTCGGTCAATTCCAGAGTCAGATTGCAGACATGCATATAGTCGTTCTTCTCTTTGCCGTCGAGATACAACTTCTGTCCGCACTGGAATAATCCAATCTCCTCACCCTTCCTTGAAGGCGTTTTCCGAACGTTGATCAGGTCATGCTCTTTGCAAAGAATGTATCCTTCGATATAGTTCTCTTCCTCTGCAATTCCAACACCTTTCAGACAGAGAAATGCTGCCATGATACAAGCGCCAAGAAGAAGAATTTCAAATACAGTTCTGATCCATGACCATAGTTCTGTATCTTTGAACTTTTTCAGTGTCATTCTTTCCACCTCTGTTGACCGCCGTAAATAGCATCCCTTTTAAATTCCGGGCATTTAATGACGTTAAAGCTTGTTGCGCCTTCCTTATTCTTTGTGGGTTCAGCTTTCCAGCCTTCAACGGGCTTAAACAACGTAGACCACGAGCATCCGCCAATGGCGTTCCTGCAATCCCAGCAAAGCGTCGGAGGCTTATTGAAGGATGGATTCATACTGTTTCCTCAGAAAGACAATAGCGAATGTAATGAACTGCTTCGCCAAATCTGTTCGTGGAATACTCAAGTTTCTTTTCAATTGGGAATCCCTGGCGTTCAATCTCAAGCATTCTTGCGCTGAGCCTCGTGATTCCCAAATCCTTAAAAGCTTCCATTGAAGAAATGGAACCAAACTGTCGGATATAATCCTTAATCTTTTCGCATTGATTCATCGTATTACTCCTTATAAGTAGTTTTTCATGAATGTCTCCATCCACTTGTCGTGCCCGTAGATTTCTTCAAAAGAAATTTGCGCATCCTTTTTTAATTGAATGTTCTTTTCCTTGTCGTACTGAGCTCCTTCTGTCCCGGTATGACAGCCGTTACATAAATAAACCCACAGGCCAAACTTTTCGCTTAGCCTGCGGTTTGCTACTCCTCCAAGGATATGATGCCGTTCAAGACATGTTTTCCGCCCACAGAGATAACATTGTTTTTCTCCCGGCTGAACGATAGACTTAGTCACGCCGTTCAACCTTCTTTCCCCATGCGGTAAGGAGCTTTTCACGCTCGTTTTCCGTCATCGTGGGAATGCCGAGATCGTTTGCTATCAAGACAACATAATCGATGATCCTGCTCATGGAGGCTGTATCGTACGTTGAACTACCGTAGTAGGCATGGACTTCTTTACGGTGTTCCACGTCATCACCCATGAAATCATCGTAATAGTCCTCAACATAATCATCTACAATCTCGGCAAACCATCCGGTTCCCTTGTCACTCCATCGTTTCAGAAACGTAGGAAGAGCTATCTCTTTCACAAGAAGATCCTCATACTCTCCTTTGGCTTTGATAGCCTCTCTGTAGACTTCATTCTTTCCGTCCGTAGAATATTTAGAGGAAGCTTTTGCTATCTCTCCGCATAAATGCCAGAGGTAAGCGTTGGCGTCCAGACTTCTTTTAGCGGAAAGCTTCTTGATTTCCACGCTGACATTCGAGTCTTTTAACTTATCGAACATCTCTCGGAAATCTTCGTTAACCGTAACCGTGATATTCTGACTTTGATCACGGTTTATGGTCAGATCCTTCAATTTCCCGATCATAGTCATGCTCCTTAACAAATAAAAGCATTGCAAGAACTGCGTTGACCAATGCAGAACAGATAAAGAGTGTTCTAATAGTAGAATCACCTTCAACAATAAAAGCTGTTACTGCGCAGACAACCCATGCAATCGCACAAGCAATTGCAAGAATCTTGTTAATCGTCATTTCATTTACCTTCTTCTATTATGTCCATGAATTCTTCTTCTGTTATATCAATTGGCGTATGCTCTTCGATAATCTTGAATATCTTGTGGGCAAATTTATTCAGCATTTCTTCTGTTACAAATCCATAGGGTTTGTATTCATAAGTAATTTCGTTTGGTTTGATGTTTATTGTCGGTGTTTTAGCGGTAGTTGTAACTGCATCCCATGTTCTAAGGTTTTCATACCCAATGGGTACAGTAAAAGCATCATAATAATTTGGCATTAAATATCATCTACTTTCGACGCCAACATGTCTGCAAAATGAGTGTAGAGCACGTTGGGATATTTATGAATTGCTTTATCGAAGCCGTCCCAATCATCCGTTTCATAAGCTCCCATATGGAACCGAATAGAAAGCATTTCTTCTTCAGTCAGAGGAACGAACTGAGACAGAAGCATAATGGATTTCGGCGCATGACCTTTCAGAATTGTGCTGGGGTTGTATTCGTAATGTGATTTGCCGTTGGGATCAATGGTCATCACATTTCCTTCAACTTCTCTCGTTTCCTCATACACCAGAACATACTGATCTGTTTTGCATAAATCATGGAACATTCCGACAATGAACGGACTCTGAGGTCTCAGCCAGTTAAGATGGTTATCCTGTGTCAACTCTTCCAACCGTGAATAAACGGTACGGCTGTGGTCGTAGAGACCGCCTTCGTACGCTCCGTGATACTTGGTTGAAGCTGGAGCCGTAAAGAAACCGCCGTTATCCAGCCAACGATAAAAGTCATCCTTCAGCTCAAACTTATTTCTGGTGCATAAATCCAGAAAATCACGGGTTCTTTCTTCTTTTGACAGAAATATCATTGTTTCACCTCAATGCCTCTTATTTGCACATTCAACATTCTCAGCATATCAAGAAAGGGTTTTACAAGTTCTTTGTCGATATAATAGCTTTCACCGCTGAGAAGTTTTACGACAGCCTTGTCATCCATAACAGAAAAGGACGCAAGGTTTTCAACGTTGATATACCTTTTTATGTCCGACTGGTCGACAAAATAAATCCACATATTTTTCCCTTTCCAAAAGCGGGCCGGGGGCGGCTTTGAGGCCGCCCCGTCCCGCTTAGCAGTTAATGATATCGATGGCACTGCAAAGAATATCTATTTTGCTTTTCAGCTCGCCATACCTATCCTTCGCCTTTTCGTAAAGTTGCATATGCTCTTCCATAATCTTCTTCTGCTCTTCCTGCAAGCGCATAAGCGACTCCAATTTGGCTTCAATGCTGGTCTCTTTAATGCCCTCTTCTTTTACCTCGACAGGCTTTACTTCGGCGGGCTTTTCTTCAACAGGCTTTACTTCATTGAAGTTTGCTTCAGTCTGATTGACAACAGGCTTCGTTGTTTCAGGATGCCGTTGCCGCCACGCATAAATCTTCTGCTTGGCTTTGGTCTTGCTGAACTTAAAGTTCTCCATTATCCAAGCGACCGGATCTCCGGAAGCAACGGCTTTCTCGTACCAATCTTCAATGTAAAGTCTGCCGTCCTTACCTTTCTTGCTAACAATCTCTTTCTTTTCGGCTTCTTCTTTAAGACGTTCCGCTTCACGCCTTCTCATGTTTTCTTCTTTCGCTCTTTCAATAAGCGTTTTCCCACCATAAAGAGGGATAGGCGGATCGTCATAAATCGTAGTCGCAAGAAGCTGTATTGCTCTTTTACCTTCCGGACAAGGAGTCTTGCACCTTGAACAAACGGAAATATCTCCGTTTGCCTTGGCGCAACATTTGATATATTTCTTTTTAATTTCTTCAAGTGACATATCCTGTAAAGGAACTGACGGATAATAATTTACAGGGCCGTTAGGCACATAAGCTATGTCATACTTTCTCATTTCTTTTATTAATCTCCTTCGTATCTCGCTTCTATATTCTTTCTTGTTCTTGCCAAAGCTTCCAATGCTTCTTTTGAATACTCTGCAAACTCTACTGTTGCAAAGTTTCTTCCACAGGCAATACATCTTTTGCGACGTTTTACCCCGTAAGACTGAGGCCTGCTCTCAAGAGTTTTATACATTTCTTCTTTCCCGCAATATGGACACTTCATCTTTACCTCACTCAAATAAAAGTTCCGGATACGGCAAAGTGCGGCACCAGTCGATGAATTGAGCCCACTCATGAAGCTTATGACCTTCTCGCTGATGAATAATGTTTCTCAAAGCTGCATAGGAAATCATGACATAACGCTTCTGAATATAAGACTGCGGAAGAGCTTCAATGACGCTTCTCCAAATCTGCTTCTTATACTTTTCGTCCTTCTCACATCTCCATGCCTCCATGCTGGTGTTGATGCTGTCCAGCATATAATGAAGATAATCATCATTCATACAGTCATGCTCAAAGTCAGTAACATCCAGAGGACGCCGCATCAGTGTATGCATGGTGCTCGTACTTACCTTTTCAACGCCAAAGCGGTAAGTGTCGAATTGAATCCACCATTCCCGAGGGGCTTCGATTTCCGCCCAAACCTGAATCATACGCAGATGTTTGCAATGTTCAGGGCCAGCCTTCTGAAGACGGAGAGACAGATCCCTGTCCTTGTCTCCAAGGGTAAATGTTTCTTCAATTGAATAGTCGCCGTTTTCGGGACTTCCCTTCTGAACCAAGTCCCAAGTACTATCGCTCTTTGACCATGACTGCATTGGGGCCCTCATGGCAAAGATTGCAGGAGCAAAACCATCCGTCTTAAGTGTCTTGATATTCATGTCCAGTCACATCCTTATATGCTTTACGAATTTTAACAAGATCATCCAGAAGCAAGTCTTTATCAGCTTGCAACTGATAGATTTCCTTATACATTCCTTCAATACACTCTTTTACTTCAGCCGTGTTGTGATCCTCCGGGCAATAGGCACAGAAGCGCATACATGGGCCTTGATAGCTTGACAGCATTACGATCAATTCATGAGGAGTCGTTATTCATCACCTTCTTTTGCCAGTTCGGCGATGTAATCGTCAACAACCCTTTGTTGTTCTGATGTGAGGAATTTTGAATACAAGATTGCCTTAAGCTCAATACGTTTCATCTTTCGATTAAGCTTAATGAGAGAGGAAATCAAACGCATCTGGTTCCGCTTATAGATCTCTAATTCTTCCAATTTACCATTCCACCCATTTCACATTGTTTATGTCTGTAAGAATACAGGATTCCGTCACATTCGGATGCCTTTTGATCCAGTCGTTACAGCCTTCTTCGTCTGACAGATCGTCTCGAATCTTATCCAGAATATGCAGACCTTTCCGATCAAGCTTTCTGACCAGATACTTACCGTCAGCCGTACATTTTGAATCGTCGAAGTTCCAATCCTTACGCCAGTCTCCGATCAGAACAATCCGGGAACCGGACTCATTAACGATTCCTCTGAACTCCTTTACCCTTGCTTCAGAGATTCCCATCCTGCCGGAAGGAGCCAAAGCATCAGAACCTTCAAAGTTAAGAACGTTATCTACTTGAAAAAAGATCACTTTCATAAGAGTTCTCCCGCCTTTTCAACGGAGACGAACTCACCTTTGGGAAGAGTGTTTCTGTACGGATACGGACCGCCGTTTCCGATGTCGTGCTTTCTGATGTAATCTACTTCGTCCTGCGGAAGCTCTTCAATAGGGCCAGGGTGTCTTCTGATATCCGCAGTGCCAAAGGCTATGGCATCAAAGTAATCGTACTTTTCTGAGTGATACTTATCCTTGTAGTAAGCTTCGGCGGTCTTCTTATTCCGCGCATAACAATACTCGGTTCTCAAGATCCTGTTGTTTTTCCCAAGATCAATCCTATAAATGAATGTTGTTTTCATGGCGACTCCTCGATTTGTTTTATTTCGCCTTGCTGAATCAGCCAAGCGATAGCAACGGCAGCCGCATCAGATTCATCATCGCATTTATAGTTTTGTTTTCCGATATACTTTTCCAATCCGGCTGCAACTTCTTCTTTCTCTGCTTTACCAGATCCGGCAACAAGTTTTTTTACAGTAACAGGATAGATGCTGTCCCACTCCTTTTCAGACATTTTCCACAGCATCAGATCCATTAAACCAACAACCTTGGATAAACTTCTTTCGGAGGTACTTTTCACATGCATTATTTCCGTTTCTCTTACAGCGAACGTATTTGAATCCAATGGGAAAAACGCCATATTAAAGCCTGTAACAATGTCATCCAAAAGTTGTCCATGCGTTTTCTTCGTGTTGGTTTTATTGTCAATAGAGACTAGTTTTTTTACATCCAGTTTGACTTGTCCACCTGTCTTATCAACAGAGAGTAAACAAAAACCTGGTCTTTTCAGACTCAGGTCAGCACCAAGTACTTTGTACTTTTCCGGAAAGATGATTTTCTCAGACTTCTTCACCATGGAAAACCACCTTCTCAAAGGGCATACCGCAACAGGGGCAATAATTAAAAGAAGGACGATTCTCAATCCAATGAATGGATGTTGTTTGAATCGTCCACAGTTCATCCCCGAATATAGGCCTTCCGGTGCAGTCTATAAAGAGACTGCAGTAAGAACAGCGCCATCCTTTTTGTGACGCATCCAATTCCAGTTTTGCATAGTCCAATTTAACCACTCCGTTTATTCATTTTTAAGAAGATACTTATTACTTACTACCTTCATTGAGAGTGGTCCGCCGATAATTTCATTATAAATTGGTTCTGTTGGCCGAACCACAATTCCTTCTTTGCGTCCGCCGGTTGAGTAGTTTCCGTCTGCTCTTTCAAGCATAGCTTCAATAGTCGGATATTTTGACGGAAGATCGGTTCCGACTTCTTCAATAGGCACGGTTGGCATATCCATGAACGCACAAAGCTCCTGCATTCGCTTCAGCCCAACGCGTTTCCCGTTCTCGCGAATGGTAAATACATACCACTCCGGCTTCGCAAGCCTTAACGGATTCTTCTGAATGCCGGGAGCGCAGAACTCGCCTTGCACGGTCAGTTTATCAATGCCAAACCTGCCCATTGCGTGACGCATATTATATTCATAGTTCTTTTGTTTGATAAACTCATAGAACGAGCTTGATCCATCGTCTTTGTACTCGTAGTTATGTCCGCAGACATGAAACCCGTTCTCATCGATGGAAAGAGAGTGAGAAGATCCGTCCATCTTGGTGGAGATATAGTACTCAAGATCCTTGAAAGCTTCAGCAAACTCGGCGAAATTCTGGATTCTGATCTCGTCACTGTGCGGAACATCATAAGGAAGAGAACCGATGACTGTTCCACCCGTGGTGGCACGTTCTTCAATCTCCCATTTCTTCACACCGAGAATGTTTGTTACATCCTGTCCGAGAATTGGATTCTCAATCTCCGGAAACTCTGAGAGAGGAAGAATCAGCCCCTGTGAGATTTGTCCACGGAATTTCATGGTCTTAATCTTGAAGCCTTCTCCCATAACGTCTGTCTTCCTGTAGCTGGATGCTCTGAGGAATTCAAACCGTTCGTCCATAGGAAGAAAAGAATCGATTTCAAAGTAGACAGCCAGGTCTCCGACATTAAACTGTCCTTTGTTTCCTACGCATTTCCATCCTTCAACGGAAAGAAGTTCCAGTCTGTCTGCGTTCTCGATTGGTTCAATCTTCCATACTTTCTGAATGCTTGCGAGCTTTCTCAAATAATCACTTCCTTTTCAATGCGTTATCCAGTTTCACAAGCAGTTCTTTTGCAGATTTTTTACTGAGCTTTGCGGTAATGTTTTCGCTGAACATCTGAAAGTACTTCATGCCGTACTGACATCTTTTATCCTTCGCCGCATCGCTCGTGTTTACAGGTCTTTCATATTTAAGCATTACAATATCCGATGCTTCTTTTACGCTCTTTGCAGAGTAAAGTGTGTTTAACACTGTTTTATACTGATTCAATTCATACCAGAGGTAATCAAGTTGAAGAGTCAGATCCCCTACTGATTTACCCTGTTCTCTTGCCATCTTTAATAAGGCAAGTTTCCTTGTGTGGTAACACCACTGACACAAGCCGTATGCGATTCCGTCTGTTGCAAAATTATCATTTCTGTTCGCATCTGCCACGGCTGTATATTCTTCATCTGTTAATCCGGTTTTCTTCTTTACATTGTTTCCATTAACTGGATTCAAAGAACTTTCAGCATAAAGATTTCCCATGAGTCCGGCAACTCCGTAGGGGTTTCTTATCTTTGCGGACAAATAGTCCCAAATTGGCTTTTCATTCATTGTTTCGCTCCAGCAGCAAATTTTCTATATCGTCTTCTACTATATTGATTACGGAAACCGGCGAACCTTTATATGCGTTTAAACGTCCAGAACCTGTTACGTGTATTTCCCATCCGATTTCCGATTTGTGATTTGTTTCAATCGTTACATCTGCACTTCCAACATCGTAAGAGCAAAGAACAGCTCCTGAGTCCTTGTCAACAAGATAAAACGCTTGTGCGTTTACAATACTTCTATCCATCTAATCATCCTTATAAAAAAAGAGGGCAGGATTTTACTCCTGCCCTCTCGGTCAATTACTGGTTGAACTCCATATCCAGGGTTTCATCCAGCTCCATCTCGGCAGAGGCTAACGCATCCTTCGCGTCCTGAATAGCTTGCTTATAGATTTCAACTTCGTTCATGAGTTCTTGAATCTTGTTGTTTTCCATAATTTTCTCTTCTCCCTTTTCATTGTCGATGAGTTCCATCAGGTCGTTTTGGTCTTCACTGCCGTAGTTGTGTACAATCATAGCATCGCTCCTTATCAAAAGATACTTATCTCTGGCTGCTGCCGTCTTCGTAGCGAGCCGCGGTTCTCCCTACTGTTACAGCCATTTAACTGAACTTTCACGTTCAGCACCATTTCTCCTTTACGGTAACTTTCGAAAGTCTTCAAAGTTCGGTACCGAATTAATCGTCGAAATCATCATCATCGAAGTTGTCATCATCGAAGCTTGTTCCTAAGTCATCCGTTTCTTCGTCATCTTCGCTCGGCTCACTGTCATAAACGTCAAAGACTCTCATACGTTTATCCAGTCTTGTTCCGGCTTTCTCGTTGGACTTATCTATTAAAGCAAGCAATCTTTTTACAGAGAGAGGAGAAGAGGCAATCACTCCATTGTCAAAGAAAATTGCAGACTTTGCTTTCGTCAGTCCACACCCATTCAGTAATGTACCGTTCTTTCTTTCATCAGATATTATTTTTCTTGCTTGATATATTTCTGTAGACATGATCGCAACAATGCGGGTAGCACACACTGCAACATCAAACTGACGATTATCACTGCGCTTATTGGAAATTCGAATAAACCGAAGAGGTATTGTATAGCCCATGGGAAATCAACTCCTTTTAACCTGAATAGCGGGTGGCTTTACGGCCACCCGCTTGAGTTGCTCCCATAAGGTTATTTAAAACATATCGTCATCAAACGTGCCAATGTTTCCGTTTCCAAAGATACTGTCCACGGAACCACCGACTAAATCTCCATCTGTATCATAGAGATTCTGTCCGTTTTCAAATATGCTATCGATTGTGTATCCTACTTTTCCTTTTGCGTCACTATATAAGTTTTGTCCGTTCCCTATTACAGAATCAATCGAATATCCTGCATGAGAACCATCCGCTCTATAAAAGTTCTGTCCGTTACCAAAGACACTGTCTATTGAATAGCCAATTAAATTTCCGTTTTCATCATAATAATTCTGTCCATTGCCGAATACACTGTCGATCCCATAATACTTCATTTCTTTTGCACTCCTTTAATTTCCTTTGGGAGCAATTACTTTGTAACTCTTCGCCCAGATATCATACTCACCGGGCACCACAGCCTTCGCTCCGCCTTTATATGTATAACGCGGGCTCCTATTATACTGCAGCAGGCTAATGCAGTCTCCTTCATTGAAGGAATGTTTTGCAAAATCGTCCTTCTTGAATCTTATAATGCCAGAAGATCCTCGTTGGACTGAATACAATGTGGCTTTTACGCCATATTTTGCGTCTATTGCTCTAACAAAGTATAAATTGTCCGGCTGTGTTTTGTCAAACGACAGACACAAACCTACGTTTGCCAGTTCAGACGCCAGTCTCTGCCCTATATCCAGCTCTTCATCCGGCAGAGACTTTTCAAATTCACGGCAGAGTTCCATTCTGGATTCGTATGACTTAATCGTCTTGGTAAGCTTGTTTTTACCTTCAAAGAATTCATCAAACACCTTCATCAGCTTACCTGCCTTGCCAAACTGTTCAAAGTAGTTCAGCTCTATTAGTATCTTAATTTGACGAGTATCAAGACATGAATCCATCTGCAATGTTCTCAACACGTCTGTGAAAGTTTCATATGAACCAAGACCCAACCGCTGAAGATCTCTTGCGGCGGCTTTGCTCATATAACGAATAGAAGACAGTGACTGAGAGATTGTTCCATGTTCCTTATCTACTACCCAGTCTCTGTTGTCTTGACCAAACCTTCCAGCAGTCAGCGAAATGTTCTTATATCGTTTCATTTCAGCGATGATGGCGGAGATCTTGTCGGTATTCTTCTTTTCGTCGTACAGTTTCAGCATTGTTACGTAAAGTTCGTATGGATAATGGACTTTCAGCCATGCGACATAGAGAGAATCGCAGGCCATTGAGAATGCGTGTGCAGCACACCTTTGTACCGTCGGTTTCCCGATATTTAGTAGCGGAGTAGATCATATCATCACCCTGTTCCCAGGGGCACAGCACTTCGGAATACGGAGTTTCACCGTAAACCTACTCCCTTGCGGGATGATCGTTACACATTTAAGCAGTTTCCTGTGTATTTAGCACGGTATTGTCATGTAATTCATTAAGTATCTCTTGTATTTTATTTTCTATGTTTTCTGTATATTTGATTTCATATAGTTTTATTTTGTTTTTGATACAGTATGATTGCTTCATTTTATCTGTTATTTCTCTTTGCTGTTTTCCCCAGTCGATATTTATGTAATGTTGTTCGCCTTGATATTCAATTAAACACAACAGAGACTTTTCGTCATCGAGTAAAGCAAAATCAAATCTTAACGGATTTTTGTATCTTAGATCTTCGAATTTGTACTCATGAATAAATTTGACATTATTTTTTTCTAAACATTTTAATATTTTTAATTCGCCAGAAGATATTTTACAATTTGAACAACCACAAGAAACTCTTGATCCGGATAAAAAGTGGCTTACAGTGTCCTCTATTGTATTTCCGCATTCACATTCTAATAGCCATATAGCATTACCTTTTATGTCTGAACGTAAATATTTGATTGCGGTTAATTTATGTACTTTTATCCCTGTAATATCTTTCTTGTGATCTTTAAGCTTATATCTCATACATCCGCATGATTTAGTTTTACCTGTAAGAATATTGTTTTTATATGTGATAAATTCATTTCCACAATCACATATGCATTTACATTTTTTATTATCAATAAGTTCTATTGGTGTTATAAAGCCATATTTTTTCATTAATTCAATTGCTTTATTTCTCTTTTTTTGACATTTTCCACATATTTTAGTAGGGTGACATTGAACGTCTACAGCACAAGCATCAAAAACATATCCGCAATTCATACATGTACAATTATATCTTGCCCTTTTCACGCCTTTTTTTGTAACATAGTCTTCAAGACGATAATTGAATTTAATATTATTTATTATTTGACCCGATAAATCTTTTCTTCTCCAGTCGCTCATATTTTAAATTGTTTATAATGAATTATTTAGATTTATACCGTTAGCCGCTTTATGCGACACCCAGCATTTGCTGGTTCACTGTGTTCTTCGACACGGATTGCTCCGTGAAGGTTCCTAATTGAAACATGTAATTTGCAGCATTCTCTATAATTGTCCATATCTGTTCCACAACTTCATGAGCTTTCTTTTCAGAGGCCCCTTCTGTTTCCTGCAGAACCTTTGTAAATCCAATCTTGAACTTTTCCTTTTCAGCTAAAACCTTTTCAGTCTTTTTCTTCTTTATAGCCTTTGTGGTTGCATACGCTTCCGGCCCTGGAATTCCTGCTGCTTTCAGGATCTGAAGAATCTGTTCATCGAACATAAGAAAGCTGTCCGGAATCTCTTCCGTCTTCAGAAGTTTGTCCAGAGAAGGAATTCCGTACTCAAATCTTTGCCGATTAATAAACGTATTCAGCATTGATTTAAAGCCGGGACGGATGGCGGCAATGAATGCACTGAGCTGTGCAGCGCTCTTAGGTTTATAGATGCTGCATCTTTCAGCAGATTTATCTCTTTCAACCTGGTTCAGCCCCATAACGATTCTTCTTGCATACAGATTCCATATCTCCTTGTCGTCCTTTACGGCTTCAAGAAGTTCGTCAACTGACATAATAGGAATACCTGCAAGTTTGAATGTTTCGGCTATGATCTTTACAACGTCAACACGCAGGAAATCTGCCTTCAGATAGTTATAAGAGTCAGCTGTTTTTCCGTCGATATATGCAGCGTAAACCGCGTCTTTAGATCCACTCTTAGACTTGACTCTTACTATGCCTATCTCTCTGCGAAGATCCTTGTCTGACAAGAGATGAGCACACGGATGCGGACTTAACGAAGTGATAATGCCTTTATACTTTTTAGACTCTTCAATCAAATCAAGATATTGTTCTTCAATATAAGACTCGATCTGAACATCATCATCCACATCATAATCCGGATCATCAGCATTGTTCTCTCTTGCGTGTTTTGCGTCCAGTTCATAGTTTTGAATCTGTTTTGCAATAGCATTTGCGGTTTCAAAATCAAGATCTCTTGCTCGCGCAAGAAGTTTAAATGCGGACAGTGTCTTGGCTGTACCATAGGCAATCATTGGAAGACATCCGTATTCACCGAGGATTTCTTTCCCCGCTGTTTCGAATGCTTCAACGTTTGCCATGTTACAATCGAGGTCGGGTAGGCCGTTAGCCAACCTATCCGCTGAGATAAATCTTTCCGGATACATTTTTACAGGACAGTGGAGTCTGTTGATCGAAGAGAATCCCATTGCATAATTTGATACAAACGATGCACCAGAACCTCTTCCTGTTTTCGTCAGAACTCCGCCAAGCTCAATTCCCCTGTCGATAATCCTCTTCATGATCAAAGGATAATCGGCGGTGCCTGTGCTGGTCATTGTATCCATTTCAGCATGAATTTCCGCAGCCTCTTCCTTTGTTGGCATTCCGGCTTTGCGGATATATTCATTGCATACTGTTTTCTTATACAGAAAATTTCTTTTATCTAAATCCATATCCGGATATGGATTCGGTATTTTCTTTTCATTTGTAAAATGTACGCCTTCAAATTCTCTGAGAATCAATGTATTCTCCATAGCTTCTTCGATCTGGGCTCTGTTCAATACATTCTGATCCTTGAGCATCTGATAAGCTTCTTCAGCCGACGGAAGATATAAAACGAAGTCATCTTCATTTCCATAGGTGATCTTCGATGCCAGCAGAAGCTCTCTGCGCAGTTCTTTTTCTTCCTTATAAACATAATGACTGTCCGTTCCATAGATCAGAGGCCACTTATATTTATTATGAAGCTCTATCATCCACTTGTTTCTGTCCAATTGAATCTGCTGAGAATGATGCTGAACTTCCAAGTAGAAATTGCGACCAAATATGTTGGCTAACTGAACCATCATATCTTCTTCATTCGGTCCCGCAACACAGGCAGAGGTACACAAAAAGTTATTGGAATCAAGTCGTCTCAGAAGATCGTAGTCAACCCGTGCATGATAGTAAAATCCTGTCAGATTTGCTTCCGACAGGATCTCGTTCAACTGATAGAAACCTTCCATATTTTTAGCCACCAAAATCAGATGATAGCCACGATGATCCTTTACGGTTCTATCCGGAACGAAATAAGTTTCTGCAGCAGCGAGAGGCGTCATCTTAAAGTTTTCATCAGAATACTTTTGCGCTAATTCAAACTGTTGCCAAACGTTGGATCTGTTGCCATGCTCAGACATGCAGAGAACATGATGACCACGTTCTCTATATACCTTTGCATAGTCTTCTATAGACATGGTACTGTCAGGCTGGGTTAGACAATTACTATAAGATGTGTGAACGTGATATGGTTCGAACTCAATCAAATCATATCACTCCTTCTTCCCCGTTGGCGTTCCTCCGGTTTCGTACGATAAATCACCGTTATAGTAATTCCATAGTCGTATTTCTTCTGGAGTGGCTTGTGTATTTTGTTGTTTTTGACTCTTTCTTAACTCTTTTTCGCCTTTGACGAATGGATCATTTATTTTTTCAATTTCTTCTTTTGATAATGTTTTGCCTATACGTTCATCGTATGTTTGCATAACCAATCCGTTATAGACAACAAAAGATCCAGACATAAGTCCTTCTAAACTATTCCAGCGTGGAAGAGCACCTTTTCTAACTTTTGCACCACTTGAACAGAACCACCTATGTTCATCTTGAAATTTCAACGCATCTTCTGAAATTTTTACTGCAACACATTGTTTATATTTTCCTTTAATGAGAAAAGTTCCAAGATAAGAACAACTAACATATTGATCCCAATAATAATGCTCGTAAATATCTTTTGTTAACGTGTCGTCCATTTTTTCAGATAAATCAAATACATATACATAATTATCAGGAGTAGTTTCATTAATTGTATACACTAAAGGTTCATTTATTTCTGTTATATCTATTTTCTTAATTGGATTTCTGTTTATTATGTAGTTTTCAGTTACATTTATATCGTCGCTATCATAAAACTGTTGAGTAAACGTTTCTTTTCCATTTTCGTAATGACAAGCATAGCTACAATCATCGTACTCTATGTACATTTCCATATCGATGGTCATATCAGGAAAAGATTCTTCAATTTTTCCAAGAATTGGCGCAGGCGGTGCCCAGGCGGTTCTTACAATTAGTGTGTTATCGTCCTTCCAGTAAGAATCAGCGTTCCATTTTGTTCCCCAGTTTTCGCAACGCCAGTTATACCATGCTGGAACAAGAAAGCCATTTGCATCTTTTATGTCTGGTCTTTCCATTATATCTTTTGGTTCTGGTATAAAATTGTTAAAATCAATTGCGCCGTTTCTTCCGCACAAAAAACCATGCACATCGCATATTTCATGAGGTTTTCCTTCAAACGTAATCGTTGTTGTAGCCCAGTTTGGCATAACAAAACCTCCATTTATTCTTCTTCCATTCCATTGTCGGTGCAGAAGTAAACACCATCCTGGTTGTCAAATACTTCTCTTGCCACCTGTTCAAGAACAGTTGTGCAGTTTCCGTGAAGATCGCTGAGATTATCGTTGTAATACTGAATAACTTCCTTCTCGAACTCGATAAAGGTCATCGGATTTGAGCCCATAATGACATCCTCAATCCGATGAACGGCCTCATTACCCTTGAAAAGATTACGAAGATAGTCTTTGGTGGTTAATTCATCTTTGTTCGCCGGAATAATGATAATCTTATAAGTAACATTGCCAAACTTCTTTGCTTCGGGAAGAAGATGCGTTAATGCTTCATACTTATCCGTATTGGCAACACGAATTCTTACCGCATCGTCCTGTATATCGACGACGATATCTTCATCGTTTTCGAAAAGAACCTTCAGTTTGTTTGCATACTCATACCACGGGGCTGACAGAGTAAAACCTTTCATAAGAACAACTCCTTTTAAATGCAAATAATGCATACGGAAACCACTCCAGTATGCAAATGCAGCTCCCGTCTTACCAACATTGCTGCGTTCCCTGATTATTATCTTGTTTCTTTTTGAACTTCTTCGATAGGGTCTGTAAGTAGACGCTTGAAAATACCAGTGAATTTCTTTTTCTGTTCTTCAATCCATGTTGGGTTTGCAAAGCCGGTTGTCCGGATTCGCAAGGCAAGCTTCGCCATCTGTTTCCACTCGTGGTTTACGGAGCCGACAGCTTTATTGCAGGTAATGTCTCTCCTCATTCGTCTTCCTCGATTTCAATTTCAAGACGGGCGAAAGGAATTACATCATAATTTCCATTCTCACCGCCAAGAAACTCAAATAGTCTTGCCTGACATTCTTCCGTAAGATCATCCCAAAAGAATTCGAAATCTTTTGTCATGCAGCAACCCTCTCAGTCGCATTCAGTTTGTTCCACTGTGCCGGAGACATGCCCATAATGGAATATCCGACAGATTCCAGAGCCGTAGATCGGTCATACGACCCAACATCCTGTGCATAACGAGTCGTGGCATTGGCAAAGCCATACAGAGACAGATCCCCACCGCGAATCAGATAATCCAGAATGCCTTCGCCTTCCTTCTTGGTATAACCGAAGTCAGACCCGGCGAGCTCGACCATAGCAGGAATATTAGCGGTCGTGATCTTAGCACCCTTTGCTTGGCGCATAAGATCCACCACTTTTTCAAACCTTGCCTGATCCACTACGGAACGAACCGTATCCTGAATCTTCAGTTGCAGCGCCATATCATCCGCAAGAAGCGTTTCATTGCTGTAGATTGTATAATCCTCAGCAGCCTCATTACCGCGACCGACATGATACTTACGAGTCTTTGCATCATTAACCACCATTCCGTTTGAACAGACGAGACGATACACAAGAGGCTGGATTGTCACAGAGCCCAACCCTACCTCAGAGTTTGTGATCAGAATACCGGATTGAACAATATCCCCAGGCACAACTTCTGTAGTCAGCCGTGGATTTACAACTTTCAGATACATCCGTTCATCTGTTACTTCGCAGGATTCAATAGATGCTTCCGGCATATCCGCAATGATAGGCAGAACCGTCTGAGCAATTTCAAAGTTATCGATCCGACGATACTTCTCAGACAGGAACGCCCGTGCTGTTCCATCCAGCGTACGGATCATCCTTGTTTTCGGAGACTTATTAAACCAACTGTTGACATTCATCGCCAGCAATTCAGGATTGTCATAGCGCATCTTGTCATAATACTTTGCAGGAATACCAAGATTTGTTCCGATCTGATTATGAGCAATTTCATTCACATTGAGAATGATGGTCTCTCCAGTGGTGTCATTGCGGATACTAAGCATGGCGTTTGCGTCATTCGCATCCATGATCATGTTCCTTGTGTCCACAAGATAGTCCCGTTTCACCTGGTTTCTGCGATAGAGTTCTTTAGCAAGTTCTTCAAGCGTTCTTCCCTGTTTCATTTGCATTATTCCTTTCTTTTACTGAATTAATGTGTCTTCTTCCTCACAATAGTCTATCTCCAATATCAGATGTATCATTCCACACTGATCGCACAGAAAGTTTACGGCTGCCATATCCAGCCCCGTGTCCTTATGGAATCTGTATAACAGCTCTCTGATATCTTCAATCGTATACTCAATAGATTCGTCTATCTGAAGACTGGCTGGTAAATTGCCTTCCTCTGCGGCTGATATAGCATTCTCAACTATTTCGTCATAGTCTTCCCAGATAAAAGAGTTTCTTTTCAAGATCATTCCTCCTTATATCCTTCATATTCATCGTCTTTCTTCTTTTTTGAGCCAAGCTTTGCCATACCGTTAGGACACACCTTCCTTGCAGAGCACAGCTCAGTGCAGTAAAAGTCCGGCTTCTCCTTGCAGACAAGCCAGTCAAGCACGGTGCTTTCTTCCATTCCTTCGATCTGTTTTCCGGCCCAGGATAAAGCATCGTTATAAGCATCCAGAGAGAAAAGACGCTGAGGTTTCACACCAGCCTCGTTGAACAGATGAAACATAAGACTCGCCGGATATTCCCCGTATTTCAGCTTTACATAAGCTGCATACAGCAATTGCTGACGGTACATCTTGTCTTCATCCTTCTTGAATGACTGCATGGATTTGGATTTATGGTCACAAATAATAAGATCTCCGGAAAATTTCTCCCGGAGGATCATATCGACGATTCCCACAAAAGGTCTCGTTTCATCTTTATAAGGAAGATCTATCTTGAATTTCTCTTCAGCGGACAGGACTTCATAACCTTCAAACTCATCAAAGTTAGTCAGGAATTCCACGCCGGACTCATAAGCCTTCTTTGCGTATCCCTTTGACGCAAGCATCCTTGGCCACGCCGTTACCACTTCTTCCGGATAGCGACGTTCATACTCAAAGAGCATCTCGTCTTTAGTTAGCTTCTTTTTTGCCCAGAGGTCCAGAAGATCATGAATCAAAGAGCCTCTTTCAGCAAAGGCGTTATTCGCCTGTTCCTCAATTCCTTCTATCTTTTGAAGATAAAATCCATATTTACATTCGTCAAACGAACTTAACTGAGAATAAGAATATACGTGATTATCACCCAGTAATCCCAATGGGTTCAGCCTCCTTTTCAACCGAGCCCATTGTTTCAATCCGCTCGGCGTTTTATTAAGCTATTTCTTTTGCTTAATGAACAGCCTCTGTGTAGATAAAGCCGTCTTTCTTTTGCCAGTTTTCATCATATTCTTCGATGTACGTTGTACATTCATGATTATTATTCTGTGCATCCAGCCATCTCATTGCTTCAGCGCAGGTCTGAAATGTCTGGCTTGATTTGCTGTTCGTAAAATTAATCGTTGCAAGGTATGTCATACGCTTTCCTTCTTTCGAAAACTTCAGTCGCAACAGGAGCCCCGTCACATAAACGCAGAATATAAATCTTATCGTTGTCAAGGTTGAAGAACTTATTCATCGTTCTTGCAAGCTTTGTATGCCGTGTTTTGTGATGGGAATGGTACCAGATCCAATCCTTTATCTCTTCTCCTGTTGCAGACTGTTCAAACGGATCATAATTCATATATCTGAATCAGCGCTCTGATCTTTGCTTAAGCCTTTGTATTTGAGTTCCCAGCCGGAAGAAGTCATCACCAGTTCTTCGTAGACCGAATCCTGATTCTCTTCCACCCACTTTGAAAAGCGTTCCATACCTTCTTCGGGCGAATCCGCCCTGACTCTGAAAGTTATCTCCGTTACTTCTCGGACAGAGAAATCGTAAATATTCATTTTTCCTCCCTTAGATCGGTTGAGTCTGAGTTCCATCGTCAATAGCAAACTCTTCAAGCGCCGCTGCCGCATTCTCCGGAACTTCAATTCCCGTATGATCCCAACCATAAACAGTCTTATCTCCGGTGCTCATCTGGAACAAACGACGGTTGGTGGGATCATAGCAGGTGTTGATGAAACCCGTAACGCCAAAATCACGATTCTTGGTAACGCGGATACCCTTGGGAGATTTCTCCACATTGAGAACCACGTCCGCAAGATTTGTGATTGCACTGCTTCCGCTGACGTCATCAGAAGTAAACGTTGCTCCAGCAGCAGTCTTCCGAGGATGAGCAATACAGATCACATGCGCCTTATACTTATTGGCAAAGGCTTTCAACTGAGCGGTGAACTTGGCCTGAGCCTTGTTCTCCTCGTCTGCAGAAACCAAAGCACTCATTAAGTTGTCGCATACGAAAGTCTTTGTTCCATAGCGACGAGCGCAGGCTTCAAACACCTTCAGAATGGAGTCAGTCTGCTTTTCATCTGTGATAACAGAGTTGTCATACAGGAAGAACTTCCCGTCCAGCCACTGTTTGATCCGCTTCTGAATTTCTGCGCTGACACAGCAGATGTTCTTTCCGGATCTTGCGTCGGTTTTGTACTCAATGTACTTTCGCTCAGTAGCCTGAAGCATAATCCACTCAAGAAACTTATAAGAAGACAGTTCTCCACTATAAACACAGACGGATTCTCCCTGAGAGATGGCATTCAAACAAATTGGACCACTTAATGTGGACTTGCCCTCGCCTCTTTTACCGGAAATTATACAAAGACTACCTTCGCTGAAACCACCGATCATGTTATCCAGCGCCGGAATTTTCGTAAGCAGCCTCGGAACAGTCGTGGGATCAACGAAGGGAATCTTGGACAGTTCCAGAACGCCCTTAATCGGAGCGGGTTCGCAGGAAGCTACCAGATTCTTCAGATAATCTGGACCATAAGCCATAAGGATTTCATTGGCATCCTTACAGATACGGTTGAAATCCTTTCCGTTCCATGTGAATTCAGGATATTCGCCGGGAATCATGCAACGATCTTCGCCAAGTCTCTTGGACAGAGTGGACACCATTTCCAGACCAGGTTCATCAGAATCTCCGAAGAGAATGATCTGATTAAACTTTTCAAGATATTCCCAGCAAAGGTTTACCCACTCCATATTGTTGCAACCGCAAGGAACGGAAACCACATTGGATACACCGGCTTCATACAGAGCCAGAGCGTCAATTTCGCCTTCAGTAATTACCAGAGGACGGTTGAAATCAGTCATATCCATACCGAAAAGAATTGGTTCCGTGTTGGATTCCTGCCATTCTTTCGGCCCATCTTTCTTCTCATGACGCTTCGGCTTCCGATGCTTCACGTAAACCAATTCGCCGTCCCGATAGAACGGGAATAAAATGTTTCCATCTTTATCAGCACCAATCTTCCAATCCAGAAGAGTCTCTTCAGAGATCCGCCGGGTAGCGAAATAGGTTACGATTTCTTCTGTCATGGGATAAAGCATATCCGGATCGGGCTTTGTATAAATTTTCTTCTGTTGTTTCGTCACCTTAGGAAGAGAATAGCCGGTGGGAGCTTGTTCTCCGAAGAACTCACAAAGCTGTCTGAAATTACCCGTTTCCCCACAGCTTCCACGCTTACAGTTATACGCACCATTGTTCAGACCAATGGCAAATGTTTCTCTGTCTGTATCATGACCGCCACAGAAAGGGCAGAATTCAGCGATTACCTGACCGTTCTTTACACGAAATTGACCAAGATGTTTTTCCGCCAGTTCGATGACGGCACTAGCCATAGAGTCCATATTTTTCACCTTTCTTCATTTTCATTTCTTTTGCAGATAATTTCTTTTACATATGAAGCAAACTAAATACGTAGTATTAAGTAGAAGCGAGCTGTACCTTGTCTGGTACAGCTCGCTTCAGTGAGGTGCTGCAGGCACGGTCCTGTATAGGACCTGCCAGCAGCACCTCACCAGAAGTTTATCTTTGCGAACTTATTAATTACATCAATAAGGCAGTTTCTGCTTTTCTTTGCTTCAATTAGAATGGAGGCGGATTATCGTCTTCACTTTCTTCAGACTTCTTTTCCGCAGGCTTCGCGGGCGTCAGCGGAATAACCTCAGTAGCTCTTACACTCAGAGAGAACTTTTCATTCCCATTCTTGTCCTTATAAGGCTGAATGATCTGGTCTCCGTAAACCTGAACCATAGTTCCTTTCTTAATACGAGGGTAGATAAACTCGCCACTCTTTCCCCAGACGGAAACGTTGTACAGGTCACTGATGTAGTTGTCTCCCTCTTTCTTCGTGGTGTTTACGGACACAGTGAATGAAACGACGGTCGTTCCTTGCCAGTTCTTCTGTGTCGGGTCTTTAATAAGTCTTCCTGTTAAACCTACTTTTGCGCAATTGGACATATTTTTCCCACCTTTTCTTTATTGCCTCTTTTTTCTTTATATTTCAGAATGGCTTTGCTTTCTTTTATCATCAAATTTCTTTTAAAAGAGCCACAAGAAAGCCCCCGGAAGAGGCTCCGGGGGCGCTTTAACACCGACTTTCAGTCAATGCTGATGTCACTGCTTCAGCCGGTGGTTTTGCTTAAGCAGCTTTCTTTGCAAGAGACAGAAGCTCTTCCAGAAGAGCATTCAGCTTATTCATGTCTTTGCAAGTCATGTAGTTCGCCCCACCAATGTGTTTCACAACCACGTTCTGGGTGAACTCTTCCTTCTGTTCCTTGGTATATTCCTTTGTTACGAGAGAAATGCCGTTCTGGATTCTCTTGGTGATGGCCTGATAGTCTTCAGGCGTTGGAGCGAAAGCGGTCTCTTCCGGAATGGAGTACTTCGTCCTGTCCTTGGAATAATAGATATCATGAGAGAATCCAAGACTCTTACAGGCAATGGACAGAGCATCCGTATACGCCATTTTCATGGCTTCATCGTTACAGTACGCTCCGCTCCTTTCGTTGGCGACAAACTTATTACCGCCAACGCCGGAGATCGGATGAGACTGTTCCTTGGAAACAGGATCGACAACCACAAGTTCCAGCGTACAGAAGACTGCAATCTCTCCGGTGGAACACGGCTCAAATGAATATTTCTCATTCTGCGTCCACCAGCCGAAACCGCAAGGTCCGAAGACTTCCGTCAGCCTCTTGATGCGCCACATCGGATTGATATCCGTGTAGCCTTTCAGTCTTCCGGCTCCGATCTCTTTGCGAGCGCTATCCGGTGTTGTCATGAACTGACTGTAGAATCTGGTGTTTCCTGACTGGGCTTCGGGCGTTTCTTCAGTCGTTTTCTTTGCAGGCAAACAAATCATTCCTTTCTTTTCATCATATCTGTGTTAATCGGAACTACATCAAGACATTCCTTGGACAAAACTTCTTTTAAAGTTAATTTCTTTTGCTTTTCTTTTATCAATTTCTTGTATCCTCTGTCATGTCTTGACTGTTCAAGCATTTTTAAGTCCGGTATACGCTTTATGTAGTACACCGGACCCAGCGGGTCGCCATATTGGTTACATTCAAACCAACACAGTGCTCCGCTTGGGTAATAATGTTTTCCCTTAAATGTGTCCTGTGTTCGATAGAGGGACAGATAATCTATCATATCTTCATGTCCAACCATGGAAGTCACAAGCACTTTGGGAAGATTGAAGTGTGAAGTACCGTCGAATTGCTTTACAACTCGCCAGCCGGAGCGTTTTTCAGAAGTCGTTATCGCAGAGCAGAGAACATAAGAAGGCCAGAAACTGCTATTATTTATGTCTCGGTCGAGTACAATGGCAAGCGAGTAATACGACGTGACACAATCTCCTTTTGCAGTTCTCTCTTCTCTCTCTGCCATGAGCGTTTATGAATCTTTCTGTAAGTCTCCTGACACACTTCACACCGACACTGAGCCGCATTCTTTCTTTCGCACATGAGTCCGCAATCGATGCATTCATAGAACCCGTTCGTGTTCTTGATGCACTGATGATTCTTCACCCAGGACGGAATTTTGATTCCGCATTCCTCACAAGTATCACAGCTTGCAAGGTTTGTCCGCAGATTATTCAGTGCAATGGTACCAAACACCCGCCAGAACATTTGCTTATGTACGGATTTATTCATTCCCTCTCCGGCGAAGAGGTATTTCACGATGTATGGATACGCATACTCAAGAGATCCATATTCGGAAATTATTCTGGAAGCGATATCTTCCGCTACAAAAGTACTGCCGCTGATAAGCTGTCTTTCCGAATCATATGAGTTCTCCTGCGAACTGATCATCGAAGAAATATCGGCCTTATCCAGATTACAGAACAGCAGCGGAATCTCCGGATGAGAGGTTGTGCAAGGCTCGCTTAACAGCATCTGCCAATTAAACTGAGGAACCCCGGCGTAATTCAGATTGATATGACGGATATCCTCAAATGCCTTGCAAACCCTATTCATCGTAGAATTATTCGGATCAGCATATTTATTCTTATTGTTCTGTTCCGACCGCTGATTCTTTGAGAACTGGAACCAATACGGCATACGGCCATTCTTTCCACCAGTAGCTTTGCCAATCTTCTTTGCTACGTTAGGGTAGTTGGTATACTCATGCACAACGCCAGTCTTTGCGCCATCTATACGCAAGTTATTCAAGTAGGTTAATAGAGCTGCGGAGACTCTGTCAGGCTTTTCTTTATTCCACAGCCGAGTCAACATGTTCGATATCTCACCGATGTTTGAATACTCATGGGCTCTCAGCAGCCCTTTATACAGGGATTCACTGGATATAGGCTCTGCTTTTGCCTTTTCGGCATCATAGAACAACGGAACAATGTCGAATTCCTTAACGTTTCTTTCCGCAACCGATACGAACAATGGATCTACCACCACGTTCAACTGATCTCCATCGACATCAAACTGAAGTATTCTGGAAACCATGCTTTGAACACTAGTATGAATGGCATTCGTATAGAACCAATCGTAGATATTCTGATCGTGTGTGATCCGCTGGATCGAATGCTCCAGATACAGATGCGGAGATCGCAGGACGTCAGCTTTCTCATGGCGTCTGAAGATTTTGCAGGCTACTTCATCTTTTGCCAGTAAGCCTTTTGGATTTTCTTCGCCGAGGAACCAGTGCTGACATGCTGCATAGAAATCCGGCAGGACAAACAGCCGTTTGTTCTTGCATCTAATCCGTCCGGACTTTGCGTCTAAGAGCATTCGTTTTCGAATGGCTTTCAGACTCTCCCGACTATACGCTTCCCTTAAAAGTTCAGGGTATATTGCCAGCGCAGCTTTATATGGAATCTCTGAATCCGGATCAGCATTCAGCGTTCGTAACATGGCATCCATATTCCGAGTCAGATTCGTAATCCGATCATGATCATGCTGTGTAAACTGTCGGATCTCTTCGTCTGTCATTAATTGACATGTTTGAATCATTTGATAGGACAAGGTTGTATCTTTGATATAATCTTCTTCATAGTTGGTACGGCAGAACTTACAGTTGTTTTCCTTAAAGAACTGCTTATACTCTTCCCACGAAGTATACAGCTTATACAGCTTAAACATCGATGTCGTCAGAATGACGTTGATATGTTCCTTCTCCAGATCATGAACCTTACCCCAGGCATCGGTGATGATTGGCTTAGCGTTATTCATCTTACAGAACCGTATGAAATCAAAACTGCCGAGAAGTCCTTTGATCCAGTCTGCACGAACCATAAAGTTCGATTTTGATACTTCCGGTAGCATCATGCCACAGCCGTCCGTATGATCAATCATAACCGTTCTGACACCGATCTCATAAGTATAGTCCGGCTTGATATACATCATCCGATCTGTGACAGGAGCTTCAAAGTCCTTAATAACGATGCATCTATCAATATCAAAGTCCGTCCATTCCTCCGTTGCAGAAGAGCAGAGACTTAAATATGCCAGATATTTATTCTGATTCAGACTGCCACGCTCGTTAATCGTCTTCCAGTCCATACCGCATTCAAGCCTCTTATGGACTTTATCCCATGCGTTATCCGACATGCACTGGATTTTATCCCGCCGTAGTTGTCCCGCACTGGCAGTGAAGAATCGATAATGTCTGTTTTCAACGCCGTTGCTTGTAAGAATCGGAATGTAAAATCCATTCATTACTATCTGTCGTAGCATTTCTACATTTTTCCATTTGATCACAACCAGATCCAAGGTGGTATCAAACGGCTTCAGTTCCAACGCTCTCGACAGTTCACAACAGAACTCCGCAATCTTTTTTGAAGTTTTCAGCTGTTGATACGTAACGCCTTCAGGGAAAGGATAATCAGCGTCTTTCGGATAATAGAGAACTGAATCAAGCCGCACAGTTCTCGGAATACCACTGTGCGCTTTAATCAGCGTCTCAAGCTGATCCTTCAGAAGTTTCTTCTCCGAAAGAATTTTTGCACGTTCTTCCTTGGGCGCTTCCTCTTCTTCCATAACATCGAGCTTGTTCTTCAGTTCAATAATGCGGGAATACAGGGCCTGCTCTTCATGGGTAAATAAATCATAGCCGGACAGGGACACCAGACGAATTTGATCCTTTAGGTAAGTTTTGTCTCCCAACTTGGTCACTCCCCCTTTCACTGATATGATCCTTTTTTTTCTTTTTCAGAAATCGATAATGACTTTCTCCTTTACGGCGTTTTTCGGATGTCTTCAAAGTTCGGTACCGAACTAATTTGCGTAAAAAAATGCTGCGCGGCATATACAACCGCGCAGCAAGGCCACTAGTCCCACCTCGTGGCCGATGCTCCTCAAAGTTGCCTGCCCCGAATTCTTGTAATGAAAAGCGACATGCATTACTAGGGTTCAACCCGATTGAGCATACGGACAGTCTCTCTGTTAACCGGTCGCTTCTTGACGAAAGGAGGTGATGAGCTATGTACCGGCTACATCACATTTAACGTCGGACTGAACGAAACCATGTAAACCGACGGGCTCTAGCCAGTTTTGTTAACAAGTTTCTGTCTATCGATAGGCTGTCGGAGCTGAGAGAATCGAACTCCCACTAGCTGGATATAAGCCAGGTGCGCTACCGTTACACCAAGCTCCGGCAAAAATGTCACAGCGCGAGAACTTAAGTTTTTTGCAAAAGGGCCTCGAATAAAAAAATTATTTTTCGGTTGGATTAAGAGAGACGCTGTGACGCAGGTGCACGCTTTATAACCGATGAACAATTATAAAAAACTCTTTTTATGAATTTAATGCCGCTTCAAGTGGCCAGCTTGAAATGAATGCTTAGGCGCAACGGCGCGATGGACTGTATTGGCTCTCACAGGAGCCCTTAATACAGTCCAATATGGATCGGTGCACTACTCCGATCCAGTTAAAGAGAAACAAATAGGAGAGCGTTCCAACCTTTCAAAAGTTTCTCTTTAAGGCAATTTAATTGGGTCAAATATAATTTAGCGAAGAAACTTAGTTACGAAGTAACTATTACTGACTGAGGCCGCCTCGACGACGTCGAACGGCTTGTCGGTTCGACGTCGTCGACGGCTGCATCAGTCAGATAGATATACCTTTACGGTTCTTCTAATCACATCAAAAGAGTTAGTTAAAACTTTTCTTTCTTACGCTATTTTACCATTCAGATAATCTTTCAGCATGGATTTTACGTTTACCTGCCACTTCTTGTTCTGCTGAGCGATTAAATTCTCAAAGTAGTCTTTCTCCACCATCGTGTAGTAAGACAGAAGTCCACGCAGGTGATACACGTCATCCATATCCCAATACTTCTTATTCTTTGTATCGAGAATAAAGGAACACAGAGCTCCCCTGAAATTCTTCTTGTTTCTATACCCTACCGTAATATCATAGTTTCCGTTACACATCAGACCAAGGTTCCAGTTGTTTCCCTTAACGGAACCAAACCTAGTCTTTTCATCCTTCAGAGTGTAAGGAGCATCGAATTCTTTCAGCACATCTCTGATCAATGCAACCACGTTCATCCACGGAAACTTTTCCTGAGCGGAAACTATAATGTCATCCGCGTAACGGGTGTAAATCATGTGGCGAGAACTGAGCTCATTGAAGATTCTGAAATCAACGGGAATCATGATCCAGTTGGTCAGAAAAGGCGACAGCGGAGACCCTTGCGGCATTTCCCCGTTGGCCTTGTAATTGAGCGAAATTGCCTTCCGAAGCTCTTTGAATCCAGTTGGATCTTTGCAAACTTCGCTCGTAGGAAATACCATGCTGAGCATCTTCATTACAAAGTCCAGATTCGTATGCGGAAAGAAGCCACTGAAGTCCGTCTTCAGATACCAATTGGACTTATTTCCTACGTGTTTCTTGTTATTATCCACGATACTTCTGCCCTCGATATACGCAAAGGCGGAAGTATGATACAACAGACCGCAGTTATCACGAAGAAAACTGGTGAGCCGATACAGTTCAGACTTCAGAGGTTCCAGCGGTTCATCAATGGGACGGAATCCACCAGTAGATTTGGGGATCTTAAAAGAGTTGAATAACTCATTTCTATCCATTTCAAACAGTCTTTTGTTATCCTCATTGAACTTCTTCAGCCATGAAATCATTCCGGCAACATCGACTTTGGACAATATGTTCTTATCGATATGTTCAAACCGCCGGGTAATCGTTGCAGTCGAGTTTGAATTCTCAAGCGTGTAATCGCTTAAGACGATATTATCAGCAATCACATCTTCCCACGTTAACTGCCGTGGTTTTCTGTGCTGCCTTACTGTTACATAAATCATTCATCTGATCCTTTCATTTCTGTTGCTTCATAAACTAAAAGAGATGGGGCGATGTCGCTTCCAGGTTTGAGGCAGCGCCTTCCGCCGGTCTTTACAGGTTCCACGCGCTGATGTTCCACTTCTGACAGTTTGTCAACTCAGTATTTGTCTACTTTCGGGAGACTTTTATTCCTCTCCCGGTCAGATCATCATTGTTTCGACGGTGTTCTTAAAAGTTCAGGAGCTCTGGATCTCCAGCCCGCGTGAATCCATCTCCGAGCAAAATGATTCTATTAATTACATCAATAGCTCAACCAAAGGTTGTTCTTCTTTATTAATTACAACAGAAGGGTATCAAAATCGAACGGTTTCAAGATCATTGCCCGTTCAAGTTTATTTGTTTTGACAAAGTTGATGAAGTTCACAACTCCGCCCATCGCCACAGACCACACCGTCGGAATCACGCAAAGAGAAACTTTGCAGGCACTGACAGGCACGTTCTTTTCAGCTTCGGCGTGAGAGAAGTCCATCTGATCCAGAAGGAATTCAATATCTTCATCCTTTTCCCAATCGGCGGCATAATGCTGTGCATCCGTCAGAGCAGTACGGAAGTCAAACATCGCCTTAATGTTCATGTTATACCGATTTTCTTCCACGATCTTCCGGCGCAGGTCAATATTATCCACGCAGAGGAACACATAACCGGAAAGCTTCTGACCGTTCCATCCTTCCGGATACAGACGAATAGTCTTTGCAGCGTCCGGATTGATCTTACACCAACGGTCATACACACCTTCGATCTTGGGCTTATAAAGATTCTCGGTTGTGAACATCTGATTCGCAAGATTATGTTCTTCCACGATATCAAAATCATAGAGACTCACATTCGTCAGACCAAATCTCGCAAGAAGTTCCGCGACTGATGACCCGACAGAGCCACAGCCGATGATATGAATCCGATCTTCACACAAAGACGGATCAAAGAATTCACTGCTTTTCGCCAGATTCACCAATCCCACTCCTTATCATAATTTATTCCGTTCCAGTAACCGGGAAGATAAACATCGTCCTCTTCTTTTTTCTTCTTCTTTTCCTGTTTCGGATAATACTTTTCCGGATAATACTGAACAATTTTCTTTGTCTGCACAAGATCTTCTGTCTCGGCAACCCACTGAGTCAGCGTCTGATCTCCGGTTTCCACTTCCAGAATCACATCTTTGCGGTCATAGAAAGTATTGGCATCCACATCATACAGATAAGTATTGATATCGCCCTTCTTATTCCAGATCTGGAAGATATAGAATCCGGACTTGCCCATGTTCTTCAGCACATCATGCTGATTAGCAAGATCCACGCCGGAAGCTACTGTGCTGAAGTTTACATGACTATGCGCCTGGAAATGCATGTGCTCAATTTCGTCATCGGACAGAGAATTAAAGAACTCCAGCGTGTCTTCATCCTCTGTGTCCACTTTTCCGCCGTTGACATACTGCTTGCAGAGTTTCACGTCATACACCCGATAGAGCTTATCCGAAAGCTTCTCTACCAGACCATACCAGCCAACTTCCGTAGAATAATGATCCACAAGGAAATTCATCTTCAGATACGCATCCTGGCTGTACAGGATAGTAATCTTTTCTTTTGCTTCTTCACACATATCCATGGAGAATGAGAACTTGGTTTCGTTCATATCGAACTTATACTTCTCAATCCCTTCATGGATCTTCTGAAGACATTTCTTCATCAGCTCAATTTCGGCTTCCTGTGTAAGATTTATCGGTTTCATTTACT
>Ga0326513_10000082_pt1 | contig 68540 bp, 47 predicted proteins | sample 2_2465_0518_D_FD_203654 | JGI IMG/M metagenome (GOLD analysis project Ga0326513, IMG submission 203654) | Bovine rumen microbial communities from UC Davis, California, United States - 2_2465_0518 | ecosystem: Host-associated > Mammals > Digestive system > Stomach > Rumen | place: USA...
TCTACATTGAGACCTTCCTTAGCTCCTGGAACGAAGAGGTTAGTGTTAAACTCCTGACGAAGAGCCTTGATAAGCTTGATACCCTCTTCAAGACCTTCCTTGGTACGACCCATACCTACATGCTCCCAAAGGATGTGGCCAAGTTCCTTGTGGATAGAATCCACAGAACGCTTACCCTTGATGTTAAGGAGACGTGTAAGCTCTGCATCAACAGCCTTCTCAGCCTCGTCGAACTCTGGCATATCAGTAGAGAGACGTGGCCAGATTGACTGGTCAGCGAGGTAGTTCTGGATTGTGTAAGGAAGTACGAAGTAACCGTCAGCAAGACCCTGCATAAGAGCAGAAGCACCAAGACGGTTAGCACCGTGGTCAGAGAAGTTACACTCACCGATAGCGAAGAGGCCAGGGATTGTTGTCTGAAGCTCATAGTCAACCCAGATACCACCCATTGTGTAGTGGATAGCAGGGAAGATCATCATTGGCTTGTAGTAGTCGAAACCGCCCTCAGAGCGAACGAACTCACCTGGGTTAACGTCTGTAATCTCCTCATACATATCAAAGAGGTTACCGTAACGCTGACGGATCTCGTTGATACCGAGACGCTGGATAGACTCTGAGAAGTCAAGGAATACGGCAAGACCTGTGTTGTTTACACCGAAGCCCTTGTCACAACGCTCCTTTGCAGCACGAGAAGCAACGTCACGAGGTACGAGGTTACCGAATGCTGGGTAACGGCGTTCGAGATAGTAGTCACGATCCTGCTCTGGGATATCCCAACCCTGCTTTGTACCTGCCTGAAGAGCCTTAGCATCCTCAATATTCTTAGGTACCCAGATACGACCGTCGTTACGCAGAGACTCTGACATCAGAGTAAGCTTTGACTGGTTGTCACCGTGTACAGGAATACATGTTGGGTGAATCTGAACGTATGAAGGGTTAGCCATCATAGCGCCCTTACGATAGCACTGGATTGCTGCTGTACAGTTACAGCCCATTGCATTTGTAGAGAGGAAGTAAGCGTTACCGTAACCACCAGTAGCGATAACTACAGCGTTACCAGAGAAACGCTCGAGCTTACCTGTAACGAGGTTCTTAGCGATGATACCACGAGCACGACCGTCGATGATAACAACATCCTCCATCTCGTAACGGGTGTAGAGCTTTACCTTACCAGCGTTTACCTGACACATAAGTGAAGAGTAAGCACCGAGGAGAAGCTGCTGACCTGTCTGACCCTTAGCGTAGAATGTACGAGATACCTGAGCACCACCGAATGAACGGTTAGCGAGCATACCGCCGTACTCACGAGCGAAAGGAACACCCTGTGCAACGCACTGGTCAATAATGTTATTTGAAACCTCTGCAAGACGATATACGTTAGCCTCACGAGCACGGTAGTCGCCACCCTTTACTGTATCGTAGAAAAGACGATATACAGAGTCACCATCATTCTGATAGCACTTAGCAGCATTGATACCACCCTGTGCAGCGATAGAGTGAGCACGACGTGGAGAGTCCTGAATGCAGAAGTTAAGTACGTTGAAGCCCATCTCACCGAGAGAAGAAGCAGCAGAAGCACCTGCAAGACCGGTACCTACTACGATAACGTCGAGCTTCAGTTTGTTCTTTGGGTTAACCAGACGCTGGTGTGCCTTAAACTCGGTCCACTTCTGTGCTACTGGTCCCTCTGGTATTCTTGAATTTAATACTTTAGTCATTTTGTTTTGATTTTTTCTAGTTGTTCCAGATATTCCAGAAATTCTAGATAATCTAGACATTCTAGAGGTTCTAGAGATTCTAGTTAACTAATTAGCAGCAGCTACCACCACACATCTCGCTGATAGCGAAATAGATAACTACGATGGCAAAGCCTGCGAACAGGAGTGTTGCGTAAGCAATGCTGATAACCTTCCAACGGCAGAACCATGTCTTACCATTCCAACCGAGAGTCTGCAAAGCACTCCAGAAACCGTGTGTGAGGTGGAACCAAAGAGCAACAAGCCAAATGAGGTAAATCACAACGTGAATTGGATCGCCGAAAGCGTTACGAATCCAATAAACACCATCTGTTGCGTACATGGTGTCACCACCGATAAGCTCCTGAAGCATCATCTTTGACCAGAAATCGTAAAGGTGGAGGCAAAGACCTACAACTACGATAAGGCCGAGAACGAGCATGTTCTGAGATGCCCACTCTACCTTTGCAGGCTTGTCGGTAACAGCATACTTGTTGTCACCACGTGCTTTACGGTTCTGTGCTGTCAAGACGAAAGCATAGAAGATGTGAGCCACAGCCAATGCAGCAAGACCTATTGTTGCTACTACAGCGTACCAGTTGGCACCAAGCAATTCACAGATCATGTTGTAACCCTCCTCTGAGAAGAGCGCCACTACATTCATTGACATGTGGAACGTTAAGAACAGGATGAGCGCCATGCCAGTTACTGACATAACAACCTTTCTTCCGATTGATGAATTAAATAACCACATAAATGATTGTTGTTTAAATAAAGTTATAAATAATGTTTTGAGTTTTTTCGATTGTATGTATTCTTTGAAAAGAATTAGGAATTAAAGCATTTTTTCTAATTTAATATGAATTAGACTGCAAAATTAATTAAAAATAGTGATAAAACAAACTTTTCTACTTGAAAATTCAAAATTTCTTCTTACTTTTGTAGAAAATTTAAAAAAAATGACAACTCTATATTACGATGTCATAGTCGTTGGAGGTGGCCACGCCGGTTGCGAAGCTGCTCATTCCGCAGCAAGAATGGGGGCTAAAACCTGCCTCATAACTATGGACATGAACAAGATTGCACAGATGTCGTGTAACCCTGCCGTTGGAGGTATTGCGAAGGGACAGATTGTCCGCGAAATAGATGCCCTCGGTGGCGGAATGGGAATCGTGACAGATGCTACTTCTATCCAATTCCGTATGCTCAACCGCTCAAAGGGTCCTGCCATGTGGAGTCCTCGCGCTCAATGCGACCGTGGACAGTTCATCTGGAAATGGCGTGAGATGCTCGACTCTACTGAGAATCTCGATATCTGGCAAGATCAGGTAGAGGAAGTGCTGACTGCCCCTCTCCAACTTTCCCAAGGAGAAGAGAGCTCGGATTGTATTGATGCTCAGGATGTTACAAAAAACTCTTCTCCTCAGAGAGGTCGGGTGAGGGTTATAGGCGTAAGAACCATCTGGGGTGTTGAGATAAAAGCCCCGACAGTAGTCATTACAGCCGGTACTTTCCTCAACGGACTCATGCACGTAGGCAGGAAAATGGTTCCTGGCGGACGATGTGCCGAACTTCCAGTTCCTCATCTCACAGAATGTCTTAACGCTCTTGGCATCCGCTCTGCAAGGATGAAAACCGGAACTCCGGTGAGAATAGACAAGAGGTCCGTGCATTTCGAGGATGCAGAACTCCAGCCAGGAGAGCATGACTATCATAGCTTCTCCTATATGAAGGAATATCTGCGTCTGAACAAGGACGAATCAAAAATAGACCTTAACGACGCTTTCCTTCCTTGCTGGACATTCACGACAAACGAGAAAGTACACGAGACATTGAAGAGCGGACTTACAGATTCGCCCCTTTTCAACGGACAGATACAATCCACAGGTCCACGTTATTGTCCTTCCATAGAGACTAAACTCGTGACATTTCCTGATAAGGATCATCACCCGCTATTCCTTGAGCCTGAAGGACTTAACACCAATGAGATGTATCTAAATGGTTTCTCAAGTTCGATGCCTATCGAGGTTCAGCTTGAGGCTCTGAAGAAGATTCCGGCTCTTAGAGATGTAAAGGTATATCGCCCGGGCTATGCCATAGAGTATGATTACTTTGACCCTACCCAACTCGACCACTCGCTGATGAGCAAGAAGGTAAGCGGATTGTTCTTTGCCGGTCAGGTAAATGGAACAACAGGCTATGAGGAGGCTGCAGGTCAAGGTTTGGTTGCTGGTATTAATGCTGCTATCTTCGCAGGAAGCACCAACACCGAACATCCATCATCTAGCACCTACCACCCTCTCATCCTTCACAGAGACGAGGCATATATTGGCGTTCTCATCGATGATTTGGTTACAAAAGGCGTTGACGAGCCTTATCGTATGTTCACCTCACGAGCAGAATACCGTATTCTTCTTCGTCAGGATGATGCTGATGCCCGCCTCACAGAGCGTGCCTATGCTCTTGGCGTTGCCACAAGCGAGAGAAATGCTTGGTGGCAAGAGAAAAAGGAGCATATCGCTGAAATCATCGATTACTGCAACAGAACCAATGTGAAGCCAAAGGAAGTAAACGCTGCTCTTGAAAGCATCGGTTCTACCCCACTCCATTACGGATGCAAGCTCCACGAACTCATCGCGCGTCCGGGAATCTCGATCGAATGGCTCGCAGAATCACTCCCTCACCTGAAAGAGATTATCAACCGTCCGGCAAATCGCAGACAGGAAATTGCCGAAACTGCCGAGATACAGATAAAATATCAAGGTTATATCGAGCGCGAGAAACAGGCTGCAGAAAAAATGCACCGACTTGAGAACATCCGTATTCAAGGACATTTCGACTACAGCGAACTGAAAGGTCTTTCTACAGAGGCGCGTCAGAAACTGGAAAACATCAATCCAGAGACTCTTGCACAGGCTTCACGTATTCCGGGCGTTTCACCAAGCGATATCAACGTATTGCTTGTCCTGATGGGCAGATAAACCGCCGTTCCAAAGGAACGGACTTGAAACGGATTTGGAACGGAGGTACAACGGACCTACTGTAGAGTTAGATAAAGTAAGAATGTTTCACGTGGAACAACCAATATATAATTAGGAATATAAACTAAAAAACACATAGCAATGAACAACCCTACCCTATTAAAGAATCTGCGGGTAATTCCAGATTTCCCTATTCCTGGAATACAGTTTCAGGATATCAGCACGTTATTCAACAACCCCGAATGTCTTCATATCATGCGCGATGAAGTCGTGGATATTTACAAGGACAAGGGAATAACAAAGGTTGTAGGCTTGGAAAGCCGCGGCTTCCTACTCGGTCCTGTAGTAGCCTCAGAATTGAACGCAGGCTTTGTTATGGCACGCAAGCCAGGAAAATTGCCAGGAAACGTGATTTCATACGATTACACCAAGGAATACGGCAAAGATACTATTTGCATGATTAGCGATTCCATCGGCGAAAATGACGTTGTTCTCATCCACGACGATCTCCTTGCAACTGGCGGAAGTATGCGAGCAGCATACGAATTGGTGAAGAAATTCCATCCAAAGAAGATTTACATCAGTTTCATCATAGAACTAACGATTGAAGGACTTCACGGTCGCGATGTTTTCGCCGATACTGATGCTGAGATTTCAACGCTTATGGTCGTATAAGACTCTATCATAACCTCCCCCTACAGGGAGGCTTTTTTATTGTAGGACAGCATTAAAGTCTAAACACAAAAATCCCGAAAACACCGAAGTTTCACATCATAGTGTTACGTTCGTAACATCGGTAAATTATTGATATTTAGAACTTTAAAGAATATTATGTTTCACGTGAAACATTAGTCATGACAAAAGAAGAGAACATAGCCAGACTCGAAAAATTAAAGAGTATTGTTCTGTCAATGCCCGAGAAGCCGGGGTCGTACCAATATTACGATTCCGAGGGAACTATTATATACGTAGGAAAGGCAAAAAACCTAAAGCGCAGAGTTTCGTCCTATTTCCACAAGGAAGTCGATAGATTCAAGACAAAAGTACTGGTTAGTAAGATACACAACATAACCTATACCGTAGTAAATACCGAGGAAGATGCCCTATTACTCGAAAACTCCCTTATAAAAAAATACAATCCAAGGTATAATGTACTTCTTAAAGACGGAAAAACCTACCCAAGCATCGTTGTAACCAACGAATTATTCCCTCGTATCTTCAAGACAAGGCAGATAAACCGTAAGTTTGGCACATTTTATGGTCCCTACTCCCATATAGGCTCTATGTACACGATTCTAGAGCTAATAAAGAAGCTTTACCATCCCCGTACCTGCAGAATGCCAATAACACGCGAAGGAATCGAGCAAAACAAATACAAGGCTTGTCTGGAATACCATATAAAGAATTGTGGAGCGCCTTGCATCAACAAGCAGTCCTACGACGAATATCAGGAGAATATCCGCATGGCAAGGGAGATTCTGAAAGGAAACACCCGAGAACTAAGCAAGATTATCTACGAACAGATGATGCAGAAGGCCGAGGAGATGAAGTTCGAAGAAGCCGAGGTATTGAAGCAGAAATACCTTCTCATCGACCAGTTCTGTGCCAAGAGCGAGGTAGTATCTCATACAATTACAGACGTGGATGTATTCAGCATCGACGACGATGAAAACAAGCACAACGCCTTCATCAACTATCTGCACGTTACGAATGGTACAATAAACCAAAGTTTCACCTTCGAATACAAACGCAAGCTCGACGAGACCGATGAGGAACTGCTCCTTCAGGCAATACCAGAGATACGCGACAGATTCCATTCTACAGCAAAGGAAATAATAGTGCCTATGGAGATGGAATGGACTATCCCGAACGCCACGCTTTTTGTGCCCCAAAGAGGCGATAAGAAGCACTTGCTGGAACTGTCGCAGATGAACTGCAAGCAATACCGTTTTGACCGCCTTAAACAGGCTGATAAACTTAATCCTGAGCAGAAGTCTGTGCGCTTGATGAAGGAACTACAAGAGAAGCTCGGATTAGACAAGATGCCGTACCAGATAGAAGCCTTCGATAACTCCAATATTTCGGGTACGGATGCCGTTGCGGGATGCGTTGTCTTCAAGGGTATGAAGCCTTCAAAGAAAGACTATCGCAAGTACAATATAAAGACCGTTACAGGTCCTGACGATTACGCCTCTATGCAGGAGGTTGTTCTGAGAAGATACGGCCGTATAAAGGAGGAAAAAGAACAGGATCCAGAGAACGAGGACATACGTTACCCGGACCTTATCGTATGCGATGGAGGTATTGGTCAGATGAATGTTGTTCGAGAGATTGTCGAAGACACCCTGCACCTTAACATCCCTATCGCCGGTCTTGCAAAGAACGATAAGCACCGTACAAACGAACTGCTTTTCGGATTCCCTCCAAAGACCATACAGCTAAAGACCAATAGCGAACTATTCCACGTACTCACACAGCTTCAAGACGAGGTTCACAGATACGCTATAACCTTCCACCGAGACAAGCGCTCTAAGCACGCATTACACTCGGAGCTTGACGATATCAAGGGCATAGGCAAAGTAACGAAGGAAACCCTCTTAAAAGCCTTCAAGAGCGTTAAGAGAATCAAGGAAGCAGACGAGGATGCAATAGCAGAAGTTATAGGCAAGGCAAAGGCGAGAATCGTCAAGGAAGGATTAAGTATCTTTTGAAAATTTACTATTTAGCTATTTACTATGTACTATTGATGTACTATTTTTATAAATTTACTATTTTATTGCCGACAAGGAATAGTAAATAAATAGTACATAGTAAATAGTTAAATAGTAAATGAGATGGTTCTTCACTTTTAACTCCTATTATTTTTCTATTCGACAAATAATTATTATCTTTGCAACATGAGAACTGTAATACAAAGAGTAAAGCATGCATCCGTCACTATTGACGGAGAGGTAAAAGGAAAGATAGAACAGGGCCTTCTGATTCTTCTTGGAGTACAGTCAGACGACACACAAGAGGACATCGACTGGCTCGTAGGTAAGATATCCAAGCTACGTATTTTCGACGACGAGAACGGCGTTATGAACCGTTCCGTGATGGATATTGACGGAGACTGTCTTGTAGTGTCTCAATTCACCCTAATGGCGAGCTACAAGAAAGGCAACCGACCTTCATGGCTGAAGGCTGCTCCACACAACATCTCTATTCCCCTTTATGAAGCGTTCTGCAAGGCTTTAGAGGCAGAGACGGGCAAACATATAGAGACAGGTGAGTTCGGGGCTGATATGAAGGTAGAACTGCTGAATGACGGTCCGGTTACTATCTGCATGGATACTAAGAATAAGGAATAGGGTTTAAAGAGTAAAGTTTAAAGAGTAAGGAGTAAAGAGTAAAGTATAAAGATTAAAGTATAAAGATTAAAGTATAAAGATTAAAGTATAAAGTAGATAGAGTAAAGATGGAAATCAAAGAAAATTCAAAGTACGAGCAGGCATTATCTCAGTATAATTGCGAGCTCAACGATGCCGATATCAAGGCAAAGGTAAGAGATATCATCGCTACAAAAGTGCCGGAGAACGACACACTTGACGTGAAGAAATTCCTCTTCGGAAGCATAGAACTCACAACTCTGAAACCAACCGACAGCGACGTATCTGTAATGGCATTCACAGAGCGAGTAAATGCTTTCGACAACGAGTACCCTAACCTACCCCACGTTGCAACAATCTGCGTATATCCTTGCTTTGCAGAGATAGTAAAGGACACGCTCGAAGTAGAAGGCGTGGAGATAGCCTGCGTTTCCGGCTCATTTCCGAGCTCTCAGGCGCGTATTGAGGTAAAGGTGGCAGAGACGGCCCTTGCAGTAAAAGACGGCGCCACAGAGATAGATATCGTGATGCCTGTGGGCAAGTTCCTTAGCGGAGATATCGAGGGCGTATGCGATGAGATAAGCGAGCTGAAGGCTATCTGCGGAGAGAATGTTCCTATGAAGGTTATTCTCGAAACAGGATGCCTTGGAACAGCAAGCAACATCAAGAAGGCTTCTATACTTGCTATGTATGCCGGTGCTGATTACATCAAGACAAGTACAGGCAAGGAAAAGATAAGCGCAACTCCAGAGGCTGCATACGTAATGTGTCAGGCTATCAAGGAATACTACGAAAAGACAGGTATTCAGATTGGTTTCAAGCCCGCTGGCGGCCTCAATACCGTTATGGATGCTATCATCTACTACACTATCGTAAAAGAGGTTCTGGGCGAGAAATGGCTCACAAACAAATACCTCCGTCTCGGTACTTCAAGACTTGCTAATCTCCTTCTCTCTGAGATAGAGGGGGAGGAGATAAAGTTCTTCTGACCCCCCAGCCCCCCAAGAAGCCTAACCAAGCCTTCCCAAAGGGAAGGATGTTTTATAGTAATTTCGCTTAAACGCAACATAAAAAATGCCGCTTATGGAATGGTTCACAACGAACTACCATAAGCGGCATTACTATATCGCATCCCTCCCTTTGGGAGGGCCTGGGTGGGCTTTATAACTTCCTTCCAATCACATAATCCACATAAGCGGTAAAAGAATCTTTAAGGGCTTCATCTCCTACCCTATCCTCAACAAATGAAAGGCACTCTTCACGCAATCTTTCCATTGTATCTTTGGCATATTCTATACCGCCATTCTCCTTAGTGAAAGCAACAAGCTTAGCAATCTCTTCCTTCGTAACCTCATGCTGTTTTACCTTGTATGCGATAGAAAGCATCTCTGGATTCTGAGTTGAAAGAACAGCATGGATAACAGGCAAGGTAAGCTTTCCCTCTGCCATATCATTACCCGTTGGCTTACCAATCTCAGCAGAGTCGTAATAGTCAAAGATATCATCACGAATCTGGAAGATGATACCAAGCTTCTGACCAAACTCACGAGCCGCAATAATATCCTCCTCTGAAGCTCCGGCGCTCATAGCACCCATAGCACAGCAAGCCTCGAAAAGAGCAGCTGTCTTCTGCTTTATAACCTCGTAATATGTCTCTTCGCAGATAGTCTCACCACCGTTGCTTGTAAGCTGAAGAATCTCTCCGTTTGCAAGCGTCTGACCAAGACGGGCAAGGTATGAAACGATAGGCTGAGAACCGGTAAGGGAAACGTTAAGAAGAGCCGTTGAAAGGATATAGTCGCCAACCAATACGGCCACCTTATTATCGTAAAGAGCATTAACCGATTTCTGTCCGCGACGCTCTCCTGACTCATCCACAACATCATCATGAACAAGCGATGCAGTATGCAGAAGCTCAAGTCCTACGGCCGCTCTCTGCGTTGATTCATTCACCTCTCCAAAGCATTTGGCAGTAAGGAGAATAAGCATAGGGCGCATACGCTTACCTGCACGCTTACGGATATGGTCGAGAACAGTTTCGAGCATACCGTCAGTATGTGAAAGAGAGTCGTTGAAAAGACTTATGAACTCCTGAAGTTCAGTATCAATTGGTTTACGAATTAGAGATAAATAATCCATTGTTCTAAAATTTGTTACAAAATTACATAAATAATTTGGTTTTCAAAGCAAGTTATGGGAGTTTTTAATTTTTTATTATTAATTTTGCAGAAATATATACTATAAGTGATGATGAAGAAATAAATTGGTAGGATTTGAACTCAGATTTTTGAGACATTACCAACTATCTATTCACATCACAAATCGTACCAAGTTATTGTTTCATCATCACTCCATATGGACAAACTATTCCTATTAGACGCCTACGCAATTATCTACCGTAGCTATTACGCATTCATCAATGCTCCACGTATCAACTCCAAGGGTATGAACACAAGCACCGTCATGGGCTTCTGCAATACGCTTAACGAAGTTCTTACAAAGGAGAAACCAACACATTTTGCCGTTGCCTTCGACCACGGCAAGACCTTCCGTCATGAAGCTTTTCCTGCCTATAAGGCTCAGCGTCAGGAGACCCCGGAAGACATCAAAATGTCTATACCTATCATCAAGGATATTCTCAACGCTTTCCATATTCCAGTTATTCAGGTTGACGGCTTTGAGGCTGACGATATCATAGGAACAATAGCCCATAAGGCAGACCTCGAGGGAATGCAAACCTATATGGTTACGCCCGATAAGGACTATGCCCAACTCGTTACCGACAACGTGTTCATGTATCGTCCGCGTCATGGTGGTGGCTACGACATCATGGGACCAAAAGAGGTTTGCGAGAAATACGGAATAGATAATACCGCCCAAGTCATCGACCTCTTAGGACTCATGGGCGACTCTTCCGATAACTTCCCTGGCTGTCCGGGAGTGGGAGAAAAGACAGCCGTAAAACTCATCAAGGAGTTTGGCAGTATCGAAGGCCTCCTCTCCTCCACCGACCAGATCAAGGGAAAGATGCGCGAAAAAGTTGAAGGTGCAAGAGAAGACATAAAGATGTCAAAGTTCCTTGCCACCATCCGACAAGATGTTCCCGTATCAATCTCATTCGATGAGATGAAAGTTTCCGAACCTGACGAAAACCGCCTTCGTGAAATTTTTACAGATTTGGAATTTAAGTCACTTGCCGATCGCATTCTGAAAAAAACTGATAAAAAACCAAAAGTTGTGAATATGCAACTGAATCTTTTTGAAGAATCCACGGCGAGCGGTCAAGGCTTTTTCGAAAACCCTTCTTTCGAAACTTTTAAAACATCTGGTGCAAAATATCATCTTATTGAAACAGAAGAAGATGCACGAAAACTTTCTGAACTCATTGTTACAAACAAAGAAGTGGCATTCGACACCGAAACCACCTCAATTAACGCTATTGATGCGGAATTAGTGGGTTTAAGTTTTGCTTTGAAGGAAAAAGAGGCCTATTACGTTGCTGTTCCGGCAAAACGTGAAGAAGCGTTAAGAATTGTAAACATTTTTAAGGATGTTTATGAAAGTGAAAATATTGTAAAAATTGGTCAAAATTCTAAGTACGATATTGAAGTACTGAAAAATTACGGAATTGAGGTCAAGGCTCCACTTTGGGACACGATGATTGCTCACTATCTCATCACCCCGGGTCGCGAGAACAACATGGACTATATGGCAGAGACTCTTCTGAAATATCAAACCATCCACATCGAAGAACTCATAGGTCCGAAAGGTCCGAGACAAAGAAACATGCGCGACCTCTCCCCTTCCGAGATCTGCAACTATGCAGCAGAAGATGCCGACATCACCTTGCGACTGAAGAACGTGCTCGAGCCAAAGCTCAAGGAGGTTGGAGCCGTGGAACTGTTCCATAACATCGAGATGCCACTCGTCCCTATCCTCGCAGATATGGAATATACTGGTGTCAAGCTCGACACAAAGGCTCTCGATGAAGTTCGCCTTACCTTCAACGAGCGTATGCTTCAGCTTGAGAAGGAAATCTACGAACTTGCCGGAAAGGAATTCAACATATCCTCTCCCCGTCAGGTTGGCGATATCCTCTTCGGAAAACTCCAAATCATAGACAAGGCAAAGAAGACAAAGACAGGACAGTATCAGACCTCCGAGGAAGTGCTTCAGCAACTCAGCAGCAAGCACCCTATCGTAGAGAAAATCCTGACCTATCGCGGATTGAAGAAACTTATTGGCACTTACGTAGATGCGTTGCCAAAACTGATAAATCCACGTACCGGACACATACACACATCATTCAACCAATGTGTCACCACAACAGGCCGACTATCATCCTCTGATCCTAACCTCCAGAACATACCTGTTCGTGGTGAGGATGGCAAGGAGATACGCAAGACCATCATACCAGAGGAAGGACAAGAATTCTTCTCTGCCGACTACTCGCAGATCGAGCTTCGCGTCATGGCTTCTATGTCGGGCGACGAGAATATGATTGAGGCATTCACAAGCGATGCCGACATCCACGCAGCCACATCAGCCAAGATTTTCCATAAGCCTATTGAAGAGGTTACAAAGGACGAGCGAGCCAAGGCAAAACGTGCTAACTTCGGCATTATCTACGGCATCTCCGTCTTCGGTTTGGCACAGAACATGGGTATTGACCGAGCAGAGGCTAAAGCCCTGATTGACGGCTATTTCGAGACCTTCCCTGGCGTTCAGCAATTCATGGAAGACAGCAAGAAGCGAGTGGCTGAAAAAGGCTATGCAGAGACCTTGTATCATCGTCGCAGATACCTGCCCGATATCACCTCCCACAACGGAACAGTACGTGCCGTTGCTGAGCGAAATGCCATCAACGCACCTATCCAGGGCACAGCAGCCGATATCATCAAGATAGCTATGATACGCATCTACGAGCGTTTCAAGAAAGAGAACATACGCTCAAAAATGATACTACAGGTACACGACGAACTTAACTTCTCCGTACTCCCAGAAGAAAAGTTTCACGTGAAACAAATTGTGCTCGAAGAGATGCAAAATGCTGCTACTCTGCGAGTTCCCCTGATTGCCGACTGCGGTTGGGGCAGCAACTGGTTGGAGGCACATTAACAAGAATGTGACAAGGCAAACGCATCTCCGCTGCTGAACTGACAATAATTACTCACAAGGGCTCAATGTGAAACGAGATCAAAATGCTTTCCTTGTGTCTCCCTTTTATGGGCTTTGCTTGTGGCAAATCCCCGCTGATGCGAGTTCTTATTTTCTTTGGTAAACCTTTTGAGGCTTCCCCAGAAAATGAGCCCTCACCCAGCAAGAGCCACTACGGAAAGACAAAATACGGGGACAAAATAGCTCCCTGCGGTCGTAAAAAAATCGCTTGTTCAAAACTGTCTGGAAGACAGTACTATTCGTAACCCCGTACATACGAGTGAAACGAGGATGTGCGGGGGATATAGCGCCAATCCCCACTACTGCCTGGAGGGCAGTACACCGCCAATCAGGTACAGCCTTCCAGGCTGCTAATGGTGTTTGTTTGCTATCCGAGGGCATCCTCTCCTTCGTCAAGTATGCACCTCGGTTACGCATAGTGTTGCCTTCCAGGCAAAAAAGGATGGAATGCGCCAGCCATTTTTTTTCGCCTTCAGGCGATATTTTGTTTATATTTTGTCTTCTTGATGTCTTCCGGTAGGCTTGTGGGATTGTTTACTGGGAGCCCTAAAGGCTCACAAGGAAACAAGCACACATGACTACCAGGGATGGCTGCAAGCCAGACCTATAAGGGAAGACATAAAGAAGTATTTTTATCTTTTAATTAACGTCAGTTCGATGAATTAATCATATAGCAGCAAGCTGCAAAATCCACTGCGTGGGGCTACACGAATTTCCGTAAATTAACCGTGAATTTTGCGTAAATTTCTAAGCAAATGTATTGAATAAAGAAAAATTCACGATAATTTGCGGCTAATTCACGGATAATTCACGTAGCCAAGCGCAGCGTTTTTTTCGTCGAACTCACGTTAATTAACTGAATGAATGAAAGTATCAAGCCAAAAGGCTCGGAATATGATAAAGTATTTTGATCTTATTTTTCTCTTCCCTCCTGTCTCCTATGTGATTCCCTTGTGATTCCTATGTAAGTCCCATTTTCCTCCCATTCTAAGGAACGGACTTGAAACGGACCTGGAACGGACTTACAACGGACCTACAACGGACTTACAACGGAGGCACATATTTAACGTGATTTCGATGAAAAAAAGGGAAACGGATTTATGAAATAAACGCAGAGACGCAGAGACGCGGAGATTATTTTTTATTGAACACGGAAGATACGGAATGAACGAAAGGATTTTTTTTTCGCTAAGCTCATCAGCAAGACAGTCGCAAAGCTCAACAAGCTACACAAGTCTGAAAAATATTAACCACAGATTTTCAGGATTTTAGGGATATTAATCACGAGCGTAAGCGAGATAATCCCTTTAATCTGTGTAATCTGTGTTCGAGAAAAAAACCACAGATATTAGGGATCTCACAGATATTAATCACGAGCGTAAGCGAGATAATCCCTTTAATCTGTGTTCAGATAAAAAACTTTGCGACTTAGCGGCTTTGCGTTTGAAAAAGGGAAACGGATTTTTCTGGTTTTTGTTTTTTTACAGGACACCAATAATAATTTATCCCGAATAATTCGAATAATTCGAAAATTCGGGATAAAAAATAAAAACTCGGGATAAAATCAAGATAAAACCTCGGGATAACTACTTAACGAGATTGCCTAAGATATCGCGGGTGAGCTCCTTAGTGATGGTGCGGGTAGCAGCACTTGTGGCATTCTTGGCTACACGACCAGTTGTAGAGGTTCTCGACTTGGTTTTCTTGCCCGTCACCTTGTCGCTAACGTAAGTGCCGAGAATAGCGGCAAAAGTAGAGGTTATAGCCGTTAAAACAGCCTTGAGCACCTTAGACATCATGCCAGGCTTTTTCTTCTCTTCCTTGGCGGTTTTTCCAGCTGTTTTAGCCTCCTCATTAGCAGCCGCCTCTTCCTGCTGTTCGGCCAACTGCTGTTCAGCCTCAGCCATAAGCACCTCGAAGGCACTCTCACGGTCTATTGGCTTGTCGTATTTGCCATAGATGCGACTCATCTTGATAATGTCAAGACGCTGACCATCTGTTACAGCACCAATCTGTGAAAGCGGGAACAGGATCTTTGCCCTCTCCACCATGTTTGGGGCACCCTTCTCGTCGAGGAAAGAAACCAAAGCCTCACCAGTTTCGAGATTCATGATAGCCTCATCGGTCTTGAAGTCAGGATTAGCGCGGAAGGTATCGGCAGCAGTCTTCACAGCCTTCTGATCCTTAGGGGTATAGGCACGCAAAGCATGCTGTACGCGGTTGCCAAGCTGACCAAGAATATTTTCTGGAATATCCGTAGGACTCTGGGTGATGAAGTAGATTCCCACGCCCTTTGAGCGGATGAGTCGGATAACCTGCTCAATCTTATCCAAGAGAGCCTTAGAGGTGCCGTCGAAGAGCATATGAGCCTCGTCGAAGAAGAATACGAGTTTTGGCAGAGGCTGGTCGCCAACTTCTGGAAGGGTTGAGTAGAGCTCGCTCAAAAGCCACAACAGGAAGGTGGAATAGAGCTTTGGCTGCATCATCAGTTTGTCGGCAGCCAATACGTTCATAACTCCCTTTCCGTCTTCGGTCTGCATAAGGTCGTAGATATCGAAAGAAGGCTCTCCGAAGAACTTATCAGCACCCTGATTCTCAAGTTGCAAGAGGGCACGCTGGATAGCACCGATAGTAGGTGTGGAGATATTGCCATATTTAGTGGTATATTCCTTGGCATGCTGAGAAACCCAGTCGAGCATAGAGCGCAAGTCCTTGAGGTCAATAAGGAGAAGTCCGCGCTCATCAGCAATACGGAACACGATATTCAGTACACCATCCTGTGTCTCGTTGAGTTGCATAAGGCGGCTGAGCAGCTGTGGTCCCATCTGCGAGATAGTAGCACGCATAGGATGCCCCTGTTCGCCAAAGACATCGAAGAAATGGACAGGACAGCTTTGGAAATCAGGATTCTCAATACCGAATTCCGGCATACGCTTCTCTATAAAACCGCTCATCTTTCCTACCTGAGAAATACCAGAGAGGTCGCCCTTCATATCAGCCATGAAGCAAGGCACACCAGCCTGACAGAAGGTTTCAGCCATCACTTGAAGCGTAACGGTCTTACCAGTACCGGTAGCACCTGCAATAAGTCCGTGGCGGTTTGCCATCTTACCTGTAATAGAGAGCGCTCCATTGGCGCAATGGGCTATGTATAGTCCCCGTTCTTTATCGTACATAGTATTTTCTTGTTTAGAATTTAGATTTCTGAGTGCAAAGATAGAAAAAATATTTGTTATTATGCTATGATTCATGGAAAAAAACAAAAAAGTTTTTCTTTAGACAAATTTCAATATTGACGCACCTCTGGTGCTTTAACTGACAATAATTTACAATCTGCACAATCTTAATCCAATAAGAAACTGGGCTTGCGCCCTGATGTAGAAAGTAAATTCCAAGAAAATTAAACCAGTAAATTAACGTGAGTTCGACGACTTGCTTTAGCTTGGTGAGCCTTGCGAAGAACTTGCGTAGCTTGATGAGCTTTGCGAAAAATTGTTTTGTTGGCTTGCGCCCTGAAAGGGCAAGGTTTGCTCTTAGCCCAGGGCAACGCCCTGTGGTATTGGTTCAATAGGGAAACTACGCCCTGAAAGGGCAAAAGCCCTAACATGAATTTAATGCTTTTGCCCTTACAGGGCGAAATTGACAACTTCAATGTACCTAGGGCGATGCCCTAGGCTATTAGCTTGTTAGCCTTGCAGGCTGTATCAGCAAGTTCTTCGCAAAGCTGATCACGAAGCAATTCGTCGAACTGACGTTAACATAAACTTGAATATTATTGGAAGAAAACAGGTAAGATTTGGACATTAACAGATGAGATAAAAGAATTGCAGCCTTTAAAACAGGCATTAACAGAAATGAAAGAATATCTTTCATAGAAAGATTACTAACGGATATAAACGCCTTACCTTAATTTTCACTAAAACATGGTATTTTCTACAAATAATTTGCACATAACAAGAAAATTGAGTAATTTTGCACCTTGATGACATATACTCGCAAAGATATACTTGAGAAGATGCGTGAGCGCATCCTTATTCTCGATGGTGCAACTGGTACTTATCTTCAGCAATTAGGGCTTACAGAGGATGATTTTCGTGGCACGGTATTCAGCAATCACCCCCAACCTTTGAAGGGGTGTAATGATGTGCTGTGCATAACGAAACCGGAGGCTATCAAGCAGATGCATCGCGACTATATAAATGCCGGTGCTGATATCATCGAGACAAACTCTTTCAACTGTAATCGCTATTCGCTTGCCGACTATGGATTGGAGGACAGGGTGTATGACATTGCGAAGGCAGCTGCAGAGGTAGCTGCTGAGTGTAAATTTGAAGGTCAAAGGTCAAAGGACGAAGGTCAAAGGTCGGAGAAAGGTATTATCGTGGCTGGCTCTATGGGCCCTACGAACAAGACAGCCTCAATGTCGGCAGATGTAAATAATCCTGCTGCCCGAGAGGTTACTTTCCAAGACCTTGTTGAGACCTATACGGATTGTGTTCGCGGACTTATTGACGGAGGTGCGGACGTCATCCTTGTTGAGACTATCTTCGATACTCTCAACGCAAAGGCTGCTATCAAGGCTGTGATGAATGTGGAAGAAGAGCGAGGCATCGAGATTCCTATCATGGCGAGTGGTACGCTTGCCGATGCCTCTGGAAGAACGCTCTCTGGTCAGACGGTAGAGGCATACGTGGCTTCTCTCACACATGGCAATCTGATAAGCATAGGCCTGAACTGTGCCTTTGGTGCCCGTCAGTTGAAGCCTTGGCTGAAGAGACTTGCAGAGGTTGCTCCATGTCCGGTAAGCGTACATCCTAATGCAGGTCTGCCTAACGTGATGGGTGGCTATGACGAGACTCCAGAGACATTCGCCGACTCTGCAAGGGAGTTTATGAGCGAGGGGCTTATCAATATCTATGGCGGATGCTGCGGAACAACCCCGGCACATATCAAGGCAATAGCAGAGGTAGCAAAGGGGTTTAAGCCGAGAGCTATAAGTCAAAGGTCAAAAGTCGAAAGTCAAAAGTCGAAGGATGAAGGGGAAACTCTAACCTCTACCCTCCCCCGCTGCACCCTTTCAGGTCTTGAGCCACTTCTCCTTGACGAGAACACAGGCTTTGTGAATATCGGAGAGCGTACTAATGTGGCTGGTTCGGCAAAGTTCAAGAAACTTATTCAGGCAGAGAACTACGAAGAGGCATTGTCAATAGCTCGCGCTCAGGTAGATGCTGGCGCACAGGTCATAGACGTATGTATGGACGATGGTTTGATTGAGGGCGTGAAGGCTATGACCACCTTCCTCAATCTCATAGCATCAGAGCCGGAGATTGCAAAGGTGCCTATCATGATAGACTCCTCAAAATGGGAGATTCTCGAGGCAGGATTACAATGTGTTCAGGGCAAGAGCATCATAAACTCTATCTCGCTGAAAGAGGGTGAGGAGAAGTTCCTGAAGAAAGCCCGATATATCCATTCTATGGGTGCTGCAACGGTCGTTATGCTCTTTGACGAGAAAGGACAGGCAGACACATACGAGAGAAAAGTGGAGGTAGCACGCAGGGCATATAAGCTGCTTCGCGATATAGATTTCCCGGGCGAGGATATCATTTTCGACCCTAACGTGCTTGCTGTGGCAACTGGTATGCCAGAGCATGACGACTATGGACGAGCATTCATAGAGGCTTGTCGCACCATTCACGAGGAGATGCCAGAGGTGCACATGTCGGGCGGTATAAGTAACCTGAGCTTCTCTTTCCGAGGCAATAACCCTGTTCGTCAGGCTATGCATTCCGTATTCCTCTATCACGCCATAAAGGCAGGACTCGACATGAGTATCGTGAATCCTGCCATGCTCACCATCTACGACGAGATAGAAGAGCCTATGAGGACATACGTGGAGGATGTTATTCTCAACAGACCCCCTCAATCCCCCTTAAATGGGGAGGAGAATGCCTCAGAACGCCTTATTGAGTTTGCCACAAAGCTGAAGGAAGAGCTTGACGCAAAGAAAGAGGCTAATGGCGGTAAGGCACCTGAGAAGAAAATAGAGATGCCTACCACGCTCAAGGAGCGTATCGCCTTTGCTATGCTGAAAGGCATAACAGATACTATCGATGCAGATACGCTTGAGGCATACGAAAAGGCAGGTACTCCGCTTGGCGTTATTGACGAGTATCTGATGCCGGCTATGGAGCAGGTGGGAAAGCTATTCGGCGAGGGCAAGATGTTCTTGCCACAGGTAGTAAAGTCGGCCCGTGTGATGAAGAAGGCAGTAGCCGTTCTTGAGCCGTATATGAAAACAGCGGCCCCCCTCCAACTCCCCCAAGGGGGAGAGTCTTTAGATAGTAATGAGGATTCTGAGGTAACTAAAAACTCCTCCCCTCGGGGAGGAAGGGAGGGGGCCGGTACAGTAGTTATGGCTACTGTAAAGGGTGATGTTCACGACATAGGCAAGAACATAGTTGGCGTGGTAACACAATGTAACGGCTTCAACGTGAAGGATCTCGGTGTGATGGTAGAGCCGGAAACGATAGTGGAAGAGGCACAGAAATGTAATGCCGATGTCATAGGTCTCTCCGGACTTATCACCCCATCCCTAACAGAGATGATAAACGTGGTGAAGCTGCTTGAAAGCAAGGGAATGACAACGCCTGTCATAATTGGAGGAGCTACAACCTCGGCACTTCATACAGCCGTGAAGATAGCACCAGAATATCCTCACGGAATAGTGATTTGCGCTCATGCGGCAGCAGATAATCCAGGTATCATCCGCCGACTTCTCGCAGAGGATGGAAAGGAATATATAGCCGAACTGAAAGCTCAGCAGAAAATTATTCGCGATAACTATAACCGCAGGGAGGCAGACAAGTCGCTTCTCACGGTTGAGGAAAGCAGAAAGCGCAGGTTCATCAAGACTCAGGAACTTGTGGCTGTTCCGAGAAGTACGGAGCAGGTGGTGCTCTATTCTCAGCCAAAAGAAAACGGTACAACGAACTTCCAGAACATCAGGATAAGTGAGTTGGAAGACCGCATCAACTGGGCTTTCTTCTATCAGGCATGGGGCTTGAAAGGCGATATCCGTACAGGTGAGGAAGGTCAGAAACTGCGTAGTGATGCCGAGGCTCTTCTGAAGGAGATGAAAGAGAAGAATCTTATCACTCTTCAGGGAACAGCTCGCATTCTTCCAGCCTACTCTACTGATAATGATGAGATAATTGTCTCTTGCGATGGCAAGGACTATACCCTACCCTTCCCTCGCTCTTTGAAAGATGAGGAGCAGACAAACTGTCTTGCCGATCATATCATGAGAGGATATAGGGCAAGGAAACTGACCAACTGCCCTTGTTGCCAAGGACAGCACGCTACGGATTTCATCTGTCCGTTTGTGGTAACTGCTGGTGTAGGGCTCAGTGAGCTTCAGGAGAACTATCGTAAGGAAGGTGACGAGTATCACGCAATTATGGCAAAACTGCTCTGTGACCGTCTTGCAGAAGCATTCGCGGAGTATATACAGGACTATATGCAGAAACGCCTTTTCTGGGGTACAGACGGCATAAGAATGGCATTCGGCTATGGAGCTTGCCCTGACCATGCGTTAAAGGTTCCTGTGCTTGATATGCTGAAGGCAGACAAGACTATCGACATTTCGCTCACAGAGAGCAATATGATAAACCCGGGCGAGAGTATCTGCGGACTCATCTTCGCTAATACTCCGCTGAAGTATTTTAATGTGTAAGTGGGAATAAGGGTGATGGAATAAGGTTTGGCTTCATAGCAAACAACCTTTAATCATTAATCTCTTAATCCTTAATCCAAAAAGCTAATGAAAGTAATAGACATAATAAAGCAAGCCAAGGAGAGTGGAAAGTCACGCTTCTCCTTCGAGCTACTTCCTCCTCTCAAGGGTGACGGAATAGAAAAGATATATGGCGCTATTGACTCGCTCATGCCATATAATCCTGCGTTTATAAACATCACCTGCCATCGTGAGGAGATGAAATACACCGAGCGTCCTGACGGACTGATAGAAAAGCACATAGTGCGCCGTCGCCCGGGAACGGTTGGTGTAAGTGCTGCCATCATGCGAAAATATGGCGTGGAGGTAGTGCCTCACGTTATCTGCGGTGGACAGTCACGCTATGACATAGAGGACTCACTCATAGACCTTGACTTCCTCGGTATTCAGAACATTCTTGCCTTGCGTGGTGATGCTATGCACGGCGATTCGCGTTTCTCTGCGCATGACGAGGGCTATGAACATGCTGATGAACTCGTGAAACTTGTCATGGAGATGAACGATGGTAAGTTTATCGACGGAGAGCCTGACACTCAGCATAATACTGATTTCTGTATTGGTGTGGCCGGCTATCCAGAGAAGCATGTAGAGTCTCCTAATCGTCTCACAGACCTCGGTTATCTGAAGCAGAAAGTAGATGCTGGTGCTGAGTATATCGTGACACAGATGTGCTTTGATGCAGATACCATCATCAAGTTCCGCGACGACTGTGCAAAGGCTGGTATCAACGCAGAGATTCTGCCAGGTCTGAAGCCTTTTGCAACAAAGACTCAGCTCACCGTTCTTCCTCACACCTTCGCTGTGGATCTTCCACAGGAACTCGTTGAGAAGGTCATGCTCTGCAAGAATAACAATGACGTAAAGAAAGTAGGTGTAGAATGGGCTATCATGCAAAGCGAGAAACTGCTCAAAGCTGGTTTCCCTGTACTTCATTTCTACACAATGACAAAGACCGAGCAGGTGAAGCAGATAGTGGAGGAGCTTTGGCCCCTCACCCGTCCTACGGACACCCTCTCCCCAAAGGGCGAGGGAAATAGTTAGTAATAATTCTTAAATAGACAATTAATAATAAACAATTAACATATTCCCTTAGCCTGAAAAATGTAACTTCCTCCTCGCCCTTTGGGGAGAGGATGTCACAGAGTGACAGGTGAGGGGCTGTCTTTAATAACATGGCATTAAAATGTGGTATTGTTGGTCTTCCAAATGTTGGTAAGTCAACACTTTTCAACTGTCTTTCAAGTGCTAAGGCACAGGCAGCAAACTTTCCTTTCTGTACAATTGAACCAAATGTAGGCGTTATCACCGTTCCTGATGAGCGTCTTACAAAACTGGCTGAGATAGTTCACCCGGGACGTATCGTTCCTGCTACTTGCGAAATCGTAGATATAGCAGGTCTTGTGAAGGGCGCAAGCAAGGGTGAAGGTCTTGGTAATAAGTTCCTTGGAAACATCCGCGAGACAGATGCTATCATCCATGTTCTCCGTTGTTTTGATGATGATAACATCACTCACGTTGACGGCACTATTGACCCTATCCGCGATAAGGAAATCATTGATACTGAGCTTCAGTTGAAGGATCTTGAGACTATCGAGAGCCGTTACGCAAAGACTCAGAAGGTGGCTTCTACTGGCAATAAAGATGCTAAGATAGAGTTTGCTGTTCTTCAGGCTTACAAGGAGTGTCTTGAAAGCGGAAAGAATGCCCGTACCGTAGAGTTTGAGTCAAAGGAAGAACAGGAGGCTGCAAAGAATCTTTTCTTGCTCACCTCAAAGCCTGTACTTTATGTCTGCAACGTTGATGAGGCTTCTGCAGCAAATGGTAATGAGTGGACAAAGAAGGTTGAGGCTCTTGCTGCCGAGGAAGGTGCTGAGTCTATGATCGTGGCAGCAAAGACAGAGGAGGATATTGCCGGTTTTGAGAACTACGAGGACAAGCAGATGTTCCTTGAGGAATTAGGTCTTGAGGAATCAGGCGTGAACCGTCTTATCAAGAAGGCATACGCTCTTCTCAATCTCCAGACATTCATCACAGCAGGTGAGATGGAGGTAAAGGCTTGGACATTCAAGAAGGGTTGGAAGGCTCCACAATGTGCCGGCGTTATCCATACCGACTTTGAGAAGGGCTTTATCCGTGCAGAGGTTATCAAATACGAGGACTATATTGAATATAAGTCTGAGGCTGCTATCAAGGAGGCTGGTAAACTCGGTATAGAGGGTAAGGAATATGTTGTGCAGGATGGAGATATCATGCACTTCAGGTTTAATGTGTAAAACAAACCAGAGCCCCTCACCCGTCCTACGGACACCCTCTCCCCAAGGGGCGAGGGAAATGTTAGTAATAAACCATTATTAGCAATAAAATGTAACTTCTTCCTCGCCCCTTGGGGAGAGGATGCCCGTAGGGCAGGTGAGGGGCCGCTATTTACTATGGCTTCACTACTTTCATACATCAACTGGAACCCCGACTTGGTTATCTGCCATCTCGGACCTATAGTAATACGTTGGTATTCAACGCTTTGGATAATAGGATTACTATTTGCTTATCTTATCGTGAGGCATCTGTATAAGGTGCAGAAGATAGCGGATGAGAAATTTGATCCATTATTCGTTTATTGCTTCTGTGGTATTCTCATAGGAGCACGTCTCGGTCATTGTCTCTTCTATGAGCCCGAGTATTTCCTTTCTTCTGGAATTCACATGCTTGAGATGATATTGCCTATGCGATATGGTATGGATGGATCGTGGCATTTTACTGGCTATGAGGGACTTGCATCACATGGTGGTACGATAGGTATCATCATCGCTCTCCTACTCTATTGCCGTAATTTGAAGATGAACACATGGACGGTATTGGATAATATCTCTATTGCTGTTCCTACCACGGCTTGCTGCATCCGACTGGGTAACTTGATGAATTCTGAGATAATAGGCAAGCCAACTGATGTGCCTTGGGCTTTTATTTTTGAAAGAGTGGATATGCAGCCTCGTCACCCGGGACAACTCTATGAGGCAATAGCATACGCCTGTTTCTTCTTCGTGATGTGGTATTTCTGGAAGAAAAAGCCAAACTACGTAGGCACAGGATTCTTCTTCGGCTTAGACCTTGCCCTTATCTTTACCTTCCGCTTCTTTATTGAATATACTAAGGAGATACAGTCGTCATTCGAGGCTTCTCTGCCAATAGATATGGGTCAGATTCTCTCTATCCCGTTCATCATCATAGGCATCGCCTGCACAATAGGCGGTTCTTGGCTCGTTAAGCTTGGGGCAAAGGAAAAATAATGATAGGGTAATAGCTTGTACCTCCGTTGTAAAGCCGTTGTAAGTCCGTTATAATACCGTTCCTTAGAATAGGCGAAAAATGGGACTTAGAAGGGATTTGCAAGGGAATTGCTTAGGACTTACAAGGGTTCTTCATATAAAATTTCAATTATTACAATAATTTCAATAAAAAACATGCACCATATCACGACAAGTCGTAATATATAGTGTGTGCTCAAAATAAATTGAAATTATTGTAATAATTGAAATTTTCTTATTTACTGCGCCACTATCTTCTTTATCTCATTAAGTTTGTTGAGAGCTTCAAGCGGAGTGAGGTTATTCACGTCAAGACCAAGGATTTCATCCCTTACCTGACAGAGAACAGGGTCATCCAACTGGAAGAAACTGAGCTGTGTCTGGGCATTTGCCTTTGATGATACTGCCGCCATATCAGGCTTTCCTGCTGATCCCACCTGATTTCCTTCTTCTTCAAGAGCCTTAAGAATGACATTGGCACGCTTAACGATAGCAGAAGGCATTCCGGCAAGCTGAGCAACGTGAATACCGAATGAATGCTCTGAACCACCTTCCACAAGTTTGCGAAGGAAAATAACCTTTCCGTTAATCTCCTTAACAGATACGTTGAAGTTTTTGATACGTGAGAAATGCTTCTCCATCTCGTTAAGTTCGTGATAGTGAGTGGCAAAGAGAGTACGAGCCCCTACCCCACTATGCTCGTGAAGATATTCCACAATAGCCCAGGCAATAGAGATACCATCGTATGTGGAAGTACCTCGACCAAGTTCATCAAAAAGCACGAGGGAGTTATCTGTGGCATTATTGAGGATATTAGCAGCCTCGGTCATCTCAACCATAAAGGTAGATTCACCAACGGCAAGGTTATCCGAAGCTCCTACACGGGTGAATATCTTATCCACAATACCTATTTTCGCGCTCTCTGCCGGCACATAACAACCTATCTGGGCCATCAGTACAATCAAAGCCGTTTGACGCAACAGAGCCGATTTACCAGCCATATTAGGACCGGTGATGATGATGATCTGAGGGTGTTGGGTGTTAGGTGATGGGTGTTGGTGGTTGGAATCACCACCTGAAAGAGAGACATCATTTGGAATGTAGCTCTCACCAATAGGCAGGTTCTTCTCAATAACAGGGTGACGGCCACCCTTTATGACGAGTTCCTTGCTCTCCTCAATAACAGGACGCACATAATGATTTTCAACAGCCACCTTAGAGAAAGAAAGCATACAATCAAGATTTCCGACAATCTGGGCATCTATCTGCATAGCTTCTATTGATGTCTGCATAGACTCAACAAGCTGGTTGTAGAGAGTCGTTTCAAGAGCCAGAATCCTATCCTCTGCACCAAGAATCTTTTCCTCATATTCCTTGAGTTCCTGAGTGATATAACGCTCTGCCTGAGCAAGAGTCTGCTTACGAATCCACTCAGGCGGTACGCTATCCTTGAATGTATTTCTAACTTCAAGATAATAGCCAAATACGTTGTTATATCCTATTTTGAGCGAAGAAATACCTGTACGCTCAGCCTCTTCACGCTGTATCTTCAAGAGATAGTCCTTGCCAGAGGTTGAGATACTACGAAGATCGTCAAGTTCTTCATTTACGCCATCACGAATCACGTTACCCTTATTTACAAGCTGTGGCGGTTCAGGCATAATCTCACGTTCTATCCTGTCTCTAAGTTCGGTAAGAGGTTCTATCCTCTCCCCTACTCTTTTGAGGATATCAATCTCAGAATCCTGACAAAGTTGCTTTATAGGAATAAGGGCAGAAAGAGCATTCTTCAGCTGAATAAGTTCACGAGGTGAAACTCTTCTCGTAGCTATCTTTGAAGAAATGCGCTCAAGGTCGCCTATTGCCTGTATGTTTTCGTCTATTTCACATCTGAAATCAGGGTACTTGAACATATAGTCAACAATGTCAAGTCGATCCTCTATCTTCTTCTTCTCACGCAGAGGGAAGACTATCCATCTTCTCAACTGACGGGCACCCATAGGAGAAACTGTCTTATCAATTACAGACACAAGGTTTGCTCCGTCAGAATGCATAGAATCGAGCAGTTCGAGATTACGAATTGTAAAGTTATCAAGTCTCACAAAACGCTCTGCATCAATACGTTTTATACGTATTATATGCCCTACATGGGTATGCTGAGTACGCTCAAGATACTGGAGTATGGCACCTGCGGCAATAAGTCCGTTGGTAAGATTATCCACACCAAAACCTTTCATGGATTTAACCTTGAAATGCGCGTTGAGTTTCTGACGTGCTGTCTGTTCAGTAAACACCCAATCCTCCATCTTGTCATAAACAAGACTTCCATCTGAAATACCGCCAATCCTACCAAATGAATCCTCAAAGAGGCGACGCTTGCCATTCTCTATGAGAATCTCCTTTGGCTGGAAACTGCTCAGCATCTTTTCCAAATAGTCGAAAGTACCTTCATCAACAAGAAACTCTCCAGTACTTATGTCAAGCAAGGAAATACCGCATGAAGACTTTCCGAAATGTATGGCACAGAGAAAGTTATTTCGCTTGCAATCCAAAACATTATCACTCATAGCCACACCAGGAGTGACAAGTTCGGTAATGCCGCGCTTCACGAGTTTCTTTGTAAGCTTAGGATCTTCAAGCTGATCACATATAGCCACTCTCCTACCCGCTCTTATGAGTTTTGGGATATAGCTGTCGAGGGCATGATGCGGAAAGCCAGCCATAGCATCACCCTGACTAGCACCATTGTTTCTTCTTGTCAGAGTAATGCCAAGGATACGTGCTGCGTCCACAGCATCATCACAATATGTTTCGTAGAAGTCTCCACAGCGGAACAAGAGCAGAGCATCAGGATGCTGAGACTTGAACTCGTAGAACTGCTTCATCATTGGCGTTAGTTCGCCATCTTTCTTTGCCATTTTTATATATACGGCCCATCACTTGTCCTTCGGACACCCTCTCCCCAAAGGGCGAGGGAAAAGTTACCTTTTTTTCGCTGTGAAAGGCATATTAATTGTTAATTATTAATTGTTTATTATATTTTCGAGTGCAAATTTAATGATTTTTTTTCAATTTCTTCATTCTTCATTCTTCATTCTTCATTAATTTAAGTAACTTTGCACTCGAAAATTAAAAAACGGGCACCACTTTACAAGTGACAAGCCCTATTTTCTTCGTGCGAAGATAAAACTTTGCATCCAAATCAAGAAAAAACAACTAAAAGAAAATGGAATATAATTTCAGAGAAATTGAGAAGAAATGGTTTGAGTACTGGAAAGAGAATGGTACTTACCATGTTAGTGAGGATGAGAGTAAGAAGAAATTCTATGTACTGAACATGTTCCCCTACCCTTCTGGTGCGGGTCTTCATGTTGGTCACCCACTTGGTTACATCGCAAGTGATATATATGCACGCTATAAGCGTCTTCAGGGTTTCAATGTCCTAAACCCAATGGGTTATGACGCATACGGTCTTCCTGCTGAGCAGTATGCCATTCAGACAGGTCAGCATCCTGAGAAGACAACATTCCAGAATATTGACCGCTATCGTGAGCAGTTGGATAAGATTGGTTTCTGCTTTGACTGGGATCGTGAGGTTCGCACATGTGCTCCTGGCTACTACAAATGGACACAATGGGCATTCCAGAAGATGTTCAACAGCTTCTTCTGTAACAAGTTCCAGAAGGCTATGCCTATTGAAAAGCTTATTGAACACTTTGAGAAAGAAGGTAGAGGCACTTGGGATATAGCAGAAAGCGAGGAACTTCATTTCACAGCTGAGGAATGGAATAGTTGGGACGAGAAACAGAAGTCTGACGTTCTGATGAACTATCGTATTGCCTTCATGGGCGAGACAATGGTGAACTGGTGTGCAGGTCTTGGTACTGTTCTTGCTAATGATGAGGTTGTTGACGGCGTTTCTGTTCGTGGCGGTTTCCCTGTTGAGCAGAAGAAGATGCGCCAATGGTGCCTTCGTGTAAGTGCTTACTCACAGCGTCTTCTCGACGGTCTTGAGACAATCCAGTGGAGCGAGTCTATCAAGGAGACACAGAAGAACTGGATTGGTCGTTCAGAGGGTACTGAGGTTCAGATTAAGGTAGCTGACTCTGATGTTGACTTTACAATCTTCACTACCCGTGCAGATACAATGTTCGGCGTTACCTTCTTCGTACTTGCTCCAGAGAGTGAGCTTGTTGATCTCGTAACTACTGCTGACCAACGTCAGGCAGTTGATGAATATGTGAAGTACGTTAAGGGTCGTACAGAGCGTGAGCGTATGATTGACCATACCGTAACAGGTGTGTTTTCAGGTGCTTACGGTATCAACCCAATAACAGGCGACAAGTGCCCTATCTATATTTCAGAGTATGTTCTTGCCGGCTATGGCACAGGCGCTATTATGGCTGTACCTGCCCATGACTCTCGTGACTATGCCTTTGCAAAGCATTTCAACCTCCCTATCATCCCACTTATAGAGGGTGCTGATATCAGCGAGGAGTCATACGATGCTAAGGAAGGTATTGTTAGCAACTCTCCTGCTCCAGGCAAGACAGCTATTGAATATGATGGAGAAAGCCTCGTTCTCAATGGCATGACCGTTAAAGAAGCTATCAAGGCAACAAAGGTATTTGTTGAGAAGCATGGTATTGGTCGTGTGAAGGTAAACTATCGTCTTCGTGATGCTATCTTCTCTCGTCAGCGTTACTGGGGTGAGCCATTCCCTGTATATTACAAGAACGGTATCCCTACAATGATTCCAGAGGAGTGTCTGCCTATCGAACTCCCACAGGTGGATAAGTTCCTCCCTACTGAGACTGGTGAGCCTCCATTGGGTAATGCTCAGATATGGGCTTGGGATGAAGCAAACAAGAAAATTGTTGACAAGGCTCTTATCGACAATAAGACCGTCTTCCCTATCGAGCTCTATACAATGCCTGGTTTTGCAGGTTCTTCTGCATACTACCTCCGTTATATGGATCCACACAACAATGAGGCTCTTCTCTCCGAGAAAGCAGCTGAATACTGGCAGAATGTGGACCTCTATGTAGGTGGTTCAGAGCACGCAACAGGTCACCTTATCTACTCTCGCTTCTGGAATAAGTTCCTCTTCGACCTTGGTATCTCAAAGAAGGAAGAGCCATTCCAGAAACTCGTTAACCAGGGTATGATTCAGGGTCGCTCTAACTTCGTATATCGTATCAAGGATACTAATACGTTCGTTTCATTTGACAAGAAGGACGAGTATGACGTTACTCCTATCCATGTTGATGTGAACATCGTTAGCGCAGATATTCTTGATGTAGAGGCATTTAAGGCTTGGCGTCCTGAATATAATAATGCTGAGTTCATTCTCAATGATAACGGACAATATGTATGCGGATGGGCAGTTGAGAAGATGTCAAAGTCTATGTTCAACGTGGTTAATCCTGATATGATTGTCGAGAAGTATGGTGCAGATACTCTCCGCATGTACGAGATGTTCCTTGGTCCTGTTGAACAGTCAAAGCCTTGGGATACTAACGGTATTGACGGCTGTCACCGCTTCTTGAAGAAGTTCTGGGGCTTGTTCTATGATCGTATGGGTGAGTATCAGGTTAATGATGAGCAGCCAACAGCTGATCAGGAAAAGTCACTTCATAAGCTTATCAAGAAGGTTACTCAGGACATTGAGAACTTCTCATATAATACATCTATCGCTGCATTCATGATTGCTGTAGGTGAGCTTCAGAAGTGCCATAGTAAGTCTGTTCTCAAGCAGCTTACAATCCTCATAGCACCTTTTGCTCCATTCATCGCAGAGGAACTCTGGCATACACTTGGAGAGAAGGGTAGTGTATGTGATGCTCAATGGCCAGTATTCGACGAGTCAAAGATGAAGGACTCTGAGATCACAATGCCTGTTCAGTTCTGTGGCAAGACTCGTTTCACAATCCAGCTTCCTGCTGATGTATCGAAGGAAGATGCCGAGAAGACAGTACTTTCCGATGAACGAACAGCCAAATATACTGAAGGCAAGCAGATTGTAAAGACAATCGTTGTGCCTAGAAGGATTATCAATATTGTGGTGAAATAAAAAAAAGCCCCCCTGCCCCCAAGGGGGAAGCTTTTTATATAGTAAAAATCCTCAAAGAAACGCTTTGATGGAAAAAGTGTAATTAAATAACTCCCCCTTTAGGGAGTAGGGGGCTAAAATATGTTTACCCGACACGAATTATTACTTGAGATACGCGACTATATGATGGTGGCAATAGCTACCTTCATTTATGCCATAGGTCTCACAGTCTTCTTGTTGCCTTACGAGCTTGCTACAGGTGGTGTCTCAGGTATAGCAGCACTTATATATTATTCATCCGGAATAGGCGTAGAGATTCCGTATGCTGCTATTAATGTGGTACTTTTGGCTTTAGGAGGAAAGATTCTCGGACTTAGGTTCAGCCTGAAGACAATCTGGGGCTTTGGACTTATTTCCTTCTGGTTATGGCTATGCCAAAGGCTAATGGAAGATCCTATGACACATCAGTTGCCTTGTGTATTAGGCGAAAGTGATATGTTCATGGCTTGTATCCTCTGTGCTCTCATAGAAGGCTTTGCACTTGCATTATGCTTTCATTATAATGGTTCTACGGGTGGTACTGACATAATAGCAGCGGTAGTTAACAAATATCGTGATATATCCCTTGGACAGGTTCTTATGTATGTTGACATCATAATTGTGTCAAGTTCATATTTTATTTTTCATGACCCTAAAAAGGTGATATTCGGCTATGTGCTGCTCGTACTCTCAGCTATAACCCTTGATTTCTTCACTCGAAGATTCAACCAATGTCTGGTGGTGTATATTTTCTCCCGAAACTACTCTGTAATTGCTGATGCTATCAACAAGGCAGGTTTCGGACTTACCGTACTTGATGGCGAGGGCTGGTATACAAAGACTGAGCGTAAGGTACTTATGTGCGTATGTACCAAACACTACTCACATGAGGTTTTCGAGGCTGTGAAAAAGGTAGATCCAACGGCATTCGTAACTGTATCAAATGCTTCTAACGTATATGGAGAAGGATTTGACAAAATGAAGACAAAAGTAAAAGGTATGAAACCAATTATCGTTTTTGCTACAAATAATGAGAATAAGCTTCGCGAGGTTCGCGAGATTCTGAGTGACCGTTTTGAGGTTCGTTCATTGAAGGAGATAGGATGCTTTGACGAACTTCCTGAAACACATGCAACTCTTGAAGAGAATTCTCTCGAAAAGGCACAGTATATCAGTAAATTCTATGGCTTTGACTGTTTTGCCGATGATACAGGTCTTGAGGTAAAGGCTCTTGACGGTGCTCCTGGAGTATATTCCGCACGCTATGCCAACCTTGAAGACCCTGACTATAGCGACCCTGAAATGGATATTACAAAAGATCATGACTCAGAGGCTAATATGCGAAAGCTGATATACAAGCTGAAGGGTAGGGTAGGAGAAGAGCGTAAAGCTCAATTCCGTACATCCATAGCACTTATCTACCACGGAGAAGTACATCTTTTCAATGGTACTGTAAAGGGAACTATAACGGAAGAAAAGCGAGGTACAACAGGCTTTGGCTATGATCCTATCTTCCAGCCAGAAGGTTATGAAAAGACATTCGCTGAAATGACCTCTGAAGAGAAAAACAGTATTTCACATCGTGGAAGAGCGGTGGAAAAACTTGTTGAGTTCCTCAATTCAAACAAAAAATAGTAAGAAAAATTTGCATTTCTCAAATAATTACACTATTTTTGCATTTGGAAATCATTATTCTATTTCAATTTTTGGTATCTAATAAATATGTCGTTTACATCAACAAGCAATGAAATATTCCGTCACGCAATCGCTGATTATCATATCAACGATAATGTTGACACACCTATAAAAAATCCATTTCCAGAGGATACAATCAACAATATCCTCTATCATAAATGCTGGATTGACACAGTACAATGGCATTTTGAGGATATTATACGCGATCCTAACATCGACCCTGCAGCAGCACTTGTTTTGAAGCGCAGAATTGATAAGTCAAACCAGGATCGCACTGATATGGTAGAGAATATAGATTCTTACTTCCGTGATCATTACAAGGATGTTAAGATACTGGATAATGCTACCATCAATACAGAATCACCTGCATGGGCTATTGACCGTCTTTCTATCCTTGCTCTCAAAATATATCACATGAAAGAGCAGGTAGAGCGCACAGATGCAAGTGCTGAACATATTGCAAAGTGTAAGGCAAAACTTGACATTCTTCTTGAGCAACAGGTTGACCTCTCAACAGCTATCGACCAACTTCTTGCCGACATTGCAGCTGGCAAGAAATACATGAAGGTATATCGCCAGATGAAGATGTACAATGATGCAGATACTAATCCTGTGCTATACGGAAAGAAAGCCTAATAAAGTATTCCTAAAAGGAAGAATATTAGATAATAACTAAACTCTAAATATTTTAAATATATAACCAAGCCTTCATAAAAGAAAGGCATATACGCTCTAAGTATATAAAACATCCTTCCCTTTGAGAAGGCTTGGTTAGGCTTCTATGAAGACAACACACATTCTCATAATAAGATTCTCCGCTATTGGTGATGTTGCAATGCTCGTACCAGTAGTCAGTTCATTGGCAAAACAATACCCTAACATTCGCATTACGGTATTGTCTCGCCCATTTGCACGTCCTTTCTTCGAGAATCTTGCTGATAATGTAGGTTTCATGGGTGCAGACTTGAAAGATGAATACAAAGGTATTTCCGGACTTAATGCACTCTATCGCAGACTTCAAGCCAAACATTTCACACACATAGCTGATATGCACGGAGTTTTGCGCTCTCATTATCTCCGTCTTCGCTTTGTACTATCTAACTATAAAGTAGCACATATAGACAAGCATCGTAAGGAAAAGCGTGCTCTCGTAAATGATGATAAGAGTAATTTTCACCAGTTATCCACATCTTTCCGCAATTATGCCGATGTACTTGAAAAACTCGGTTATTTTATAACTCCTGACTTCCGAAGCATATTCGGAGAGGGTAGGGGAAACCTCAGACTTCTTTCAGAAACAATAGGTGAAAAGAAATCATTCACCAAATGGATAGGCATAGCACCATTTGCTGCACATAAGGGTAAGATTTATCCTCTTGACAAGATGGAAAAGGTAGTGCAGATGATTATCAAGGCACACCCAAGTTGTCGCATCTTCCTTTTCCACGGAAAAGGCGAAGAGGCTCAAAAGATGAAAGAATGGCAGCAAAAATATCCACAGGTGACATCTGCTACTTCTACTCTAAAGGATATCAGTCAAGAACTTATCCTCATGTCGCATCTCAATGTGATGATCTCAATGGACTCAGGCAATATGCATCTTGCATCACTTGTTGCTTGTCCTGTTGTGAGTATCTGGGGAGCTACCCACCGTTATGCAGGTTTCCTTGGTTGGAATCAAAGTGTGGAAAACGTTGTGGAACTTGACATGAAATGCCGTCCTTGCTCTATCTATGGCAATATTCCTTGTCAATATGGTAATTACAAATGCCTAAATGATATAACCCCTGAGAGCGTATTTGAGCACGTGGAGAATGTTATAGTTTAAAAGGTAAAGTAGAAATAAAAGCCGTTTGAGGATAATTCTTCAAGCGGCTTTATTTTTTCCTTGTTTTCCAACAGTTTTCCACAAATTGTGGATAAACTATATGGATAAGTATATGTAAAACCTGTTTATAACATGTTGAAACTACGTGTAAAGGTAGTGGAAACAACGTTGATAGAAATTTAATAACTTGCCACTTATACACACACCTCATATATCCACAAGGGGGATAGTGGATAATCCACAGGTTATAAAATTGATATAAACGTGTTATCCGTACACTTATTATTTTCCCATCTTATTGACTATGAGTGTCAAACATACAATATCCACATTTCCACACCATCTTATTATTATTTCTTTTTTATTTTTCCTTAAAAATTTAATTCTATATAAAAATAAAAAAGAGAAAAGAAGAAGGGTGGGGGAGTGAAAAAAATTTTTCATGGGGGTAATTGATTCCAGACTTCAATCGTTATAATAATAAAGCAAGAAAAAAATAATGATATCACTATTTACACATAAAAGGCAGATGACGGAAGAGGAGTTTGATAAGCTCTTCAAAAACTCGTATGCCCGACTATACCGACTTGCCTATTCACTACTGCATGATCAGGAAGATAGTAGGGATATTGCGAGTGGGGTATTTGCCGACTTGCTCGATAAATACAAACTTAGTTCAGACATTACGGAGGCATACCTCTATTCTATGGTTAGAAGTCGCTGTATTGACTTACTCCGCCATCGTAAGGTGGAGGATGAAGCCCGACAACAGATGATTTTGGAAAACAGGATTCAGACAATGCCTGACGTGGAGCATGAGGAACATCTGAAGGAGGTGCTTACCTATATCGATACAGAACTTACTCCGCAAACTCGCACGGTGCTTCGTATGTGCTATGACGAGAAGCGTAAGTATAAGGAAGTGGCATCTGAACTGGGGATAAGTGTACAGGCTGTCAATAAGCATATCTCACAGGCTTTGCGCAAACTGAGAGAGCACTTCAATACAGCCACATCTAACAATTAAAAGTAAACAAAACAATGAAGCAAAATGATAATATTGAGTTTGAGCTGATGGAGGCTTTCACATCAGAGAAATCAGACAAGGATATAGGTATGCCTGATATTGAGCAGGAACTCGCTCTGGTAAAGGAAAAGCATGGCAGACGTATATTTTCTCCAATGCGTAAGATTGCCGCCTCTGTAGCCATTATTATGGCTTTAGGCGGAATAACATTGGCTGCTGTTGTAAATGGCGACAGACTTGCCCTATTCTTTACTGGTAATAAGGAAATGCCAGCTTCTGCCGTTACAAAAACGTCGGTTGCAAGGAATAATGAGCTTATCATCATGCCTTCTGATACTGTCATTGTTGAGAAAGGAGATATAACTTTTGATGATTCCAGTCTTGCGGATATAATGACCAGCATCAGCAATAACTATAACATAAATGTGGAGTTTAATAACAAGGAACAGAAAGCTATCAGACTACATTTCAAATACAACACGTCTGACAGTCTGGAGGATGTAGTTAAGGCTCTCAATATGTTTGAGAAGATAAAAGTAAGGTATAATAACGAAAAACTGGAAGTAGAATAGTTTATGAGGAAGATATTAATAGTGATACTTGTATGTCTTACTTTTATGGAGGTTTCCGCACAACGTGTAACGGCTAATTTCCATAACACAAGCATGACGGAGGCTTTGCTTACCATAGAGCGACAATGTAAGGATGTACGTATCAATTTCATATACAACGAACTTGAGGATTTCACCGTAACGCAATCCATTCGCAACAAGCCTGTCTATGAGGCTCTCCAGAGTATCGTTGGTTTCTATCCTATCCGTGTGTCAAGGAATGGAAAGATCTACTCTTTGGAGTGTGTACAGAAGGAAGCTGCAAAGGTGAAGGGTAGGATTCTTGACGAGAAAAACAATCCTATGGCATTTGCCAATGTCACCCTGCTATCTGTTGCCGACAGTAGCTATATCAATGGTGGAGTGAGTAACGACAACGGTGATATAGTCATTCCCTGCGGTCAGAAGGAAGTGCTTGCAAGGGTTTCGTTCATTGGATATAAAACGCAACTATGCCGTTGTTATAGTGGCAATCTGGGAACTATCAAGATGAAGGTGGATAATATCAAGCTCAGTAATGTGAAGGTGAAGGGCATTCTGCCTATCGTAAGTACTGAGAAGGGTAATATTACCTACAATATGCCTCTGTTGCTTGAGCAAATGCCTGCTGACAATGCGTATGATGCGCTGAGCAAGATTCCAGGGCTATACGATAACGATGGCTCTATAAACTATGGCGGACAGGAGGTTACACTCATCATCAACGGAAAACCTACAACGCTCTCTATGCAGCAGATTGTGGAAAAACTGAAGAATATGCCTGCCATGCAGCTTCAGAAAGCAGAGATTATGATGTCAGCTCCTTCAAGATATCATGTGCGTGGACTTGCCATCAATGTTGTTACCAAGGATTTTACTGATACCAACCAGATTTCTGCTCAGATAGAGGGTATTGGCGAATATAGCAAATACTGGGCTGGAAAGGGTAAGGCGAATGTGTTGATAAATAGTGGAAAACTCACTTTGTCAGCCAACTATTTGTTGAGAAAGGGTAGTGAATATGTGAAGCAGGAATATGATGCGTACCATAATATCCAGAACGAGAACATTCATTATAATGAGGTTTCAGAGAACAGGTCTGACTTGATTCAGCATAAATACGGCATTGGTTTGGATTATGCCATTTCTGAGGATAGTAAGCTCTCCGTAAACTATAATGGTGAATGGGAGAGCGATGACGATAAGTATGTATCTGTGGGTAGCTGTGCTTCTGTTCTCGACAGTAAGTTGCACTACTATATCCACAATGCTGATATCAACTATTCCTTGCCTTTCGGATTGGATCTCAGCCTCTCTTATCTCGGTTATCAGAATCCTCGTTCTCAGCAGCTTGATGGCGAGGCTTACCAAACGCATAGGGATCTTATCACAGATAGTAAGCAGAATATCAACAAGTGGCTGTTTTCTGCCGATCAGGTTCACGAATTCAATAATGACTGGGAACTTTCCTATGGAATGATGATGCAGTTTACTGATAATCGTAGTTACCAGACAACCACGGATCTTTACGGAACTCCATTGCCTGATGCTACAAGCAGCGTGGATTATCTTGAGCGTATTTATAGTCCGTATGTTGGTATCTCGAAGCAGTTTGGCAAGAAACTGAGCTTAGATGCTTCCGTAACAGTGGAGAACTATAATTCCCTCAGATGGAACGAGTGGCGCGTATATCCATCATTAAATGCTATGTGGAATATCAACAAGGACAACATGCTCAACCTCAGTTTCAATTCTAATGCGAAATATCCAAGCTATTGGAGCACTATGAGCAGCATCTACTATATGTCTTCGTATAGCGAGCTTTGGGGCAATCCAGAACTCAAGTCTGCGTCTATCTACAAGCTCAACCTCATGTGGCGACACAAGCAGAGATATAGCGTTTCGCTCTTTGCTGACATAAAGGTGGATAATGCCATGCAACAGGCTTATCAGCCTTCTGACAGGGTGGCTGTGATATTCAAGAGCATAAACTTCAACTATCGTGATATGCTGGGTGTTATGACTTCTGCACATCTTATCTCGGGCAAAAGGTTCAGCGGAAGTGTTTCGGCTACAGGCTATTATCTTATGGATAAGGCAGACAACTTCTTCGACCTTCAGATTGACAGGACAAAGATGAGTTTCATTCTTTCGGGTAATGCTTCGTGGCTGATAAGTGAGCGACCTAACTTGCGATTCAGCATAACCCCATTCTTTATGAATGATTTCATCCAAGGCCTTTATGATGCAGATAACAAACTATCGATTGATGCTTCATTACGCTGGACTTCAGATAATGGCAGGTGGGTAGCTGAATTGGCTGGTGATAACATAACTAACAGTTGCTTCTGCCTAAATTCAAGGCTGGGCGGTCAGAACTTCTCTATGCGTATGTGGCAGTCATATCAAACATATTCTCTCAATGTGATATACAAGATTGGCAACTATAAGGCAAGGAAGGCTAAAGCCATTGACACCTCCCGAATGGGATACTAATTTTTCTTTCATACATACTCTTTTTAATAACTTAATTAGTGGAACCAGGGTGGAGCCATAGTGGAACCACTCTGGACTTTTAAATGAAAAGTGAAAAATTAAAAATACGAGTCGGTATTTTATAATTTTTCATTGTTCATTTTTCATTTATTTTCTGAGTGCAAAGATACAAAATGCGTAAGCGGGTTGTCAAGGTTTTTGGCATTTTTTTTTCATTAAAAAATCAAAAAAATAAAGTTTATGGAGTTTGGAATTGCCTGGAAGACAATACTATTAGTAACCGAGGTGCATACTCGACGAAGGAGAGGATGCCCTCGGACAGAAAACATCCTCTACCCTTTTCCAGCCTGGAAGGCTGTACCTGATTGACTTTTACACATTATTTCGCAATGTACTGCCCTTCAGGCAGTAGAAGGATTATGTGTTTAATCCCCGCACATTCTCGTTTCACTCGTATGTACGGGGTTACTAATAGTATTGCCTTCCAGGCAATTCCAAACTCCCGAAACTTGAATAAAAAGGCTTCTGGGAGCATTCAGAAGCACCTTGCGATATACCGATGACTGTAAAACGTAAGATTTGAACGCAAAGATTCTAAGACGCAAAGCTGTTTCTCTACAGATCCTGATAAAAACTCTGCGCCTCTGTGTCTTTGCGTTCGTAAAATCAGAGTGAAATCCGTGGGCAAATAATTCGCGATTTTTCGTTCGCCCCGCCCTGATTGTTAAAACTTGTAAACAGAGAAATGGGACAATGGGACATTGGAAAAAAACACCCCCGCAAAAATTGCGAGGGCTTTCTATATGCTATTCCTGCTCTTTCAGCATTTCTATCATATCAGTAATGTTGCGCAGCTGCTTCTTATACATCTTAATGCAAAATATAATTCCGATAGTAATAACTGAAATCATAATGGTGGCATTGGCACAGATGAAAAGGCATGTAGGGAAACCTTCAGCGAACATAAAGTGAGAAAAATTATACACATAAAGATCATGTAACATCCATGGAAGTATAATAAAGAAACCTACGATGTAACCAATAATATTATATATTTGATATTGTTTCTTCATACTGATAAGCGTACGTATAATTTCCTTTGTACTCTTTTTTGAAAGATCAGTATTCTTTATCCTATTGGCTAACCAGAAACCGAATAATGAAGTTAACACAATAATAGGTAGTGTGCAGGTGATAAACTCAAATGATATATGAAATCTGTATTGCGCTATTGATAAACTTATAATAGCAACAATAAGGCCTATCAACTCAAAATATCCATATCTGTTGATAGCATTAATCTTTTTCATAGTGCTATTCTGAAGCTGTTGTTCATCAAGCTTCAGTCGCTCATTAAGTTGCTTCTGTAGAGCAGCCATCTGGAGGCGCATCTCCTCAAGTTCCAAACTAACATTGTTCTTTTCCATTGTTCATCTTTTTTAGTTGTTCCTTAATTCTAATTAATCTCACAGAGACATTCTTTGTCGTAATGCCTATAATCTCGCCAATCTCATCGTATGGCATTCCGTCAAGCCACAACATTATTATTGCGCGATCAAACGGGTTCAGCTGATGAATGCGGTCATAGAGAATCTTCACATTTGTATTCCTATTGTTTTCATCACTATGCAGCATATCCTCAATATCAGCCGTTAAAGGGCATTCTGACGAGCGTTTCTTCTTCTTGCGGTCGATTGTTATGCACGAGTTCATTGTCACTCGCCAAACCCACGATTTGCATACATCATCTGCCTTCTGAAAACCTCGCCAGAGATTTATCAAGGCCTCTTGTACCATATCATCAGTCTCATCTGGCGATTCTGCAAACATCATACAGACAGTATATATGGTATTCTTGTACTCGCGGACGAGTTGGGTGAATTTTTCTTCTTGTTCTTTCATATATTGTTGAAGTTAATGACTTTCTACTTATAGAAACGCAAAGATAATGGAAAAACTACATGATAATGTAGAAATAATTTTTTTTTTATAATTATTCTATAGGAGGTAGTAATTTTGAAATTTGCTTAATGGTTATCCTAAATTTGCTATTTTTGAAAAAATATCATAAAACAAGGATATAAATAAAATATTTTTTGTACTTTTGCATTCTAAGTATAATCATATAGAAAATAACTTAAATCATAAAACTAAACTATGACAGGCTTAAAAGATTTCTCTCTTGAAGGAAAGAATGCGTGGATAACTGGTGCTGCCTATGGCATTGGCTTTAGTATTGCTGAGGCTTTCGTAAACGCAGGTATTAAGAATATCGTTTTTAATGTTCGTAGTGAGGAGGCTGTTCAGAAGGCTCTCGCTGCATATAAGGCTGCTGGCATTGAGAATGTGCGTGGCTATGTGTGTGATGTTACTGACGAGGTTGCCGTAAAGGCTCTCGTTGAGAAAATTCATAAGGAGGTTGGTCAAATTGATATTCTCGTAAATAATGCGGGTATTATCAAACGTATTCCTATGCACGAGATGAAGCGTTCTGAGTTCCAGGAGGTTATCGACATCGACCTTGTTGCGCCTTATATCTGTTCTGCAGCCGTTCTTCCTGAGATGATGGAGCGTAGGGAAGGTAAGATTATCAATGTCTGCTCTATGATGTCGGAGCTTGGTCGTGAGACTGTTTCTGCATACGCAGCTGCAAAGGGTGGTTTGAAGATGCTTACCCGTAATATATGCTCAGAATATGGTGAGTATAACATCCAATGTAACGGCATAGGTCCTGGCTATATTGCAACTCCACAGACAGCTCCACTTCGTGAGCGTCAGCCAGATGGCAGTCGTCATCCATTCGATACATTCATCTGTGCAAAGACTCCGGCTGGCCGTTGGCTTGATCCTGAGGAACTTGGCGGTCCTGCCGTGTTCCTTGCTTCAAAGGCTTCAGATGCCGTAAACGGTCATATTCTCTATGTAGATGGAGGTATCCTTGCATATATAGGCAAGCAGCCTAAGTAACGAATCACATCATTCGTATAATAAAATCTCAGCCCTCGTTACCAAATAGTAGCGAGGGCTGAATATGTTATGTGATGTTAGAGTTAAAAGCCATTTAACGTACCATTGTGGAAATAGTTCATAACTATTTTCATAAAACCTTTTGGCAATTTCGAAATAAATCACTACCTTTGCATTCGATGGTTCTACGACCGTGCGCCAGCCTTTGGGCTGACACGCACTACCATCTTTCATCTGCTTGGAACAATTCCAAATCATTATCACAGAATGTCTGACCTTTAACAATAATCATCTATGATGAACGTCAACAAGAAGGAACTGAAGGAACAAGAAATCCGCACCATGTTCATTACTCCTGCCTTGAAAGCGAAAGGATGGGAGGTTATGAAAAATATGCGTGAAGAATACTACTTTACGGATGGTCGTGTACTTGTTGCGGGTAGTCAGCATTCCGTTGCAGAAGGCAAAAAAGATGATTATCTGCTCTGTCATAACGGAAAGCATAATGCCCTCGATGCAAAGATTGATAAGACGCTCAGCAAGATAGAGCAGATTCTTGGCATTAAGGACCTGCGGTAGCGCCTCTAACTCCCGAATTATCGACCTCTCGAATTATCGAATTTTCGAATCCTCGAATTATCGAAAAAAAAACTCACCCCTTAACTCCCAAGAACTATGATTAACATCCACTCCGTCAATGGCTATATGACGCTGCTCTCATGGCAACTCGGCAATATACTGCAGCTTGCCACCCAAGGCTTCTGCCGACGATTCGTTGACTACAAGGTTGATCCCTGCGGCAGATTACGCGACCAGATGGAGATGGCTGCCCGCACCGTGCCTTCCAATATAGCAGAGGGATCATCACGCCACCAGACAAGCTATGAGACGGAGATGCGACTGCTGGATGTTGCACGAGCAAGCGTCAGCGAACTTGAGGGCGACTACCTTAACTGGATAATGAACCGCAACACTACTATGTGGCGCACATCCGACCCTCAGTATGTGGAGGTACGCAACTACCAGTTCAAAGCTGCACCCGCACTCACACAAGACTATCTTGCGGAGATTAGCGAGTATCTGCAGGCTGAGTACTATAGCTTCGCCACATCGTTGCTCAGCAAAGACAACTCCATACGCTCTGCGTGCGTGATAATAGTGCTCTGCGAACGTGTCAAGCAGTTGCTCACAGCGCAGATCAACAAGCGACTTGGCGACTTCAAGGAAGAGGGCGGCTTCACGGAGAATATGACTCAGGAGCGCTTGGCAAGCATCAAGGAGAAGGCTTCTGTTGAAGGAGTACCCTTCTGCCCGAAATGCGGTGCCCCGATGCGACAGCGCACCATAAAGAAAGGTAGCCATCAAGGTGAGACTTTCTGGGGATGCACCGACTACCCTAAATGCGACGGCACAAGGCGGATGTAGCAGTTCCCCTCAAAACCTCGAACCTCTCCCCTCGAACCTCTCCCCTCGAATTTCTCCCCCTTGAATCCTCGATTCATCGAATTATCGAAAAAAACAAAACCTAATGCTTTTTTTGCAGAAGGAAAATATTGGGTTAATAATCATGTTCACGTTCTTGATTCCTATATTGAAGATGATATAATTCTTGACTATATTGCAATGCGTATCAATGGGATGTCTTTGGCTGACTATGTAACAGGAACTGCTCAGCCTAAAATGAATCAAGAAAATATGAATTCAATTCTCATCCCCCTCCCTCCTCTCGCCGAGCAGCATCGTATAGTTTCTAAGATCGAGGATTTATTTGCACAGATAGAGCCTTTGGCAAAAGCATTATCAACACCCATGTAAGTCCCTTGTAAATCCTATGTAAGTCCCATTTTCCTCCCATTCTCAGGAACGGACTTACAACGGACCTGAAACGGACTTACAACGGACCTACTGTTATGGCAAAAACAGAGCAAATGCGAATTTTTTTTTAGAATTAAACGCCAAACATATACACGGGGGTGAAAATCGCATGATAAAGTGTTGTGTATCAAAGCGTTTAGGGGCGTGTATATGTTTGCCTAACATATACACAAGTCATACACACCATATACACGCTTTTTGCTAATATAATCAGATTACAGGGTATTATTGCTCATTTTATAAATATTCAAGGCGTGACGACCCGTGTATATGTTGTGTATGTGTTTGGCAAACATATACACGCTTTTAAGTTATTGATTTTCAGTATAAATAGAAGCGTTTTTAGGGGGCGTGTATATGTTTGGCGTTTAATTCTAAAAAAAATTGCATCCCCTTGACAGGAAATAAAAGACTGCGTAGGAAAACGAGAAAGGAGAAAGCTTCTCACCAAGGCAGGTGAGAGGCTGCTTTTGCTTAATTTTCCTCTATTTTTTTGTCAATTAACCTTAAATAATCGAATTTTAAGATATAATTTACTAATAAACATAGATTTTATTCATTTTTTTGAGAAATTCTAAGTACTTTTGCACTCGAAATTTCGAAATTAGGATAAAATGAAATCAAAAATATCTATTTTCGCACTGTCTTTTGTTACGGTGTGTATGATGTCTTCGTGTCTTGGTGATAAAGATGACACGGAGATTGTTACGTATGATGATGCAGCTATTACTGGATTGACTCTCGGAGAGCTGAAGAAGCCTTCTGATTCGGGTAAGGAGAATGATTCTGTTAAAATAACAGGATATACTCTGAATATAGATCAGTATAATGGTATTATTACTAATGCTCCTGACTCTCTGCCTGTTGGAACTAATCTCACAAATGTGAATTTCACAGTTATTAGTTGTGTAAATGGTGGCGCAGCTTATATCAAGAATCTTACAGATGAATATTATCCACCTTTAATAACCAAGCAAAATTATGACTTCACTCAGCCAAGAGAGTTGCTGGTATTATCTTCTTCTGGACAATTTTCAAAAAAATATACAGTAAATATTGTAGCTCATAAGGAGATTGCCGACACAATTATTTGGAACAAGCTTGATGCTGAAAATGAAATAAAGAGCTATACCAGCGTAAAAGCAGGAATATGTAAAAATAATCTTGTAGTACTTGGTAAGACTGCCAGTGGTACAGAGCTTAAGACTCTTGTTGATGGCAGTTTGAAGAAGATGAGATCTTTCGGCGCTAATGCTACAATGACAACTGATGGCAATACTATTTATGTTACTGACGGTGGTGTAATATATTCTTCATCAGATGCAAAGAACTGGAATACAGTATCAGCAGACGTGAAGTCAGTTTTAGGTGTATGTGGCAAGGAGATGTTTGCCTTGTCGAATGCCAATAAGCTGATGATGTCTCTTAATAACGGCGTTTCATGGAAAAATGACGATATTGACGATGATGCAAAGTATATACCTTCGTCAGACATTAACTTCGTATCTTCTGTAACGGAGAGCAATGCTGATGTAAAGCGTGCATTCGTGATAGGCAATTCTTCTGCTAATAGTAAAAAAGCAGAGGTTTGGAGCAAGATTGTAGAGGATAATACAGAGAAAGACATGTCTTGGATGTATCAGAAATTCAACGAAAGTAATAATTATTATCTTCCAAGACTTAGAAACCTCAGTGTTGCAGCATACGATGGCAATTTGTTTGCCATTGGTGGTGAATGCAATAAACTGTACTATTCAGAAGATTGTGGAATATGCTGGAAGGAAAATAATATTTTTAAACTTCCAAAAGATTTTTCTGCAACTACTGCATCAATAGCAGTAGATGATGAATACTTTATCTGGATTGTATGTACAGGTAGCGGTCAGGTATGGAAAGGTCGTCTCAACAAAATGGGTTGGGATAATAAAAAATAACGGTCTGTAAGAATAATGAAACTTAGGTCACTTATAACAACAACGATATTGTTTTCCTGCTCTGGAATTATGGCGCAGGACGACCCAGAATATCGTATGGAGTTTGGAGCTGGCTTAGGACTTACAACATACGAAGGAGATTTCAATGGAGCTATTCTATCGGGAAAAAATACATCACCGTCAGGCTCTATAATGCTCAGAAGGGTGATGAATCCACGTTCGGCACTTCGTTTCGCACTTGGATTAGGCTCAATAAAAGGTTCTTCGAAGAATATCTCGACTTATTATCCTGATTTCAACACGGAGAAATATGCTGAATCGGCAAGAGAGCCATACGAGTTTAAGAACACCCTCGTTGATTTTAATGCGCTCTATGAGTATAACTTCTTTCCATACGGAACAGGAAGAGACTATCGTGGAGCAAAGAGACTTACACCATTCATTGGAGTAGGACTTGGTTTTACATACGTGAACTGCAAAAATGGCACGATAGACATGTCGGCTGTACCTGCTAGAATAGTGAAGAGTTCATCAGACCTTTTCGGTTCACCTGAGATGACAGGAAGTAGTGGTATGTTTACTGCTAATTTGCCAATAGCATTCGGTGTGAAATACAAGGTTGCAGATAGGGTTAATCTTGGTTTGGAATGGATGATGCATTTCACGCTTTCCGATAAGCTCGACGGTGTTAAGGATCCGTATCATATTTCAAGTACGGGAATATTCAAGAACACGGATTGCTACAGCAATTTACAGATATCCCTCACATATAGTTTCTGGGAGAAATGTAAGACATGCTTTAAGGATTGATAAAGGTGTAAAGTATAAAGTGTAAAGAGTAAAGTAGAAAAATATATATATGTTAGATAAGACAAGAATTCCGCAACATATAGCCATCACTATGGATGGTAACGGACGCTGGGCTACGGAAAAGGGTAAGCCTCGTGCATACGGTCATCAGGCAGGTGTAGATACTGTTCGCAGAATCACATCTGAATGTACTCGACTTGGTGTGAAGTATCTTACTCTTTATACCTTCTCTACAGAAAACTGGAACCGTCCGGCTGATGAGGTAGCCGCACTCATGGGACTTGTCCTCACGAGTCTTGAGGATGAGATTTTCATGAAGAACAACGTGCGTTTCCGTGTAATAGGTGATTTGAGTCGTATTCCTGACGAGGTAAGAAAAAAGCTTGCTGAGACAGAGGAACATACGGCAAAGAATGATGCTATGACTATGGTTGTGGCTCTCAGCTATTCTTCACGTTGGGAGATAACAAAGGCTATGGCTGATGTTGCACAAGAGGTGAAGGATGGAAAGCTCAATGTTGAGGATATAACAGAGCAGACCGTTACCGAGCATTTGGCAACAAACTTCATGCCTGATCCTGAGCTTCTTATCCGTACTGGAGGCGAGTTGAGAATAAGTAATTATCTGCTTTGGCAGATAGCATATTCTGAATTGTATTTCTGTGATACATATTGGCCAGACTTTATGGAAGAGGATCTTCATAAGGCTATTGAGGACTATCAGTCACGCCAGAGAAGATTTGGTAAGACAGAGGCTCAGGTTGAAGAAAAAAATTGAAAATAGATAATTGAAAATTGATAATTAAAGATAAAATGCGTGAACTATTCAAGCGGAGATTTCTATTAGTTGTCTTCACTTTTAATTTCTCATTTTTAACATGTTTCGCACAGGATAAGATTGTTAATCCTGATATAAATTATGCGGGACAGGCACGCGAGTGTACTATCAAGGGTATTGCCGTGAGCGGTGTAGATGACTATGAGGATTATATGCTTACAAGCATCTCTGGTCTGTCAATAGACCAGAAAATAGCCGTTCCTGGTAATGAGATTACAGAGGCTGTGAAGCGTTATTGGCATCATGGACTCTTTTCAGAGGTAAAGATAGCCGCTGACTCTATTGTTGGTGATGACATATACCTGCACATCTATCTCAGGACTCTTCCTCGTGTTTCTTCTATCAACTACATTGGTTTGAAAAAGACAGAGAAAACCGATATGGAGGAAAAACTTGGTCTGTTGAAAGGTTCACAGATTACTCCTAACATGATAGACCGTGCAAAGATTCTTGCAAAGAGGTATTTCGATGACAAGGGTTTCAAGAATGCTGATATTTTTATCCGTCAGCGTGATGATGTTAGTCAGAAGAATTATGTCATCCTCGATGTTGAAGTTGACAAGAAGGAGAAGACGAAAGTTCACAGTATTACTATTGATGGTAATCAATATCTCACTGACAAGAAAATCAAGGGCGGTATTTTCTCTAAGGGCGCATTGAAGAAAATCAATGAGGCTGGTAAGTTCTATTCTTTGTTCAAGTCAAAGAAATTCACTCCTGAGCGATTCACTGAGGCTAAGAATGGTCTTATAGAGAAGTATAACGAACTTGGTTTTCGTGATGCTACTATCCTCAAGGATAGCGTTAGTACATACGATGACCGTCATGTAAATGTATATCTTAAGGTAGAGGAAGGTCAGAAATACTATATTCGTAATATTACATGGGTAGGTAATACTGTTTATCCGTCTGATTATCTTGGTAGAATACTTGGTATGCAGAAGGGTGATGTATATAATCAGAAACTGCTCAGTAAGCGTCTTTCAGAGGATGAGGATGCTGTTGGTAATGAGTATTGGAACAATGGTTATCTCTTCTATCGTCTTGAACCTACGGAAATAAATATCGTTGGTGACAGTATTGATCTTGAGATGCGTATTATAGAAGGTCCACAGGCTCATATATCACATGTGCGTATTAATGGTAATAACCGTTTGTATGAGAATGTGGTACGTCGTGAGCTTCGTACTAAGCCAGGTGACCTTTTCTCTAAGGAAGCACTTCAGCGTTCTGCACGTGAGCTTGCTTCAATGGGTCACTTTGATCCGGAAAAGGTAAATCCAGACATAAAGCCTGATGGTGAAAATGGTACTGTGGATATCAACTGGGATCTTGAACAGAAGTCAAACGACCAGATAGAGTTCTCTCTTGGTTGGGGTCAGACAGGTGTAATTGGTAAGATTGGTTTGAAGCTTAACAACTTCTCTATGGCTAATCTCTTCAATAAGAACAGAGAGCATAGAGGTCTCATGCCTATTGGTGATGGTGAGACGCTTTCTATAGGTGCACAGACCAATGGTACATACTATCAGTCGTATAACGCGGGATATTCTACTGGTTGGCTTGGTGGTAAACGTCCACTTCAGTTCTCTGTAAACGCTTTCTATTCAAAGCAGACAAGCGTGAACTCCTCTTACTATAGTGATAATATAATGAGTAGTTGGTATGGGTATGGTTATGGTAATAGTAGTCTAATTAATAGATCTTTAGATTCTGATAAGTATATGAAGCTGTTCGGAGCAAGTGCTGGTATCGGTAAGCGTCTTCGTTGGCCTGATGACTATTTCATGTTATCAATGTCGCTTTCATATACACGATATATGTTGAGTAAATTTGACTATTTCCTTGTGGAGACAGGTAACTGTAATAACCTAAATTTGGGTGTTGATTTGTCACGTGTTTCAACAGATAACCAACTCTTCCCACGTCGTGGTTCTGAGTTTAATCTTTCAGTATCATTAACTCCACCTTGGTCAGCATTTAACAATAAGGATTATAAGAACCTTGCTTTAGATAGGGAATCAAAAAACTATCATCAAGAACAGCAAGAGAAATATCGCTGGATAGAGTATCATAAGTGGAAATTCAAGAGCAAGACTTATACAGCTCTTACAAGTGGTGCAAAGTGTTTCGTTCTCATGACACGTATCGAGTTGGGTATTCTTGGTTCATACAACAAGGATCTTCTGTCTCCATTCGAAACATTCTATATGGGTGGTGATGGTATGTCAGGCTATTCTACCGGTTATGGTTCAGAAACTATCGGTCTTCGTGGTTATGATAATGGTTCTCTGTCAATGTCATCAAATTACGAAAGAATATCGAAGGATGGTTCAGCAGGGTATAACTCATCAGTTAGATCGGTATATAGCTCGTACGCTTACGACCGTTTCTCACTTGAACTCCGCTATCCGTTCATGCTTGGTAACACTACTATCTATGGTCTTACATTTGCAGAGGCAGGTAATGCATGGAGCGATGTCAAGTATTTCAATCCATTCAGTATGAAGAAAAGTGCTGGTGTAGGTGTGCGTATCTATCTGCCAATGGTTGGTCTGATGGGTATAGACTGGGCATACGGATTTGACAAAGTATATACTGGTCAAAATATTCAACAGAAGGGTGGAAGTCAGTTCCACTTCATCCTTGGTCAAGAGTTCTAAACTAAACATAGGGAATTTCTCTATATATTATAGGGAAATTTCTTTTGTTTAAAGAAAAAAACTGAATAATTTTGCAATCGGTAATATTGCCAGTTATCTAAAAAACAACAATTATGAAATCAAGAGCTCTATTAATAACATTGCTTTTAGGAATGCTTTCATTTGGTGCCAGCACTTCATGCAAAGCCCAGAAATTTGCCCTTCTTGATATGGAATATATCCTTAAGAATATTCCAGCATACGAGCGTGCTAACGAACAGTTGAACCAGGTTTCAAAGAAATGGCAGGCAGAGGTTGAGGCTCTCAATCTTGAAGCATCCACAATGTATAAGAATTACCAGAACGAAGTTGTATTCCTTTCCCAAGAACAGAAGAAGGCAAAGCAGGAGGCTATAATGCAAAAAGAAAAGGAAGCCTCTGAGCTGAAGAAAAAGTATTTTGGTCCTGAGGGTGAGCTTTTCAAGAAGCGTGAATCCCTTATGTCACCAATTCAGGAGGAAATATATAATGCTGTAAAGAGTATATCAGAATTGAGAGGATATTCAATGGTAATAGACCGTGCTTCAGACAATGGTATGATATATGCTTCACCAAAGATTGATATCAGTAGAGAAGTGCTTGAAAAACTTGGATATAACGTTCAATAGTGCGTTGGATTATTAATAATTCACAATATTTTGCTGATAATGGCGAATAAATTTTGATGTTTCGCGCTTTTATACTAACTTTGTAGCCGGTTTTGTAAAGTAAAACCATATTTTTCCGGAAAGTCCTGATTATCCGGAGATAATAATAACGAATAAAAATAAACAATAATAAAACGACAAAGAAAATGAAAAGACTTATCATCATTATGATGCTCTTTGCTCCAATGGCTGTAATGGCACAGAAATTTGGACATGTTGATTCACAGAGCATAATGACCACACTCCCTGAAATTGCAAAGATTAATGGCGAGCTTCAGGCTTCTGCCCAACAATTTGAGAATGAACTCAAAGCTATGCAGGAAGAACTCCAGCGCAAGGCTGATGAGTATGAGAAGGCAAAGGCTACTATGAATGCTACAACTCAGAAGGAGACAGAAGCTTCTCTTATGGAAATGAATCAAAAGATTCAGCAGACATACGCTCAGAATCAGCAGGAACTCCAGAAACAACAGCAGGAGAAGTTAGCTCCTGTATATCAGAAGGTACAGACTGCTATTCAGAACGTAGGTAAGGCTGGTCAATATACTTACATCTTCGATCAGAGTGCTGCCCTTTATGTTGGTGCAGGCTCAAAGGATGTTACAGCTGAGGTAAAGGCTGAACTTAACAAGCTTAAGTAAGCAACATACGACATACAGGGCAGGTCACTTCAGCCGATAGACTGAAGGCCTGCCCTTTTTTGTTTTTGTTTAGAGATTAGTGTTTAGAGTTTAGTGATCATGAAAAAATATCTACTCCTTTTATTTATATTATTCGTAATGCTTCCTATCAGCGCACAGCAGATGAGAATAGGGTATTTCAGTTATGATGCTGTGCTAAAGGCTACACCTGACTATGTAAGTGCTCAGGCAAGCATAGAGAACTTGAGAAAGCAATATGATTCTGAAATACAGTTTGCAGAGAAGGACTTCAATGAAAAATATGAGAACTTCATTGAGAATATTAATGGTATGGCATCCGCTATCCGTGAGAAGCGTCAGAGTGAACTGCAGAGTATATTAGAGCGTAACATAGCTTTCAAGCAGGAATCAGAGAGACTTCTTGCAAAGGCAGAGGAAGAGGCATTGGCTCCACTTCGTAATAAACTTGATAATGCTATCAAAGCTTTAGGCAGTGAGAATAATTTTATTGTTATCCTCAATACCGATAATAATGCTGTTCCATATATAAATCCTATGATAGGAGAGGATGTGACAGATTTACTAATCGATAGAATTAGATGATAAAAGGAGATAAAACCCCTGGACCTATAGGAGTATTTGATTCCGGTTATGGTGGACTGACCATACTGCAGCAGTTGCGTAAACGACTACCGCAGTATGATTTTCTGTATTTAGGGGATAATGCCAGAGCACCTTACGGACCGCGCTCATTCGATGTAGTGTATCAGTTCACAAGAGAAGCCGTACTGAAACTCTTCGATATGGGATGTAAACTTGTAATCCTTGGCTGTAATACAGCCTCTGCAAAGGCGCTTCGTACTATTCAGCAGAATGATATTCCCCTTGTTGATCCTGAAAGGCGTGTGCTCGGCGTAATACGCCCTACAGTAGAGGTTATAGGCAATATAACCAAGACTCGTCACGTTGGCCTTGTAGCCACCGAAGGAACTGTTCGTAGTGAGAGCTATACACTCGAAATAAAGAAGTTCTTTCCAGATATCAAAGTAACAGGACAGGCTTGTCCTCTTTGGGCTGCTATTGTTGAGGCTGGAGAGGCTGAAACGGAAGGAGCGGAATACTTTGTAAGGAAGAGAATAAATCAGCTCCTTGAAAAAGACAGCGAGATTGACACCATATTATTAGGTTGTACCCACTATCCTCTGCTTATGAACGCATTGCGGAAATCAGTACCGGAAGGAATAAAAATAGTTTCACAGGGAGAATATGTGGCAGCAAGTCTTGAAGACTATCTGAACCGTCATAAGGAGATGGATGAAAGATGTTCTAAGAACGGAGAAATAGCATATTATACAACAGAAAACCCTGAGAGATTCAAGGAATGTGCGGCTATGTTCCTCCACGAAGACGTAAAAGTGGAAAGAGTAGAACTTTAGCATTACTTAAGGCTAAAATATAATATAATCGTGCAGAATACAGCAATTTACTAACAAAAAGTAAAGATTTGTGAATAAAAATTTGTTTTTGTCAATAAAAATATGTACTTTTGCAACAGATTGTAATAAACGACAGGAAAAAAGAAGAAAATTATAACTCATAAATATAACAAAAGCATTTATGGCAGAACAATTAGAAGTTAAGGAGTTGGACCAGGTTGTTGTCCGCTTTTCAGGTGATTCCGGTGATGGAATGCAACTTGCAGGTAACATTTTCTCTACAGTATCTGCTACCGTAGGTAACAGTATCTCAACATTCCCAGATTATCCCGCTGATATCCGCGCCCCACAAGGCTCGCTTACTGGTGTATCAGGTTTCCAGGTACACATTGGTGCAAGCAAGGTATATACCCCTGGTGATGAGTGTGATGTTCTTGTAGCCATGAATGCTGCTGCTCTCAAGACTCAGTACCGCTATGCTAAGCCAAACGCAACTATCATCATCGATACTGATTCATTCGGTGAGAGCGATCTCAAGAAGGCTGCTTTCGAGACTCAGGACTACCTCGGTGAGATGGGTATCGACCCAGACCGTGTTATCCAGTGCCCTATCACAACAATCGTGAAGGAGGCTCTTGCTGACACAGGCATGGATAACAAGGCTATGCTCAAGTGCCGTAATATGTTCGCCCTTGGTCTTGTATGCTGGCTCTTCAGCCGTGACCTCGACCTCGTTGCTAACTTCCTCCGTGAGAAGTTCGCCAAGAAGCCTGCAATCGCTGAGGCTAACATCAAGGTTATTCAGGCTGGTTATGACTACGGTCACAACACACATTCTTCAGCAACTAACGTTTACCGTATAGAATCAAAGGAGAAGACTCCTGGACGCTATATGGATATCACAGGTAACAAGGCAACAGCTTATGGTTTCATTGCTGCTGCTGAGAAGGCTGGACTCAAGCTCTATCTTGGTTCTTATCCTATCACACCTGCTACAGACGTTCTTCATGAGCTCTCAAAGCACAAGTCTCTTGGTGTGACTACTGTTCAGTGTGAGGATGAGATTGCAGGTTGTGCTTCTTCTCTTGGTGCCGCATTTGCAGGTGCTCTCGCAGTAACAAGCACATCAGGTCCTGGTATCTGTCTTAAGTCTGAGGCTATGAACCTCGCTGTTATCATGGAGCTTCCTCTCGTTGTACTCGATGTACAGCGTGGTGGTCCTGCTACAGGTCTTCCAACAAAGTCTGAGCAGACAGACCTCCTTCAGGTTCTCTTCGGCCGTAATGGTGAGTCTCCAATGCCAGTACTCGCTGCTACAAGCCCAACAGACTGCTTCGATGCTGCTTTCCAGGCTTCAAAGATTGCCCTCGAGCACATGACTCCTGTATGTCTCCTCACAGACGCATACGTAGCTAACGGTTCTGGTGCATTCAAGCTTCCTGACCTCTCTAAGATGGACGCTATCAACCCTCCATACGTTCCAGAGGAATTGAAGGGTAAGTGGACTCCTTACATGCGTGCTGAGAACGGTACACGCTACTGGGCTGTTCCTGGTCGTCAGGGCTTCGAGCATATCCTCGGTGGTCTTGAGAAGGACGACAAGACAGGTGCTATCTCTACAAACCCAGAGAACCACGACCTCATGACCCGCAAGCGTCAGGCTAAGATCAACAATATTCAGGTTCCAGACCTTGAGGTTGTAGGTGATGTTGATGATGCACAGCTCCTTATCGTAGGTTTCGGTGGTACATACGGACATCTCCACGCTGCAATGGACGAGATGCGTGCTGCTGGCAAGAAGGTTGCCCTTGCACACTTCAAGTTCATCAATCCACTTCCAAAGAATACTGCTGAGGTACTCAAGAAGTATCCAAAGGTAGTTGTGGCTGAGCAGAACATGGGTCAGCTCGCTGCTTGGTTGCGTATGAAGGTTGATAACTTCGTACCTGCACAGTATAACGAGGTTAAGGGACAGCCATTCAAGGTTAATGAGCTTGTCGCTGCATTTAACAAGATCATAGGTTAATATAAACTAGCAACTCTGGAAATACTAGAAAGTCTAGGATAAAAAGAAACCACAAAAAAAGCATAACAAAATGGCATATACAGCTAACGATTATAAGAAAGGACAGCCACGTTGGTGTCCTGGATGCGGTGACCACTTCTTCCTCGCATCACTCCACAAGGCAATGGCAGAAATCGGCATTGACCCTTGGAACATAGCAGTTATATCAGGTATCGGATGTTCTTCACGTCTGCCTCACTATATGGCTACTTACGGCATGAACACTATTCATGGTCGTGCAGCAGCTATCGCTACAGGTGCAAAGATTGCCAACCCTGACCTCAGCGTATGGCAGATTTCAGGTGATGGTGACGGTCTCGCTATCGGTGGTAACCACTTCATCCACGCTAACCGTCGTAACATCAACCTCAACATGATCCTTCTCAACAACCGTATCTACGGTCTTACAAAGGGTCAGTACTCTCCAACCTCTCCACGTGGCTTCGTCAGCAAGTCTTCACCTTATGGTACAGTAGAGGATCCATTCCGCCCAGCAGAGCTCTGTTTCGGTGCTCGTGGCCATTTCTTTGCACGTACAGTTGCTACCGATGGCAAGCACACCGTTGAGGTTCTCAAGGCTGCAAATGCGCACAAGGGCGCTTCTGTAACTGAGGTTCTCCAGAACTGTGTTATCTTCAACGATGGTACTCACGCTGCTGTGTATAACTCAGCAGGTCGTGCAGAAAATGCTATCTATGTAGAGCATGGCAAGCCATTGATCTTCGGTAAGGATCGTGAGTTTGGACTTGTTCAGGAAGGTTTCGGTCTTAAGGTTGTAAAGATTGGCGAGAACGGCATTACAGAGAAGGATATCCTTGTTCACGATGCACACTGTGAGGACAACACCCTCCAGCTCAAGCTCGCTCTCATGGGCAACGGCGACGGCTTCCCAGTAGCACTCGGTGTTATCCGTGATGTTGATGCTCCAACCTACGATGACTGCGTTACAGCACAGATCGAAGAGGTTAAGGCAGCTAAGAAGTATCATAATTTCGCAGAGCTTCTTGAAACCAATGACATTTGGGAAGTAAAATAAGAGTTTTTCTTTAAAAGAAATCTTAAAAATGAGTAATTTGCACGCACAATTTGTTTGTGTGTGCAAATTTTTATTCTGAATTGTTAAAAACTTAACAATTTTTATCTTTTTTTGAAAAAAACGCGCTCAAAATCGATTTTTTTTTGTACTTTTGCAACGGAAAAAAGGAGTTCCCTTGGGTTAATATGGCATTTTTATTCACCCATGATGAGGGTCTCCAAATATTTTGACTGAATATGGTTAAACGTTTATACTCGAGCAATCGGGTTCGTTGAAGAACTACCAAAGTCATAAAGGTATTATTCTGTAAGTCCTCTTCAGGGTAGCGATAAGAATCTACTTTTGTAAAAAGGAAATAGACCATTTCGTGAAGTCTTAAATGGCAAAAGGCAAAAGTCTTTAGCCTTTAATCCTTGCGGAGAAAATAAACATGAAAATTAATAAACGGATAACAAAATAACATTTAGTAAAATTAAAAATGAGAAATTCTAAACCAAAGAATTTTGCCGCACTTCTCAAGAAGTATGAGGCTGAGAAATTCTATCTTAATCCAGATGTTTACATCGAAACTCTGGCACGTGACATGAATAGTAACCGCACATATCTCAGTGCATATCTCCATAAGGAAAGGGGTACTTCTTTCACAGCATACGTTAACGATCTCCGTCTTCAGGAGGCTATGCCACTTCTTGAGAAGGGCACAAAGCGTGCAAGTGAGATTGCATTCCTCGTAGGTTTCAGCAGCGAGTACACATTCCGTCGTATCTTCAAGGAGAAGATGGGCTGCACTCCACGCGAGTACTCTATCAAGATGAGAAAGGCTTAATCTGGTTTTTTCAAACACAGATAAGTATATATAAAAATTAATCCCGCTCTCAGCGCATTTATCATGCTTGCCGAGAGCGGGATTTATCTTGTTTTATATAAGACTTATTTAGCCTCCTTGACTACTTTCTTTCCTTTTTCTATATATTCTTTTTGAATCTTATTACCATCCATTGCCTTTTGTATGGCCTCTTTCATCACGCTATCCTTTTCAAGAGGATTAACAACCTTCTTCAGTTTAACTGAACCTATTATCTTTTCACCATATTTCTGAGCTTCATCCCATTGATTTGAATAGAAGTTCTCGTTGAAATAGATGACAATATGCGAGTCTTCAAGATATGTCACATATTGTTTCTGAATGATTGTGTCTTTATCCACAACATTGGCAAAATATAGGATAGAAGTGGGGTAGCCTCCAACCTCTACGCTGTCAGTCCTTTTAATAAGCTCTACATTGGCACCACTCATAGCCCTTGCTGCTATTGCCATTTCCGTTGCCTCATAAACATTTTTCCATTGAATAGGCATGAATGTCTTGACTATGTGGAACCATACAGGTGAATTTTTAGAATACAGTTCTACCTCGTTTTGCATAGAATCCAGTCCCAACCAATGGGAATCATCTACCTCCCATCCGCTTGGCATGGCTACAGAGAAGAGCTCATTCTCGTATTTCACGGGTAACGGATCTTCCGTCGTATTATTATTACGATTAGGTCGGGTACATGCAACTGTCATAGTAACAGCACATAAAACGAAGATGATTTTCACGAAGTCTCTCATGTTGTATATTTTTAAAACTGTCGGCAAAGTTACAGCAAATAAGTGATAATCGTATAACTTTAGCAATATTTTTTCATTTGTCAGATGAAAAAGAAAACACACATTTCATAATTCATTTATATGTACCTCCCAAGTAAGTCCGTTGTAAATCCGTTGTAAGTCCCATTTACCTCCCATTCATAGGAACGGACTTGGAACGGACCTGAAACGGACCTGGAACGGACCTGAGAGGGAAGAGTATATTTGAACACGGAAAACACAAAATGAACGGAAAATATCGTTTCTTTCGTGTTCTGAATATTTTTTTCGTGAGAGTTTTTCAAGGGGGGGGGTGCACTTTTGCCCATTTATGGGTATAAAATATTGAAAATAAAGGAATAACGAAGCGTGCACCCCTCCCCTGAAGTGAACATATAATAATGCGTTTTTATGAGGGGGGGGTGCACGCAACGTAAAAAGCTGAAAATCAGTATATAAAAGCGATAAAATAGGCAAAAGTGCACCCCCCTCTTCAAATTCTTTCGTTTTTTTTATTATTATGAGAATAATTTTTAATAATTATGTACATCTACTTATGATAGAGTGAAAATGAACATATCCTCACTTTATCTATACAAATATTATTGCAGATGACAGGAATTTTTGTAATGTGAACATAGCAAAATATATTCGTAAGGTGATATTTTTGTCTTAAAAAATATTAAATGTCGAGGCTGTATATAATTGCTATTTCAAAAAATATTTGTAATTTTGTAGTTGACTTGGGATTAGGTCTATAAGAAAAAGAGCAAAATAATCATGCTTTTCATGTTGTTTTGAGAAGACCAACCCCATAGCTTCGGATAGCAAGACAAGGATATGAAAGATATTTTATTACATACTATTACACCATCTCCAAAAACTTATCTATGGGGAAGTAGATATCCTTTCTATCCAATTATTTAAATCATTTTCTTCAGATTATTTATTGTAGGCTTGTCTCGTGGGGGCATAGCCAGGTGTAGTGTGTCATTTTTACAAACGGCACATATAGGGATTTTATGTACTATAAACATGGAAAAAGTCAAAAGATAACATTTTAATTAACATGAAACAGAAAAAAAAGATTGTATTTTCACTTTTTTATTTCTCTTCTTTTTTCAGTCTTGCGGAAGCCCAGTCTCTTCAGCAACTCTATGACTTGGCTGACCAGCATAATCAGCAGATTACGGTCAGTCAGACAGGTCTTAGTGCAGCATCAGAAGCCGTTATGGTTGCTAAGAATGCTATGCTGCCAAACGTAGAATTAAGTGCAAGTGGTAGCTATATTGGAGATGCCACGCTAATGAGCCGCGGTTTCTCCACAAGTGGAACAACATCTGTAATACTTGCAGGACTAGGACCTCAGAAAGTAGAGAATGGCCGTCAGAAATCACCTCATTGGGGAAATTCTTTTACTGCGCAGGTTTCACAGGTAATCTATGCAGGTGGTGCAATTCGTGCTGGTATCCGTATTTCAGAGCTTGGAGAACAGATGGCTACGCTTGACGTTGAGAAAAACCGTCAGGAAGTACGGTTTCTCATAACAGGCTACTATCTTGACCTCTACAAGCTACAGAATCAGCAGATGGTCATTGACCAGAACATCATGCTCACCAAGAAGGTTATACAGAATATGGAGGCTCGATGTAATCAAGGAACTGTATTGAAGAATGACATCACGCGCTATGAATTGCAGCTAATGACATTACAGTTGACGAAAGAAAAGCTGAAAGACGCGCAGAATATCATAAATCATCAGCTCTGCACAACGTTGCACTTGACAGACGGAAGTACTATCGCCATAGACACCTTGATGCTTAATAGGGAAATGAAGTCTATGAACGCTATTGCCAATGAGCATAACTGGCAGCAGAAGGCTTTTGAAAACAACATAGGAATACAGCAGGCAAATGTAGCCTCTCAGTTGGCTGAGCAGAAGATAAAGACAACACGTGCAGAATCACTTCCTTCGTTGGCTGTAATTGCCGAGGATAATCTTTTCGGTCCATTTACCAACGATCTTATTCCTGTAAATGCTAATGTGAACGCTTGGTTTGTTGGTATAGGGTTGAAGTATAATCTTGGCAGTCTGTGGAAGAATACACATTCAGTACGCCATGCACAACTCAACTACAAACAGACGCAGGAGCAGATTGCTTTGGCACGCGAAGGGGTAGAAAACAGTATTCAGGCAGGATATGTAAACTTCCTTACTTCCTTCAAGGAAGTGGAAACCCAGCGGAAGCAAGTAGAACTTGCTACGCAGAACTATAGCGTGGTGCAAAACCGCTATCAGAATCAGCTTGCGTTGCTTACAGATATGCTTGATGCTTCAAGTATGAAACTATCAGCCGATATGGCATTAGTAAATGCAAGAATATCCCTACTTTACAACTATTACAAACTAAAATACATCAGTAACACATTATAATGGAAAAGAGAATTGTTTATCGCTGGACATACAACGTCATCGTTATCGTCCTACTTATCATTGGAGCTACCGTCGTTATTTTTAATTTCGCACACTTCGGAAATGTGGAATGGACGGACAACGCACACGTACAGCAGCACATAACTCCTGTTAATGCCCGTGTTGGCGGATTTGTCAAGGAAATAAGGTTTAATGAATTCCAGACAGTACACAAAGGTGATACTCTGGCAATAATAGAGGATGCAGAATTTCGCTTGGCTCTTGCTCAGGCAGAGGCAGCCTTAGCACAAGCAAAAGCAGGAAGTCGTGCAACAACAACGGGAATAGATGCTACTCAGAGCAATATTGGGGCAGCCGATGCTTCTATTGAGGAATTACGTGTAATGATGGAGAATGCACAGCGCGAGGACACACGCTTCCAGAAACTGCTTGAACAGCAGAGTGTAACACAACAGCAGGCCGACAATATTCATACTGCCTATCTTACAGCTCGTGCACGCTATGAAGCTGCAAACCGCCGTCGTCATTCTATGACATTGACAAAAAGCGAGCAAGGACATCATCTTCAGCAAGGTGAGGCTGCTATAGATGTGGCGCGTGCACAAGTGAAACTGGCACAGTTGAATCTGTCATATACCGTTATTATTGCTACCGCTGACGGAGTACTTGGACGTAAGAACATTCATGAAGGTCAACTTATACAGCCAGGGCAAACCATAGTTGATATTGTTGACAGCAAGGATCTTTGGATTGTAGCCAACTATCGCGAGACACAACTGCCACACATCAAGGTTGGTGCAAAGGTGAAGATCAAGGCAGATGCAGTACCTGATGTGGAATATGAAGGAGTTGTAGAACGCATATCAGATGCTACTGGTAGTGCCTATAGTCTAATCCCACAGGATAATGCTACAGGTAACTTCGTGAAGGTAGAACAGCGTGTGCCTGTTCGCATAAGTCTTGAAGGCAACAAGCCGGAAAACGTGGCAAAGTTGCGTGCCGGCTTGAATGTAGAATGTGAAATAAAGTACTGATTATGAGTCAACATCCTACACCACCTCCTTTTTCCATGCCGATGTTTCGCGAATGTGTGCCTGAAAGGCTGCGTCCGTGGATTTACATCGTGCAGGCTTTCTGTTTTCAGTTGGGTGGTTGTGTTTATCTTGGTGCGCTGAACGAGATGATTGGCGGTAGGGCAATAATGCGCGAGGATGTAATGATGTGCCTTTACAGCAACCTTGCAGGAATGGCTATCTACTTCCCCATATTGTTCCGTATGAAGTTCAGGTTTTCCAATCGTTTTCTGCTTATTACCTCTGCATTGGTGCTTGCTGTTTGTAACTGGCTATTCACGCAGACAACGTTTCTGCCCTTGATGTGGCTACTCTGTTTCATAGCAGGTATGGCTAAGATTCAGGGAACTTTCGAGAATATGTCGAACATACAGCTATGGATGACACCTACACGTGATATGGGCGTGTTCTTTCCATGTCTTCACGTCATACTACTGACGAGCATAGAGGTGCAGGCGTGGTATAGTGCGTTCTTCGGACATAACTATCATTGGTATGCCTCACATTGGTTTGTCATAGGATTGATGATGCTTGTCATCACTATTCAACTGTTCCTTACACGCCCTTGGTGCCCTATGCCACAACGAATACCACTAAAGAATATTGACTGGCTGGGAGCAGCATTTTGGAGTCTGCTTGGCTTACAGATAGCCTATATCTTCAACTATGGTGACTGGCTTGATTGGTGGCATTCACCCACAATACGCACGCTTACGGGCACTTCGCTCATAACGCTTGGCGGTTGCCTACATCGTATGTGGACAAAGCAGCAGCCTTATTTCGAGCCTCGTATGTGGACATACCGTAATCTTATTCCCATACTTCTTCTCATAGCTATGGTCGAAGGACTACTTGCATCTGAGCATGTGCTTGAAGAGGTGTTCTACGAAGAAGTGATGAATTACGAAATGCTAACCTCATGCAGCCTTACCCTATGGACATTGCCAGGCATTTGGATTGGTTGTCTTCTTTCATGGTTATGGCTAAAAAAATGGCAATTCAACGTATATAAGTTAATAGCCATCGGACTACTTGGCATTATGCTCTATGCTGCAGGATTCTATTTCCTTGTAGCTGACCATATAAACATAGAAGTATTGCGCCTGCCACTTGTATTTCGTGGTTTCGGTTATGCCACATTGAGTATCGCCTTTATGTGGAGTCTGCATGAGATTATGACCTTTGAGCATTTCTTCCAGTCACTCTCGGTATTCAATTTCATGCACATGTATATCGGAGGTGTTATTGGCTGTGCGCTCTATGCCTGGGGGTTGCGTTACTATATGGCAGACAATATTCTTCGCTATACGGCTTACCTTGATATGCCGGCATTCACCTCTGCACCATTCAACATAGGAGAATGGATGGAAAGTTTCATACCGTCAATGTTGGCCGTTACTATCAAGCAACTTTACGGATGGGTGCTTTATATTGCAGGATTCCTGGCTATCGCCTTTCTGCTTTGGGATATTCCTACTATTCGTCGAGGCATACGCCGTTTCCCAACATGGCCTGTAATGGGAGCAAGAATGTTGAAACGAAGTATCAGACGAAATAAAACCATACAAGGGCTGGCTACGCCTCAATAGTAGCCTTGTTTAACATAAATAAAATCACAATTATGACAAAGACAATCGAAATGCAGATCGAAAAGAGTCGCAGTCTTATTCAGGGTTTGCGTAAGCATCTCAACGAGACAGGCACAGGTGCAACATTACAGGAACTAAGTGCTATGGAACAGGCCATAGACATTTTGATTTCAGCTTGCGAAGAATGTGACCGTCTTCGTGCGGAACTTGCCCCTAAATTGGATCGTGTGAGCAAGCTTTTCAACAATGTGAAAGATGAATATGCTGCGCGCAAGCTTATCATCAAGAACAACTATCCCAAAGAGCGCTGGATAGAATACGGTTTACCTGACAAGCGTTAACTACACATCCCGCATCTCCTATTCCTTATGAATCAACGGAGGTGCGGGATTTTGTTTTCGTGCGTTTATGAAAACCCCATCTTCTTCCGCTTTTCCTTCGATGATAATACCATTATAATACCATTATATTACCATAATAATACCATAATATTACCATAGTTAATGGTATCTTAATGGTATTTATATGGTATTTTAATGGTAATTAAATGGTATTTACATTGGAGGAAGAACGATGAAACTTCAAAACTTGAGCCTATGCACTTCCTTATGACTTAATCCACATACATAAACTTTTCCATGATTTCTTTGGCGATATTGGGATTTTTGTTTACTTTTGCAAGCAATATCAAATATGAACTTATGAAACAAAGATTTTTACTATTCATTGCTGTCATAATGATGACAATGGTTGCATTTGCACAAGACGGAAACTATACAAGCGAGAATTATAAGAAGTTCAAATTAGAATTAGCTTATGGTAATTTGGATAAAGCAACTAAGGTGCTACAAAAATGGGAGAAGAAATCACCTACTGATCCTGAGCTTTATTGTAGTTATGCAACATTATTTTATTTAATGTCAAGCAAACATATTCAGGAATCAGATGATTTACTGGCAGTTAAAGAATCTGCTATGCTTCCTGATACTATATCTATGTTCCAGAACCTTAAATGCAAAAATTATCGTATAATGAAGGATTCTGGAAATGGTATGGAACACTATAATAAGTCTATAGAATGGATAAATAGATGTGTGAATGAATACCCTGACATTATGGAGGCATATATTAACTATATGGATATTCTTAATCGTAAAAAAGAATACAAATATAGTACAAAAGTTGCTTTTCAATTCTTAGACCGTAGTGTAAAGAATGGTGGAATGTGGCTTGACTATAGTCTAAAATCTATAGGAGCAGTTCCTATAACGTCTATTATGAACCAGCAAACTGAAGCTTTAATGGAAGCAGCCGAATATGAGTTGGCCGAGAGGCTGATAGACCACGCAATTGAATTATATCCACAAATGGCGAACCTAAAAATCCTAAAGGCTATTTTGTATGAGAATCTTTTGCAGAAAGATAAGGCTTTTGAGCTTTATGAGCAAGCCTATGCCTCAGATTCTACTGATACAGAAGTAATAGGAAATATGGCATTGGCTTATGCACGTAATAAGAACACGAAACGTGCATTGTATTTAGCATCAAAGTTACATAATTGTGGTAACAAAAGGATGGAAGATTTAGCCAAAGAAATAGAGCAAAAATATTCAGATATTATTTATATTGATGGTAGGAAAGTGGATCGTAGTCGTTATAACCACTTTAATGAATTGATACAGGACATATATATTGACACTCTTGAAATAGAGAAAATACTCACAGAGTGGGAAAAGGCAGAACCTAATGATGCAGATATGCAGAAGTGTCGTATTATTTATCACACTCAACTTGGTAAAGCAGAACTAATAAAAGTAAAAGAAAGTCAGGATCAAGAGACTATCAATAAGCTTGAAAGCATGGGGTTGGGTAAGGTAACAGTAAGAAAATTTAAAGCAGGTGATGAAGCTCTTACTGGTGATGTAAATTTCAAGAAAGCTATTAATTGGGCAAAAAAATGTCTTGAAAACAATCCTGACCGTATAGACATATATATACTTCTGTTAGAAACTGCAAAAGAGTTTCGTGATGAAGCTACAATCTATGATATTTCACTCGTAGAATTGGAGCGTACAAAGATAAAGAATCACAAATGGTTGATGGCATTTAATGCACCGATACCAGATGCAGCTCCTTCTGATGATCAAATCTTTACGGCTCCCTTGGAAACACTCTCTGAAATGGGATCTACAGATCTTGCGAAGAATTTGTTGAAGAAATTACATAAGTATTTCCCTGGTTCTAAGATTTTGAAACAATGGGATGAATTATTGAAATAAATTTTGTAATATGTAATAACGATAACGTGAGTTCATCGGAACTCACGTTATTTTTTTGCTGATAAATTGCAAAATGTAAGGCAATTGCGGGATAATTGAATAAAAAAGGTGAAAAAAAGTAATTGTTTTATTATATCTGTTGGATAATTGTGGAAAAATCATTAATTTTGCAACCTGATAACGTGTAAATAGGTATATTATTAGTATAAAGTAAAAAGAAAAAATGAAACTTTGGTCTAAGGGCTTTGAGATTAACAAGGAGATTGAGCGTTTCACGGTTGGTCGTGATCGCGAGATGGATCTCTATCTTGCAAAATATGATGTAATGGGTAGTATGGCACATATCACCATGCTGAATTCCATAGGACTTATTGCTGATGATGAACTGCCAGTTCTGCTTAAGGAACTGCGTAAGATATACGCTATATGCGAAAAGGGTGAGTTTGTTATTGAGGATGACATTGAGGATGTTCACTCTCAGGTAGAGCTTATGCTTACTCGCGCTCTTGGCGATATGGGCAAGAAGATTCACTCTGGTCGTTCACGTAATGATCAGGTGCTTGTTGACCTCAAGCTCTTCACTCGTGCCGCCTTGCGTGAGGTGGTAGAAGGCACAAAGACTCTCTTTGACGAGCTTATTGCAAAGTCAGAGCAGTATAAGAACGTGCTTATGCCTGGCTATACCCATCTTCAGATTGCTATGCCAAGCAGCTTCGGACTTTGGTTTGGTGCTTATGCAGAATCTCTCACAGACGATATGCTGTACCTCCAGTCAGCTTATAAGATGACAAACCGCAATCCTCTTGGTTCAGCTGCCGGATATGGTTCAAGCTTCCCATTGAACCGTCAGATGACCACCGACCTTCTGGGTTTTGACACAATGAACTATAACGTGGTTTATGCACAGATGGGTCGTGGAAAGCTGGAGAGGAACGTGGCATTCTCTATTGCCGGACTTGCAGGTACTCTTGCCAAGTTGGCTTTCGATGCTTGTATGTTCAACTCACAGAACTTCCAGTTTGTTAAGCTTCCAAAGGAATGTACCACAGGTTCAAGCATCATGCCTCATAAGAAGAACCCAGACGTGTTCGAGCTTATCCGTGCGAAGAGCAACAAGCTCCAGTCACTTCCTACTCAGGTTACTCTCATTCAGAACAATCTGCCTTGCGGTTACTTCCGCGATTTGCAGATTATCAAGGAAGTATTCCTTCCTGCATTTGACGAGTTGAAGGATTGTCTGAACATGACAGCTTATATCATCAACAAGATCGAGGTGCGTGAGGATATTCTCGACAACCCAATGTACGACCCAATCTTCTCAGTAGAGGAGGTTAACAGACTTGCCGTTGAGGGTATGCCTTTCCGTGATGCCTACAAGAAGGTGGGCTTGGACATAGAGGCTGGTAAGTTCACACCAAACAAGAATATCCACCATACTCACGAGGGCAGTATAGGTAATCTTTGCAACGACCGTATTCAGGCTCTTATGCAGAGCATCCTTGACGGTTTCCATTTCGAGAAGGTGGATGAGGCGGAGAAGAAGCTGCTAAGCCCCTCACCCGTCACAGAGTGACACCCTCTGACACATACTCGGAGATTCTCAATCTCCGACTTCCCTAAAGGGCGAGGGGGAAGTTACCTTTTATCGCTATATGGTAAAAAAATTTTGATTTGAAAAATATAATTAGAAATACTAACTTTTCCCTCGCCCCTTGGGGAGAGGGTGTCCGTAGGACGGGTGAGGGGCTATTGGGGATGCTGTTAGGCTTTCTTTTCTTCTCCTCTTGTTCCACCGATGAATTCGAGTACGAGAAGAAGCACCAATGCTATTTCACCTTCGATTGTAGAATACATCCGGGTACATCTTTGCAGAGCTGTCTGAACCCTATGTCTCCCGGATTGTTCTGCATGGTATGGAAAAAGGAGGCGAGTGTTCCGAGGATTATCCAGATGCAGCTCTACAACAGGCAGACGGAGGATGTGGTATTAACAACAGAAAAAGAGAATAGATATCCTTGTACTTTAGGTGCAAATAACGGTTTGGTAATAGGTTGCTCAACGCTGAATTATGGTCAGCTCTATGTCTTTGACCGTATTTGTCCTAACTGTGAAAAGGAAGGATTTTTCAAGACTCTGCAATGGGAGAATAGTGGTCTTTGGCTGAAATGCCCTCAATGCGAAAGGGCTTATGACCTTAACAATAACGGCATTGTTGTGAAAGGCGAGGGCGGTGAAAAATTGATGAGGTACAGGGCTTCGTATGGCAATAATGTACTGATGGTAGGGAATTAAAAGACTTACACCTAACCCCTACAGCCTAACCCGTCCTTCCCCAAGGGTAGTCCGATGTTGATAACATCGGAGTATGTGACAAGCTCCACCCCCCTCACCCCCTCCAGGGGGAGTAGATACATTTTATCGCAATTGGAAGAAGGATAAAACATATTTATAACATTATAGTTAACATATGCATAGAATATTTCGAGGAATAGCAAATTTCTTTAGCGAGAAAAACTATCTTAAAAGCTCCCCCTTGGGGGGCTGGGGGGTCTTTCTTCTGTTAGCTTTTAGTAGCTCCTCTTACGCCCAGACCGCTCGTAAGTTCACTCTCGTGAATTCTGCTGACGGCAAGTCGGAACTGACGATATATCTTCCTTCTGAGGATGCATTGGTTAAGGCTAATGGCCGTTTCGTTGTGGATTGTCCTGGTGGCGGCTATCATAATCTTGCCATACAGCATGAGGGACATGACTGGGCAGAATACTATAACAAGCAGGGCATTGGCTATGCTGTGTTGAAGTATCGTATGCCGAATGGTGATCGTAATATTCCGCTCTCTGATGCGTATAATGCCATTCGCACGGTAAGGGATAGTGCTAAGGTATGGCATGTAAACCCAAAGAACGTGGGTATTCAGGGATTCTCAGCCGGTGGACATCTGGCAAGTGCTGTTTCTACCCATGCTCCAATGAGTGCGCGTCCTGACTTTGCCATTCTCTTCTATCCTGTTATCTCAATGAATGAGAGATTGACACATAGAGGCTCTTGCGTAGGATTCCTTGGCGACAAGCGTAATGATGAGGCTCTTCAGAAGCAATGGAGTAGTGATAAGGCTGTGCGCCGCCATTTGGTTCCACCTACCATACTAATCTTCTCTAATGACGATAAGGTTGTACCACCTGTCACAAATGCCGTAGCTTACTATTCTGCTCTTCGTGGTGCGGGTGCTGACTGTTCAATGGTATGCTATCCTACTGGTGGTCATGGGTGGGGATTCAGAAGCAATTTCAAGTATCATGAGATGATGCTTATGGAGCTTACCCAGTGGCTCAATGAACTAAAAATGCCAACCTATTCTTCTGTAAAGGTGGCTTGCGTGGGCAATAGCATAACCGATGGTCACGGAATAGCCGTTTCTGATCTGTTTGGCTATCCTGCCCGACTTGGAAATAACCTCGGTCAGAACTATGCAGTAAAGAATTTTGGTGTGAGTGGCCGTACTCTCTCTAACTCTGGCGATTTTCCTTATCAGAAGGAAGAGGCTTGGAAGAGATGCCTTGAGTGGCAGCCAGAGGTGGTGGTGATAAAGCTTGGCACCAACGATACAAAGACCCATAACTGGAAGACAGCCGAGGGAGATATCATGTCAAGTATGAAGACTATGATAGATTCTCTTCGTGCGCTTCCTACCAATCCTCGTATCATTGTTACAGCTCCTATTCCATCATTCAAAAACGTATGGGATATCCGCGATTCTGTGACTGTCAATGGTGTTATTCCGCAGATTCAGGAGTTTGTAAGGAAAGAGAATCTGGAATATCTCGACCTTTACAACGCTATGAACTCTCTTGAGGATCTGCAAAAGGAATATCTGCTAAGAGACGGTGTGCATCCTAACGAGAAAGGATGTCAGAAACTTGCCGATCTTGTGGCAGCAAAGATAAAGTCGCCTGTCAGCGTGGCGGCTATAAAAGATAGGAAGATAAAAAAGAGAAAAAAATAATAAGTAATTTATAATTAAAAGCACTATGCTAAAGAAGTTTATTATTGGGGCAATCCTTATTAATTTGCTACCCCTTGGGGGAACGGGGGGCTATCTTCATGCTCAGTCTAATCTCTTGCATTACAAGAGTCCGGCAACTTATTTTGAAGAGGCTCTTCCTATTGGTAACGGCACTCAGGGTGCTATGGTTTATGGCGGTGTAGGAGAGGATAAGATTTCTCTCAACGACATTACTCTCTGGACTGGTGAACCAGATTCTACACTTTTCGCTACTCAGAATCCAGAAGATATTGAGCCAGATACTCCTGCTCTTAAGACTTTCCTTGTTGACGAGGAGGAAGAGGCTAAAGCAAAGGCAAAGGCTGATTCTCTTGCTGCTATTCAGGTGAAGCCTAAGGCAAAGCCTTTCGAGGCACTTACTGCTATTCGTGCGGCTCTCTTCAGAGAGGACTATAAGGGTGCAGAGGAACTTCAGAAGAAGGTTCAGGGACACTA
>Ga0326513_10000083_pt1 | contig 68190 bp, 103 predicted proteins | sample 2_2465_0518_D_FD_203654 | JGI IMG/M metagenome (GOLD analysis project Ga0326513, IMG submission 203654) | Bovine rumen microbial communities from UC Davis, California, United States - 2_2465_0518 | ecosystem: Host-associated > Mammals > Digestive system > Stomach > Rumen | place: USA...
TCGGCAAGGATGACGTGATAGTACTCTATATGAGCGACCGCTTCGACGATGTTCTGTCGAAAAACAAAGACATCATCGAGATAACCAAGCGCGAGTTTGAAGAAATTAATGTTTAACAAATAAAAAAATAACACAATGGAAACGCTAAAAATTTTTAACTCTTGTTTGCTTGTTATTGCGGCTTTGCTTCTTATAACCGCAGTAATCGCCTTTGTAAACAGCCATATAATTTACGGAATTTGCAACATCATCTGGATGGGAGGCGAAATCGTTTTCTTCTTGGTAAATAAGAAAAGTATTGAGGTAAAACATCGAATCACACAATTATGTGCATTTTTGTCTGTTATGAACGACACCATCGAAGAGTACGGTTCCGCTATTATAACAGAGAACAGAGATGGAGAATGGGAAATAACAGCAGGAGGGCGAAACAACCCATCCTGCTCCGCCGAGAACAACGACCAGATAGAGTTCGTACATAACGCGAAAGGAGACGAGAATGCGTGAGATACTATACAGGGCAATCAGCATGTGTAGGGGAGAACATTGGGTGTACGGGCAACCGAGACACTATGCCCGTAATCCTCATACCGAGAAATGGACTATATACGACCCTGCGACTGGGATAGAAACCGACATCGTTGAAGAAACACTTGGACAGTACACGGGCCTGAACGACAAGAGCGGCAAGAAGATATTTGAAGGCGATGTCCTTAAAGTTTATTACTATGGGAAAAGCAAGATTTTCGGCGTCGTGAAATTTGGTGAAACAAGGTTTTTCATAGATGACAATTTTATGGGAGGCAACATAAAATCGAAAGCACCGATGTCTGATATGTTTTCAAAATATGATTTTGAGGTCGTTGACAACATACACGAACACCTAGACCCGATGGAAGGAGGAGAAAGATGATTAAAAAGAAGGAAACGAAAGTTGAACTTGTAAGAAAATGGATAAAGAATCACGATATGTGTGGCTCTAACTCATGGTTTGACGGGGAAGTAAGATACAATCTTACAGCGCAACAGATTGTCAATATCGCAAACTACTTATATAGAAAAAGAAGTGAGGAATGAAAAAGGCACAATTCGACAAACTCGAAAAGCAACTGCTTGACAAAGGTTACAAAAAGTATAATCAGCAATGGCACAGCGAAGATTACGTTATCGGAAAGTCATTTCACAGAGGTGACAACCGATGGGACGAGGATAGGGCAGGTTGCCAAGTGCTTCTGAGCATCTATGACTATACTCTACACCCAGAATATTATGACAGGATGCCAAAAGAGGCGCGAGACCATGTTGGTATTGAAATACACATAGATGTATCGCGAAATATCGACGAGCGAATGGAATTTACAACATCTTGGAGTGACGAAACAACGATTGAAGAAGTCGAACGCCTCGCGGAGAGTTTCTATCAGTGGGTGTGCAAAGAATACCCCGAACCAATAAAATCTTATTAAAATTCAACATCATGGCAAATATTAACGAAAACGAAAAATCATCACAGTCTCAGAACGCAAAGATTGCAGAGTACCTCAAGCAAGGAAACAGTATAACGCCACTGGATGCACTGAAAATGTTCGGTTGCATGAGACTCGGCGCAAGAATAGCCGACCTAAAAGACAAGTACAACATGCACATCATTAGCAGGATGGTAATGACAGAGAACGGCAAGAGGGTCGCAAGTTACAAACTTGTAGACTGAAAAATGAAAATTTTTTGTACCTTTGCAGCCTGATTTTAAAAACCTAAGAATTATGGCAAATACAAAAAAAACAAGATTTGAACACTCCTACACATCTTGCGCAGGAGAGGATTGCGACAGAAAAGAAGACTGCGTGAACTACCTCGCATACCAAGAGGCGATAGAACTTGGTCTAAAAGACGCTAAGGTTGCGGCACACTGCAAGGACATAGAGATGGATTACGTCAGGGTGAGGATTGAAAAATAAACAATGGTCATGGCAAAAAAAACGCAAATTTACACATTGCAGCACCGTTGCAGACTCTTCTTCGAGAACGCATATCTTCAAAAGAAGGGTGTTCAGTACTACTACGCGGCAAAAGACGCATCCGCACTCAAACAGATACTCGGGAAAATAAAGTTCCTCATGCCTTATGAAGAGCAGAACGACGAACAAAAAATTGAGGGCAATTTCCAAGCGTTCATCAACACAATACTGTTTACGAACGGACTCCGCAACACTTGGATTATCGACAACCTCTCTCTCTCTTTAATAAACAGCAAGTTCAACGAGATTTATTCACAACTGACACATGGAAACAGACAGCCTAACCCCGCAGACGTACAACGCGCTTTCGGGAGTCGTAACATCGACGCCGGAATTCTTGAATTCCTTACCTGAACCTCTGTCGAAAGCATGGCAGTCTTTCGATTCCGTGATGTCTGTCGAAGATGCCGTCGCATTGCCAAACGAGCAGAAGATTGCAAAATTGCAGCAGGTTGACAGCGCACTCACCTATAAAAGCATCGGGCGGATACTCGCGCGTATGGTGTTTGAGCAGCACATTGCAGACGGACTTTCTACAGCAAACATCAAGAACATTGCAAAGCGATTCACCACGGACAGCGAAATCCGTTGGTGGCTCACTCTCGCAGACGTAGATTTGCTTTGCCGAAGAATTACTCAGAATTATTACGGGAAATTCTACGGACATTTCTCCGAGGGCGAGTTCTATGAATGTTTCGTTAAATACTGCAATGAGCGACGCGATGCCCACAGGGTTGAGGCTATAAGTGCAACCCCGAAGATGGACACGTCCGTCCTCGCTGATGTGGGATACAAGGCTGGAAAGGACGGTAGGTTGATAGTTCCAGAGGAGATGCAGGGCGTAAAGCAAAAGCCGCAACGGTTCTTGTATGACAACAAAGGAAACATAACTGGCGAGAACCCCGCCTACTGGGCAAAAGTCCACAAAGAGAAGACGCCAGAAGAAATGGAAAAGATTAATCAAAGCAACAAAGACCTCGAGCGCATCATGCAGATTATGGACGAATGGGGTGTATCCTACCCCGATGCCGTGATGCTTCTGAAAAAGGAGAAGAGCGGTGGCAAGGACGAACCGGATGAACAACAAAACACCAACAACAATGATTGAACTGAATAAAATATACAACGAACCGTGCATCGAAACATTGCGTCGCATGGACGACAATAGCATCGACTGTGTCGTTACGTCACCGCCTTATTACGCACTACGTAAGTATACGGACAGCGATTTTGAGATAGGTCGCGAGCAAACTCCGAGTGAGTATATAGACAACCTTGTAGAGGTGTTTACGGAAGTGTACCGTGTGCTGAAACCGACAGGCACAGTGTGGGTGAATATCGGTGATACATATAATGGTAACAAAGTTGGAAATGACAATGCTAAATGGACTAATGTCAATACGAAAGATTTTAAGAAAGAAAAGTGGAACGGATGCAAAAACAAAGACCTTATTGGCGTTCCGTGGATGCTTGCGTTTGCACTCCGTGACAGGGTTGGCTTCTATCTCCGAAATGACATAATTTGGCACCGCCCAAACCAAATGCCGGAGAGCGTGACCGACCGATGCGTCAAGTCGCACGAGTATATCTTCCTGCTTACAAAAAGCGAAAAGTATTACTTCGACTATCAGGCAATTCAAGAACCCGCAAAGACTTTTGAGAACAAACCTGTTGAGGAAATAACATCTATACGTTTTGGTGGCAACAAATACGGCGACAATGACGACAACCACTTTCAGACATATTCAGGGAAAGAATGGAAACCTCAAATGAAAAACCTACACAGCGACGGTCAAACCGTACAAGGAATGCACAAAAACAGAGCAGAGGGAGGTAAGGACGAGATGTATGCCGTAAGAAACAAACGCGACGTATGGTCTGTAAACACTCAGCCGAGCAGCGTCGAGCACATCGCAATGTACCCTGAGAAACTTATTATGCCGTGCATTCTTGCAGGTTGTCCCGAGGGAGGCATTGTGTACGATTGTTTTCTAGGCTCTGGAACGACCGCATTGGCAGTCATCCATTCCCTCGGCAACAGAAAGTTCATCGGCTCTGAATTAAGCAAGGAATATGCTGAGATTGCGAGAAAGAGGATTGAACCAGAGTTGAACCAAACAAAATTGTTTTAACATGAAAAGTAAAGACACCACACGACTTTACGGCATTACAATGGATTGGCATTTCCCGTACTTCTGCTTCGGAAAGAAATGTTACTTGTTCAAGATTGCTTTCAGCAAGAAGGACAAGAAGTTTCACAAGTATTTTGGAAGAATGACGAGCGATGAGGTGCTGCAAACTATGGTACACAACCACAATCCTATAACGTTCGTCGGCATTATGAAAGTGCCGCAGTCAGAAATGTATAATTTATTAGATAATTGAACAGATATGATAACAAAATTTTACGAGGTACGGTGTGACTATTGTGACAGGACAATAAACCACTATCCGAAAGTCAAGCCGTCGTTAGATATACTGAGAAGGGACGGAATTATATGCACACAGACCAAGACATTCTGCTCTCAGCAATGCTATGATGACTGGAATCACAGCCGCCAAGAAAAGCAGTACATGAATCTCAGACAAAACGGAAAAATACATAACAACGAATGAAAAAAGTAAACCAAGACCCATTTAGCAATGGCAGCGAACACCGCGCATTTGAGGCGTTCAACTGCGACAAGTGCATCAAATCGAGCGAGCCGAGAGACGATGGTATGCGGTATACGAATTCCACAAAGGACAATATGCCAAAGTGCTCCATCCAACGCGACATCATGACAAGAATGTTCTGCGACGAGCCAATCAAGCAGGAAACAATCGACATCTGTCGAGGCTTCATCCTGCACGGAACACTCTGTCCGTACATGAAAACAGAGCGGAAGAAATACACAAAGAAAGTTGAAAACCAAACAACACTCGACCTATGACACTAAGAGAAAAGATTATCATGCGTTTGAATGCAGGTTTCGACCTCTCCATTCCCATTGATATAACTTGGGTTTGTAGACAGCGTAAATATCGTGATATTGGAGGTTTCTCTTGGTGTCTAAATTGCGTAGAAAACATCGGTAGCAGTGAACCGGCATCGACTGTTCTACGATGGAGAAAATGGGCTTACGATATTGAGACTGGAGAAATTTTTGAATATTTCGAGTCAAATAAAGACTTTTATAAGCAATATAATTACAAATATTTGATTGAAAACAAACGACGTTAAAATTATAAAACAATGAGTAGACAACATCATTACTTAAAAATTTTGCCCGAATATTACAGAGCAATAGAACGCGGAGAAAAGACTTTTGAAGTTCGTTTTAACGACCGAAACTACCAAAAGTATGACATCTTGCATCTTAAAGAATGGAGCGGTGAGTACACTGGTCGTGAAATCACCGCAGGGGTTACCTACATACTCGACGACACACTCTACTGCAAAGATGGCTATGTGGTGATGTCGATAATCGTTATTACGATTAACAACTGATAGGAAGAATATTATGAACACACCGGAAGTAATCTACATTGGAAAGACGGTTTGGAGCGAGGAACCCATCATTGATAGTTATCCTTACTTCTCCGAGCAAGCCGTAAAAGATGTCTTGAAACAAGTAGTCAATGATGCAAACACGCTCATATCATGCGCAAAACAGAGTGTTGTGTTCACAAATAAACTCGATGCTGACAAGTACATCCCTCACATAATAGATTTATTGCTGAAAGGAGGCGACAATGCGTGAGATACTATTTCGCGGAAAGCGAGTCGATAACAAAGAATGGGTGTATGGATTCTACTCCAACGCAAAAGGAGAGAATGGAAGATTTCACTATATCCAATACGAAAATTCATTCGTTAAGGTTGACCCTGCCACAGTCGGGCAGTACACTGGGTTCACTGACATAAAAGGCAACAAGGTGTTCGAGGGCGACATTGTGCGACGCAAAGAAACTCCATTTAACATAGTTGACATAGGCGTTGTGATGTATGATGAAGCCACAGGATGTTTTCGCCTGAATTCCGAGAAAAACGGTGTCACAAATCGTTATGATTTTGTGTCAAGCGATGTTTATAGAGACGGATATTGTACTGTGTATTGTAAGGCAACATTCGAAGTTATAGGAAATATTTTCGATAACAAAAATTTGCTGAAAGGAGGAGAATAATGAAAGTAAAACGAAGAATAACTGCATTGTACTTGGGCGATAACATCATTAGATACACCGTAAAAAACAAATTCAGATGGTGGCAGAAGTGGCACTTTGTGATGGATGGAAGATACCCACGCCTATTTAGCCGTGAAGAATTGGAGTTGCTCGGAATCTTTGAAGAAAGGAGGAAAAAATGACAACTAACGACATTAAGAATATCCAAGTGTTAATGACAACTAACGACGGAAGATATTTTATTGCAGTAACGGACAATGTAGCTATTAAATGTCTATGCGCGGAGATATTGCAATTCCGCGAAGTTAAAAAAGAATTGATTGAAGAAATTAAATTAACAGAACTGACAGATGGAAAAGAAAATTAAAGCAAGCGACTACAAGTGCATCGAATGCGGCAAGCAAGCGGAAGTGTGGTGGCCGTGTAACGTCGACCCCGACATCCCTCCGCACCCATATTGCAGGAAATGTGCAGAAAAGGCACACCAAGAGTTGCTTTTTAGACTATTCGGAGAAGAAAAATGAATAAAAATACGCACTGAAAAACAGATTTTTAGAAAATATTTTCAATAATTTGCGAAAAATATTTTGCGCATTCAATTTTTATTCGTAATTTTGCAGTCGAAATGAAAACGAAAGGTTATATAGAACGAGCGGTCATGGAGCACTTTCAAGTCTCCAAGGAAGACCTATACGACACCTCAAAGAACGTCTACCCGTTCTCGGCGGCACGTAGCGCGTTAATGTATATGCTTTACGCAAGCCGAGAGTACAAGATATACGAGATACAGAAGATGTTCGGATACAGCGCCCGACGTACAGTCGAATACCGCATTGCCTCCGTATCGTCATCCGTCAAGAAAGACGTCGGCAAGTTCGCAGAGGACGTGAAAGCAATCCAAGAAAAGTTAAACACAAAAATCAAGTAGTTATGGCAGAAAACCAAAACACAGGAATTGTGGCATTGAAGAATGCACTTTCCACAGACAGCGTAAAGCAGAGGTTTGAAGAAATGCTCGGGAAGAAGGCTCCTGGATTTATCTCAAACATCATGAGTGTTGCGCAAAGCAATACGCTGTTCAACAACGTAGACAGAAACAGCGTAATCCTTGCAGCAGCACAAGCCGCTGCCCTTGACCTATCCATCAATCCCAACCTTGGACTTGCTGCACTTATCCCATACGGAAGTACTTGCACGTTCCAATTAATGAGGGACGCATGGGTTGAATTGTGCCTTCGTACTGGGCAGTTCAAGTATATCGTAAACGAGGCTGTTTATGAGGGAGAACTTGTCGAGAAAAACCGCTTTACAGACACTTATGTATTCGACGAAACCAAGCGAGTATCCGATAAGATAGTCGGTTATATGGCTGCGTTCCAACTGAATAACGGATACACCAAAACTGTCTACTGGACAGTAGATGAATGCAAAGCCCACGGCAAGAAGTATTCCAAAACTTTCGGCAACCCCAAAGGTCTTTGGACGTCAAACTTCGACGCGATGGCAAAAAAAACTGTATTGAAACATCTCCTCAAAAAGTACGCTCCCAAAAGTATTGAGGTTATCAACCGAGCAATGGAGGTTGACCAAGCCGCTTTCACTGGCACCATCGACAACCCGCAGCCCGTCTATGTGGACAATCCGGGCAACGCCCAGCACGCCGAGGAGGTCAAGGACTTCCAAGAGGCTGAGGTCGTGAACGAGCAGACGGGAGAGGTGCAGCAGAATGGTGCAAACGGTCAGGCGACGATGTTCGACAAATAAATTATTAACCATTAAAATCACATAGTTATGGCAACAACATTAATGACAATGTTTTCAAGTTTTGTGCTCTTCGTGAGCGGCGTCATCGTCATCAACGAGGCACTGTTCCGCCTATTCAAGGTCGAGAACTCACAGGCAAAACTCATCCTTTCGTGGGTGTTTCCCATCGCTCTTGCTTGCATCGGCTTTGCCCTCCAACTCGGCTTTTTTGCCGACTGTGGTGCTATCGACACTTGGCAGGGCTGGGTGAAGACCGTTCTCATCGGCTTCGGATGCGCCCTATGTGCCAACGGAACGTACAACAGAGAAGAGATTTGGACACTCCTGCAAAAGATTTTCTCGATTTTCAAGACAAAGAAAGAATAGGTGTTCAACGACCTGACAAATTGGCCCTGAGAAAGCCCCAGGCCGTGGGCAAGGAGACAAACCCACGGTCGCTAATTGAAATAAACACACAATGAAATGATATACAAAACAACAAATGAGAAGATAAACGAATTGCAAGAAACCATAAAAAGTTCAGTGGCGTTAAAGCAAGAATTATTGAATGATAATAATTCAAGAGATGCTATTTGGACCGACATTCATATATCAAACTTAAAAGAAAAATTGGAATCATCATATACCGAATCAACGCCGATATGGGAAGTCCAAGGTTTGATTGAAAATGAAACCGACACAATACATGAAAAAGCACTTGCAATACAAAGAGAATTGTGCCGTATTTATAGAATAGAAGAATGTTGTTACAATTGTCCATTGTGTATAGTAGGCGGTAACGGTAATGATGACAAATGTTTTAAGGCATTGAAACAGCATCTTGTTTGTCAATATTTAACCACTCAATTTCATGTCTGACTTTCGCAAACAATGGAACAACACTTGCAAGGCAGCAGGATTGACGCCAGTAACCACCGACACGGCTGCTCGTATCATGGCTATTATCTACGAGTTCGACCGCGAAGACATAACGCATTGCGATAAACTACTCGAAGACGTAAGATACATACAAGATACTTATGGAATATACGGGGGTGCTTGTCCTGATTACGTCATGTCAGAGTTAATAAAGAAATACGTCAAGGAGATTGAGAACAACGACTGCGAGCCTACCAAGTGGGCAAAGAAATTGATGATTGAAAACTATAACATAAAACTTTGAAATATGAAAGTAAAAGAACTTATAGAAATCTTGCAAGGGTTTGACCAAGAAAAGAACATTTGGATTCTATACGATACTTTTGATGCGCAAGTTCCTGAATTTATAGAGTGCTCAGAAGATGAAAATTCTGAAATAAAAGCAGGCGACTATATGCACGAGGCTTATTAACTATACTATGAAACGATAATATGACAACTATCCACGTTTGTTCTTCAAGTTCATCTGCCAACGGCTACATTCTCGAAAGCGGCGGTCAGGCTCTTGTGCTCGAACTCGGGTGCAAGATGATGGACTACACTTTGAAAATCAAAGACGCTTTTACTATAAAAGGCTGCGTCGTAACCCACTGGCACACTGACCATTTGAACAAATCCACGGCAAAAGAGTTCATACGGCGAGGCATTCCCGTGTCCTGCGGCGAAAAAGTCTACGAGGAACTGCTCAAAGAGGGCTCGATTAAGGGCATAAAGCCGCTTCCTATGGTTCAAAAGACGTTCATCGGGGGATTTACCATCCAACCATTTGAAGTCGCCCACAACGTGCCAAATTACGGCTTTCTCATCGAAACGCCTACAAAGGAGCGCATCGTTTTCGTCACGGACGCTATGGGGTGCCCGTACAACTTCAAGGACATCGACTGCATCATGGTCGAATGTAACCATGATGATGACACGCTCATCGACAACTTTGTCAACGCGGAACAGAGCCGCAGCCATCCCGAGAACCACATGGGTCTCGAAGACTGCATTGACTTCTGCCAGCGTAACGTTTCGTTGAGTACAAAACAGATAATACTCATCCACATGAGCCACACGAACATCAACGAGGGTTTTGCCCTCAAGTCTGTGCAAGACGCTCTTCCGCTTGTGAAAGTGGCGGTAGCCCACAGCGGAGATACATTTGAAATCGAAAGCGATAACTTCTAATTTTTTATAAAATGAACATAAAGACATTAAACGAAATTGTTTCTATTGTCAAGCAGAAAACGCAGCCATTGGAATATGACGTTTCCGAATGGAATATGTTTATAAAACAAAGATTTACCACACGCGACCACGAAACAGTTTTGTCTTTTATACAAGAAAACGAGGCTCACACAGTTTGTCATGTAGTTATGGCGTCCCTTATATATGGCGTTGTACCTGACGATGGTATAGCAATAGCAGATGTATATAGGGATGGTTGCGTTGATTATTACGGTGAAATATCAAATGTAAGCGGCGTGGACAGGACTTTACTTTTGTTTACATTAAATTCACGATAATGACTAATCTTGAACAATACATATACTCGAAACTCGAAGCGATGCAGTCGGAAAAAGCAAACTCTAACGTCGAACCTAGGTTGGTCACAAAAAGAGAACTGCTTGGAGCCATAAGCAAAGACGCACGCAAGGTGCTGAATAAAATGTTCGTCGAGAAGAAGATTAAAATTCATCCGACAAAGGACGCGCCGATTAACGATTACGTTGAACTAATAAAAGAAAACTGATATGTCGCATTGGTACAACAAGCCGAAGAGCAAATACCACAACGAAATAGTTGAGGTCGACGGAATACGGTATGACAGTAAGCACGAGGCGTTGCGTCACAACTTCCTAAAACTTATGGAGCAAGCTGGCGAAATCTCAAACCTGCGTTATCACGTCAATTTTGAACTGATTCCTGCAATTACAGAAGACGTCGTTGTACACCTTAAAACAAAGGACAAGATTGTCACAAAGACAATTCAACCTGCCAGATATTACGAAGCGGACTTCGTTTATATCAACAAAAACGGCGAAGAGGTGGTGGAGGACTTCAAAGGTAAGGAGACTGACCTGTTTGAATTAAAAGCAAACCTCTTCCGATACAGATACGGGAAGCCAATCAAAATCGTAAAATTAATTAACGCATCAGTAAACTAACACTATGGCAACAAAAGCACAGAAGAAGCAAGCAGAGAAGTACAACGAGGAACTCAAGGCGGCAAAGGAAAGAATGAAAAACCCAACACCGCAGATGGTCGTCAATCTTGAAAACTACGTCGTCTACCAAATCCTTTATGCCAACGATGCCGCATGCAATCAAATCAAGTTTCTTGCACCGCACATTGAAAAAGTCGAATACGTGTCCGAATTGACGAGAAAAAGGTTAAAGACCCTATATAACGCGCTCATGAAGCGTGTCAATGCCTATTGGGAAATGATTAACGCCTCCGACGTAGACCAAGCCGCACTTGCAGAGTTGTTTGCCAATATGGACGTATACACGGACGAAAACATCGACAACCTGCGAAGTGCAATCGATGATGTTTTGATAAAACATAAAGTAGAGCAACACGAATGGGTCGCAAAGGTTGAGACCGCCCTTGTCATGTGTCAGTACGCCGTGCAGATAGGCATTGACCTGCTTGACCGTCTGCAACGTCTTCCTAATACGCACCCCGCAACAATACACAAACTTCTTATAGTTGAGGTTCTGCGAATTATGGACGACTTCTCCAAATTTGTGACAGAAGCGGCACATCTTGGGAACACCCTTATCGACCTTAACAAAGAGCCGACCGTGGAGGCGGCATTCCGAAAACTGAACATAGCATACATCAAGCCGGAAAACTACACAAAAGCCCTTGCGGCAGCAAACAGAGAAAACGAAGCAGAGGGTAGAATGGTTTTGTAAAATATTAAAACATACATAATTATGCAAACAATTGTTGGAAAAATCATCAAGTTCCTCCCGAGAGTGGAGGGTGAAAGTTCAAGAGGTCCGTGGGTCAAGGCAGGATTAGTCATCGAATACGGAGACGAATATCCTACCAAGGCCGCATTTACAATCTTCGGCGAGCAACGTCTGCAACAGTGCGCAGGGCTGAAAGAGGGCATGGAGGTGACTGTCAATTACAACCCTCAGAGCCGCGAGTACAACGACCGTTGGTACACTGACTTGCAGTGCATGAGCATCTATCCCGTGGCACAGCAGAATCAACAGCAGCCTGTACAGCAAACACCAGCACAGGCTCAGTATCCGTATGCTCAACAGCAAGTCGCCCAACAGCCACAACAGACTGTGGCAATGACTGAGGATGATGGGCTCCCTTTTGATTATCCCCCCATTAGTAAGTCGGCTAATGGGGGAAACCAAAACAATAAAGACTATGCAAGACAACGAAAATAACATAACAAAAATCTGTTTTAAGTGCCATAGAGAATTGCCTCTGACGATGTTTTATAAACATCCTCAAATGGCTGACGGACATCTTAATAAGTGCAAAGAATGTACAAAGAGAGATGTTCATGAGAAGTATATGGACAACTCTCAAAAAGAAGAATGGGTTGAAAAAGAGAGGGAAAGAGGGCGAGAAAAATACCATAGACTTGGATATAAAAACACTCAAGTATGTGCACATCCTGAAATAAAAAACGTCCGAGAAAGATTGCGTCGAATAATCACAATACCAAATGATTGTGAAATACATCACTGGAACTACAATTTATTGTATGATGTTTTTATTCTTGACAAGCGTATCCATTCGAGATTCCACAAGAAGGTTTTGTTCGACGGAAAATCAAAATGTTTCTTATATAATGGAGTAATTCTTGACACAAAAGAGAAACATGAAAAAGCAATACGGGAAATAACAGGATTATCAACAGATGAAGAGATTGTTAAATTCGTAAAAGAGTAAATAATATGGAAGTAAAAGCAAGAATAATCAGTGATTGGGACAATGCCTTGTCCGCCGCACGTTTCACGGTGGGGAAGGACACTCCCATTGGAAAGATGCCGTCGGACGAATGGAAGCATCAGATGTGTGCGAGTGAACATTCGCCACTACGTGAAGTTGTCTACCGTGTGGAATGCTACGACGTACCAAGACGTGCAATGTCTCATCTTGTGCGTCATCACGAAGGCATAGAGAAGTATGTCGAGACAAGCCGCCCCGACAGAAATCCAAACGCAGACCCAAACTTCGTCAATGTTGCGTTCACCATCAATGCGCAGGCACTTATCCAAATCAGCAGAGTACGTCTTTGCAACAAGGCGTGGTATGAGACCATTATTGTATGGAAATTCATCGTTGATGCGGTGTGGAAAATCGACAAAATCGTCCCGCAATATTGCGTAAAGAACTGTGTGTACCGTTGTGGCATTTGTCCTGAAACGCCATCGTGCAAATATGTGGATACCGACGAGTGGTTTGAAGAAGCCCATGAGTATGTCAAACTTTTTGACAAGGAGAATTGATGAGCCATTTCGTGGGTAAAATAGTACTGAACGCGCTTATCCGCACCAAGATTATGGAAGTGGAAGAGGACGGTGCTGTCGAAAAAGGCATCTTCATCCCTTTCAAGGACAACGACATCGTTATGTGGGGAGACGAGATACAATTATGGTTCCGCGCTTTCGGATACCGTGAACCAAAGTCACGCTTCTCTCACTTCCTCATGAAGTTCATCCCGAGAAACCAGATAAAGAAACTCTCCACAGCACAAATCGAGGCTTTCGCAAACCACAAGATAGGCGGTATGATTAAGGACAAGCACGTAACAAAAGAGACAGAAGAGGTTATGGAAACCGACGATTTCATTAAAAGTAACATCTAATTTAAAAAATATTCGTATCTTTGCAATTCAAAAATAAGAAAAAGTCATGACAAAACAAGACATTATCGAAAACGTTGCCCGAAAAACGGGCGTCAGCAACACTGTCGTAAAAGCAGTAATTGACGAGGCAATCGAAACCGTAGCACGTTGGGTTTCAGATGGCATGCCAATCTACATCCGTGGACTTTTCACACTTTCCTCAGTAAAAAGAGCAAAGAAGTCCGCTAGAAACATCAAGAGGTGCAAGCAAATGTCCATCCCGGAACATTACGCACCTCACGCGAAATTCTCCAAAAAACTGCGCGACAAAGTCAGAAAACTGCCAATCAAGTAAAAACGAAAACAATGGAAGCATACGAACAAAAACTGATTTCCGATGCGCTCAACTTTGCGCATCTCACAACCCTTCCGAAGAAGGCAGACCCGCAGAAGTCCCTTTGGATTGAGGCAATCGCAAAAATCCGCCTTGCCAACAACAGTGTGGCATACGGCGTCGTCAAACGAAACGCCGACCTCTCCTACCGCGTGACATACGTCAACGGAGCAACAGCAGCCATCGTCGAGGTTGAAGAGGTGTACCCATACGTCGTACTCGACAAACAGTACATCAAGAAATTCCCCAAGGACTCCGACGAAAGCGACCGTATCGCATATTTGAAGTCGCTCAACCTGCCCTATGGCGTCGGTTGTTATTTCGACGGCATGGACATTGACCAACTAAACAAAGAGGTTGTAAAGGCCGCAGTGTATCAACAACTCAAAGCATTGGAGGAATAGGAAATGAATGACGAAATCATCAAACTAAGGGAACGTCTCGTTGAGTTGAGCAAAGACCCTATCGAGACCCGCGAACTCCTCGACAAACTCACATACGAGGAAATCGCGCAGCATGACGCGGATTGTCCGCTCATCGTGACAAAAAACGACATCCAAGATACTAAAGACGGGGAAATCTACAAACTCCACAAAACGCGCAACGGCTATCTGCTCCACTACCATGGCGGATACGATGTGCTCGTTGACGACAAACTGCTCTCCACGGCATCCGCATTGCAGCAGATTATGGACGGCGTGCCAAGCGACATTACAGACAAAGACGAGCGCGAAGGCGTTGAACTGATGCTTTCCGCAGCAGAGTTGGTATTCCGTCTCCCGATGTTTGTACTGTCTCATCCCCAGACGACACTCAATATCGCCACGATGGGTCTTATGTATATGAATCTGTTGCAGAAAATGGGAGAAGTCCCGACAGAGGAGACAGAAAACCCCGAGTACGATAAGGCAATTTTGCAAATGGGCGAACTCATGGAAAACTTCGCCGCCGGTCTCGAAAAAGAGGGCAAAGAGTACGAGAAGCGAATGGGGTACTCACAAAACGACCAAGAAAAGAAGGAACAATAAAAGGTAACTATATACATTTTACATAGATAAATTTTGTCATGTGAAAAATTATTCGTATCTTTGCAATTGAATTCAGTGGTGGGGTTGGGTTTCGCTCAATCGCCCAACCCCAAGAGCCACAATAGATTGAGCACAAAAATAGATTGAGCAATGGATACCTACAAAGCATACAAATTCAGACTGTACCCGACGTACAAGCAGAGAGAGTTCTTCAACAGGACTATCGGCTGCGGACGATTGGTATACAACTGGGCTTTGGCGATGAGGAAAGAGGCTTACGAGAAAGACGGCACAACGCTGTCGATACGAAAGGATATAAGTCCAAAAATACCTACGTTAAAAGAAGAAAAACCGTTTCTTAAAGATTCAGATGCTGTTGGGCTTATTAGTGAACTTAACAATCTTGATGCTGCATACAAAAAGTTCTTCAAAGAGGGTGGCGGATTTCCGAAGTTCAAGCATAGGGAAAGCATCGGCAGTTATACTACTCGACTTATAAAAGGTGCAATACACCAAGATGAGGATTACGTAATACTCCCCAAGTGTGGTGCGGTAAAGTGTGTTTTCCATAGAAAGATTGACGGCATAATCAAAGATACGCCATACGTCACCATCAGCCGTACAACCACGGGAGAGTTCTATATATCCATTCTCGCATTGTGTGAGAGCCCCGACGCTCCATCTTCTGTCGCCACTGAAAGCAACACAATCGGCGTTGATATGGGACTGAAAGACATCGCCATCCTCGACGACGGAACGAAGTTTGAACGTATTGCCGTTGACGAGAAGATTGAGCGTAGGAAGAAACGTTTACAACGTAGGCTTGCAAAGAAAGTCGGCGCAAAGAAAGGGCAGAAGAAGTCAAACAACTATCTCAAACTGCAACGCAAGATTTCCAAACTTGACGCGAAAGTTGCACGGCACAGGGAACATTACCAATACAACGTAGTGTCTCAGATTGTGGCAAAAGACTGCGAATATATCGGCATTGAGGATTTGAACGTGAAAGGTATGTCCGCAAGCGGTCGCGCAAAGAAGAAACTCACAGCCGAGGAATATGCCAAACTCTCCAAGTGCGATAAAAAGAAATACAACAGAAAGAAAAACAAGGGTTTCAACAGGAGTGTTCTCAACGCAGGTTTCTACTCTTTCAAAACGAAACTCGAACACAAGACATCGCAGAAAGGCAAGGAAGTGGTCACAATAGGTCGTTTCTACGCATCCTCGCAGACCTGCTCCTTATGCGGTGCAAAGAACAAAAGAACAAAGAATCTCAGCGTTCGCGAGTGGACGTGTCCCCAATGCGGAACACACCACGACAGAGACGTGAACGCCGCCAAAAACATAAGAAATGAAGCAATAAGAATAAAGAACGACAAAGGTGAGCCAACACCTAAAAACCTACCGAGGTGTAACCGGAAAGTTAAGTCTGCGGAGAGCCACAGAAACGAAAAATCCGTTAGTGGTGGAGTAGTTTCACGGCTCGTTGAACCAGAAATACAATTCATTCATAGTAGTAGGAATACTGAAAGTGAAGTAATTACCGAAAGTCAGGTAGGAATACTACGAGAATGAGAGGTAGTTACAACCTGATGGAAAAAAAGACGTACTTTTGCACGGTAGGAATACTACGAGAATGAGAGGTAGTTACAACAGCACCTCGGACAAGTGTATATATCGCCTTTTCTTCACCATGGTATTAATCTTTACATGTTGGACACATGAGACGTGCTGCTATCGGCTGCATGGAACGTGCGAGTTCTCCACCGACATACGCTATCGGCTCTCCCATCGGGTCAAGACCGTTCGCCAACGCTATATGGTTCGCGCAATGTATCAGTTCGTGGAACCACGTATTGGCAAACTCCGCCTTGGAAGATGTCTTGGATAGGACGATTACGGACTTCTTTTCATCCATATTGGAATACGTCAGACCCGTGTCGGTAAGCCCTGCGTCAAGGTTTTTTGCCGCTTTCCAATACGTATCATCGTCCACACCCGTCTCGTCGAGTTCCTTGAGTATGTACGACGCATCACGGTAGTCGCTCTCATAATAGACGACAACCTCCCAATGGTATCTGTGTATGTATATACGCTGGCGTAGCATAATCAATCAAGAAATTCTTCAAAAGGTATGCCTCTGCCTGCGGCAACACACTTGGCATAGAAAATACGGAATGTGACGTCATCGGGGACATCGGGGTCGTCTGTCATCATCTTGACGTATTTTGCCATGTGCTTCTCGTCCTCGATAGCCTCGGGCATTAGGTCTGCCTTGCACTGCATTGCCCAGTACATATAATCCCAGTTGCCCTTGTTTTCAATTTCAACATTGTTATCTTTGAGGATTTTGTCGACTTCCTCCTTTTTGACAGGCTCGACTTTCTGTTTCTTGCCGTCCTTGTCCTCTTTCCACATCAGCGATGCGGCATATTCGTATGCAGGCTTGTTGAAATGCCATCCGTAGTAGTCAAGATAGCGGCGCATACTTCCCGGAATTTCATCCATATAATCAAGTGGTAAACTCATTTTTATTTTACTTTTGTGCCTTAAACTAAAATAAGGCGGTTGGTTATTTTCTTTTTTGTAAAGAAAGGGCGAGGGGAACAAGCCACGACGCCCTTTCACGTTTGGAACGTTTAGTCTCTGCGGTAACGGCGACGCTCGTTCATCTCGTCGTCGTCCCAGTCGCGGTTGCCGTAGCCACCACGGTTGCCGTAGCGACCACCGTCGCGCATTCCCATACCGTAACGGTCGCCGTAGCGGTCTCCGTAGTAGCGGTCGCCGTACTCGTCCTCACGCATCTCTTCGACGCAGTGCATCAGTTCACCGGCGGTGTAGAGAATGTCCTCGACCATTGCGGACATCTTCTTCTTGTCCTTTTTCTGTACGATAAGATAACCCATTGTTTACTCCTTTCCGATTAACGAAGAACTTATGCTCGGTTGTTGCGGCGTCAGCGCCCCTTTGAGAAGGTTTGCGAGTTCACCGACAGTGTTCCTTAATTCCGTCATTTCTGACTTCATCTTGGACATCTCATCGTCTCGCTGTGCCTCTTTCTGTAGGCTTGGGTTAAGGTCTATCATCATCTGCTTGACGGACGAAACGACTTTTTTGTGGAATGGTATGGCGTTCAATATGTTCTGACTATATGCACCAAATTTTTCCACTTCGTTGGTGATTTCATTCTTATCATCCGATATGATGTACCCCGAACCCGCATCACAGAACGACGCATTGGGCGGTACATTGGTGAAATTTTTAGTGTCGTCCCCGACCTTGACCACCAAATCAAGTACTTGCTCAAACTGCAATGGATTCGGCATAAGTTGGGGATTCTGCTTCGGACGAAGCACTGGATTTGCCACCAATTCTCCCATTTTGAGGTAGGGAGCATCGCCTTTGTACAAAACGTATATCAGCGAACCTGTCTTTAACGCTCCAAACATAAGTTATTCGTTTTTAATTTGTTAATTATTTATTTTATTACTCGGTTGTGCGTGACATCAGCGTCAGCAATCCGCTAAATCTGTCGTTGAACACAAGAATGACACTTGTGGCAAGCAACTCAGCAGCCGTAACGGGAGTACCGTTAGGCAGAGTAAGCGGGCGCGAAGTGCCATTCAATGTGAGCGTGACAGGAAGTGTAGCGGTTGCATCGGCGGGGATTACGTCTGAGATACGCACCGTGAAATAGCCCACGGGTTGTATGCGACGGAAACCCAACGCTATGTCAATGGATTCTGTGCCAATGTTGGTGGCATTGGAAACAAATAGCGGAATTCCTCCGGCATTAGTTGTGATATTGCTAAAACAAGCCATGCTTTTTACCTCCTATCCGTTATTTGTTCAGAAAACGATGTTGTTACCAAAACCGTTACCGTACCAGCCGTTGCCGTAGAAACCGCCCATATAAGGCGTGGTATTGACAGCGGTAATTTGAGGATAAATTACTGGCGTAGTAGCAGGCATCTTACATTTGATGTCATCAACTTCCTTGGCAATGGCGCAGACCTGTGCGTTGATAGGAGCAATCGACTGAGCGACAACACCAGTCAGGTACTGATTCTGCTGATACTGAGAAATCTCACTACTGAGGCGAGTATTCTCGGCACGAGCATTGTCGAGTTTGTCCTGCAAAGCCTGAGTGCTCATGGCATCAAGTTTGGCAAGGATTGACTGTGTGTTGCGGTTGTTGTTCTCGCTGAGCGTGAAAGTCTGCTGACAATCAGACAGTTGCTGAGCGGCGCGAGTGGCGTCGATGTTCTGATTGACACCGGCGATGCCGTTCATCACGGTAGTCTGCATGGCATTGCAGCACTGACACAACTGGCTTGCGAGGGCAGCGTCACCCGCTTGAATAGCGTTGATAACCTGCAATCCAGTCATACCGACGGTATTGCCGACCTGAGCGACGGCACCCTGCACAGTGTTGATGGCGAGACGGACAGAGTCCATGTCGCTGTTGAGGGTGGTGGCGAGCAGGCGGACATCTGCATCAGTACCGTTGATGGCATTCATAACCATCTCGGCGTTGGCATTCGCAGTGGCCTGTGCGCCAAGAGACGCAGCAGCAGCGCCGTTGTTGCCGCCATTACCGAAGATACCGTTGCCGTTATTGTTGATAAGGGCACCAAGGATGAAGCCTACAACGCCAGCACCGAGGCCATTACCACCGAGGAATCCATTGTTGTTACCGCCCATGGCGAGGTAGCCGAGGGGACTGTTCCAACCGTTGTTGTTGTTCCCATTGTCGGGAACCACGATAGTTTCACTCATTGTTTTCGAGTTTTAATGTTAATAATTCCGTTTGTTTTTGTAACGTTACGGACGCAAAAGTAAGGTCAAAACGCCAAAAGAACTACTGAATTCTTTTTTGTATATAACAATCTGTTTTTCAGTATGCGAAATAGAATTTATAAATTCTTTTGACATTTTCTTTTGAAACTTAACAATAAAATATGGACTTTCCCGTTAGTATAGAAAAAGAAATAATTTATGTCAAAACGCAAAGGAGTAAAAGTCAAGGCGAAAGCGAAAGTGAAGCCGAAACGTAAAATAAGAGACACCTATCTTGAAAAGGTAATCGTTGTAACTGGTAATACTAAAAACAAATGAGTAAATTTTTTGTACGCATCACGATATTGCTGGTTGCTGTGTATATGCTTATATGCCATATCGCTGCTTTCTTTTGGCAAATAAACCTATGGACTCATACATACACAGTAATGTTTGAACTCTGCGTATGTCTTTGCATATCTGCGCAAGGCAAGTATCATTGCAAATACATGAAATGGACAGCATATTCGATTTGCTTGTACGATGCCATTCTATCTGCTGATGAAATATTTGACTTCATACCTTACTCTATTGCTATAATACTACCATTTATTATCATCACCGCAGGAGTGCTCACTACAACAGCACTCGCAATACGTCACTTCGTAAGAGTTCAAAGATTAAAGAAGATATGGAAAGTGGAGAAAAAGTAAAATCGCCCCTTATGAAAGAGGCGATACGCTTTGTCAAGGACATTCTACGCAGAATGGAGAACGACGAATGCAACGACGAACAGATAGGCTACATGTTCGGTCGCGTCAACGCCGAAAACAAAGGCTACTTTAGGGAAGACTCATTCGTGACTTATGACGATGCAATGCGTATCCTTAATATAGGCTCGCGTGAAACAATGCAGAAAGTGCTCACGAAACACGGCGTGAAAACGCACACGATAAACAATCACAAAGTCGGATTCCTCCGTACAGAAGTTGAAGCGGTCGCAACTTTGGAGAAGCGACCGCCTGTGAAAAAGAGAATTACGAATTAGGCTGAGCCTGCATCTGCCGTTGCATTGTCTTACCATTGAGATTCTGCATAGGTATCTGCACCTCGACATAAGGCTGGCTTCCGTGCCATTTTTCCTCACTCACCTTTATCTCGTCGGTGACAATGAAGTCAAACTGCCGATTTCTCGCGTCGTCCCAGTAACGGTGAATCCCCGTCCGCACCTCGTTGAAGAAACGCTGCATCAACTGCTGGCGGGTGATTGCATCGCCGACAATGAGAAACGTCATAGTGACCTTTGTGCCCTCATTTGCGATGAGGTTGAGTTTGTGCACCATCTCGCCGTCCTGTAATTCACTCGGTAAGTAGACCCTCTTTCTGTCACTGTCGGCATATTCCTCGGTGTAGATGTTTTTCGCCTTGCCGATGTCGTTAAGCCCTTCGGCCTTCATATAAAGGACGCCGGGAAACTCATCCTCGATGTCCAAGACTGGGGACGGCACGTCTATCCTTTGCAAATTGTGGCTGTATTGACTGCTTCTTGCCATAGTTTATTCCTCCGTTTCTATATTAAAGTTACTTACGATTTCCTTCGCCCACTCTTTGGCTTTCTTGCGGTACTCCTGCATCGCCTCGTACTCTGCTTCGTGGTCTTCATCGCCGAGCAAGTGGTTATTGATAATTGCCTGCATACTGTCGAACGGGTATCTATTGTTGATGTACGCCGACACAATACTTCCGTAGTCAATAACACCTATTGGCAATAACAAGGCATCAGCAACCCATTGGTCAGTGCCATCTGAATTGTTTTCTTGCTTCGGGTCTGCATACAGCGTCAACTGCAACATTCCTCCGTTACGCCGCACCTCGTACAATGGAGGACATTCTTGACCTCTCCAGTCTGTCTTCTTCATATCTGATTTCTCCTATGTTAAATTGTTTCTTTATCTTCATAACGTGATTTTTGCCCTTTAAGTATACGAACCTATAAACAGATTCATATTTTAAAAGTAGTTTTAGTCGCTTCGCATATCCGTTTGTGTGAACCGTGAACCCTATATAAGAATTCACAGACGACAGTATGCGATTCAATGCGGTTATTGAGTTGATGTGTGGCTCGGAATTTCCAATGGTCTTGCATTTCTCTTCTATCATACGCAAACGGTCGTCGAAATGCCCGTATGTGCGGTTGCTCAAATATACCCTATCTATCTTTATCACATATCCGATAAACGCCAGTCCCTTTGTGTAGTGTTGCATATATTTCTTGTCATTGTGCAATGATACAGACAGGTTGTTTTGTAGGTAAGAGCGTGCGTAAAGGAATGATTCGTACACTTGCTTCATCTTGGACATAACAACAGTAAAATCGTCCACAAAACGCTCGTATCTACCTCCAAACATTTTCACAAATTTTACCATAACATCATCGAAGAACGAAAGATAGAAGTTTGCGAGTATCTGCGATGTAAGATTTCCAATAGGTAGACCTCTGTCTTCCCCGACGTAGAAAAGCGATTTATTCTGTGGTAACTGGTCGAAGAGGCATGGCATCCCATGCATCTCGCAATCGGTTGCCGGATTATGGCGTATAACGACGCATAAAGTAGAAAAAACCAAATCAACATCTGCCTCATTGTACTTTTCATAGACAAACTTGCGGAGTTGCTCAATCAATATGGTCTTATTAATACTCATAAAAAAGCCAACAAGGTCGAAACGTCCAATGTATGCGTCTTCCGTATAACCTTTGCTGACTGAGAATATGTCGTTCTTTACAGCCGTTACAGCGGACTGCGTCCCATACCCCTTACGGCAATTGAAACTCACATTTCCCTGCATTACAAACCTCTCCTCGAACAGTGGGTTCAGTTTCATCATCAGCCAATGGTGGACTATACGGTCTCGGAAATTTGCAGCAAACACCTCTCGTAACTTCGGACGTGTCACACAAAAACATATAGAAGTGGACGGATAATATGTACCACTCTCGACTTCCGCCGCTAAGAGGAACAAGTCTTCCTCGTAGTTGAGCCTGTAGCGAATGCAACTGTCTGATGATTTCTTATGTCGGCAGCAGTCATCGAAAGCGTCAAGCCAAGCCTCTTTTCTTTTCTCGTCAAGTGCGGCAACGGGACGAACTGTTAATGTGTTGTTCTTGTTGTTGTTGTTGATGTTACCATTGTTGAAGTTCACGTTCCAAGCGTTGTTGCTATTGTTCTCGGTGGAACTCCAGTAGTTCGTAGCCGTAAATGCGTATTGTGTCTTGTTCTTAACTAACCTACCCTTCTCGAGGGCTGCGTTAGTCATACGCCCATTTGACTTAAAAAAAGAAACTTCCTGCATAACCGTAATCAATTAGGAAGAGTATCTGCGGCCTTGCTTTTCGTCATTTGACAGATAGTGCTGTTGCGCCAACGACCCAATTCATTTCCGATTTGGGACATAATGTCGAGCAAACGAACCCTACCTTTCTTCGAAATAACGTGTTTCCCTCGTTCAACATCAGACGAATATTCTGACAAGACCTTGGTTATGGTCTTGACTTTTGTCATATTCATCACAACAACGTCGAGGAAATCCAAACGCTGACTCAACGCCTCCGTCATTAGAGCCCAATGTACTGCCACCTGCGCTTCCACAACGGCATTCACAAGAATGCGAACATCCTCTTGAACACACGGATTCTTGGGAGCGTTATCCAAGGTGTCAATGCACCATAAGTGCAACATCTCCAGATGACGGTAAACAGATGACTGCTCATCCTTCATAAGAAAATTATTAATTTTTAGCCAATTCTTTCAGTTTCCTTTCAGCCACCTCACGGCTTGTTGCTGTCAGCGGCTCTCCGTTCTCTGCAAGTTCCAAAACCCATTCGTTGCGAACCTTGCGCTCGAATCGAAAGTATTCGCCATAAGGAACAATTCTTATTCTAATCATTTCTGTCATATATATTTATATTTTTTTTCTGTAATTGGGCGGACATCAAAGTCCGCCCACAAAAAGTCTTAAAATTTTAAAATGCGGCAACGGGACGAACTGCTAATGTGTCGCCCTTGGTGTAGTAGCCGGCGCCGATGCCACCATAGTTGAAGTTCACGCACCAAGCGTAGCCGCTATTGCCCTCGGTGGAACTCCAGTAGTACGCAGCCGCAAAACGCGTGAATTTCAGAGCAGTAACGGCATTATAGAAAATGTCGTCCACAGCAGCATTCTTATACGGACTGTCTGCACGTCCCACAAGGTGGTAGAACGCCAAGCGACAGAGTTCGCCGATGCTTGGAGTGTACCAATTGTGTGCCTTGAACTTGTCTATAAGTACATGATTTCCTGTCACAGAAGGCTCATAGGCATAAGCGGCACTCATAGCCGGATAGAGATACTGCGAATAGATGGCAGGGTATGCCGACTCCAACTCATTCTGAGCGAAGTTGCGGATGGCAAGTATCTGTGTCGAGAGGTGGTCAACATTGGCATCGTTTGGCGAGAAATAACTGCCGTTAGTGGTCACACCATCAACAGTCCAGTTCGTGCCGTCGAGTACGTTCTTTCTGTGTATGATAGCACCGCAAGTGTCGCGGAACGCACGAGGCTCCATAGTCGTGGCAGTGATATTGTCGTCATCCGTGAACAGGGCATCCTTGATTTCCTGACCGAGTTCAACGAGGGTATCAAGTCCTCGACCGGGAGCAGTACCATCGGCATAGTCTACAAAATCGCCCGTCTGCGGGTCTATCATCGTCTGGTAACGGACGTAAGGATACGACTGTCCTGCGGTGTGCTGGGAACCATCCTTCGGGTCGGTGAAGTCCTGCTGTACGGTATATCCGCCTGTGCTCATATTCGGAAGCAGATTGGATGGTACACCGAACGGCATATCGTCGCTGGTGTCCACCACGCCGTCCTTGTTACTGTCGTAGCGCAAGGCGTTATCTCCTGACGACGGGAAACCCGAACCCGACGCTTCCGCTCCTGCCGGATACAGACCCCACTGGTATGAGCCAACGTCGCGGAGAGCAACCATACGGCGGTCTGTCGGGTCGTCGGGGTTCACGTAGAAGCAGATACCAACCACATCCTTCGATACGTTCAGACGGTCATCGTATGTGCCGTCGTGGTACACATAGTCGCCAATCTTCGCGGAACGCACATAGAAGCGGATACTCATCGAGGCGGTACGCTGCACGGTATTGCCGTTGGCATCGAGTGCGTCAACAACGACTGTCAGCGTGCCTGTTTCCCCGCTTCCACTCTGTTCCACTCCCATCTGTAAGCAAGTGACGTTTCCGAGAGCGTCAACGGTGGCCCAGTCTTGGTGTGCCGCGTCAATGCTCCATGTGTAGCCGAGGATAGTGTTCTGCGATGCACTCGCAGGTATAATGCCGTAGTACTTGACCTCACCGACCTCAGAGAAGTAGCCGTCGCCACTCACCTGAACGCCGCCGAGAACGACGGGGTTGTAGGTAATGCGGAGCGGATTGCTCTCGCTGTCGACATTTCCGAACAGTTCGATGAGTTTCTTCTTCAACGCGAAGTTAATCTGCCCCGTGCTGCCCTGTGCCATAGCGATGGTTCCCGTGAGTGTCACATTTGGAATGTTCACGATATAGTTCAACAGGTTAGAGGTCACATCCGTCCACGCGATACTGCGGAGGTTGAGCGTCTGCAACGGAGCACTGTTCACTTGGCAACCCTGCACAAGTCCGAGGGTGTCGAATGCGACACTCGAAGCAATACTCAATGTAGTTAGATTTGAGTACCCCTGCAATGTCAACACTTGTAGGTTGGGACAACGGTTGATTTCTATCGAAGTCCAGCCATCGGGCAGGTATACCTCTTCGAGTGTGGTCGTCTGTGGCAGAGGAAGTGACGTCATCGCGGTTCCACGCAGGTCAAGGACGCGCAGACGCATAAGGCTCGTAATTCCGTTGGGTATCTCGCGCAGAGTTGAGCAGTTGCGGCAGTTGATTACCTCAATGTTTCGGCTCCCGTTCAACTGTACGCTCAATAACGGGAATGTCACCTCGGCGGCACTGTCACCGTAGCACTTGAACGAGCGCAGGCGTTCTGACGCAATCTGTATGGGCAGGGTACGCTCCGATGCGTAGTTGCCATTACCCCAACCGCCGATGTTACCGAGGTCGGTAAGTTCGTTGATAAAGTCGATAAGGATAGTGTTACCTTGAACGGCGGTTCCAACGTTAAGCGCGTAGGTGTCGCCAGCAGGAACTCGCGTATTGGTTTTTTCGGGCGCGTCGCCCGGGTTGCCGATGCGACTCATAGGGTAGAGCCAGTAGTGCGGTACTATATTAGCGACGTAAGCACCGAAATAGTCACGGAACGACAGAGAGTCGATGCGGTAGCCTGCATAGCCAGCAAGCATTATGATACGACGTTTGATATACTCGCGCTCGCTGTCGTACTGGTCGCCCAACGACTGTGTGAGAGGTGCGGCGGCAGGCTGTTCGGCGCTATAGAACGCGGCAGGAACCTCGTAACGGATACGTGCCGTTTCGTTGTATGCCACAGCGGGGAAATACTTCTGGGCGCGGAGCATATACATCTCGACACAATGGAGAAGTGTTTCTATTGTGGAACCGCTGAAACCGTCGCTGTGTGCAAACGATGCCATTTGCGTGAAAATGTTACGCATCATATTCTGCAATTCCAACTGACGGCTTCCGCTGATGCCCAAGGCTCGCCCGTAGGTCGCCTCGAGTGTGTTGTTGAGGATGTTCTCTTGTCCGTCCCAGTATGTGTTGGTCTGCCCGCTTTCGTTCACAAAGGTATCCTGCATCTCAATATAGTACGGCTTCGATTGCACACCGCTGTTGTTGGTCTTGAAGATGGTGTCGAGGTCGTCGTCGTTCATCTCGATATTTGGGCGATAATAGGTCTCATCGACAACGGTCACGGGTTTCGCTTTCGGGTGGATACGGTAATAGGTGTTCTTTGAGCGGTTGTCGGTTCCTGCCCAGAAGAGCATAATCTCGTGGTGGAACAGACTACTCGACTTGTTGATGTACAGGTCTTGGTCAACATAGGTGGCGAATATGTCGGCGATACGCTGTTTGAAAGTGCTTGTCAGAGCGGCTGACGAAACGCCGCTGGTCGGGATAGTGATGCCGAGGAATGACTCAATCTCGCTCTTGATGTTCAACGTAAGATTGCGGTCGCCGTTCGCATCTGCATCGTACCACATATCTGTTTCGTAGTATTGTGTAGGACGGGTTTCGCCGTTCAGGGCATAGAGTACGCTGAAATTGCGGAACGTCTGCGTTCCTTGCACCAACCGTATGCCAGCAGGGACGAAAGAGCGGCTGATGACGGTGCCAACCTTGACGTAGTGGCATCTGTACAAATCAAATCTGTTGTAGCCTGCGCCAGTACCGTTCATCCAATAGTAGGATGCACTGTCAAAGTCACCATCGAGAGCGGCTTCGTTAAGTTCGTCAAGCGTGCCGTCCCACGGCTTCAAATGGACATTCATAAGATACAGGAAGTTCTGTATCGGCTGGATGAGTTTCACCTGTTTCGTTGTCGGAACTTCGGAGGTAACTTCTTCGCCATCTTGAACGACGTGCGACCACGCACCCTGTCCGTCGTGAAGGTCAGCAGTGTCGCCATAGTCAAAGTTCAGGTTCTTTTCGCCTGCATACATAAACGACTCGTTGGCTACGCTGTAAGTGACTGCACCGCCGTCAACGAAAGGTACACGAGCATCTGTCAAAGGATTATTGTTCAAAGCACCTTCGTAGATGCAGTCACCATCCATCAGGTCATCGTCGCCGACACCCCAAGTAGGCTTGTCAGCCTTGCCTGGTCCAAACGTCATCAAACCTTGGAATACTTTGAGAGAGTCTTCACTGCCCTCGGTTCTCTGAACGAAGAACAGGAACGGCTCTTCCTTGACGGTTACACGTTCACCATTGCTGAAATCCGTCACACTGCCTGTAACAAGTGCCTCATAGAGGTCATTGTATAGGTTGCAGGCACCCATCTTGTGACTCTGCATGGAAGAGGCATAGTTGATTTTGCCGACGAGTTTTTTTGCTATTGGGTCACCGTCCTCGAGCCTGTAACCGAACTTTGTCTTCCCGAAGCCGATATTGCCGTCAACATCGACAAACACATTACGCAAAGTACCGTTGTCGTTGTACTTGTGCTCATCGTGTCCTGCCCCTGTCTTTTTGTCTTCTTTCCACTGGTCGTTCCATTCGGGATAGCCCATAGCAGTCGTGCCCTGTCCCTTCATCTCGCATCCATACTGCGTACCGCTGTGTGCCCTGTCGAGCGTACCGTCGGCATTGTGACGGTAGATGTCAAACTTGCCGTAACGCTTGGTGCTGTTGCTATTGTTCTTGTTCACAGGGAGTCCGTGCCAGACGATGCAATTATAGCCTGCCAACAACGCCTTCTGTAAACTAATCAGACCACCTTGGAGAATATCGTTGGCGCTTTTGAAAGCGGCTCGTTCCGCACCCGTTGGCAAGGTGGCAATCTTGTTCTTGATTACGCTGTTCGGCTCGAGGTTGCTCTTGTCGTTGGTGTCCTTATAGACACGCATCGCATAGATGTCAAAGTCGCACCCGACAGGGCTGATAACGATGTTACCGCCTGCGTTGATTTCGCTTGCCGACGTCGGGTCAAAGGTGTACTCTTTGTTGATGACGCCGTTGATGTAGTTGCGGATGAGCGACAGTTGTTTTGTTGTCGGCTCGGTTGTTCCGCGTGTCGGGTCTGGATTGGTGATAGTGTAGTTGTGACAAATATTGACAACAATATGTGTCGGTGTGTTCTCCTGCCAAGAGAAGTCGGCATTGTCCCACGTAGACTGCGAGCCAGTCATAAAGGCACCGTTGAGAGGCTTGAGGTAAAGACCTTTGGGGTTGGTGGCGTTGCCGTTGCCAATAGTAAGCACCGCATTATCATCGTTGGTCACATTCCTGCTCGCTCCGAGAATCTCTATTGTAAGGAAGTGTCTGCTGTTCGTGACATATTGCGAATAAACGTCATAAGGTATCACCAGACGTCCGCCGCTCGCTACTCGCAAAACCCTACGCCCGTCTTCCGCGAGCATCCATCCGTCCACTCCGTCAACAAAGGAAATGTTCTCAAAGGTACACCCTGAGATTTCTTCACCTGTCGCGGCATTGATGATGCGGGCGGGATTGCTCTCACTGTTGCTTCGCAAACCGGGATTCAAGTAGAAGTCGGGGTTCGCGACAGCAGAATAGTCCACCGTATTGTCAACTTGGAAGTACGCAATACTGCTTCCGCTCACAGGAACATCGTCCACCTCCGCGAATACATACACGTCAATATAGTCGCCAGACGCGTCGATGCTGATATTCTGGCTGTATTCGTACACCGTATTGTTCTCGCAGTCCTCGATGAGTGTGGAGAGGTAGACAGTTGTGCGCAACTCGTTTGCGAGTTCAAAGAGCACATCACTCTTTTCCCCCAATGCGAGAGCGGGGTTATACATATTCCACGAGAAAATCTTCATCGTTTCGTAGTTGGACATTATATCCAACTGTCCCTGTATTGCAATCATCGGCGCTGCCGTACTCTCGTCTGCGACAACTATGATATGGTTGACTATATGGTTGCTTTCGACGCTTTGCGAACCGTAGGTACATGAAATCCACGCCTCAATCTCACGGACGCCGTTCGTTGTGAAGAAGCCGATATTGTTGTTGGTGGTTTCTGTAAACGTGGCCGTTATGGCGGTATTCGGGTCGCTGCTCGTAATGCCTTCCACGGTCAGTTCCCTCGTTCCAGTAACGCCTGTAAGAAGGATATGGAGCGTCTTCTCGACGGCACCAAGCACAATGTAACGAGGCGTGATACTCGCGTTGCTTCCGTTCATAATCTTCGCGTCACGATACCAAGCAGCATCGTCTTCAATGCGGAGTTCAAGGTTCGCCTTGACTATCGTCACCTGTTGCTGCTTCGGGTTGGCGTTAATGGTATTCGTGATACGGAACTGAATGTTCTGCTTTCCATTAGAGAGGTACTGCGAAATGTCTATGTCAGTAAACACATCGCTTCCGTGACCAACGGACGCAAGGTTACGGCTTAGCAACTCGGTCTGGTCACCTGTGGTTGATATTCCAATCACGGACAATGTGACAATCTGTCCGGTTGGCGTGTAGTGGATGTCATCGCCACTCTGCGAAATCTCACTTTCGGAATACTGCACACCAATAACGACATTGCCGTCTGCGGAAAGGATGGCGTCATCGCCACCCAACACATTGCCATTATACTTCAAGGTCAATACCTGTTCGTAGTCGCCCAATGCGATTGTCAGGTTTAGATTTCCGTTCTCGTCTGGAAAGACAGGTGTGGAGTTGTTCAATGACACGGAGTGTACACTGCCCTGATTTTCCATAACTGCTGTAACGAGGCGGTCGAATTCGCTCGCAGAGAGCCTGCCTTGTTCTGTCAATCCCTCGTTCTCGACTTTGTTTTTTAAATCCTCTATGTTTGTTGCCATAATCTTTAATGTTTTAACGTCCGAAAATTATAGGGAAGGTGTATGCAAAACCCCAAGTGCCGCCATCGTCTGACGCTTTGGCGATGAGTGTCGGCCCGAGGTAAAGATAACGGAGTTCATCGGCGGTTGTCGTGACCGCGTACCATGTCTTTCCGTCGAGGTGTGTCATGGACTGAAATTCCGCATACGTACACCTGACAACGTTAGCGCCAGCAACGACCTTCTGAACGAACTCGAAGGCCATCCCACTGCTCTTCTTTGGCTTTATGTCAATGCTCTGCGGTTGCAGCGAAATATTGACATTTAGCGGCCGTCCGACATTTATGTTTGCGGACTGCTGACTCACATTTATGTCAATTTTTTTTTCTTTGTGTACTGTGATGTCCATTTTTTTACGGATTTAGCCTATTGAATGCGCTGCCGACAAGAGTGAACGCATGTATGCTCTTCACTATAACCCTGTCATTCTGGTCGTTTCCATATATAAGTTCGATAGTGTATTGCCCATCGACCATCCCTTTTGACGTATTTCCGTCTATAGAAAATACAATGCCATCTTCCGTGGTAAACTTGAAGATTTTGTTTTCGTCGCCGTTTTCAAGGTTCAGGTCGTCAGGATACGTTCGGACGCCTGCATATTCTCCTCCGAGTTCGCCATCTTTATTATACTCTCCAACAAGCGCCTTTCCGTCATCATCCTTTACTGTGACGGTAATAGCCTCTCCTTTGTAAAATTGATTTAAATTTGCCATAATTATTATGTTTTATTTGTTCTAAACCACAACTTACCGCCCTCATAACATCTATCGGGTACATCCTGTTGCGGATTTTCTCGTGTGGGCGGTATGTTATAACGCACAATATAATCGACTTCTCCAACAGTAACTGATGCACATCTAACAGCTCGGTCTATCTGGTCGAATGCGCCAACTATATTGCTATATACTTCCGTTTCTTCCACATTGTACGTTTGGCTGCCGTCAGCAACAAACGATGACGAATCCTCATCCCATTTTCTTTTCTTAATATCGTCGCCGTCTTTGTATGCTGTTGGCAGGAAAATGCTGTCGCCAATCTTCAAATCCGTTCCGTTGAAAACCTCAAAATCTCCCTTTTTGAAATGATTTACCTCCAAATCCAACTGGGTATCGAATATTCTTGCTTCGTTGTCTCTTCTCGCCGTCTGTAGGTCACTGAAAGAAGTAACTGCATCCCGGCTTACGAGATTTCCGCTTACGAGCGTGTCTTGGTTTCGTCCTATTGTTCGTCTGCTTATCCTGTCTTCGGATGATGCTATTGAATAACGCATACGTCTTGCTGTAGTGTTTGCAGCCTGTGTTCTTGCATTCGCTTCGCGCTCCGTCTGTGTACGCGAGACAGAAAGTTCCTCGTTCATATCGACATCTATCTCTGGCAGAACCTCTCCATTTGTCATCCTGTATGTATAATGCTTAACGTACTGCCTGTACGTCCTGTTGTTGAAAGAGACGTAAAGAACGGAGTTCTCGTTTAAGTATTGGTCTACATTCTGGTTCTGTGCGAGAAATATCCTGCTGAACCTTATGGAGAAGTTGAACTTCTGATAGTTGTTATCGTACATGTATGCGATGATGCGCTTAGACAACTCTTTCTCAGCCCTCCTAAGATACACCTGCGGTAGACGGATGTTCGTCAATACAAAGTTATCAGCAGTATCTTCATCGCCGGCGTCAGTCACTGACTTCGGGCGTATATATACGCTATAGTTGTTGTCGCCATAGTCAGGTCTTGCGGACGGCATCAAGACACCATAAGTGTCAGTATCCTTATACAGAGCGACCCATACGTAGTTCTCTGAGGTATCCTGTTGCGATTCTATGAATCTTCCGCTTGTGACAACATCACCTGCGAAACGGCTCTTGTTATCCATCTTGAGAGAGCCAACAAGCCCATCTCGAACCTCTGTGGCACTATACACACGGCGCCCAAACAAAATGCTTCGGCTAAGGGATATTTCTGAGGGAGGAACAAGAAATCCAGCACGGATGTTGGATGATTTGTCAACAAGCACATAGCCAGACTCGTCGCCTGGGGTCTTATCGTAGTACAGGTTGGAGGTGTCTACAACCCTTCTTAGGCTACCAGCATCGTATTTAAGTACCTTGGTCGCATAGTCGGAACCTTCGTACACGTCATACTCCCATATCTGAACTGGGTTCTTCTTCGTGTTCTCGTCAACCCCAATCTTGAAGTTGCACGACCCGCAGTGTCCAGTGGTCATGGAAAGCACCATATCGTCCTGCAATGCAAGGTCGAACAAGTTGAATCCGAGAGGGCGGAGTTTCGCGAAGAAGTATGGGTGCTTGTACTCTCCGCTGATATTTCCGTTGTCGTTATTCTCCCAAACGTCATCGTCGTCAAGTTCGTCATACGCGAACTCCTCCACCACATCTATTCTGAACGACTGTCCGTCAATGGTGTTAATCTGTCCTTTGATTGACGGCTTCACGTCTTCGAACTGTTCTATGTGCTCATGCGGGCGCTGCTTGATATACTCGTTCTCGAAGTCGTAGTGTACCGCCGAGTTCTCTTTTTGGTAAATGGGATTTATTATCTGTCCGCCGCTTTCTTCCTCACCAATCACAGAGTCTGGGGTGCCTCCAGACAGCGGATAGTTAACGGCGTTGTAAAAACGTCGCTCTCCGTCGGTCTTTACGTATACCTCCGGCATAAGAGTAGGCTGCGGCGTTATGTATTTGACACGCTGGAATTCTATGGTATCAGTTATGTCGGGTATAATGTTGTTATCTATGGAGATTCCAAAATCCTGAAGGTTTACTTTCTTAGATTTTTTGTACCATCCATTGGCGTCAATCACGGATATACACAATTTCATAAATGATGATACCCACTCTTCAAAATCCATGGTTGGACTTTCCTCGTATCCAACCGTGCTTACGTCAGAAGTATATATACATTTATAAATCTTACCAGTCGCTGCGTCTAAATATTTTTTACCCTTTATTCTTGCCAGTGGTTCAACGGCGGTTGAAGGCGTTCCGTCGATACTATAACCGATGACTATGTTATGCTGGTTGTCGGTGTAGTATACTCCGAACATTTTCCCAACCTCAGAAAGAGAGTCATCATTATAGAAATCCTCTCTTATGTGAACGTATCGGTATATAGGAGATAAACCGGGGTAATACTGATTATAGTCAGTAGTGTATCCTGCGTCTCTCCCATTATACCTATAACCCGTAAAATCATACGTTCTTGAAGTTGGCATATCTCCATCAATATCTACCGATATATATAAGTAGTACACCTTTTCAGCAGTCAATGGGACAGATATTGAATTATTTCTTGAGATGAATGCCATTTGGAAATCGTCTGGGGATGTGTAATCCTGCGACGAATGATACTCAGACACGACAACCTTGTCAGTTACATTATACAATTTTGAGTAAAGCCCATTATATTTAGAGCCTTCAAGAAATGATAATTTCAACTTGAATTTTGGTATCTCATACCTTCCTCTCGTATCTATTGAATAACACAATGATACAACATTTGTATCAGGGTTGTCAATATAATGTCCAAGGCCGCTGTAGTTTTCCCTATATTCGTTTTGGAGTAACATTTCCTTTACATCCCCATATTGAAACACTTCGCCTATGCGGTTTTTTAGGTATTTCTCATAACGAACGTTTTCAAGAGTGGTTTCCCCCTCTGCCTTCGGATACCCAACTTCAATTTCTTGAACATCACCGTTTGTTTTATATATCGGTTTAATCCATCCGTCAGCAGTTGGATTCGGATAGTACCATGGGATATTCTCCTCGCTGCCAACGCCAGTGATGCGAGTGACTATTTTGTCAGTAGTGTTCGTCTTCTCCTTGAATAGAAGTTCATTGTCGACACCGTAGTCGAACGGATGTTCCGTTGTCGGTATCCCGTCTGCGTCACGTACAAAATCGTCGCCCGCTACGTCTGCAAAGTCATGCTCGCAGTCGGCAATCATTATGATGGTGTTCCCTGTGAAATCACCGTTTGTTCCTTTCTCGGGGTATATGTAGTATTGCAGTTCAAACTCGTCATGAACATCCTGCAATGCCTCATGAATAGTATTCTTGTCGAATGTGATTAACTTCTCTTCGGATGTCGTAAGTTCCCCTTTCTTGTCCTTGCCTATCTTGCAGATATATCCTGACATTATCATTTCACCGTCTGAGTCCAGAAGGTACACCTCGTTTCTAAGGTAGGCATTGTAGTCTCCTCCGTAGTGGTCAAAAACATTCTTATGAAAAACAGGCAGTTCCTCGCCTGCGCTGTATGGGTCTGTTGTACTCAGCGGCCCGCTGTAATTGCCTACGCTAATGGCATTCCATTCGTCATACGTGAAGAACTGGTCGTCGGCAGCATGAGTTATGCCGTCCGCGAGAAGTCGCGGATGAACTGTTTCCGTCTGGTTGTCACGCAATTCAAGTTTTGCAAGACCGCTACGCAGAAGGCTTGCATTGATTCGTTTTGCCAATTCACTGACGTCGCCAAAGAAGCTGAACTGCGCACTCTCGGAGATTGGACGCTCTGTCACAAACGGCTGTACCACGTCGTATAAATATACATTTTCCAGCACAACACGCTCCGATACAAAGTCGATGTCGTACTTGTATCTTGCATCCTCATTGTCTTTGCTGCACGTAGGCACCTGCTTCAAATAGAAATTCTCTCCGTTGAAATAAACGTGACAGTCATTGTTCCGGGCAAGCCACAAATCCTCCAATGTCACGTCGTTCCCGTCGGCATCCTTGTCAGCGAACCACATAACACCTTGTGCCGTGATAGTCGGGGCTTTGCCCATTCGCGTAGAGTCATAGGTAAAGTCAAAAATCTCAAGTGGCTTCCCGATGTATGGGAATTCGCGGTCAACGACGACGTGATACTCGTATTGGTTCGTTGCAGGGTTGAGCCATACGCGATAGTAGTCACTACCGCCGAGCGTGTTCCCGACCTTGTATATTCTGTTCACGCCGCCCTCGTCTGGTGGAATCGCCGTGATAAGGTTCATTATGTTGCTATATGTTTCAGCCACATCTGAATCTTTGATGGGGACTAATACTGTGAGCATCCTTTCTTTCATGGCGTTACCCTTTCATTTTTACGAACAACGATATACCGAATCCAATCAGCACGAGGATGAAGCCGACGCCAAACCACATGAGTGTCTTTTGGAACCAACTTAATTCCTTCTCAACGTACTCGACACCTTTTTTCTGAGATAGTTTCTTTTCTAAATCAGACACTTTCTTCTTGTAGTACGACTCCATCACATTATACTTTTCATCTTGAAGATATATGTAATGGGTGAGTTTTTCCACCTCTTTTTCATGCACAACACCATTGGTGTCGACATAAACAGTCTTCTCCACAAAGCGGTCTACGCTGTCATACTTTACTTCTTTTATCTTCGTAGTGTCATGGATGAATATCTCTGTCGTATCGTGCAACGCCACGGTGTCGGTTAAAATCTGCACCTCTTTGACAGAACGGCACGAAGTCGCCGAGACGGTCAGACAAATCAATGCTACCGCCACGGCGACTTTTCGTGGTGCCGTCAACAACCAATTAAAACATTTATGACTTTGAAGAATCCTCATTGGGTTTGATATTCGGGTTATACATGTTCTGCTTCTCGGCGAGATATTGATGGTACGGGCCGTTCAGATAACTTTCAATGTCGCCAACTTTTTTCTCGACTTTTTCCATCCTTTCATCGAGACGGTCAAGTTTTTCAATCATCAACGCTTGGTTATCGTCATTCTTTTTGAACTGCTCCATCATGTCAAGCATATTCTGCTTGTAGAGGTTTGCAAGGTCTATCTTTGCTTTCTGTGCTTCCACATCGGCCTGTGCAACCTCACTGTCGTTGATTTTGACCTCGTTGTCTTTGAGTTTTTTGTTCTGTTTCCAGAACCGAATCATAGCAATAATGCTAAGAATTGATGTTACCGAAAGGACGTCGATAATGATTGTTTGCCACCACATTGCGTTTGTTTATTTTAAGTGTTAGTTGAACCTATTTCGCTGCAAAAATACAAAAATATTTCGACTTGCGAAAATTATTCTTTGAACCGGATGACTCGACCACGGTTATCTTTCAGATAACCAAAGCCTATCGAATTGAGCCTTCTCAGCCATCCTTTCAAAAAAACCTTCTGACTAGGATTGTTTTTCACTATTGTATTGAAGAATTGTTCCCTCCTATTCTTGATAAGATTGAAGAATGCGTGAGGCTCTTTTGCATTCAACGCGGCCAACGTTCTCGGACCTACAATACCGTCTGCTGTAACACCAAGCAACTGCTGTGGAATCTTTATTCCATTTACGCCGCTACCCCATACCCAATCCACAAGAATGTTCGCGAGAGACTGACTATTGATTTGGTCGGCTTTCCACCTGTTCCAATAATGAGGACGGAGAATGACGTTCACGGCATCCTCGTCGGAGATGAGTTTCAAGTCATCAACGTCGATGTCGCCGTCGCCGTCTTTGTCATAGCCTTGCTTCTTCCAAGTGGCTATCGTAACGCCTTTGTTTGTTGCCCCGCCCTTGTCGTTAGGGTGGTTTACAAAACCACCTTCAAAAGAGAGGATAAACGGTGATAAAATTTTAATGTCTGCCATTGTATTTATTTTTAATCGTTAAACACCTTGATACCATATCCGCCGAGCGAGTGACCGCTTCTTGTGACGCTTTGCAGGAGTTGGTGTGTAGCCTGCGTGTTTGCGGCGATGAGAGACATCTGCTGTAGCATCGGGTTTGTTGACGGCGAATTGTTGCCAACACCGAGCGCGGATGCAATCATGGCAACATTTTGGTCAATGCTTGCCGTGTACATGCGGACGCTGTTCCAATAGGCTTCGAGGATGTTTGCCTGCTCCTCCGTCATGCCTTGAATGCCAGCGGCGAGACCGCTGAGGGAACCCTCACCACCGGCACCGAACATTCCGGCAAGGTCTTCGAGGGCGAGCGAGAGGTCGGGGAATATCGCCGCAGCCATATCTCTCACCCTCTCAATCTCGGAAAGCATAGCGGACGTACCACCCTCACCGTACTTGTCGACCGCCGCGTCAATCTGTCGGAATACAGGCTCGAGCATACCGCCAGCGATACGCATTGTCGCCTGCTTCTCAAACCAGTCCTGCAAGAACTCGTCGAAGTGGTCTTGCAAGCCTTGTAATCCGTCGCCCGTCTCCAAGAACGCCGACTTCCAAGCCTCGACGAAGCCCTCTGCCGCACTGCGATAACCCTCTTCTCCAATGCCGCCGAACACCTCGATGGACTTCTGCTCCAACTCTTCAAGTTTGTCGTAAGCGTCCTGTATGTCGCGCTGGTATTGATGGACGGCATTGTCGTCCGTATTCTTCTTATCCTCTTCGTAACGCATCTGAGCCTCCATAGCGGCAATCTGCTCGCGGATGTTCTGCACCTGTTGCTCGTAGGTCTGCATATAGGATACGCTGCTCCAAGTCTTCTCAATCTGCTTTTCGAGGCGGGCATAGGCGTCACTGAGGGCGTCGATGCGCTCCTGTTGTTTCTGTATCTGCTTGTCAAGCGATTTGTCTCCAGCCTCATTAAATGCTTGTATCGAGTTCATTATGCCAGTAACACCAGCAACAATGGCGCCGAAGTAATCACCGCTTGCAAGTTTTGATGCAACATTACTGATAGCACCGACAGTAGTAGATATGGCGTCTCCATATAGCCATCCTGCTGTGTCCGTATCTACACCGAAAGAATCCATCATACTTTTTGTCGTCGCATAAACATCATTTAGAGCAGATGATATTTTCTGAATAGCATCGTATGCAGAATCACCGAGAATACCATATTTTTTTGTGAGGTTTTCTACTGCTGCGTCTTGCTCTCTGAGTTTTTTCAACTCCTCTTCTAACTTGTTTATCCTTGCTTGGAGTGATGCACGTTCTTCCGGCGTTGCCGCCCTATTCAAAGCCTCTTTTGATATTGCAATGTTGAGTTCTAATTGTTTTTCAAGCAAATCACGTTCGGCTGCGAGGCTCTCAAGGTTTGCTCTCTCTTTCGCAAGTTTTTGGTCAATTGCTTTCGTATCTGCCTCGGACGCGGTCTTTCTTTGCTCTGTGAGTTCGTTTATGCGCTTTTGACTGCTTTCGATTTTAGTTAGTCTATCAGTTATCAGTTCTTGCAGGTATTCGTTGTCGCCCGTCACAAACGTTTCTCCGAAAACCTCTCCGAGTTTAAGTCCGTTTTCATAACGCTCTTGCTCGAGCCTTGCAATTTCCTTTTCCGCACCAAGTTGAGATTGCAGTATATTGAACTGCTGCTCCATCGGAAGCAGTTGAGCCTTTATGTCAGCCTGTGTTTGCTTTGCAGCCCTTCTCGAAGAAACTTGACCCCAAGACAAACCGCTCTCCAATGCTTCAACTCTTGCGCTCCTGACACCCGATACGGCATTCCTGATATTGGAGATAGGCATTCCTCTCCTTATCGTAATCTCGTCGATTTTTTCAAGGGCATTGACAACTTCTTTCAATGCTCTCGGAGACAAATTCTCGGCATTCTCTCTGATACGTTCCAATTCTGTACGCATCACTATGAGAGCATTTGTGCCTTGGTGCTCCAAGTCCTCCATCATCTGAATGTAGGTCTCGGAACTCTTAAAGTCCTCCCATTCCTGTTTTGCGATGGCCTTATCACGCTCTTCTTTAAGTCTCTTTTGTATCTGTTCCTTTTGTTCGCCTGTGAACGCTTGGCTTGCGGCGACATCAGCGGATTTACGGGTGTATTCCATCTCAATCTTTGCCCTCTCGCTCAACTCGTATTCCAAGTACTTGGCATAATCTTTGATACGGTCGCGCTGCTGCTTGCGTTCCATATCGTCGATTTTCTTATAGTAACCCTCGACCTGTTTAATAAGGTCTGTAGGGTCGGCCTCAACAGCAAGTCGCTCGTTGTAGAACTCAACGACTTTTCTACGCAAATCCGACAAATCAACCGTCTCCAAGTCGAACAAGTCAGACAGCACGTCGCTCGGCAGATTGAGTTTCTGCAAGTCGAGCGTGAGTTCGTAATTCCCGAAAGCCTCCTCCATCTGGCGACCGAAGTCCTCGCGGATGCGGACTTGGGCGTTGATAGTTATCTGTGCTTCGTAGGAGTCTATTTTCTTCATTATCTCCTCTCTGACAGCCTCACTTATACCTCTGGCCTGCTGTAAGACGAGACGCATGGACGCAAACATGCCCTGCATAGACGTGAAGTCTATCTGACTCATAGAAATGCCAGTCCCTTTGAATATCTCCTTAAACGACTCGTCGAACGCGCCCCTGACAGTGCTCTCGCTTTTCGCGTATCCATACGCGGACTTGGACAACTCGTCGTAACGCTTCTTCATCTCTTCGAGGAGGTTGATTCGGCGACGCCAAGCAGCATCAATCTTCGACTTTTTTTCTTCCGGTGTCTCCTCTACGTCTGTTCCTGTTCCTTTCCCTTCCGCTGTCGAAGTCAAGTCAACACCATTTCTCTTTCTCTCGAGTTCAGCCTCCATTGCGTCAACTTCGGACTGTAACCCAATTGTCCAATTCCTCATCAACTCACTACGCTTAAGCGTAATTTGCTGTTCAAGTCTGTCCAGATACGCTTTGTCAATAAGACCCCATAGTTCATTATAGTACTTGTTGATATACTCCCTCATTGCAGGTGTAGAAGGGTTAAGCACCTTGATTAAAGTCGCGTTTGCCTTATTGATTCCGTCAAGCGTCCCTTGATTGATTTTATCTGCATTGCGGGTTATCCACTTTATAATATCACCACCGTACTGTTCGTTTACCTCCTTCATGAACTCTTCGTTGTCCTTAATGCCATTGAGGTAGTACTGTCTCAGGGGCGCTGAAAGTTCGTCTAATTTCGCCTTTACGTTTTTCTCATCAAATGAATAAAACAAGTCATCTATATCTATACCGAACCCAGACTTCATCGATTTGTAGTTGGTTTTCCCTACGGTTTGCACCTTTCCTGCCCATCTTCCAAACCAAGTATTTTGAAGCCAAGAGTCGCTGTATTCGCCCATCGATTGCGCCAATTCGAGAAATGCGTCGCGAGCACCCAAAATATTGCTAGAAAGGTCGAGTTCAGATATTTTCTTGAGCGTTTGGTATTCATCGGAAGTAGTGTCCCCACTTATCTCGAGGTTCATTATTCGCGTTCTCGCTGCCGCCTGCGCTGTCATCAGTCTTGCGGTGATAGTTGACAGGTCAGCCTCAAACTCCTCAAGGTTCTCCTTGCCAGTATCTTCGAGCCATCCCCCCTGCTTCATCAGGGAAATAAGCGTCATCTGTTCGTTCAGTTTCCGAATATTCGTGTCTATGGCACCATTCATCTCGATGATGCCATTTGTGGCGATTCCCATTTGCTCCGCCAAATCCGGATACTCTTCTTTTAGTTTGTTTATTATAGCCCTGTTGTCGTTTTGTGCCTTATTAAGAGTCTCTGTAGTAGACCTGTTCTCTCTGATAGTTTTGTTGTTCTCCTCTATCTTGGATTTCAAGTCAGCAAAATTGTTCCTGCTCTCAAACAGGCGAAGATTCTGCTCGTCTATCTGTTTGTTGGCCTCGCGCATTCTATTGTCAAGACCAATCATCGTGGTGACAAGCGCCGTTATGGCTGCCGTTACGAGCGTTGGTGCGTTTGCGAAAGACGCAATGGTTGCTTTCAGGCTTGCCATGCGGCGCAATGTACCAACAGAAACCGTTCCAAGCCCAGACATAACCCTTGTGGTTCTTACAATAAATCCGATGGCTGCTGCCCAACCTATAGATTTAAGTGCGACAGCCCACGAACGCCAATTCTTGACAATATTGTTTAATGCAGCAACGAAGTCTTTAATAACTCCCTCATTTGCCTTGCCGATACTATTCAACATCTGGTCGTAGGCGTCGTGCAATTTGTTAATCTGGCCTTTGACTGTCTGCGATTGGACGTACTGCATATTGTAGAATATGCCGCCTTGGTCTGTCATTCTTTTGAATATAGCCTCAACGTCGCTGAATGTTACAAGACGCTTCTGAACCATATCCATGACCTTGGCAGTGCCAACGCTCATCCCCTTGACCTCGTTAAAGTAGTCTCTTAATTCTCCAAGCACATTCACGCCCGCCTCAGTGAACTGACGGATTTCAGACGCACGAAGATAGTTTGCAGCCTTCACCTGTCCATAGGCAAGGATAAGGCGTTGCATATCGACACCGAGACCTGCGGAAACGTCTGCAAGCCGCTTGGTTGTGTCGAATAGTTTGTCTGTCTCGATACGGTATGCAGCCAATTGCTTCGTGTACTTGGTCAACTGCATAGCGGTAAACGGAGACTGCAATGCAGCCTTCATCGTCTTGTCCCAAATCTCGTCGGCGAGTTGCTTGTTCTGTAAGATAGAACGCATAGCAACTTGCTGCAACTCAAACTCGCCTCTCGTTTCGACGAGTTTCCTGCCGAAGTTTACAAGCCCCTGTACCGAGAACGCCACACCGAAAGCACCTGCAAGTCGGCGGAGGGTGGGGAGCATGGATTCGAGAAAACTCTTGTTCTCTTTAATTTGTCTACCGTTTCTTCTCAGTTGCTCATATTCTTGTCTTAATCCGTTAATACGCTGCTGATTGTAAACGGCAGAGCGAGTCCCCTTGTACTCGTTATCTATCTTCTTTTGCTCTTGATATACATTGTGTAGTTCCTGTCTATATTGTTGTAAAACTTGCTGCCCCTTTTTATATTCCTCACTTTGCTTTGATACACCTTGTAAATCACTTTTTATTTTATTATAATCACGACGAATCTGATTTGCCTTTGTTTCAAGTTCTATTTGGCGTTGCAACGCTTTACCATACTCGGCAATTTCTTTAGACATTTGCCTGTACTTTGCCTCTCCCGCTCTTCTCTCATTTTCCCTGTCGGATTTCGCTTTAGCGTCATACCACTTCTGCTCCTCCTTGTATCGCTTTTCCTCTTGCTTTTGCTGTTGTGCAGCGGCCTTGCTTCTCTGTTTTTCTTCAATAGCAATTTCTTGCTCTAATATCTTTTCGTTCTTCTCTATGATTTTCTGTTTTGCTGCTGCCTCTTTGTCAAATTCACCTATTATCGCATTTACGGCTCGATTGACCAAATCGTATGCCGCTGGCATATCTTGGATTAGTTTCAACTGCTCTTTGTATCGACGGAGATTTGCGTTCGCCATATCGACATCTACCCAATTCATCCCAATATGAAGTTTTGTGCCTCTCGCATTTGGTGTTGCATTGACTATTCTGTCTATTTTTTGCTGTATCGTTTGTGGCGTTGCGGTTTTCCCATGCTCATCCACAATGTCAAATAGCAATTTTAACTTGCTTGCTTTTGACGCGCCGACACGACCTGCTATGGCGTCAAACATTTGGTCGATGCTGACTTTGGCATCACGGGCTGCACGATTGACCGCCTCTGTGAATACTACATTAAAATCCTTGCTTAACTTAGCAAGATTTGCGTCTGCATCTTTTATATTCTGGTTTAGATTTTTTAGGCTGTCATTTACATTGTCTGCCATATCAATATATTTTTTTATTGTTCTCCGGGAAATTTAATTTTGACTCCAAGGTCGTTGTTCAACTCTTCCACGCTCATATTGTTCACATCGACGTTCTTCACTCCTCTGTTCTTCGCCTCATTCTCGCTCAGGTAATTGACATGAGAGTTGTCTATGCCCATTATCTTTATCATCGGTATGCTGTACTTCCACATATAGTCGTCGATGCTTACTGCTCCGTTGAACGACTTTATGAAGTCAACCATGTCTCCAATTTCGCTTACGGAGCGGACTACTTCTGTCCTGTTTTCTTTATCCTCGTCCTCTTCTTCTCCGTAACGCTCGCTCTGAATATCTGGAGCATACCCAGAGCCTCCATAAAAAAACTGACGTCCACCATCTGCAAGCAGTCGAGCATAATCTTCGCAAGGTCGTTCCTGTCAGCCTCCCAAAGGACGGTGTTATAGGTCTTGTTGAAGAGTTTGCTGAACCCTTGGTTGGGGTCGCCGTTCTGATAGATGCTGTTCTTGTCGTTGAGCAGGGCAAGCGTCAGCACCTTGCAGGTGGCAGGTATCTGAGCAAGCATACCTTTCAGTACATCTCCGTATGTTGCACTCTCCGCTTGGTTGATTTTGCAAACCTCATCGACGATAAGATACTGCGTCCCGAAGCGGAGCGGACGCATCTCCCACTCGGTGCCTGCGAGTTTCTCTATCGACGGAGCGTCGGCAAGTATCTCGGCAAGGCGGTTCTGCGCCTCTTCACTGACGAGCAGTTCCTTCCTTTGCTGCTCTTTTAATTTCTCCTTAGCGTTTGATTTAGACTTATGTAATGCCATTGTGTTAAAGTTTTACTTTAATGCAAAGATACAAAATTTTTCTCAAATAACTAACCAATAGTGATACTTCCGTTGGATTTGTCAACAATTCTGTTGTGCGACACAGAGCCTGTCGTGAAATTGACAGTTGAAAATACGTATTTATTATCGTTATTTTCGTCCTTGTGATGGAGCACCATAGGCGTGTATCCGCGTGGCACAAACAAAACGGTCGTGACAGGAACGAACGTGGAATCTCCGACAGCACCAGAGCCAAACTGCAAAGCCATAGGCGACGCCGCATCCCTGTCGACAACGGCAACCCACTGCGATAATGCGGTGCCGCTGACGTTCCCCTGCGAACCTCTTGTCTTCATCTGCTGCAAGAGAAGTTTACTGTTCATCTGAACCTTCGGCAGTATGACGTCGGAAAGGTTTATGTCGTGAAACCGTATTCTTATCATAGCGTACTGCAACTGATAATCATCTGGTAACGCAGCAACGCCATTCACTACGCCGTTTGTTCCACTCGCTGTATATGCACCGAACAAAGCACGAAGCACCTTGTCCTGCAAGTCGAGGCACTGTGCCGTGAAGTCGTAGGCACCTGCGGTGACATTCCGCACAAGCGGCGACTGCACGAACTCGTTGAACTTCTCGTCAACCTCGCCGTCTTTCTGTTCCAAAACTATGCTGTCGCCTATGACAGCCGATATATCGTAGACGTCGCTTCCAAGCACGTAGTCCTCGACACCATCCGTATCGTCGTACACATACGGCACAAGCATCATGGACTCCGCCTTGCGTAGGAACTTCCGTCCTGTTTTTGTCTCAATCAATGGCATAATCTATTCTTGTTTTAGAAGAAAAGGGAACGGTACTCGACCATTCCCTTTCCCATTTGAATTTGAGGTTGGCTGCCGATTAGGAAGCGGCGGCGATGTCGGTCTCGGTAGAGCCACTCTTGACGGTGATGGTCGTGCCACCAGTCATAGTAGAACCGCTCACGGTGCCTCCGACGGTGTAAGATACGCCAGCAGGAACGTGGAGGCGTGGAGTGTCGACAATGCTTTCACCGAGTTTCACGTCGGTATTGTACAGGGTGCCGCTGAGTTCGCCACGAGCGATGTCGCTGCGGAGATTCTCGAAGACAGCCTTGCTGTTCATCTTCACCTTCGGGAAGACGACAACCTTGTCGGCGAACTCCAACTGTATGAGGCAATAGAGGTCTTTGTACTCGGCAGGAAACGAGATGACGTCTTTTGCCTTATCGCCAGTGCCGATGGTTGTCTTGGTGCATCCGAAGAGTTGGACGAGCAGGTCGTCGTCGAAGTCGAGGCACTGCATGGTCAGCGTAGCCGTACCCATAGAAGTGTTCTCGTCGAGCGGCGTGTCGCTGAACTCATGGGGAATCTCGGTGGTGTCGGGGTCGTCCTGCGTCACAGAGAAAGTGTCGCCGACAATCGAGAAGACATCGTAACCTGTAGTTCCGATGGTGTCACCGTCAGTCCAAGGGACGAAGATAACGCCAGTAGGGTCGCTATAGCGAGCCTCTACGTTTTTGATTTTAGTTGCGTTTGCCATAATTTATAATTTTTAAGTTTTTGTTACTAATTGATGATTAAATTGAAGTAGACGAAATTTCGGTGCCACTGCAATGTGTTATCGTAGTCAGCACCATTGGACATGCGGTTCACGGAGTAGTGGGCGTCAGAAATGCTGTCAAGCACGTCGCATAACTTATTCTCCATCTGTGCGAGAAGCGGGACGTTTTTTGTACCGTCTGGGTTGGGTCTCGCATAGAGGAAAATGTAGACTGTCGCGCTGCTGTAAGGACCGTAGTCCGTCATCGGCAGGTCGCAGTCTATGAGCACCATATCGTTCCAGTCGCCGCCTACTGTCGTGGGCAGCGTCCCTGCGAAAACGTGGTCTGATACCCTGCCCCACAAGGCTTGGTACAGGTACTCTTCGACGTTCGACGTGTTTGCGTTTCTGTTTAACTCGTTCATTATAATCCGTTTTTCTGTATTTGTGACGTTCCTGTTGACTCAAATATATATCCGTACATCGCTTTCCCGTTGGCCGCATCAGGGCGAGCCCTCATTAAGGCACCTCCGATTCTGCTGATACCGTATTTCAGTACGGCAAGAGCATATCCTGGGTATCTATCTACTGCCCAATTATTTGCCTCAACTCGTACTGCATACGGCGCAGTAGCGGCAATTACTGCTGTGAATCGAGAGCCTGTATAATGTAGTTTATATTCACTCAAAAATTCAACTGCACGTTGGTCTAAATCCCAATCGTGAGGGCGCAGCGGCGGCGCTTCCTCCGGCTGTTTGCTGTCAAAACGATAGTAGTCCTTTGTCCACTTTCCATCTTTGAAAACACCAAGAACGGTGCTTCTGATTAGGTCAGAAGACCTATGCTGGTATTCTCTATTTATGCTACTAAGGTGGCGAGAAATATCCTCTTTACCTATTCTCAAGATTTGGCTTACAATCTCTCTATCCATATTACCTTTTGTGAGGTAATTGTCAGAAAAGCCAAACAAGCGGTTGATGTTTTTGTTTATGCTTAACACAGAACTCTGCTTGTAGACTTGCCCGAATGGGATTTCAAGGAATATACCTCCAATCATACGTCAGTAGCCTCCACCCTTGCAAGATAACCACGGCATCGGTGCGGCACCACGTCATCCCCTCGTTCGGTGTAGTTCTCGAAAGTCCCCAACTGTGACGGGAAAACGCCTATGACCTTGCCAGCCACAAGCAGCCCGTATTGGTAGCCTCTGAACATATTACCTCGCTGCACGGGAACGACGTCGGTGTCGCTGTCGAAAGGAACGTACACGGCGTAGACCGCTTTTGCAGTCGCCGTCGCGCGGAAGTTTGCATCCTCCTGAATGTCGCATACCACCTTGGCGATAATCTCCTCCGTCTGAGGGTTCAGAAGCGAAGAAGGATTGCTCACCGAGCGGTAAAACTCACCCTCGAAAGGATAGTCCTGCAATTCGTCCCTGTCGATGTATGCCATTGGTTCTCTTTTTGTTAAATGTCGTTTCGGAAGAAGACTTTGGCGGAGTTGTCCGGCACCTTGTCGAGCATCGGGTCTTCGTACTTTTCGTAGATTCCCCTGAGCCACTCCAGTATCTCCTCCTTGTTGTACATCGTCTGCGACCCGACGCCCTTCTTGTAAGAGCCGTGGGATTGGTTGAACGATGCCCAAGTGGTGGGAGAAAGGTAAGCGGTCAGCAGAAGGTCGGCGGTAATCAGGTCTTCCTGCTTCTCAGTCAGTTCCTCGTATTCTGTGACGTTGGCAACACCTCTTTTCAAGGCGATGCGTGTAAGCACCGCCTTGTCAAAGGTGAAACCAGTGAGACCGCTCATGTACTGTAAGATGTCGAACTCTATGACAGCCATTTTCGTCTACGTTTTTCGGTGTTACAATCAGAAGTTGTAGGGGTCGCCTGCAACGTTCGTCTTGATGATGTAGTGATACAGGAACTCGTCGAGCGAGGGGATGGCCTGCATCATAGCCTTGGCGTGCCACTCCTTGTAGATACCGTTGGGGACAACGGCGTTCTCGATGGTCAGAAGACCGCCGAGGGCAGTGGTATAGACGGCGCTGATGAGGTTGTTCTGGTACTTCGACAGCATCGAGTCGAGGTTGGTGGTGTGGCGGATTACGCCAGCGAAACCAGCAGGACGCACGACGACGACATTCTGTGCCCATCCGCTGACAAGACCGTTGGTGATGTCTTTCTGCTTCTCCTCGACGATGACGATGGTGGGCATACCCTCCCAACGACGGATGGCGTTCATAGCCATATCCTCGGTCATCTGTGCGGTGGATGGCAGGAGAATACCGTTGATGTTGTTGATGAAGCGAATCTGGTCGATGACCTGTGCGTTCTTCAGGATGTAGTTAATCCAGATGTCACGCGGGATTTCGACCTGCCAAGCCATGTCGACGCCGTACTTGTCGTTGAGTCGTTTCACGAGGTCGCGACCCCAATCGAGGAACTTGAAGTTGGTGGTGTCGCTCCAAACGACGCCGCCAGCGTTGAGGAAGTTCTCGGCGGGAATGTCGGCCTTGCTGATACCTGCCTGAATGCCCTCGCCCTGCTTGTAGTTGACCTTGCCGGTCGAAAGCAACTGGGCGGCCATGTGGGACAGGGTCATGTTGGCGGAGTTGACAGCGGACTGGAGGAAGTCTACGACGTAGCCAGCAAGCGAGGCGTTGTCCTCACCGACCTGCTCGAACAGACGCTCCTTGTACTCGCGCTCCATGGCGGTCTCGAGGTAGGTCTTGGCGATAAAGTCGGGGATGATGCCCGTGTACTGGGCGGCGTTCCCCTTCTCCATCGGGGTGCCATCGGCGAGAGGAGCACGCATGTCCATAAGGACACCAGTCTCCAAGCGACGCATACGGGAGATATAGGAGGCGGAACCGTCGGGGGCGGTGGGGGTGGTCACGGGGTCTACCGTGAACTTCTCACGCCAGAATGTGTAATACTGGGGTATGCGATTCGGGTCGTTCAGGATGAGGCTCTGGATAGCGCGGCCTTCCTTCGACCAAAGAGCAGCATACTGGGTTGAATCAAATTTTGCCATGTGTTACTCCTTTCTTATTAAGCTTCCAAAGCGGCGACACGGGCTTCGAGGGCTGCGATTGCAGCGGCGTTGCCGTCCATGTCGTAGTAATTAACCTTGAACCAACCGTTGACGTTAGAACGGTTGAGATTCAGAACGCACTGGGGCATCGGGGACATCTTGTGAGTGTACATCAGACCGCCGAGAGCGGGGGTGTAGAGGTAGCGGGCGTCCATGAAGTCCTCGTTATCGGTGCCGATGTTGGCGGTGTTGGCCACCTCGTCATACATCATATCGGCATCGCAATCGGCGACGGCATTGATGTTCTTGACGAGCATCTTCTTGTCACTGCCCGCCTCCTCTGCTTCGACGAGGATGTCGTCTTTGGCGAGGGTCAGTGCGGTGGAAGTCGTGAGGGCATACACGTCATAAGTGACGTCGCTGACGGTGACGGTGGTCGGGGTGACAGCGGTCACAGTGGCGGCAGTACCAGTGCCGCCGATAACGCTGGGGGCTTTCATCAGCACGTCGCCAACGAAGGGCTTGTGCAGGAAGCCGTCACGAAGCACGTTCACGGTGGTGCTGCTTGCGGAAACGACCTTGAAGGTTTTGAGAATGTAGACTTCGGGGCGCACACCCTTGTCGTTGGTGCGGAACTCCAGCAAGTCGCCAGCGAAGAACTTGGCGCGACCCTTGAAGGGGTTCATAATGATACCACCGAAAGTCGGGTAGACGAGTTCGTTGTGCAACTCCTTGAGTTTCACAAACACGGACTTATAACCGCCAATGCTGCCCTGTTTCTGGACGAGCACTCTACCACGGAAATAGCCGTAATCAACGCTTTTTACCATTGTTTCTGTGATTTTTAATTATTGTTATCGTTCGGTTTTCCGAAGTCACCTCGGATTTGCTTGAGCGCGTCGTCGAGCCCAGAGAGGTCAATCTTGTCCGTGTTGACACCTCCTGGTGTCTTGGGTGTGATTGACGTCGACGTGTGCGACAGATTGTAGATTGCCACATAGTCTTTCGACTTCTGCTCCACATCGGTGTCCTCATTGATGGAAACCTCGCCGAGCATCTGCTCAATCCACTTCTCGTCTGTCACGCCGAGTTCCTTGATTTTTGCGGAGATGTCTTTTCTCTTTTCGGCGATTTTAGCCGCCTTTGCATTCGCCTCCTTGTCCTTCTCGAGGGCTTCGAGGCGCTCTCGCAGTGATTTTATCTCCTCGCTTTCTGCTGGTTTCGGGTCTGCTTTCGGTTCGGGGTTAGCAGGGTCTTTCTTCTCCAACTCTGCAATCTTCTCTTGCAGCGTTTTCGTAGCGGTGGCCGCATTTTTGTGTGCAAGACCTGCGGCGGTGGCCACGAAAGGCTGCACAAACGACACGAAAGCGTCCAACTCCATCTCTTCGTTCTCACCGACCATTTTGAGCGCGTTTTCTACACACTCCTTCACGGTGCGGGCAAGGTCAAGGTCTTTGTCCTTGTCGGTGATTTTGGCGGTGATTTCTTCAACCGCCTGTTCCTTGGTAAACTTCATATTTGTTTGTTTTTGAAAATTTATTTTTCGACCGCAAAAATAAACACTTTTTTTATTTCTGCAAAATTTTTTTTAATACATATTGTTGATTTTCAACGTAAGATATTCTGTCCATTAAAGTTACGCTTTAACAATTAGTTCAAGTTTTACTTTAACTCGGATACCAAAAGCGCTGATTTATAACGTTGAAAACACGAAAATATAAACCTATTCTTTAAGTAAATTTTGCCACGTCAGAAAAAGTTCGTACTTTTGCAGTCGAATATATGGCAGGAAATATGCAAATAGTATCCCCACATCCGGGGTTTCAGAGGTCCTTTGTAAGGACAAGCGTAGACGTATGTTTTGGTGGTTCCTCGTTGGGTTCCGGCAAAACTTACGGTGAAGTGCTATCTATCGCAGAAGAATCCCTCGACCCGAATTGGCGTGGATTATTCTTGCGCAATAACTTAGATGATATTAAGGCAGGAGGGTCGATACTTGATACATTCCACGAAGTATATGGGAACTCAATCCAAATTCGCACTGCGGACATGCCACGTGTTATGTTTCCAAGTGGGGCATACTGCGACGTGACCCACGCTGCTGACCAATCAATTGAGGCACTTCTTAGACGTTTTAAGGGGCGCCAGTATGACACGATTATCTATGACGAACTTACGGGCTTTACTTGGGACGCATTCAAGACTATCCTTACGCGAAACAGGGGTAAATCCAAATACTCTGGCAAGTGTAGGGCATCGACAAACCCAGAGAGAGAGAGTTGGATTCGCACTTTCATTGATTGGTACGTCGGGGATGACGGATACATCATGGAAGAGAGGGACGGAGTTGTCAGATATTTCTATATGATGGGGCCAAATGTCACCGATACGGTTTGGGGTGACAGTAAGGAGGAGGTCTATATGCTCTGCAAGGCAGACATAGACAAGAAACTCGACCGTGTATATGGCTTTATGAAAGGTCGCGACAAATGGCCGTCACTAATCAAATCATTCTGTTTCTATCTCGGTCGAATGAGCGAGAACAAGGAGATGCTCGAAAATAACGAGGGCTATCTCGGCTCTATCGCCATGTCAGGAGGCGCAGAGGCAGAAAAAATGTTGCTTGGCAACTGGAATGTCAGTTCCCGCGACGAAGAGGGAACGGTTATCTCTTTTGACGAGGCCAACAGCGTGTTTACTAACGACCCGCAGATGAACGGCGATAAATGGATTACGGTAGACCTTGCTGACAGCGGCACTAACAACTTCGTGCAAGTCGTGTGGAATGGACTGCACGTTATAGACATTGACATTGCACCATATACAACTCCCGCCGAAAACGCCAACCGTATGAAGTCGATGGCCAACAAGCACAACATAGGATATAGACATATCATTTACGATGCCATACGAGGCAGGTATATAAATGATTACATTCCAGAGGCAGTGCCGTTTGAATCATACCGCGCCCCTATTGGTGTGAACGCCTTGCAATATGTCAAACTCAAAGACTGCTGTTACGGCAAACTCGTTTGGCTTATAAAGAATAACGGCATATCCGTTTCGGACGATGTGGCAAGTCGGAGATATGTCAACGTGGCAGAGAAAACAAAGTCTGACATAACGGTGCAGAATGAGTTTATAGAGGAGGCGAGGGTTATACGGTGGGCGGACGCACCGAATGGAAAAAAACGCCTACTCACAAAAAAAGAAATGAATAAAATGCTCGGTCGCGGTCGTTCAATGGACCTGATGGACCCTTTTGGTATGAGAATGTACCCATTGCTAAATTCGCCCGACGGTTACGAGTTGGAGAACAGCCGCATGGAGTACGAACAGTACAAGGACGATGAGGAGAATGGCGGCAGAGTGGATATTTATGACGAAACAACCTGGTATTAAACAATATGGACAACGAACAAATCAAAGAGACGGTAGAACATTTCAAAGAAGACGGAGAGACCGTCCGCGTGAGGGACATCGCTTTCACATTGCTATCAAAGATGTTCTCCGACAGCAAGACGGCATACCAATGCTTATTCGGTAGCGACGGCTTCGACGAGTATGTAACCGACGATATGCGCAGCAAACTTGAAACCTATCTGACAGAGCAAGGATATATCAAGAGTTTCAGCACAGACGCCGAAACAGGCGGCATTACATTCGCCGAAAACAAACACGCCATGGAGAAGATGCTGAAGGACATCCAAGAGGATATGGACAGCGGCATTATCGAGAGAAAAGACGGCTATGCTCGTATGGAGAGTATCCGCACAAAACTCAATGATAAGTTCAAAGTAGAGGCGGCAGAGAAAGACAGGTTGATTGTTGTGGAGAAAAAATATAACCATATTTGCGAGAAATACCATTGCGAGTGTTACCTCCCGAGCAAAGAGGATTTAATGGAAATATACAACCTTATAGAAAAACCACAGTAAAATGGACACACAGACACAGATAAACTATTTGCTTGCCGACCCCGAGCGGTTGCTGGAGCGAAAACCGTTCACAAGGGGCGCTGACATGAAATCAATGGACAGTGATTTCCCCGGAGTGTACGCCGGTGGTCGTGTCAGGGCAAGGCTTCCGAAGGTAAAGCGTAACGTAATTAGCCAAGACCAGTACATTGCTGAACTTGACCCGAATATGCACACGGTGCTGTTCGATGAGAACATACCGTCGATATGCGTGAAGTTCAACGACGGCAGTTTCCAAGACCGACAGTTCACGAAGACGGCGATACCGTTTCAGCGGTCTATAATGGAAAAGCAGACGCTGCACATGGCGAGTATGCCTATGAAGTTCACCTTGTCGGACAAGAAGCCGACGAACGAGATGCAGGAGGACTTCGTGACATTCAAGCACTACTGGGACTTGCGCAACCAAGACGGGATGAAGGTGAAGATGGTGGCCACTGCGAAGTCGTATGGCGACGCAGGTCTTCTCTTCTACCTTGACCGTCGCGGTGAGATACGTTCACGGTTGATTTCCTATGCGGACGGCTATGTCATCTGCTCTCACAACGACGAAAACGGAGACCGCCTTATGGAAAGTGTTTACTATACCGTCGACAACAAGGAGTACATCGACAGTTGGGATGACACTTATATGTACCGCTATGAGTTGAGCGAGGGAGGCGAGTGGACGTTGTCGCGGTCTGCTCATGGCTTCAACGAGATACCGCTTATCACCAAGCGCACGAACGTTGCGTGGGAGGGCGTCCAATCTCTCTGCGACAGTTATGAGACGCTGTACAACATCTTCCAAGTCTTGCAGAAGAAATGGGGATGGGGAATGCTGTACGTCAAGGGACGTATAGACCCGAAGGCACAGAAGATTGCTGGCAACATCGTGCTGAATGATGTAAGCATCGAGGGCAAGGGAGACGCAAAGTTCCTCGAACCGCCGTCGCCACAGAATATGATTGCCACTTTGGAAAGCATCTTCGACCGTATTCAGATTGGTAGCGGCACGACCTTCATACTTCCAAAGGACATCCACACCTCGAGCGACACAAGCGGTGTTGCCGTACAGATGACGCAGAGTCTCGACATACAGACGGCGAAGAACGGTATTGTTGAGTGGCAGAACGTCGCCGACAAGATGGTGCGCCTGTTCAAGCACGGACTCGCTATGGAACTTCGGAATAAAAGAATACTTGACAACGCCGTACCGCGTTTTGAGAAACTCAACATTAACGCTCAGTTCGACATTTGGCAGCCGTACAGCGAGGAACAATACAACGCCATGCTTGGCACTATGGTATCACAGAAGATTCTCTCGCGTCGCACCGGAACGGAAGCCAATACCATCAGTCGCCCAGACGAATGCGAACGCCTCGAAGTAGAGAAAGCCGAGGATATGGAGTTTGAGGCGCAAAAGGCCGAGCGCACAAAACAGATTGAGGCAAAATACTCGAAAACAAACACTACCAATACAGGAAGCGATGAGTAAGACTATCACCACCGAAACCGAACTCAAAGAGTTCATCAACAGGAATCAACGTGCCGTGGTTGTATTCGGCAAGAAGGATTGCCTGCACTGTTCCATCGTTGAGACTGTCATAGATGGCATAGAGAAGCAGTATCCTCTTGTTTCCTTCGGCTTCACCACAGAGAGGGCGATTGCAGATAGACGGCACATCGAGGCGTATCCTGTGATGGCATTCTACGAGAACGGCACAATACAGGGTACGCTGCACGGTAGCGGCAAAATTACCTTTATAAAGGATATGCTAAATATCTGGTTTAAGAAAGATTAGCAATATTATTATTCACCAAAAACCTCAAAAAAAAATGAAAAGATTTCTGATGTTTATGATGGCCGCCGTACTTCTGCTCGGCGCCACCTCTTGCACATCCTGCAAGCGCGAGAAGCAGACCGATGAAACGATGGTTGAAAAGACCATCAAAACCGACTATGCCTACATGACCGCAAACCACGAGGATTTCGTGTGGTACGAGGCGCAGATTGTCACCAATGAATGGTTCGACGAGAGCAATACCGTTACCGTGGCTTCTGTAACCAACGTCTTCCAGTACATAGAAGACGGACAGCCGCACGTTGTCATGTTCAAACACTACGACAACAAATGCGACACGTCACTGCATGACGACATTTGGATAGAGGACTGCGCCATGAAGCCTTTGGACGTTACTGTTACATTTAATGATGCATATGAAAGCATGATGAGGACTAACTATCCAAAGCCACACTCACAGAAGTGCGCCATTCGGAAATCTGTAGGCCCGTATGACAGCAACGCACAGTACACATTTGGGAATATCGAGAGTACGCTCTATGTTGATGCCCAAACTGGTGATGTCAGTCTTTACGACCCCGCGTTTGTGCCCAAGGAGTGAGTTCCCATTTTCTTCCAATAGAACGCAGACGGCACGAGAACTTAATCCCGTGCCGTTGCTTTTAATATTAATCCATAAACTTTTTCAATACTTTTTGCCGCCGTGCTTGTAGTCGCGGAGAGCCTGCGACCACAGTTTGATATTTTACTTTCGTAAAATTTGATATTATCTTCTAAAATCAATAATTTGTGTCGAAATGTTTCTTTATCAATTAATCCATCTACATATTTATCAATTAGTTTGTCTTTTTTCCATTTAACCCTTTGTAACCTGTCTTTAATTTCTGCGTAAGTCAACGGAACATTTTTTATATTATCCACAAAATCGTTTGTATACCTATTTCTATAACCATCAACACCTACTAATGTTAGAACCATAAGTGACTCTATACTTAAGGGGTACGTCTCAGTATCATAAATTGAACTCTGTGACATGTTAAGATTTTTAAGCACATTATATAGAGCACTATGTAAAGACTCTTCAAATTCAATACCAAAAGGAATATTAAGTAAAGCAACACGTCCTACATTTAATCCAATTTTATATATAATATCACGGTGTCGTTTTAATCTTGATACCACTTGACTACTAAATCCCAACTTTGTTTCATTGTTTATCTCTATGAAATAAATATAATTAATGCCATTTACATTGTCATAAGCACACTGTTCTATTGCTGAGTTTATATTGTTAAATATATATTCATCTCCACATCCGAAACATTTAGAAATACCTTCAACGTAGAAAGCAGACAAGTCTTTATCTATTTGTTCTATCTTATTCATATCTTCACTTTTTATAATCTAATTGAACCAGCAGAGGCAAGAGGGGCTGAGGGGGAAAGAGTATATATATTAGCATATACCTTGTAAGAGTAGTTATGATATGTGAAAGTATGTTTGATATACTCTACCTCTTGTTTACTCGTTAGTCTTTTGAACATTGAGGTCTTTTTCTTCGTCACGCGTCCGCTTTCGACGACAGACTTCACGATTTCAACCGCCGTCTTGATGCTGACGAAGAGAAACCTTGCGATGTTCTTGTACGACCACCCGTAGTCCACGAACTTTCCGTTCCGATAGTCAGTCTTGCAGTGCGACCTTAACCATAGGCTGAGTTTCTTGTACTCTGCAAGCGTCACTTTGGACTTTGGGTTGTTGGAGAAGTCCTTGTAACGGGAGATTGCATTGCGGTAATAATCTATCTGACGGAGTTTCGTTATGAACCTTTCCTGTAATACTGCTTTTTCTGCGTTTTTGAGTGTTTTCCTGCCGATTTCAATACCGAGTTGTACATTGTGTCCGCCGTGCTTGGATTTGACGCTTAGAAGGCGGATTTTGCCGTTCTCCTCTATGGCAAGACCCATACGTTTGAGAGTGGCGAAACGTTTTCCGATTGTTTTTGCGTGAACACCTGTGAGTTCGTGGAGAGCATTGGCGGTATAGGAGTACTTTGCACCATTGATGCTCTCGTATGCCCTCACGGTGGCGACAAATGCGATGGCAAGGAGTTCGCTACGAGAACTCTTTGCTATGTACTTGACATTGACTTTGGCTAAAAAAGATATACCGCTGACGTTGCCTCCGTTGCAGGGATAGGCTTTGTCAGCGGTACTATGGTGTAGTGCGGATTGATGTTTGATGTACGAAAAGCCCTCTACCTTTTGAGGGAAATCCGCACTATTGGCGTTGCATAATATGTCATTATTCTTTTCGTACATCGAGTGCAAAAGTACGAACTTTTCTGAAACCGACAAAATTTTTTTCGCATTTTCACGAAAATAATTTACAACATACTGATTTTCAATGGTGGTTTTTTGTCATCCAGAAGCAGGTTTCGGCATCAAAATGGCACTCATTTCCACATTTTCGGACGGAATTTGGACAAAAAACCGCGCTATCTCTCGACAGGGCGGCGTAATCATTAATCCATTAACTTTAGGATAACGTCGGTTCTGCTCGTTTATTGCGTCACGGCAGTGAATTTTATAACTTCACGTCCGGATTATGTTTGACACATTCGACAAGGTCTTCGAGTTGCTGACGGCGCTCGCGGAGTTTCTCGAACGTCTCCTGCGGCACCCTCTTAAAGCCGTGGTGCCAAGCGTCGAGGTTCGGTGTCGTGAAGCCCAATTCGTGGCACTCCACGCAGTATTCCGACCACTCTTGGTACTCCTTGTACCCAACATTGTGCTCGACGCAGTAGATGATGTCTGTGAGACTGATGAAGAAGTCGTCCTCGTAGCAGTAGACGCCGGACTTGTCGTCGCCAGCCCAATGTCCGTAGAACGGTGAGAACGCGGGGTCGTCCTTGTCGTAGTCAGACCACATACAGAGGAGTTCATTGACGTAGTCGTCGACAGCCTCCTCGAAATTCGGTTTGAGATTTTTGTTTCGAGCACTCATAGTCAATAGTCAAGTTTAAGGTTTTTCATGTGCCTGCGGACGGTGTCTGCGTCTCCAGAGCAGTACTCGTTCACGATGTGGTGGAACCTACAGTTCATACATCGGACATCACCGACGTTCGTCTTTCGCCCGTATGGGCACACGGCACCTTTCATTTGTTGAAATTCTTTATTTGTCATCATAACTTTAAAATGTTTTGTGAATGTTGTCGTAGCACTTGTTGAGCGGTTCATTCGGATTTACGATGATTGATTCTTCTGGTTTTCTTTTTGGCATAGTGAATGTATTTTGAGATTTGTTGTGGTTTGTAATTGTTTATGTATCTGTCAATTATGTTCACGTATTCCACATCTTCGACTTCGGTCTTAAAGTAATGACGCACTTCGATTTTGTCGCCTTTGCGGAATGCGGTACTGTCAAATTCCTCGTCGGTCATTCATCAAATAGGTTAAGTTGTTTGTGCGGTGTGTTGTTTCTCTCCTCTTCCTCCAAGGCGTTCAGTTCGGCTTGCAGACGGCTGATTTCAGCCCGTATGGACGCTTTCCTTTCCTCGGTGGACATCTTCTGCAAATCGCGTTCTGTACATTCGAAAAGTGGTTCGCCGTTGTTGTCAAATCCTATTATCATTACTCTGGGATTTTTACCGTTGGATGAGGGCGACCGTATCTGACAGCCCATTCCGCATTTGACATGCCGAAGTGCGTCTTCCAGTCCTTGTAGAAATATCTTTCATAGTGGTAAAGGTTTCTGTCGTCATCGACGTATGGCCCCTTGTATCGACCTGCTGCGTCCCACATGAGCCTCTCGCCGTCAAGTTCTCCTGTCACGACGGCGTTTGCGCCCTTGCCGTTGACCTGCACATTCTTTACCGTGCGCCCAGTCCTTGTAACCGTCTTCGCACCTGTCTTTGCAACCTCGGCACAAAACGGGTACATATACACATACGCCGTCTTCGACCTTATGCAGACGCATTTGTCCTCGAACTGCGACGGGTCTACTATCCAAATGTCTTCTTGTTTTTCAGTCATTTCTCATTACCTTTCTTCTTGGTGTTATACAAAAAGGACTCCCCCTCTGAGATGCCGTCTATGCTGTCGAGTATCAGCGACACCTTGTAGTTGTCGAAAGATTCCCTCACATCAACGTGCCAGCGGACTTTCACGTCCTTGCCCACGCCTATAGTGTTCATCTGCTCGATGAGCATTTCGTCGAAAGTGAGAAGACAAAGCCTCGCTGAGCCGCTGCGATTCTCTTCGTCGAACACCTCGAGCAGCACCGAGCCCAAGACCCACTCGTGCCCTCTTGCCGATTTGCCACGGCGCTCCATCGGTATGCGTGCAATCCGCCCCGTGTTCTCGAATGTCAGGAAACTTCGTCCCGTCTCGTCTGTTTTAATCATCGGATTCTCCTTTCGCTTTTATGAATATGACATCGTGATTGTCCTCACGGTTCTCTATTGCGCACTGTCCGGAATGTATCTTGTCAACGTCGTTACGGCAGTATGGGTTCACAGCAGATTGGAACACACAACCGTTGCAGTCGTTCGGCATCGCCGACTCGACAACTTTCAGTGTGCCCAGTGTTGGGTGTTGGAACACTTCTCCTAATTTTCTTGTTTTCATACAGTTCTATCTATTACTTGGTTTCCGATGAAAATTTTATCTATACCGATTACGGGTATCTCGTTGGTACGCACAATCACATTCACGTTGTCGCAGTCTTGTACAGGGAAAGTGTTTGCATGAGTGCCGATAGGCAGATTTCGCCTTTCCTCGCAACCCTCCGCAACGCAGTATTCGCACGTATGTTCGCAGATGAACGGTTTCATTTTGTATATCCTTTCTTTTTAGTTTTCAGCGATGCGGGCCTCATAAACCCTTCAAAATTCTGTTTGAATCCGAGCCTCCGCATGTTGTTCAGAACGTCGCGGTCTATGATGCGTGTCAGTAGGTGAGAATATCGCGGTGATGGCACCTGCGCCATCTGCGCCTTATATACGGCGAGGACGCGTCGTTTCGGTGTGAGCGTCACCCCGCTCTTCCTTATCGGTATCACAAGGCTTTTCACAGGCTCGCCCGTGTCGGGGTCTTCCACTTCGGCAAGGAACGAGCCGTATATTGCACTCAATTCAACGGTAGCATACCACGAGTTGCCGTCGTACACCTTGACAGAGCCGATGCCGGATGTAGTTCTGTCATCGTCACCGTATGAGGTCAGCGCGTTGTAGTCTATCTCTTCGGTCATTTGTCGTGTGTTTTTTGGAATATAGAATCTTCGACAAGCAAATCAAGTGCATTGCTTATTGACACTTGGAAATCATTGTCTTCACCCATAAGGGTATGACACAGTCCGGCGCCATCATAATACCTGATATAAGCCTTGTATAATTTGTTATACTTATCATAGTCGCTATAGAAGATAACGCCCATGTCCCGCATAATCCACAGGAGCGCGTCGGTGACATACGGCGCCGCGATACGCTCCGCGCTGTCCGGCAAGTCAGAGTTGCAGTGCTGATTTCGCGACCACATCTCATAGTCGTCCTGCATATCATTGTCTGTGTGCAGATAGCAGTCGCAAAATTCGTTGTGCCCGTGTTCCCTCAAGAACATGGCTACGTCCTTGTTTACAACCTCATGTAATGGTCTATGGAAATTCATATCAATGTCTGCTTTTGTGTTTCCGCCTCTGCTCCATGTAGCATCTGTCTATGATAGGCTTGCGATGGTATCCGCGACCTCCCAATCGGAACTTTCCCATCAGTATCGATTTCCGAAGGTTGTTCAAGTAAACCTCATCGTCTCCAAGCGTAAGGTACATCTCCGCAAAACGGCGACCGTACCGGACAGTCAAATTGTAAAATGTTGAATTTTTGCCCATAAAGCATCAGTGTTTTGTTATCCTTACTTTTGTAGTGTCTCCCACAAGATTCACACGGGCGTCGCCGTACAACTCGATGTTTGCTTTCGCGCCTTCTCCGAGCACGACGTCGGCATTGCTGCCCTTGGAAAGCACAACAGACGGATACATGTTCTTCGGTACGTGTATCTCGACGCCCTTGCACTCGAGCAGGTAGACGAGTGTGGTGTCGGCGGATATGCCTGACGACTGTCGGCAGTACATCTTGGAGGTGTATCCCTGCGGGTATTCCATGGTGCGTTTGCCTATGTAGTTCGAGAACTCCCTACAGAAATCGTCTATCGGGAGCGGCACATCCTTGGAGTGGATGTCGAAAAGCCATGCACCTCCGTTGGCGTCGCACAGGACGCGGAACATGTCCTCCTTCGTCTCCACGGCGGAGAGTTTCCGCATATAGTCCGTGCACACCATGCCCGAACGAGACAACTGTTCAATCCAGTCCTTTATCTGCATCGGGCGTCCTCCTCGAAAATTATCTTCTTACCAAGAACCTCAGCCCACGCGACACAACGGCGGACGCATTTGTCATCGTGCCATCCGCACGGAAGGTAAATATACGAGCAACCGAGCATACGCATGAAGCATTTTGCCTTTCCGCCATCGTATTCCGGCACAACGGAGGCGAAACCGAAATGCTTGTACCTCTCTGCGAGACGGGCGTCACCATAACGGTCGAAAAAGTGATAACCCTCCACACGCTCACGCATCGTGTCGAGCACAGCGTCGTTGCGGACATGCGCCGCGATAAATACCTTGTTGTTCATAACTCAAAGAGTTTTAATTGTTTGTATTCTTTTACTTCAAGTGTTGGTTTAACTTTATCCTTTACTTTAACAGGCGGCGTGTAACTCGCGCATTTTCTTGTATTTGCCTCGTCGCAGTGGGAGCATAGCCACCCGACATACTCTTCACATTCAACGCCTGCCATCCACTTCCAGTTTCTCGAACATGTACCACCATTCCGGGCGGTTGTCCGGTGTGAACATCTGTCTTATCCCTGTCATCGGTTCTGTCCAGTAGTATCCAGTCCAGCACAGCGTCATCTTCATGCCGTCCCGGAACGCTACAAGGACTTCGCGGCCCTTCGGCGGCTTCTTCAAGTCAGCACGCGTCCATTCGTTCGTTAGTATCTCGTCTTTCATAAGGCTCAATATACGTTTCGCTTGTCGACCATTATCATCGCACCGCAACGCCTGCACTTGCGGAACGTGCGCACGACCTTCTTCTTCCTCGATTTCTTTGATTTCTTGCCACAATAAGGCATTCCGTTACCCATAGTGACATATTCGACTGTCTCACGCCATTCTTTTCCGAGCCTGTGCCCGAAAATCTTGCATATCAATCTCTTGAATGTCATATATCATTCTCCTTTCCATCCTCATTACAATCCATCTTCTTCTCTCGACGTATCTCTATCCGCGGTATTACGCAATACAGGAACAATATCAGGGCGCAGAAGTGCCAGAAGTTCCCGAAAAAGAACTCGCAAAGATACTGAACAGTTCTCACTCCTCGCCCTCCTTACGCCATATCTTCCCCGCGTGCTTCTTTATCTCGTGCTTCACACACGCCAAGATGCCCTTGTATGTCGCACCCACCGGATTGTTCTCCACAGCATCCGTAAGATTCTCGAACTCCATCTCGAGCACTCCCGCGTAGTTGTACATCCCGATTCGGGCGTCGTCGTGCTTGTATTTTTTACGATGACACCCCTTGTCTCTCCTCTGCAAATACTCGTCTACATTGATATTCAGTTCTTTGTCCATATATGTGCGTTATTGATTTGCTATTTTCTCCATCCCACGACGCAGGTCACGTATCGCCTCCTCTACCGTGCTCCCTCGACCCACAACACCCTTGAAATCATACCAGAATGCCATGCACTCGCCATCTTCTCCGGCAACACTCTCGTCCACCTCGTAAACCTCACACGGAAACGCTATATACGCCCCTCCCGAATAACATCCGCCGTACCTGTCACTCACTACTGTCATCGGATACTCACTCTCAACCCATATTTCAGCATCCCTTTTGCTGAATGTCAGATATTTATCCATATAATGTCCTTTATTTTCACACCGCAAAGATACGAAGAATATTTTAATCGGCAAAATTATTTTGAGATTTTCTTTGAAAAAATCATCGCAAGAACAGCAAATATATGATTATCATGTTTATGGCACCGCCGATGATGCCGCCTATGCAGGTGAGCGTGAAGTCCCACCAGTCCCATCTCCCGCCCCACTGAACATCCTTGAACTCGAGGCACCCCGCAGCCGTCAACGGAGATATGAACGTCAAGAACAGTCCAAGCACAAAACCCCCAACCAGATGCTTCCACCGGTTACTCTCCTTAAACCAGTCAATAATATTTTTGATTTTCATAACTTTACAAGTTTTAATTAAACAATCACTTTAAATATGAACTGCATTTGAAGCCCTTGCGAGGCTCGAAATTCTCAAATTCAACCCCATAAAAACAAGTTTTTTTGTTCACCCAGTGAGCCATATCTTTCTGCCACTGCGGTATGTTCTGTTTTACAGATGTGAAATCAAGTTCAGGCTGTGCAAATGGTCTGATTTTACCATTATATATGGGGTTACGCCAGTGGTTAGTACGGTTAAAACATTCCTCAATGTCACCCCTGAGTATCGTGTAGAGGAAGAAAGCACCGTTGTATCCGTATGAACGTATCTTTTCAATCGCTTCCTCACAGTCGTTGACCTGCGACGGAGTGTCGCACCCAAAACGTATATATCCGAGCCACTTGATTCTTGCAAGCACTTCCGCAACCTCGTCGGTCACAAGCCTTGCATCCATTGCCTGGTTGAAATCTATGCGGTATCCCTTCTCGGCAATCTTCCGTAACTGCTCCATTCCATAATCACCTGCCGCAAGTATGTTGTTGTCCATCAGTATAAGGTTCGTCCGTCCGTCCACGGCTATGTCGTCGACGTTTTGATACGGTTGTATTGTACCCTCTTTTCTTGGTACAATGCACCAAGGGCATCTTCTTATGCAGCCGCGGGTCAAAAACCCGTATGCCGTCTTTTTGTCAATGTATGGGTATAACGAGTAGTCGGGAACTATTTTCTCGGCATCCTCGGGCAGTCGGCTGTGAATGTCGTAGCCTGTTCCACCCCTTATTATTTCCCGAGCATTTGGAATGGAGAAATTATAGTCCGGAGTGTGAGTGAACACTTTTGCCATATACACGCGGTCGTACTCTCCGAATATGTCGTACCAAGACACCTCATCGCCTCTATCCTTATGGTATGCGGACAACTTCATCAGGGCAAGGTTGGGGAAGTTGTGCCCGTCAACGTCTATCAGACCCATCTTCATTCGTCACCACTTTTTTAAATTCATCCAAGGAAGTTACATACAGACGGCACCACTGTCGGTTCTTTCATATAACGAAAAGAAGTCGCACCTACGTAGTGTTTTGTCAAAAGCCTTCCTTATGAAACCCGCCTCTTTCAGCCATAAAACAGCACACGAGCACCCCTTGCCGTCCAAAATATACTCTTCGTATTTCGCACGCTCAACCTTCAAGTCTTTGAACATCCAATAACCCTTCCCATAAGAAAAAGCATCTTTCCCATCCTTGGACTTCTTGTATATCGGTATTTTGCCGCAATGCCCATAAATTACATAGATACGGAGTTCGTCATTGTTGTTCACAATATCACACCCATCCACAAAATCCCCCAATGTGGACTTACTATCCACCTCTAATTCATAAAACGAAGTCCCGCCGGATTTGTCTTTTATTCTACCAATCTTAATACTATTCATTTTTTATGTTTTTACATCACCTTAACGACATATCCTATATATTATTGCATTTAATCAGAAAAAAATTACAAAATAATTTTGACGTAAACAATTATCAAATTCACCGTAAATTTAAAATCAGCTGTTTTAAGGCACTTTCTAAACCCAAGACAAGGAAATATACCAAAAAAGAAAGAAATCGCGCGAGAAGGGCATAAAATGTGCCTAAAATCGAATTTTATCGCCTATACCAATATACGTTTCTCAGAACTCGACGTCTTCAAGTGACGATTTTTGCTCATCCACCGCGTCTTTTACTATCCTGTCCTTCTCTATCCGCCAATGGTATCCACCCGCCATCGATTTGCCACCCTTCTTCGCAGCAGCAAGGATACACCCCGCCGAATTCCCAGTCTTCTCCGCAGCTTCGGTCGTCGAAGCATATACCCCAACCTCGTTAAATTCATAGTCGTATTGGTATATCTTGCCAAACTTCGACGCATGGCGTTGTTTCGCCCTCTTCGACGAAGCAACAAGACACGCCGTCTTGTCCTCGTCCCATTCGTCGGAATAGTAGAAGTGATAGCCCGACGCAGTACCACGCCCGTTTTTGAGCACGGTGTATATCGACGAATATCGCAAACCCGTCTTGTCCGCCGCGTCACGCACGTTGTCATATCTCCCTATCTCTTCATAGTCCATACCGCACATCACTACCCCCCTTTGCAACCGAACTGAACGCTCTATCTTTATCTTCCCGACTTTCTCCTCCAAAACCCTCTTCGCCTCTATCGCCGCAGCCTTCGTCCGCTCGATATACTCGGCATAACTCTCCACCTTCTCGGAAACCTCCCCCTCCTTGCGGTATATGATAAACCCTTTTCTCCACTCGCCAAGCCCCATCGTACTCTTCTGCGAACCTATCACCTCCCTCGTGAACGCAACTCGGCTCGGCCATTCGCCATAGTAGTCCCCGTTTATGTCATACGCAACAACCCTCACCCCGTTCTCATGTTTCTGTCTCGACACAATCACGTCCTCATACACGTAGTTCTTCTTCACAACGTCAACCACCCTCTCAACTCCACGTATTCCGAACATCTCACCTCCCTCTGTCTTATTGTATCCAATTGCAGGGTCATTGCTCTTCAACTCTATTATCCATCTTCGCTCAACTATCCCCAGCGCATAATCCATATCCTTCTCACAATCTTCCCCGCTCGCACTGTTCATCCGGAACAATATGTCCATTCCCACATTCTCCATCCCACACCCTCGTATCGCCTCGTACAACTCACTATTCGTTTCAGATGACCACACCCCGTATGCCTTCATCTTATAAACACTCACCCTCTTCCCTACATCCTTGCTCTTCCCGACATATATCTTCCCGTCAGGAAACACCAGTTTGTAAACACAAGCAAAATGTTTGCTCTCCATTTCAATCAATTTCTGTCTGTCCATAATTTTAAATTTTAAAAAAAATAAAAAAAATAAAAAAATAAAAATCTATAAAAACATAACGCAAAAATAAAATTTAAATTGTGTGATTGTAAAAATAAATTTATTTTTTAATTTCAAAATAATACCGAACTGAGACAGACAGACCTCCTACGGCACCCGTTCGGGGGGTGTGGTCTATTATTCCACCCGTATATCAAAACGCGCCCAGACGTCTCAAAAATGCCGTTCTGTGGCTTTTTATATATTATATTATTTTGCGTACATGATACATTGCTATAATTTAGTATTTTCTTTATTTTGCTCATTTCCAACACATTGCACATATTTATCTTTGTAAAGTGTTGATTTTCAGTGTATAATTTAAATATTGCCGTTTTTGTACGTCAAAATGTGGTATTTTTTGACAAAATGCACCATAAAAACGGCATTTTGCAGTACTTTTTTGTTTTAACATTTAAAAAAATTGCTGTTGATTATCAACGATTTAATTAAAAAAAATGTTAAAATACGAAATTTTTTTTGCAGGTATCAGAAAAAAGTGTAGTTTTGCGGCGTGAAAGTTGAGAGGGAGAGAAAAGCAAGCGAAAGCAAGTGCAAAGATTGACAATTTAAATTAATATTATAAACCTTAAAAATTCAACAAAATGAAAACCGACACAATCAAAAAAGAAAGCCTTTATATGAAGGCATGGCAGAAGGCTATTAACCTTAAAGGCAGCGCCGCAAATATGGCCGCAAACGTGGAACGCCGAAAATTGCTGCGGTGCTGGGTTGAATACACTATATCCACAGAGCGCGGCTATCGTGTGGCCGATTGGGTGCGTCCTACCCTTATGGTATCCGTTGCCGCCACTGCCTCCGCAGACCTTAAGGCGCTATTAACGGCCATTCCAACAAGCGTATATGTGTCCGCTATACGGGTTGACGGGACGTTGAATGTGCCTGCCATAGGCCGCGCCATGGCCGCAGAACTGGCCAGCAATGCCGACACGGCCGTGGCCGTGGCGCAGGCCGCTCAGAAGGCCGTGGCAGAGGCGCGCCATGAGGCACAGAAAGCCGCCAAGAAGGCCGCGCTTGCTGCCAAGAAGGCCGCCAAGAAGGCCGCGGCAGAATATGCCGCAAATAACACCTGCGGCCAAATTTAAGGCCGCGCAGGGACGCGGGCAGGCAGGGACGTTCAAGCCGTCCCGTCCCTCAATTAAGGCGTACCGATACGCCGCACACAGCCGCAGCGATAGACAGCCGCCAGCCGCAGCGATAGACAGCCCAAACGGGCAGACAGCGGGCAGGGACAACGACAGACAGCGGGCAGTGAAAGCACAGAGCGGGCATTATAGCCGCAGCAGGCAATCGGGCTGGTCCGTATAAAGAACGGGTGGCCAAGCGAAGGTGGAAGCAACCACGGGCAAAGAATACCAAGCATTCAAGGTTGCAAAGAATTGGCAGCAACCAACGTGTGACCACATTGGTGACGAGAAACGCCAACGAAGTACCTGCAATTAATAGAATTGTGCGAGAATTGCAGGGAATAGGTTGGGAATTAGTGTCAAGCGTTCGGAATAGTCGAATAGCGAGGACGAACGACAAAACGAACTTGGCGCAATTTGGACAAAAACCGTGTACTACGAACTATGTGGAGGCCATGCAATAGTATGGCAAAGCGTCCGACATAAGTCGGTGCATGAAGGCAATCTATGAAATACCTAATTGTATGGCAGTATGTCGTGTGGAATTACCAGTAAGAGCCACAGATAGGAGTTGGGGACAACTCTAAAAGGTTGACCGAATTGCCGACGGAACTGGGAGCGTACAAGCAATGTACGCAATAAATAGAGGCAACAGCCAATTATGGCTGAAAAAGTGAGTGAAAAGAGGCAACTTATACACTTTGAGTGTATTCGTAACGATATAATATCATGGTGCCGTTAGGGATAATGAAAAGCGAACGGATTAAAATGGCGTCCCGTACTAAGTTACATACCATGATTATATGGCCACGATGCGAGGGATTGCGTCGTGGTCGCGATGTACGAAATGTACGAATAAAATGAATTGTTTAACGAAAAAAAAAGAATTGTTATGTATAGTGTATATGCAACAATGACGATACCGGAACATAATACGTTGCTTGGTATAGAGAAAGGTAGAACATACAAGCATGTATGGATGTTGACGCGTGAGACTTACGAAGAGTGCGACGAATATGTGAAAATTCTACGAAAGGATGTGCGTTTTAGCGATATAGTGATAGAGAATTAATGTACGAAATGTACGATTGAAAACGAATTTTGTAATTAAAAACGAATTTATTATGAATAATGTTATTGTAAAACAAGCGGTCGAATATGAGAATGGCTGTTTTATAGAGCACAATTTGAACACGGAAACGAACGCCGTGTTTTATAGTGTGAAATATCCTGACGGCGTGACGTTGGACTACAAACGTCTTGCCGCTGCGAGAAAGAGCACGCTGCGTTATGTGAAGAATAATTAGAGAATAATAACTGCGTGTACGACGGGTCGCGCGAGGGCGAATGATATATTATCTACGCCCTTGCGTGCCTGTGCGCGAATAAGTTTTTGTAAAGAATTTGCAAACAATTTAATAAATTTAACAATTATGAAATACCGAATGAGTTTAGGCACTGCCAAAGGAATGCTTGCATGGGTGATGCAGCACACGAATAATGAAGCAATTTCGTGCCAGTGCGGACAAGTGCTGATAGAGTTGCACGAAATAGGTATGGTTGAATACCATAAAGGCGTAATACGCTCTGTCGCGAACCAATTTTATCGTGACCTTCCGCAAGCAATAAAACAACAAATTCAAATTGTACAATAACATGAAAAAAGTAATTGAATTTTTGATGTGGGCGTT
>Ga0326513_10000084_pt1 | contig 68026 bp, 65 predicted proteins | sample 2_2465_0518_D_FD_203654 | JGI IMG/M metagenome (GOLD analysis project Ga0326513, IMG submission 203654) | Bovine rumen microbial communities from UC Davis, California, United States - 2_2465_0518 | ecosystem: Host-associated > Mammals > Digestive system > Stomach > Rumen | place: USA...
CACTAGGAGGCTTTTTTATTGGAGCAAGCTATGAAATTCTATAAGTGGCCTAAGACTGCTTCTCTTCTGGATCTTGAAAAGAAGGATCCTAGACTATTTGAAATAGCATCCAAAGTTGACGGATGGGCTGCAACTGAAAAGATAGATGGAGCAAACTTCTCCATTGCAGTGAACAAGGAAGAGGTACGATATGCATCCAGAAATCAGCTTCTTAATCCTTGCGATAATTTCTTCGATCTTCATCTTCATCTGGCCCAAATAGAGACAATAGTGAATGCAGCCAAGGAAACTGTTCTGGAAGGAGATCTGGATCAGCTTGTCATTTATGGCGAATACTATGGCGAAGATGTAATGAACAGGATTCCCTACAAGACCAAGGGAGACTTTAGATTCTATTCAATGCTTACTGCCAAGGATGGAAACCTGTTCTATTTCTCCTTTGGAGAACTGGCATACTTCTTTACCAAGCATGGTCTAGGAGAATTTCTTGTTCCTATCATAGATACTTTTCCTTCACTAGAAAATGCTATGAACCTGTCTCCAGAGTTTCCTTCTCTAATAAATCCAGAAGCAATGGCAGAAGGATTTGTCATACTTCCCGTAGCTGCAGATCCTGTAGCAGGAAATGATCTGCTTGTATTCAAGTGCAAGAGCGAGAAGTTCAAGGAAAAGGTTTCCTACAAGAAAAAGAAGCCTGAAGCCAGCAGTCCAGAGGAACTTGCTGCACTAGAACAGCAGAGGAATCTCTTTAAAGACTATATTACAGAGTCTAGAGCAGTATCGGTAATATCCAAGATGGGAGTTCCTGAAGACATTCATGACATTTCTCCATTCGTAAAAGCTATGCTTAACGATGCATGGGAGGAATTCGTGGAAGACAATAAGATAGAAGGAATGTCTCTAAAGAACCAGAAATTCATTAGAGCTCAAGGATCTCTTCCCTACAAGACAGTGCTTTCTGCACTGGGAACCATAAAAGGAGAATAAAATGCTACTGGCCACTGCAGCCACTGAATCCAATTTCCAGAACACTTTCAAGTCTTTTGGAATAGAAGCTAGTCCTATAGCCTTCGACATTCTGTCTTCAAGGCTGTATTCAAATACGACTTTAGCCATTGTCAGGGAAATACTGTCCAATGCTTATGATGCAATGGCAGAAGCAGGAACTCTTGAAACTAAAAAGATAGATGTTCATTTTCCTGACATGATGGAATCTAGGTTCATTGTCAGAGACTATGGCAATGGACTGTCTGAAGAGGAAGTATTCAATCTCTATACTACCTTTTTTCAGTCAACTAAAAGAGATTCCAATGAATTCACTGGCTGCTATGGCCTAGGTTCCAAGTCTCCATTTGCATATGGAGACAGCTTCATGGTTGAATCCTTTCAGGATGGCATAGTCAAAAAGTATCTTATGGCTAAGATGAATGGCTATCCTAAAGTAACTAAGTTGACTGAAAAGGAAACTGATGAAGACAATGGTCTAAAGGTTACCATTCCAGTTGCTGAAGGAACTAAGGATTTCTACTACGAATTCTGCAAGTACATTAAGTATCAGCCTGATTTGGCAGAAGCTGTAAATGCCAACATTGAGTTTGAGCATGCAAAGTTCTGCAAGGAATATACTGACAATTTCTGCACTGTAAGGCTTGCAATGGAAGAGAATCCATACAGGCATGCAGACATTTATATTAAGCAGGGAATGAACATATTTCCCTTCAAGAGTGATCTGTCTACGTTTGGATTCACTGTAGTAGTTGAAGTTCCTATTGGCACATTTGAAATAGTGCCTTCAAGAGAGGCACTTTCTGAATGTGAATCAAATACTAAAAACTTTGGAATAGTTAAGAACTCTATTCAGAAAGTGATGGCTAATATTCTAGGAGAGTTTGAGCCTCATTCTCTCTTTGTTTACAACTCTTATTTGCATGAACCAATATCTAAGACATTAAGAGAAAAGTACTTTCCTTATAAGTCCTATGTAGCTGGATACAATTATTATAGAGATACCAGCTCTATAGGAGTTCAGAGAACCTACAAGGAAACAAAGGTACAGATAGCCTATACCGGCTATATACCGGGAGTATTTGAAATAAAAAGCTATGTGAAGGATCCCTTTTCTATTAGCAATTCTTCAGTCAGAGATGACAGACCAATGATAATTGTAGTTGGCAAAGAAGAGGATCCTGACTGGAGCAAAGTAAAACGAAAGATGTCCACCTATCCTGACTTCAAGGAACTAAACATCTGCGTAAAGGGATTCAGTTACGACTATTGGCAGAATCACGGAGGTCTATATGAATTCCCAGTATGCTATCGTACGCTTACTAATGATACCGTAGTTCCATCTGAAATAACTCCTAGGGATGCATTGCAGTATCTTAGGAATATTGTATGGACATATAACAATATACCTGAATTAAACTTTGATATTCAGATAATGCCTATTCATACATTTCTGAATAAGTTCAAGGGAACTATTGCTCCTAAGCAAAGGAAAACTCCTTCTGCTCCAGTAAATACTCTTGTAGGAGTCGTGAAAATGACTAACTACAGTGATCCTGTTCCTCTATACTTTAGAGAATATCCATTGTCTGAACATTTAAATAAATGGGACATACTTGGAGTTACTTTAAAGAAAGATCTTCCTAGTGAAGTAGATATGCGTGCTATATGCTTCATGTTTAATAACAGAACAAAAACTGTAGATGGAGATGTTGCAGTTTATAAGGCTCTTGAAAATCAGGGAATAGATAAAGATTTCAGTACAATGAATCATGTACTTGTACTATCGTCTAGAGGTTATAAACAGGCACTAGAACTTGGATTAAAGCCTATAGACTTCAATAAAGTAATTGAAGACTTAAGGGCAATGCCTCTGCATTTTTATCTGCAGTCTTCATTAATGGAAATAGGAGAGCTTAAAATAATCGACAGTCTATTTACTGAAGACATGAACATAAGAAAAACTAGAAACATTAAGCTTCCCATTAAGCTTGTAAGAAAGCTTAGACAGACTATGCTGTATCGTATGCATAGATCCTACATGTCCATTGTATCCAAGATAACTAACAATACCTTAAACTATTCTCATGAAATTCAGTTAATTAAGAACTTTTTTGAAAACTGTCCAAATGTAAAAATCTGCAAGTACGAAAGCAAGATTGCTCTGCCTAGACTCCATGAATTTTATGGCTATCTATCCAAGAGGCAAAGAAGTTATGCCTTCCCAAGTGTGGAAGAGCAGTACAGACTTGCAGAATTCATCCTTAATAACCAATACCATCTGTAGGAGGTCAAATGACTTACATCAAGACAGACGGAATGCTTACCATCGTTCTTGACGGAGAGCTTTATTCCATCTCTTCTGACGAAGATAATTTTCAGAAAGTATATAAGGCTGTAATTGAAGATGACGAAGCCTTTATACGAAACTATTTTGAAGGCACCAAGCTCATCATTCTTGGCACTGTCAAGGTGAAGAATGGTGTTCCAGTTACGGAAGATGGCAAGGAAATTGTCAGCAGAAATGAACTGTCCAATTTCATTAAGCTTCTAGTAAGACGTGGAATGATTTCAGAGAATGCTGACATTGAACCTATCAAGCCATTTCTTGTAAAAGTTCTTCAGAACAAGTTTATCAACTGTCTTACTGAACTCTATGAGTTTTGCAGTGCAGGTGATTTTGAGATTACCAAGGAAGGTAATCTCATTGCCTACAAGAGAGTCAACAAGGATCTTACTTCCTGCCATGATGGAGTAACTCAGCATGCAGTAGGCCAGTATACTGAAGAAAAGAACTTCGATACTGACCGTACTAGAACATGCTCCAATGGTCTTCATTTCTGCTCCTACAGCTACCTTAACTTCTTTGGTGGAGAAACTGTAATTGCAGTGGAAGTGGATCCTAGAGATATTGTGGCAATTCCAGAAGACTACAACTTCTCCAAGGGAAGGTGCAGGAGGTACAAGACTGTAGCTATTCTTGAAGAGAAGGCTGATGAAGCCATTAGGCTAAAGAAGCTTAGGGAATACGATACCATTGGAGATGCCGATCTTCTTCGTGCTGAAGAGGAGGAAGATGAAGAGGAATCTGACCTTCTTCCTGAAGATGACGACTGTCCTAGGTATCTTACTGGACGTTACAAGACTCTGTACAAGTATACTAAGACAGATGGTCTTTCTGAAGCCCAGATTCGCAAGAAGATGGGTATTAAGAAATCTACCTATGAACGCTACATGAGAAAGATGAATGAAATGATTCGTAATTACGGAGGCTAGAATGCAAGTATCAGTTCGATTCGGTAAAGATCAGTTTGTCAAGGTTCTTAATGACCAGCTGAAATCTCTTAATCCCAATTCTCCTGAAGTTGACGAGACCAATCTTACTATGATTGGCAAGAAAGGCGAGGAAACTGTAGGTGAAGTGGATAATGTTGATCTAGTAGTAGATCTACCCGTAGCCTAAGAGGAACCATGACGGGACTAGAAGTGTATCTGATAGGTATTCTTGATAATATTCATGCAATGCTTTGCTACTTAATATTTGCATCCGTTATAGTCATAGGGACTGTTGGAATAGCTGTTTTCTTAAATTGCCAAGATATTTCTGATATTCCAGACGGGTTTTGGAAGCGTACTAAATGTGCTTTGCTGATATTGAGTATTTTGGTTGCGGGGAAGACCCTCTTGCCAGATACGAAGCTTCTAGCTGCCATGTACATAATCCCGGCTATGGTAAACAACGAGAAGGTTGCAACCATGGGAACCAACCTTCTCGAAACTTTAACTGCACTTACCAACAAGTGGATGATGGATGTAATAAAAGAAAACAATGATAAGAATGCCACGGAGAAAAGATCTGATGGAAGTAAAACTTCTATATAGCTATAGAAACGAAGAAGCTGCACAGCTAGGAGCATCATACTGCGTTGGAAAGGAAACTCCTTCAGTCATTGGATTAGAGAAAGCCTTGACCAGTGGACATTATTCTCTGGTAGAGCATCTGCCATTGACATGGAGCGTTAGAGGAATTTCCAGAGCTCTTCTGGCACAGCTTTCAAGGCATAGGCATATTTCTCTTTCAGTGAAAAGCCAGAGATATGTAGCTATGGACAGTCCTGAATGGTATGTACCCGAATGCTTTCAAAAAGAAGATGAAATAAGTAAAACATATTTTGGACTGCTTAATTTAATAAAGCAAACTTATGAGCATTTTCTAAAAGAAGGCATAAAGCCTGAAGATGCTAGATGCGTTCTTCCTAACTGTACTCTTACTAATCTAATTCTCAGCATGAATGCCAGAGCTTTTATTGAAATCTGCAAGCTAAGGCTATGCCTTAGAGCTCAGAAGGAAATAAGAGACTTGTTTAGATTATTGAGAGAATCCATTAAAGAAATTTATCCATCAGTGCATGAATTGTGCAGACCTAATTGCAGTGCCTGTACAGAAGTATCTGGATGCAAGTTTAAATAAGAGAGAGCTATAAAAGATGTCTATAAACTATGTACCATGTCCAACTCCATTTTCTGCACAAATGCTTTATAAAAGATGCCATGCATTTGGAGAGCAGTTATCGGAAGGACATCTTTCTCAAAACAGAAAATGGGAAAATCACTGTCCATTAGGTGAAATATTTAACTGTCCCTTTCCAAATGAACTGGAAAGAGAATGTCTTACTGTAACAGAAGAAGACTGGAAAAACCTTTTTATATCAGATTCAGACTAGGAGACTGAAATGAAATCCAACTGGAAATTCAAGCTGGTGATGGTTCTTATTGTTCTTGGATTCTTGGGTGCCCATGAACTTCAATGGTTTTCAAAGATTATTAAAGCAGAGGATGCCATCGCAAAGCTCAGTAAGGCTTCTCAAACTCCAAAAATTGTCACTAGAACAGTTGGAGTTACTGATGAAGAAAGAGCTATTCTGCTTTCCTACAGAGCTGGCAAGGAAGGAACTCTTTCCTGCCTGAACAACAACCCATTAAACATCAAAGTTGATGTCAATGGAAAGAGATGGAAAGGACAGGTAGGCGTAGACAAGTACAAGCATATTGTCTTTAAGAATCTTCATTATGGACTTAGAGCAGGAGCCATTACTCTTCTCAACTATGAAAGGAGACATGGAATCAAGACTCTTGAAGGAGTGATAAAAAGGTTCTGTGGAGGAAACCGTGAATATGTAAGGTATCTTAGCCGTCATCTTAGGCTGAAGCCTAAAGAAAAGTTTTCCATAGCAGAACGTCTTGAAGAGCTTCTCTACTACATGTCCAAGTTTGAATCAGGAAAGTTTGTAAATAGAGACTTTATAATGGCATACGAGGTATAGACATGAACATGCTGGACATGCTTGAAAAGGAACTCTATAGCCGTGGAACATTTAGCGGAGAGCTTCCTGAAATTGTAAAGGCAGTGGCAGATTCCATTCCTACTACCACTCTTCCTTATCGAATGAAGACTGCCATTGCAGTGTCTGAACTGATGCTGTATGCTTCCCAGTTTCGCATCAACATCAGGCACTGGAACGACAGCATGATACCAGTAAATGCCATTACCTTCTGCATTGCAAAGTCTGGTGCAGCCAAGGATTCTTCTCTAAGAAATGCACGGAAGTGCTTTCAGTCCAGCTATGAGAAGATAAATGAATATCGTGCTGACTTTGCAAGAATACATGCAAAGGAAGCAGCCAAGGAAGCAGGAAAAAGAAATCCCAATGACTTTTCAGTCTATAAGGAATTCTTAGTGCCTCCCAATCCATTGTTTGTAGCTGTCTCCACTCCTGAGGGATTTCTTCAGCACTTAAATGATTTGGCTGAGAATCCTATGGGAGCAGGCTACATATATTCAGGAGAATTTGGACAGGAGCTGGAATCCAATGCCAATATGGTGGAAATGTGCAAGATCATTTCTGAACTTTATGACGAAGGAACTAAGGAAGTTAAAATCCTGAAGGACAGAGAACGTCAGGGAAAGGAAATAAAGAATCTTCCCGTCTCAGCGTTATTCATCTCATCCCCTGACCATCTTCTGTTTGACGAATCCATCAAAAGAAAGTTCAAGGATCAGTTTACTACCAAATTGGCTAGGAGATCTTTCTTTATCTATGCCAATGATCAGGAAGAAGCTTTAGACTACGATTCGGTAGACGAGCTTCTTCAAGCTCAGACAGCTATGGAAGACAAGGCAAAGGAAAGCAGAGAGAGACTGTCTGCATTCATAGACTCTCTCACCATTGATCTAGTCTCCTGTCCATTCTCCTGTTTAACAGTATCAAAGGAAGCTAGAGAGCTATGCACTCTATACAAGCAGTACTGCGAGGAAATGGCTAAACCCATGAACTCAATGTTTCCCATTGCAAAGCTATGCAGACAGCACATGTACTGGAAAGCATTCAAGCTTGCTGGAGCACTGGCTCTTCTAGAGTATTCTCCAACTATCATGCAGGAACACTACACACAGGCAGTTAGCTATGTAGAACTTATCTCTGAAGACATAGGACTGTTCGAGAAGGAGCTTGTCAAGGAATCTTATGAACTCTTTACAAGCTACTGCAGAATGTATGCCTTGGATGGCAGATACAGCATGTCTCTGCATAATCTAAGAAAACATGGATTCATTTCCTTGAAAGGAAGCTCTACTACTCAGATGAAAGAGCTAGTCAAGCTTGCTAATTCATTCGACAAGGATGGAGCCTATACTGTCAAAGGAGATGAAGTGTTCTATGAAGAATTGCAGAAGCCTCTGTATCTTACAGTATCCTATGTAGAAGCATCTGGAACCAAGCAGCAGAGAGCTACCAAGGTAGCCATGGGCTATCAGTCTGAAGAAGTGGAATTCAAGGATTTGAAGAATCTTCTTCAGGGAGACTTTGCCTATTCAAACTTTGTATTCTCCAATGGAGTAAGATCTAAAGAGAATATAGAAGGAGGAACTAAATGGCTTGTACTTGACATTGACGATTCAGAGATAATTGATACAGAAGCTCATCTGCTTCTAGGAGACATAAGGCATTTCATATGCCGTACATCCAATCCTGACAATGAAAGCAAGTATAGAGTGCTATTGGAACTGTCCTGCGTAATAGATGTTCCAGACATTCAGTGGAGACTGTTCCTTGAACTGGTATCCAATGAACTGGGACTAAACTGTGATCTGCTTCCAAAAAGCCAGATATTCTTTAGCTATGCAAAGTCTGCTTCCACTCTTTTGGAGAATCTGGAAGCAGAGCCATTTGACGTAAAGCCTGTACTGGATCTTCTTGCTGCACAGCCTATAGCTCCTAAGAAGGCTCCTACAAAAAGTTCCTGCAACAAGATGCTTGAGAATCCATTAAGCACCTTTGAGCAGGCATTTCAGGCTAAGGATGGAGAAGGCTCTAGAAAGCTTGTATGGGCTGTAAAGTATGCAAGAGAGCTAGGAGCAGACTTGAATTATGCACTAGATCTTGTTCATCAAATAAGTTCCTACTGGGTGAAGCCTTTTCCTGAAGACAGATTGCTGGCTTTAGAGAGGCAGATATCCAGATGGAATTGGCAGGAGTAGTATGAATGTATTTAAAAGAATAAGATGGTTTTTTGCTTATAGAATCTATCCATCAAGTGACATAATAGGCTACCTAGTAAGTAGCTTTATTGATGAAGGAAAGCTTATAAAAGAAACTGAATATGATGCTATTATAGAATATAAAAATAATGTTTATAAAGTATGGATTGAAAATTATCCATATTCTTGGCTTTCAAAATGTGAATCTGTATCTAAGGAAAATTATAAACTTGGATATACAATATGGAAAACTACATGGAATAGTACTGTTCCACCTAAAAAAGTAGCCATGAAATTTGAAGACTGGCTATATAAAGAGAGAAAGCGTCTCTTTGATGAACAAAATTCTATTGAAGAGACTGACAATACCCATCAAATTCAATTAAAGGAGACTGCTATGTCTAACGAAACTTCTTGTGAATTCAAAACCTTTGATCATGTTCTCGTTCGTGACCATCGTTCCAGCGAATGGCTTCCTGATATTTTCGTTCGCTACAATCCTGTAGATGAAGATGGCAATGAAACTGCGTATCCCTATGAAACTATCGGTTCCAAGTATAAGTACTGCATTGCTTATGATGAATCTCTTGCCTTCACTACCGGAGCTGATTCTACAGACTTCAAGAAGGGAGATACGGTAGAATTCATCTATCTCAGGGAAGGCAAGTGGTTCCGTGGAGTCATTACCGATATTTCTACTAAGGAAGTAAAGGGTGACAACTACATCTATCGCGTAGACTTCACTGACAATGATGGCAACAAGGAATGGCTCTGGTGCAAGCTTGACCAGCTTCGTGAAGCCTGTGCAAATGTTAATGACGATGCAGAGGAAGAGAACGAAGAGGAAGAAAAGGAACACAAGTTCCAAGTTGACCAGAAAGTCTGGTACAAGGGTCAGTACAGTGATGACAAGTGGACTATGGCTACTGTAGCTACTATTGACGATGGCGATGATGATCTTACCTACCGCATTGAACTTTTCAAGGACGGTGACACATGGTGGGTAAGGGAAGCAGAGCTCAAGTCTATTGATGAGTACCCGTTCTAGCCTTCCAGACTGGGTTCAGGTACATGGCAAAAGCATAAAAAGATACCTGTCTCTAAAGGACTTTCCAGAAGGATGTACAGGGTTCGTCTATAGAATATTGTTTGAGGATGGAACCCTGTACATCGGAAAGAAAAGCCTGTATTCATTGCGTACTGTGAAATCTGAAGCTAACAAGCATAAAGATGCCATAGTAAGCATTAAATTCAGGAATACAGGCAAAGGATTCAGGCAGAGATATGACATTATCAAGCTTGAATCCAACTGGAAGTCCTACAAGGGCAGTTCAAAGGAAGTCAAAGGCAGAAAGCCGGTAGAACGTACAATACTGGCTTTCGCCTTTTCAAAACTTGAGCTAACGTATCTGGAAGAAAAGAATCTCTTCAAGTACGATGCCATTGTAGATCCCAGCTACATTAACTCAAACATTGGAGGAAGGTACTATAGAGGTGCCATTCCTCAGGAGAGATTCGATGGTCAAGAAATCAGAAGTGAAGACTGAAGAAGTCAAGGAAGTCAAGATTACTGCAAAGCCATCTGTAGAAGAGCTGATGAAGAAGGCTATTCATGCCAAGTGCATTGCATGCGTAGGAGGCTATCATGACAAGGTAGCTTCCTGTTCTTTCAAGGAATGTCCATTGTATGAGTACAAAGACTGAACTGGAAAAAGAGCTTAGAACCATCAAGAAAGCCTGCTACAACAAATGTGTTGACTGCTGCGGCAATGATGTGGCACAAGCACGTCTATGCAGCATCGAGGAATGTCCTCTGTATAAATACAAGCCTAGGCACAGAGGTACCGAAAGAGAGAAGGATCGGTAGGCATAAAAGGAGGGGAGGTGATGGACCCCTCCTTTTCAAATTTCTGCCGGAGTAGCTCAACGGTAGAGCAAGAGTCTTGTAATCTCAAGGTTGCAGGTTCAAGTCCTGCCTCTGGCTCTCATATTAGGAGAATTCCATGAAACTTCTTAAGCTATGCTCCATTGCATTGATTATTGCTATGGCAGGAAGTCTTGCATTAGCTAGCTATGCAGATGCAAAAAGAATAGGCTATGCAAGATCATTTCGCATGCTTACTAGAAAAGCTCCAGCAAGAACTCCTAGCCATTGGGGAACTGCATTAAGTACAATGGGAGGAGCCACAGCTGGAACTGTAGTTGGAGAGACTGTCTACGATGCACTGAAAACTGATCCTTACGAGAATCAGCAGGATGTGATAAGTCAGTGCAAGGAAGGCAAGGAATGCAGACTAGACAAGGAACGTAAATAGAACCTTAAGTTATGATAGGTTGTTTTTAACAAACTTATGCAATAATTTTTCAGGTTGCAGCGATCCACTTAATTGGGCACTACTGCGTAAAATAGCCCTGGCTCCAATCCCCGGTTTCCTAGGTAAGCCAGTGTTAATCGGATGAGGGGAGGTACAGTGACTGAAGCACGGAAACTGTACATTGCTATTAGAGTGCTCTTGAAATATAGAGCACTCTTTTTTTATCAGGAAAACCACCAATATGGAGATAACGATGGAAGCTGAAGAACTTAAAGAGCAAGATACTTTTATTCCTTTTGCAGTAGAGATTCATGAAACTCATAAGTGTAAAGGCAACGTAGTATGCCATATTAATGGAAACAACTATAAAGTTGAATATGAGTATGATGTTACTATGGATGACCTTAATACCTTCAATATATCAGGCTTTAATTTAGATGAAGCATATAGACACCTAGATGAGATAAAGAAATTTATTAAGAATCAGCTTAGAAGCTATCTCTGTAAATTTTAGGAGGATTTCATGAGTGAACCAATTAATGTCAACTGTTTCTTTGCAAATGTAAATGAACTGCATAAATGCACTGGTTCAGTCATCTGCACTATTAACGACTATCCATTTCTGCTAGAATACGAATTTAACATTAAAAACAATAATATTATTATCAATGCAGAGAATATCCCTGTTTCATGGTACGATGCTCTTGGTCCTATTAAGGAATACATAAGGAACACAGTCTATGACAAGCTCTCAGCCGCTGCATGTAAGCTTCAAGAGCACGTCTAGTACATACTGGGGAAGCAAGTGGCTTGAAAGCCTTCCAGACCTGTTTGCAGCTGACTTTGAAGTAGCTCCTAAAGCAAATAGTTCACAGAAAAAGATGGATCAGTGGAGACTAGACAAGTTCTCTCCTGTTCTGTCTAGAGAAGAAAAGCGTCTGCTTAAGCAGTCAGTCAACAGTACAGGTCTATCTCATCCATCGTTAACAATTGTTACTCATCTGTCAGTAGCATGGTCTGACCATGATGCCTATGTACTGATATGTGAAGATCAGAACATGGTAGACATGCTGATGCAGTTTCTTGTCAATACAGACAAAACAATGCTCTTTCATAACTTTGGCTATGATGGAGGCATTATCTATTATCATACTCATAAGCTTCCCAAGCATGTAATAGATACTCAGCTTCTAGCTAAATCCATTCTCAACAATGCAGACCATCTCAAGGGAGAAACTGGCTTGAAGACTCTAATGTCCTATAAGTATTCCAAATGGGGACTGTCTAAGGACAGCTTCACTCTTGAAGAGCAGAACAAGGACTATATGCTTGAATATTCAGCTACTGATGCATGTGCAACTTATGCACTGTATCAGGACATACTCAAAGACTTGGAGGCATGGAAGATATGAATGAAATGTCTGAATATCTACCTATTCCTAGACCTATGGAAGTGCCTCCTGAACAGGATGGCAAATGGTTCTATGACCATATAGTTTCAATGCTTCTTCCGGATATTATTAAAATGCAAAGTGCAGGCATTCCAATAGACCTTTCCAAAGTCAGAGTTCTAGAAGATACCGTAGAAGACGTACTGGCTAATGTACAGCATACTATGCTTCAGAATCCTCTTATGCAGAAGTTTAGACAGGAACAGTCTGCAATGTCTCAAGCTATAAAATGCACTAGCATACAGCAGAAGGCAAAGACTGTAGAAGACTTCATTCCAAAGGAATGCAATCCATCTAACAAGATTCATAGAAGCTATATAGTTAATCAGAGACTGAAAGATACGAATCAGATGGACTACTATCAGCCTGAATGGACATTAAAGGACTTAAAGCTCCTTCTAAAGGTGCATAAGGATCCTGTTCTTTCTTTTCTGCTGGAAGAACCTGAGCATAAAAGCTTAGACGATTTAAAGCATAGAGCAATGCTTAAGTTAGCTTCAGACAAGTATGACATTTACTATAAGAACAAGATAGAACCTAGACTTACCAAGGCTATGACTGAAGAAGCAGAAGAATTCAACTGTGGTTCTGCAAAGCAGAAAACGGAATTCTTCTCTTCTCTTGGCATACAGTCTGAAGCTACTACTGGCAAAGGCAATCCCTGCTGGAACAGGGATGAACTGGAGAAGCTTGACAAGCTTCTAGATACTTTAATTGAGCAAGGAGAACAGAATGGAAACGAAGAATGTTCTTAGTCAGGCATTGGACATCATTTCTGGCAAACGTGGTGGATATCCTGAAGACGTATTTATCTTAATATCTAGATACTGGAGTACTTTTCTAGGCATAGACATACGTCCTAGAGACGTAGCTGTAATGATGATGCTGTTAAAGATAGCTAGGATCCATCCAGATTTAGACCAGTGGAATCAGGACAATGCAGTGGACATTGCAGGCTATGCTTACTTTGCCGATATGTACAGCTGGCTCAAGCCTAACGAAATCTTTGATGAAAAGAGTGATGAACTGTAATGCCTATAGTAAGTGATTTGTCACTAGAAGAACTCAAACAGCTAAAGGAAGTAGTCAATGCAATGCTCGACTATAGCAATGCGGCTATTATCAGAAACAACTTCATTAAGGCTTTTTACGACAATACCGTCAATGGAAGACTGTACGGTTCCTTTAAGTTATTTGGAACCAAGACCTTCAGACTTACTTCTTCGGCACCTAACCTACTCAATATGCCTTCTACAGGCTCTGTCTATGCAAAGCCCATCAAGCAGTGCCTATCTACAGACAAGAATCATTTAATCTATCAGGTTGACTTCTCTGCTCTAGAAGACAGGGTGATAGCCAATCTGTCTAGAGACGAGAATAAATGTGCAATCTTTACTCAAGGCATAGATGGTCACTGCCTGAATGCCTACTACTACTTTACAGATGAAGTAGAAGCCATTCTTCCTAGAGAAGAAGGAGAAGACCTCTATGCATTCGTAAAGAGATTTAAAAAAGAAGTAGAAAATGGCAATAAAGCTTTAAAAGCTATTAGACAGAAGTCTAAACCAGTTAGCTTCGGATTAAACTACGGCGCATATCCTGAGAAAGTAGCTTCTTCCATTAAATGCTCTCTAGAACAGGCAGAGAATATCTTTCATAGATATCATGATGAACTGTACAAGGGAGTAGATAAGATGAGAACTGCTGTCTTGGCTAAGGCTAAAAATAAAGGCTACATTCCTTTAGGATTAGGATGCAGAATTACTACAGACCATCCTGAAAAGGAAATACGGACAGTATTCAATGCCTTGACATAAAATCATGATTAGCGTACAGTTTTCAATATCTATAATTTAGGAGGATGAAATGAAAACTGTAGAATATGATGGTAAAACTTTTTATGAAATACCTAAAGGTAAAGGTAAATATTTTATATGTAAAGAAACAACTGAAATTCTTTCATTAATGAGACCTAAATTCCCAAGAATTCTTAAACAAGTGATTAATAAAAGTGGTTATTATATGGTAGGATTTTTTACACGTCCTAATAGAATTAATATATGTGTTCATAGAGCTATGATGGAAACGTTTGTAGAAAATCCTAACAACTATCGTGATATTAACCATATAGATGGTAATAAACTTAATAACCAACTTAGTAATTTAGAGTATTGTACATCTAAAGAAAATATACAGCATTCATTTAAAACTGGATTACATAAAAAATTTACAAATAAGCATATTTATCAATTTACTTTAGAAGGTGAATTTTTAAATGAGTATGAATCATTACGAAAAGCAGCTAAAGCTGTAAACTGTGATCCAGCTAATATATGTGTTTGCTTAAAAAATAAAACAAAGCATGCAATGGGATATTTGTGGTCTTATGAAGATAAAATAACATTACCTAATACACCTATAAAAGTTTTATCTTGTTATCGTGTAATTGAGAATGGTAAAGAAGATAAGATTTTTACTAATGAAAAAGATATTTTAGAATACTTAAAAATTGGTAGAACTTGTCTTTATGATCATTGTCGTACCGGTAAGCCATTACATGGGACTGTACGCATTATTCGTGAATATAAATAGGGCCTTTGTATAGAAATATACATAGAAAACTTCCTTAATTGCTGGAAACTCTCGAAGCATAAAGTACCAAAGTGTAACAATCTTTATGTATGTGATAATCAGCAGCCAAGCCCGAAAGGGAAGGTTCAACGACTAGGCGAAAGCCGTAGTGATCAAGTGATCGCGAAACAGGAAGCATCTGAAAAGATGATGATATAGTCTGTTCTATATGGAGACATATAGCTGTATAAACGGGCAAGATTAACGACCTTGCTGAACATAAAGGTTCTCAGTTCTGGTCAATTCTCTCTCTTCTGTCTCTTCATAGATTCAATGAAAAGATAGCAGAGAATCATTTAGAAGACAGGGTGGAAGTCATCTCTTCCATCTACGATGCTCTCTATATTCACATTGACAAGGATGCAGAGCTAGTCAAATGGGTAAACGACACTATCATCCCTATAATGACTGCAGACTTTCTGGAAGACCAGATAGTTCATAATGAAGCAGTCGGAGAGATAGGCTACAACTGGTATGACACTGCAGAGGTTCCCAATGGAGCCTCTCTAGAAGACATAGAGAAAGCAATAGCTTCTCTGGAGGATAAATGCTCAACCCAACAATAACAGATGTTTCCTATGTAGAATTTGGAGTACCATCTAACCGCACTTTAGCTCAGGTATGCTTTAAAAAGCTTACAGACACTGCCATTCTCTTCAAATATTCCCGTGAAGGAGATGCTTGCCTAGACATCTATTCAGATGTAGATATTATGATTCGTCCTCACGACACTGCCATTGTTCACTCCAATATAGCCGTACAGCTTCCTAAAGGCTATCACGGCATAGTGAGAGGAAGAAGCGGTCTAGCGTCAAGAGGACTGTTCGTCCATACTGGAACTATTGACGAGACTTATCGTGGAAGCGTTGGAGTTATTATGCACAACTTCAACGACTATGAATTCACTATCTCCAAGGGAGACAGGATAGGCCAGTTCTGCATAGAGAAATCCTATCTCATGCAGATGATTGAAGTTCAGACATTAGACTCAACTGAAAGGGGTGCTGAAGGCTTCGGCAGTTCAGGCACCCGATAGGAGGTGCAATGGCAAAAGCTAAAATGTGCAGGCTGTCCGAACCACAGCTAAAGACTAAACTAGACTTCATCGACAGCTACATAGGAGCTTCCAATGCAGCTACTGGAAGCACCTTTGACGCTAACAGCAACGTATCCAACAAGAATGTAGCTACCATGCTTGCTGAACTGAACAAGGACATCAACATCCAGATCAAGAGAGGCTTGGTAACTAGAAAAATCAAGGAACTGTATGGAGATGAGATTGCTGAAACATATCTTAAGCAACTTGAAGACCACCTTATTTATGCTCATGACGAAACTAGTGCGTTTCTTCCCTATTGTGTAGCTATCTCCATGTATCCATTCCTTACAGATGGACTGAAAGCATTTGGTGGAGAATCCAAGGCACCTAAGCATCTATCCTCTTTCAATGGAGGATTTGTTAATCTTATTTTTGCTATTTCTTCTCAATTTGCTGGAGCAGTAGCTACAGTTGAATATCTTCTTTGTTTTGATCATTATGCTAGAAAAGATTATGGTGATAATTATTTAATAGAACATACAAGTGAAATTGAACAAGAACTACAACAAGTAGTATATGCTTTAAATCAACCAGCTTCTGCTAGGGGCTTTCAGAGCCCGTTTTGGAATTTATCCATATTTGATAAATATTATTTTGATTCCTTATTTAAATCATTTTATTTTCCAAATGGAGACAAGCCTAAATGGGAATCAGTAGACAAACTTCAGAAGTTCTTTATGAAATGGTTCAATAAAGAACGTACTAAAGCTCTTCTTACATTTCCTGTAGTAACTGTAGCTCTTCTGCATGATGGACAGAGCATACTAGATAAAGATTATAAAGAGTTTATTGCACAGGAACTGTCTGAAGGAAACTCCTTCTTCATCTATACTTCCGATACTGCAGATAGTCTTTCTTCTTGCTGTCGTCTCAGGAACTACATTGGAGACCAGCTGGAAGAAATTAAGAATGACTTCTCCTACTCTTTAGGAGCAGGAGGAGTACAGACTGGTTCAATGAACGTAATCTCTCTCAATCTGAATAGATTCACTCAGGATGTATATTCTAGAATTAATCCTGTACTGAATGTAGAAGATGATCTTGTTCCTGAACTAAAGAAGCAGATATTCCTTATGCACAAGTATCAGCTTGCCTATAGATCTCTGTTCAAGGATCTGCAGGCAGGAGGAATGCTTCCTGTATACGATGCAGGCTACATTTCCCTTGACAAGCAGTTTCTTACCATTGGCATTAACGGTCTAGTGGAAGCTGCAGAAGCATGCGGAATACAGCCTGCAAATACTAAGGAATACAAATCCTTCTGCGCTTCCATTCTTAAAGCCATTAGCGACTGCAACAAGGAAACATGCAGAAAGCATGCAGGAGTGAAAATCAATACGGAAATGGTTCCCGGTGAATCTCTTGGAGTCAAGTTTGCCCAATGGGACAAGAAGGATGGATACTACGTTCCTAGAGACTGCTACAATTCCTACTTCTTCCCATCTGAATCAGAAGACATAACCATTCTTGACAAGATGGTACTTCATGGAAAGGAGATTGTAGACTATCTGGATGGAGGCTCTGCATGCCATCTTCAGCTTGAAGAATATCCAGACAAGGAAACCTATGCAAAGCTTCTAGACGTAGCTGCACAGGTAGGATGCAACTACTGGACTACCAACGTGAAGATTACAATCTGCAACCAGTGTGGACATATTGACAAGCATACCTTGAAATACTGTCCTTCCTGCGGTTCTACAGATCTAGATTATGCAACTAGAATTATCGGCTATCTTAGGAGAATATCAAATTTCTCCAAGGACAGGCAGATAGAAGAGTCTAAACGGTATTATCATGGACATGATGGATAAAGGATACCCATTCTGAGCCCTACAATGCCCCTAGAATGCTCTGCTTAGACAGAGACGTATGATTTATCATGAAACGCTCCAAAGTCGCTTAGAAACGATTCTGGAGCGTTTTTAAGGCATATGGAGGAATGCCATGCTTAACTACTATGACTGCGACATATATCTTAACGAGATACCGGGAGAGATTAGCCTTGGCATATCCTTCACTGGCTGTCCCATTCACTGCAAAGGATGCCATTGGGAGCCTCTATGGGACAATAGGCTAGGGTCTCCTCTTACATATGAAACTCTTGAATACATGATTACAAGAAATAGCTATGCTTCCTGCATACTGTTTATGGGAGGAGAATGGAGCAAGTTTCTTATCAATTTCATAAAGTATGTTAGAGGAGGCTATCCAGACAAGAAGACTGCACTATATAGCGGACAGGAACTAGCCTTCTTTGAAGGTACTGAATACATGGACTACTTGGACTATCTGAAAGTAGGTCCATATATAGAAGAGCTTGGAGGACTGCAGTCTCCTGATACCAATCAGAGACTGTTCAGGCTAGATAATGGAGAGATAGAGGAGGACTTAACCTTATGGCTACAAAAGAATACAGCCAAGATTCAATGACTGCACTAATATGCAGGATAATATATAATCTATTTGAAAAGCATGCAGAACCTGATTCTGATCTTAACGAAGATCTAGAATTGGATTCGCTAGATAGAATGGATATCCTTGTAGATGTAGAAAAAGAGCTAGGCTACGAAGAAAATGAACTTTCATTCGACAAGGAACAGCAGAAAGCATTTGCTGAATGCAAGACTCCTTCAGACTTAGCCAAGTTCTTTCTGGAGATATACAATGCAAGACTGCAGTGATCTGTTTCAGTATGAATCTCCCAGCATTCCTGAAGGATGCATAGGAATATCACCAAGCGGTATATACAAGTTCTTCGACTATCCTCCTGTATGGTATAGAGAGAACTTTCTAGGAGAAGAACCAGAGTTCAAAGGCAATACTGCTTCTGTAACTGGAACCATATGCCATTACATCTATGAAAAGGTATCCAAGGGAGAACCTGTAGACAGAGAAGGAATAAATGCACAGCTCATAGCTGAAATGTCAGACAATCCTGATGTCAGCATAGATGAAGTAATGGCAACCTATCCTAGCGTAGCTATGGCTGTAGTGAACGAATACGTTCTAAAGCACCAAACAAAGAACTTATGTCTGGAAGAGAAGATAGCTGTAGAATACAGAGATGGAATCTATATCAAGGGAACCTATGACAGGCTTGAAGGCACTATACTGTGCGATTACAAGAATGTCTCCAGAGTTCCTAATGAACCATTTCCATTCAAGTATCTAATGCAATTAATGGCTTATGCTTGGGCATTGAGAAAGACTGGCAAGATAGTTGACAGTCTAAGGCTCATATACGGCATTAAGCCTACCAAGACTCTTCCTGCCAGATGTCTAGTTGCAGACAGAGCCATAGACTATGAACTAGAACAGCAGTTCAAGGACTGCATGGATCTGATTGCAGATACATGCCTAAAGGCTAAAGAAGATCCCTCTCTTGTATATCTTCTATTCAAGTCAATGAAACTAAAGGAGGCATAGATGCCTGCAAAGATTCTTATTATTGGACGTTCCAATGTAGGCAAGACTACTTTGTTAAAGTCTCTAAAGAATGCTCTTGTCATAGCAGACGATGGAAAGCCTTTCAGTCTTCCTATGGCTCATGTCAACATAGTGGAGTTTGATGGAATCAATGCATTTCTTGATACTGTGGAAGAAGCGGTAGGCAAGTATGCAGACAAGTTTGGACAGACTCCAGACACTATCTGTTTTGATTCAGTATCCAGAATCTTCACTGACATAGAGACATTCAATTCAAACAAGTACAAAGGCTTTGATGTATGGAGCAATGTCAATAAGGATGTAAATGCATTCTGTGAATGCATTAATCAGCTGAATGCCAATGGCTTCAACGTAGTTCTTATTGCTCACTGCTCCTATGATGAAAAGACAGGAAACTACTCCGAGGTAGCAAAAGGTTCCTTTGCAAAGCTTGGAGGATTTATTTCAACGGTAGACGAAGCAGTCTATCTGGACATGCAGGGAACGAAGAGAATCGTCCATCATAGAGGAAGCAACATGTGCAGAACTCTTATTGATTCTCTTCCTGACAAGGAACCTGTAGAACAGTTTAATCTGCAGGAATATCTCAACCTTTTACAACAGAAAGCTGACAGCATTGCTGATCAGTGGAGGATTTAGCTATGGCATTTTTCAAGGTTAAAAAGGACGCAGAAGCAGTCCGTGATACTGACGGTAATGGCAGCAAGTATATCAACAAGTCTGGCATCTATGACATTCTTATCAAGGAAGTCATTGTAGACAGGTCTCCTTCTGGCTCTGAATACATCAATCTCTTCTTTGAGTATGACGGTCAGCCTCAAACCATCTATACTGCAATCCGTCTTACCAACAAAGATGGTTCAGAGAACTTTGAAGCATCTCTGTTCAATAAGCTCTGCATCATTCTAGGTGGCGGAGAGGAGATTGAGATTGATGATCCTGTTGAAAAAAAGTGTCCTATCGGTGCTGGCGGTGCAATGAAGGACTGTGCTGTTCTTGAACAGTTTGAAGATGCTCCCATCACTGTCAGGATTCAGATGGAGTATTCTCTCTACAATGGAGAGATTCAGCAGAAGAAGCGTATCAAGAACTTCTTTGACTCCATTACCCATTTGACTGCTTCCGAGATCATCAATGGTTCAGAAGAAGCAAAGCAGTATGAGAAGGAAATGGCCTATGCTGACAAGACTGTTTACAAGGATGATCTTACCGAAACTGACATACAGGACTGGATTAATTCTCGCAGGAGTGGTAGAGACACTACTGCTAAGGCTGCTTCAAAGCCAGCTGCAGGAAAGAGATCATTTTCAATCAAGAAATAGACAATGATAAAAGCATAGAATAGAAAGAACAACATGCCTTAGCAAAGCCTCCTATAGCAATATAGGAGGCTTATTTATTTGGAGGTGCTATGAAAGAGCTAACTACTGGAACCGTTATGGATCTGTTTTCCAGATGCCTTATTCATGCAGTAGAAATATTTGGAGACTGTGCAGGAGATGACTATGATCATTTCATGCTAACTCTTAGCAAAGCCAAGTTCTCTGAAAACAGTTCCTATATTCTAGCTGCATTGCTTACCATGACTGAAGATGATCTTGCATATGCATGTGAAGAAATATCTGAATTTCTTAAGAGTGATTCCAATACTCCAAAGGAGCAGATTGATAAGGCTATCACTGCATCCAAGTACATAATGGAATGCAATATTAGAGATGATGAACAATTCCTTACTCCTAAGGAAATGGCAGAATGCATTACTGAGAACTTTAGCGTTAGATGCAGTCCACAGATAATTAACAGAATTCTCATTAACCTTGGCTATCAGGTAAAGGATCCTGTAGTAAGATATGTTCCTACTGGAAAGGCTCATAAGGAAAAGGTTTATCAGTATGAAACTGTAAGCAAGCATTCAACCTTAAAGTGGAGCACTGTTCTAGTCCCCAAAATTTTAGGAGAAATGTAATGCAATACAATGTAGTAAAGTATATCTATCCTAAGCCTTCTACTTGTTCAGGGGCACATGGACAAATGTTTGTAAGTAGTAAAAATATTGAAAAATTCTATGATGAAATGGTAAAATTACAACGTAATAGCTGTCTTCCATGTACCTCTATTGCCTATATAGTAAATCCTGTAAATCATGCAGGAGATGTATATGTAGACGTAGGCTTTGCTTTAAGAAATCCTGAAGATAGATGGGACAAGAAGATAGGCAGAACTCTTGCACAACAGAGACTTGACGCATTAAGAGCAGGAGCTGTAGACAAGTATTCGCTTACATTTGACTTAAAGGAAGCTATGAAGCATACCTTTGGCTACATCAAGGATACGGTAGACATTAACAAATTCAGTCAATGGGAAGCATTGTCTTGGGTAGCCTTGCAGGACATAGTTGTAGATCATGTAGAATCATGGAACAGCTATCTGCATGGATGGGAAGAGGATACCAACATACTTTTTGATATTGTAAACTATGAGGGTAGACTATGACGCATGAAGAAGCATTTGAAAAAGCAATGGCTCATGTAGCCGAATGGGAAGGAGTGTATTCCAACGACAAGTATGATGCAGGCGGAGAAACCAAATATGGAGTCTGCATGGAATTTCTTAGAGACCTAGGCACTAGAGGAGGTGGCGACATCAATCATGACGGTGTTGTAGACCGTAGAGATGTCATTGCAGTCACCAAGCAGGATGCCAAGGAAATCTTCAAGAAAGAGTTCTGGGACAAGCCTAGGCTTGAAAGGTTTCATCCTATCGTTGCAATGATGATGTTTGACAGCAACGTAAACTGTGGATGCAGGCAGACTAACAAGCTTCTGCAGAGAGCTGTGAAAGCTGCAGACGATGGCATTATTGGTCCTAAGACTATTGCTGCAGCAGAAGCTATGCCTGTATCTCAAATTATTGCCAGATTCTCTGATCAGAGACGAAGGTTCTATAATGGACTAGCTTCCAACAAACCTACTCAAAAGAAATTTCTAAAAGGATGGCTAAACAGGACTAATGCATGTGAACGTCTTGCAGTTAAGTGCCTGTAGGAGGTTCATATGGTGTTAGATACTTTAAAGCTAATGCTTAATAAAATGATTGATAAAGGAAAGGAAATTGACGACAAGACAGTAGACATGAGAACCTTCATGGAATGTCTTCAGGAAGTAAGGCAGATGCTTGAAGAACCAAAGCTTATGATTGAAATGAAATAAACAAAAAGAAACCCCCTCTGAAAAGAGGGGGTTTTAATTTACTATCTTAGTCTAATATGAGGTATTCTTCTAGCTCCTTGGTAAGCTCTATAAGTATCGTATGTATCATCTATATCATTTAACAACTCACTTCCTACAGCATCTAAAGCATAGCCTTCTGCAGCATTTTTAGCTCCACCTTTAGCAACTGCTTTAGCTACTGTTTGCCAAGGAATTCCTTTAAAGGAATTTACTGCAACTCCTCTAAGACCAGCTAATCCTCCTGTAGCAAAATCTATAGGATCTACTGCAGGCTGTTCAACAGGGAGATCAGTTCTTCTTAGTCTATCTACCATTTGGTTGCTTCTTAAATAATCATAGTTGCTAAAATTATTTAAAGCTTGATTAGGCTCTTCTCTTCTAGGGTCTAGAAGAATATTTCCTTCTTCTCTTCTATCAAAGTATCTTTGAAGAGCTCTATTGCCATACATGTTAGCTCTACCAGTTATATATCCACCTACAGCCCCATCTCTAGCCATTTGTCTTACTAGTCTTTGTCCTTCAGGAGATAGACTTCTGTAGTAGTTTCTTCCATCAGGACTGCTTAAATCAAAGTTTATCCATTGTCCTACTTCTCCAGTAGGTCTAGCAAGACCTAGCATTCTTTCATCACTGATAAGAGCTCCATTGCTAGGGGTAGGATGGTTCCATTTCTTTCCAGAATCATCCAAATGACCATTGCCTCCTATAGCACTGTTCTGTTGACTAGCTAAATTATGCCTAACAAATCCATTTAGATTATAGTCATAGGAATTACCGGGATAGCTAAAATCTTTGCCTTTATTTGCTAGCCATGCATATTTAGTTACTAGTTCTCTAGGAGTAAGCCTATCGTTAAAAGCACTATTTAAGTAGCTGGTAGAAACTGTATCTGAATAATCGTCAGATAGATTTGAAGGATACAATACCTCCTCTGGTTTTGCTAACCCCCATTTAAAGTATGGATTAGATTCATATTCTTTAGCCATTACAACTCACTAGCCTCATCTACTAAGTTCTTAATATCAGAATCGGAATCATCTACTTCATCAGGAGTACTCTTCCTTCTCTTCTTCTTTTTCTTCTTGCCAGACTGCTTCTTATCGTCAACGGAAGCCATTAGTTCATCAGGACTTGCACCTAGTTCATCTTGTGCCTTACTGGGAATCTTTCTCTTGTCTACAAGACCGCCACTAGATTCAAGATCAGGTATTTTCTCTACATCTGGCAGTTTCTCCATATTGTTCAGTGAATTCTTGCCATAGTCCAAGATAGGCTCATCAGGCATCTTGTAAGGCTGTTTCTTGTATTGCTTTGCATCATTGCTTCCTGCTAATCCCTGCATGTATTTATCCTCCTAGAATGAGTTCAACCAATCAAATGGGTGTTCAATTATTTCAAACAGCTGAGGCTTTGTTGCCTCTTCAACATTTTCAAGCAGTCCTCTAGGTATAACGCTATACTTCTTTGAAACAACTGACTGATCGAAAATATTATCAGGCAAGTCAAAATGAGCTTTACTGGCAAACATAGCAAAAGTCATTAAAGGCCGTCTAGTGGCTATTCTGCGTATTACTCTCTGAATTCTGAAGAAGTACTTGGTAAAGAATGTAATGCCCATTGCATTGACATAGTTCATCAATTTTGACTGAGGTATGTCATAGTTAATGTAGTCGTCTCTTATCTGCTGTATAAGTAGTTCTCTATATCGTGAAGCAAGAGCAGGATTGTCTGCTATTGCCTTGTTCTTTCTCATGTTTGCCATGCCTATGCGGTAATCAGTCAATCTAGATACGAAGTCTGAATATTGCGTCATGGTATAAATGAAATCGTATATGGGAGTTCCTTCTCTCATCCAGATCTGTCCAGTAGCCTGACCAAGCAGAGTATCCATATTTACTGCATCTCCAAATTTGGTCTTTATGGCTTTCTGCATTATTGGATTTTCCTTGATCTTTCTGATCATGAACTTGATAGAGTCCTGATCCTTTTTGCTGTTGTCTTCTACAATGGCTGAGAACAGTCCTTCCTGAACAAGTTCATGTACTGGACTGTTTTCCATCTCTGCTTTGTATCTAATCAGCTTAGCTTTTTCATAGTCGGTAGCTTCTCCAATGTCCTTCTTTAGATCTAGAAGATTCACTTCCTTTTGAAGCTGCATGTATCTGGTAAGAAGCTGAAGATTTTCAGTATCCATTGCTGCAGCAGTTACTGGGTTATGTCCATTCATTAAATGGAACATGTAGTTGGATACGCAGTTGCCTACAATTACAGCAGGCTTCTTGAACACGATAGCTACCTTGGCAAGAGTTGCTACGCCTTTAATGACATTCTCTGCAACTCTTATTCCGTTTCTAGCAGCTCTCATGTTCTCCTTCTGCATTACGTCAAAATCTGCAAGAGACATTTCTGGAGTGCCAAATATCTGATACAGCCAGTCTTCTCTTACCCACAGACCGTCTCCCTTCTGCTCAAGCTTCTTCATAGCCATTTTCATTTCAGAAGGAAGAATTGCTGCAGGAATATCTGGAGCTACAAATTCAGATTCAGGATCCAGCTGAAGCTTAACATATTTAATGTCATGCTTATTCCTTAAATCTCTGCTTCCTAAAGCAACTTCTCCAAAGTTTTCATATTGATGCTTTAGTCTATGAGTATCAGGATCCATGTTCTTTTCCATATCGTCTACGAGGAAATGAACTATTTTGCTGTTATGGGTTCCTGCACTTCTCTTGACTACATTGACAGCTTCCATTTTAGACAGGACATCACATACATTGTTGTTCCTATGCATGGCTACATCCTTAAAGTCATTGAACATGGTAATACGGAAATCTACTACGTCTCCTTTAGGATTGATTACAGGAGTATAGTAGGAGCCTATCAGCTTTCTGGTATCGAAATCTTCATACTTGAGATCAGTAAGAGACTCCATCTTAGCCTGCATTCTACCCTTAAATGCAAATGCCTTCTTAGTCTGCTTTCTAATATAGTCCTTCCTGTCTCCTATGATATGCTCATTGGCTTCCATAAAACTGTTCAGAGACTGTCCTATGGCTCTCTTGCCTGTAATCTGCAATGCTGCTCCCTGCCTATGCTGAGGAGTGTTTGCATCCTTGATATAGAATCCCATCACTGCATCAGTCATGTTGTCTACAGGAAGAGCCTTGTTCTCATAGAGAACATATCCGTCATTTTCCATAGCCTTGATAGTGTCAGGATCTACAGGAGCTACTGCATAGGCCCTAGTATCGTCTATAAGAGAAGCATGCCACCCCTTGATGACATGAGCTTCCTCTATGTATTCTCCCTTTCGTGTACTGTCTATTAGATTTCTATGGCACTGCAGAATAGCTTTCAGTCCTTCAGGCTTCATTGTAGACAGTGCAAGCCTATGCTCAGGCTCTGCATTGGCAAGAGCATGAAGAGTGGCAAGACAGTCAATATGGTTGACTAGATCTTCGTTTACTTCTGCATTTCTCTTGCTGCATAGAATTCCCTTGGCAATGTTTCTTGCATTGAGGCAAAGAGCAGGATTGCCTTTATTGGTATTCATGAAATGTGCAAGACCTAGGCACTGGTTCCTAGTCCAAGTAAATTTCATCTTTCCATCTTTGTCGTTTGCATAGAACTGCCTGATTGCATCTTCATGCTTTGCTATGGCTTCCTCTATGCCTTCTCCTGCTGCAAGCTTCTTAATGTCTGCAATAGAATAGCCGTTGAAGAACAGGCATTGTAGATCACATCCAAGACCTATCTTGGTTCCTGCTACTGCTTCAGCATCTGTAAGCTTTCCTCCAAACTCTTGCTGTATGTATGCAGAAGTTGCAGCTCCAGCATTTCTTGAATCTTGGTCAATTTTATTTTGTAATGAAGACAATTTTTCTATCTGAGCAGTAGCATCATCTTTGTCAGATATATCTCTAATAAGATGTGCAAATGTGCTTCTCTGTCCCTGTTCGCAGCAGCCTATAAGAGTGTCTATTAAGGCTACTCTCATGTTATGGCTGAAAGGACATAGCAGAAGAGTCTTTAAGGTATCCATCTTGCCTGAATTTTCGGTAATGCCATGCTCTCTAATTATCTGCTCAAAGCTTTTATATGTACGTTCAAACCTGTTAGCTACTCCACCTAGGTCAAATACCCATTTAATCTTGTTGGACAAATAGTCGTTTACAGGCTTTACAAGCTGTGCAGCAGAATTGAGAGCTTCAAACATGTGTTCAAACTGAGACAGCTTTCCATTGCCTAGCTTGGATGCTGCATCCTTGTTGGCATAGCTGAGCTTTACAAGAAGCTCTTCTATTGCTTCATGCATATTAGCAGCTTTCTTTGGATTGTTTCCTAAGCTTGTATAGGTATTGATTACCTTCTGTCTTGACTCAAGATTACCAAATGCAGCCTTGATGATATGCTTTACAATATAGCACAGCTTTTCAAACAGGTTCTTTCCCTTGTATTCTGCTGAATACTGGGAAGCATCCATGCTCTTTAGCAGCTCTATCATTCTAGGATCTGTAGTGGCATAGGCTATGAATTCCTGCAGTCCACCTAAAGCATCAGGATCTGGATTAGCAAACATATAGTTGTAGAAATCCAAAGCAGACTGGTCTGCCAATGCCTTTTCTGCATCAGTAAGAGAATCATAGTTGTCTGGCCTAAAGAAGTTCTCTGGATGTTCTCCATGCAGTTCATGAAGCTTGTCTGCCACTGCATTCTGAAACTTCTGCAAAGCACTTCTTTCTCTGGTAACTCCATAGATTTCTGCATTGGCTAAAGGTTCACTTACTGCGGCATGGATTACTTCGTGTCCATAGACAGAAACAGCAGAAACCTGTCTGGAAGCCAGTCTTCTTTGCCTGTCTGCTTCATTGGCTATATCCTTAGCCTTGATTACAGTAATTCTTCTGTTTCCACTTTGTCCCTGTCCAGTAAAGTATACGCCTTTAGTAGAAGCATCTTTCTTGGACTTGGCTAGTTCAAGGGACAGCTCTCTTAGTCTTTCAGGATTAAGAAGACTAAGGAAGCTTTTTACATGCTCTACAAATTCAGAAGTATTCTTTACTGGACCTTCCAGTTCATCATATTCATTGAGACTGTCTACAAGTCTGTCTCTTCCTTCTGCAGTAGCATTGGCATCTCTTTCTATCCTTTCGATAGTATAGCCATCTTTCCATGCTGCTGCTCTGCTTCCAAGAACATCCCCTTCCTGAATAGAAGCTTTCTCTTCAACAGTAGGAGTAGACATTTCTGCATTAGATACAGGAGCAGCAACTTTTCCTGATACTAGATATTCTGCTCCAGCATCTCCACCTAGGTTAGCAAGAATTGTTTTGCTGTTAGAGTCATTAGAATCGCTAGTAAACAATTCATCTTTTAAAGCTTCAGATTTTCTATGATAGTCTTTAAGCTTAACAGCTAAATAAGCTATTCGATCAATATCTTTTTTACTAAGCAAAGCTTCATTACGTCTAACAAGCTCTTCATCTACAGCAAGCTTCTGGGCAGCTCTGTCAAGATTATTTAAAGCTCCAAGAAGAGATTCAAAAACTTTAAAGTTTTTGCATACATCCATAAGAGCCTTGTTAAAGCCAATACCTACATTCTTGCTGTCTTTGGCAGATACGATAAAGGCATCATGAACTACAGTTAGAAATCTATTTAAAGCAGGATCATTGCTAAGTATATGATTCATTGTATGCTCTGCTATAACGCCATCTGTAAAGTGAATGAGCAGTACTGCAAGCATTCTCTCGCCAGCTTTAAAATCTTTTAAATCACCAAATGAATTAAGGTTGTCTCCCTTAATCATAGTAGTGCCGTTAGGACGCATAGTCTGGCCTACAATGCGTCTGCCGTCTGGTCCTTTTTTCCATAGTTGAGTATTGGCACCAGAGTTATCCAAATTTCTTGAAGTAGTCTCTACTGATCTAATGTTAGTATCATGTCCATCACCTTCCGGCATAGGAAATGAAGGAATAAGATTAAACAGCTTATTTTCTATAGCCTCTACTTCTTTTACCTTTAAATCAGTAATGTTAAGCCTAGTGTAGTCTATTGGCATGCCATCAGGTATTTTATATTTGCTTCTAATAGCAGCTCTTCTAGCTTCAATTTCAGGAGTTATATTTTCATTATTGTTTACTAGTAGCCATAGCTCTTTTTCAATAAGTCCAGTTCTAATAGTATCATAAATTTTAAATGCCATTTTAGACACGTCATTTATAAGCTTGTTAGCTAATCCATACTCGCCAAACTTCTTGTCAAGAAAATTAGTTACTGCTTTACCGTATACTCCGCCTACAGTAAGTTCATACCATTCAGCAATAGATAGGGTACTGTTTTCATCAAATCCTTCTTTAGGAGCAAAGTGTATTCCATAAGGAGACTTTGTTCTTAGAAGATGCTGAAATACTTTAATAGCTTTAATTCTATCAGAAGTGCCTGCTACTTTTACAGCAATGTCTTCCATAAAGCTGATAATAGAGTTTAAAGAAGCTTTGTCTATTTTATCTACTATGGAATAGCCTTTTTCATTAACTGAAATGCTGTCTCTACTAATAGACAGTCCGCTTCCGTTAATTAAAGCCATAAAATAGGCTATATGGTCATCCATCACAGCTTTGCTGAATCTCTTTACAAGAGAATTCTTGGAAGCATTATAGCCAAAGATCATGACAATGGGCTTCATGAGATTACGAAGAACTCCAGATACTCCCTTTTCAGGATCAGGCTTAGGTATGCCGTTGTCAGCCTTGGCTACGCCATTACCAATATCCTTTGAGCTTAATCCACTATTTTCAAGCTTTTTTCCAAGCCTGTTCAATTTATTGGTAGGCATTCCATCAGAATCTTTTACAAGACACATGTCGTTATAGACATAGGTACCTAAAGCTTCAGGAGTAGATCCTGCCTGTGCCTTAATCTCATTTACTTCATTTACCATTTCTATGGCTGCAGTTTTATAGATATCTAGAAATTCAGGATCAGCCTTAAGCTCATCTATAGAGGTATATTCTTTAAGGCGTTCTCTAAACTCAGGACTAAGATCAGGATTCTGTGCCAGCAACTTTTGATTAAGAAAGCCTACCTTCAAGCCGTATTGTGCAAGAAGATCTCTGTCTAAAGGCATAAGAAGAAACTTGATTACATAGCCTGACGTAGTGGAATCGTTTTCTACAGCCAGATATGACGCTACTGAAGCACCTTCAGCAATGCCGTTGTTGTCAAGAATAGCTTCAAGTCTTCTAATGCAGTGATCAATAGCTACGCATGCTTGACCAAAATTTTCTACATCGCCATTCCAGCCAAGAGTATTACTATAAATATCTTTATTTTTCTTTGCATTGTTGAGAACTAGGTCCTTCTGCATTCTCTTAAGTTCAGAAAGCCTTTCTGCAACGGCATTATAGTCCCCTATGACATCAAGACCTAGCAGCTTTCCAGCTAAGGAAACGCCAGAATGAGACTTATTGTCTCCAGACTTGTAAAAAGACTTTAGGCAGTTGAATGCCTGAGCTACAGCAAACAGTTCGCATTGAATGTCTTCTGCATTGCCCAAGTCGTAAGCCTGTTCAGTGGTCTTTGGCTGCATTAGAAAACGTGTAAATGTCTTGGCAGTCTGAGGATTGACAGTATTGGAATCTATAAAAGAACGTCCATTGGCAGAACCAAAGTAGCTAAAGAAATAGCCTTTAAAGCTGCCATCTGCTTCAAGAGCTTCCTGCAGCTTTGCATAGGAAATGAGATAGTCCAGCTCCCTCGCCAAACTTTCATTCTTGCCTTTAATCTTTTGCTGTTCATCATAGGAAAGAGTTTCAAGAAGCTTTTTGTTGTCTCCTCTAAAATCATATCCCATGCGTTCCAGAACATTCCTTTTAAATTTTTCAATACTGCCGCATGCTTTCAGCATCTGCCTCATTACAGGCATGTTAATGTAGTAGGGAGCTTCACTTTCTTTTTTAAGAACCTGTATACGCTTTTTAGTAAGCTTAAATTTTTCCTGCTTGCGTCTTCCTGCAGATACATGAGTATTATTTGAATCAAGAGAAGGAGTTCTAGTAAGAGTGTCTTCTCCTGTTTTAAACTGCTTTAAACTATCCAGCCATGTTTCATTAATGCTATTAACTGTATCTGTAGTGTCATTGTACTTGTAGAAATGAAGAACTTTATGGGATCCTAGACCAAGCTTCTGAGCTTCTTCATCGGTTATGCCTAAATCAGAAGTCTTAGCCATTCTGTTGTATCTGTCTAGTTCATCCTGATATTCCTTTGTACCTTTATCGCCTTCCTTAAAATCAGAACGTACAGGCTTCTCTCCTTTGTATACGTCATTAATGGTGATCCATCCAAAGTACTCTGCCATTACAAGAGCTATGTCTCCCATGGCAGCTTCAGCATTTGCATAGGTACTTGAAAGCTCTTCGCTAAGATTGCGTCCTTTGCCTATGCCTAGATTATCGAGAACCATCTTTCCAAGGGTATTCTTCAATGGTCCTCTAAATACGCCCCATGCATTGGATATTCTGCTATATACTTCCAAGGTAGCAGGATCTACTGCATCTTCAGTAGTGCCAAATGCAGCTGCAATTTCATCTCTAGTAACAGGATTAAGCATGCTCTTTACAGACCTGTTGGCAAAGAATTCAGATACAGCCATATAGATAGCCATAGCTGCATTAGGATTAATGTCTACTGCATCTATATTGGCAAAGTTCTGTCCAGTAGTTCCATTTCTGCCACCAGTAAATGCTGTAGGCTTGTAGATAAGCTGTAAATGAGGATTCTTTCTTAATACGTTTTCTATAATGGCATTAAGATGCTTGTAATGAGCTCCATTCTCTTTTGCTAAGGTAGGAGTAAGTTCATACTGTACAAGAGTGCTCTTTAAAGCATTTACAGCTTTCCATACTACATCGGCTATAGGAAGATCTTGCCAGTTGTCTGGAATGGCAGAACCATCTCCCATTATATTCATAGCTGGCTTTTTTACCTTAAAGACATTTATTGCTTTAGATATAAATCTATTGGAAAAGGCATTTAGTTTTCCCTTAAACCAGTTAACAATAACTGAACCGCCTATAGGATAGACATCATCAATAAAAGCAGAACTATCTACTTTTTCTTTTTTTGAAGAATCGTTAATAAGTTCTTGTTTAAGTCTATCAACGTTATCTTCATATTCATCATAAAAAGTTAATTCTTCTTCATTAGCATCATCAATATTATCATCAGTCTCATTAGCAGATTCTTCTGCTTCCTGCTTTAAAACTTTGTCATACAGCTCCTGATAGGTATTGAGAATATCCTGCAGTTCATCAGCATGCCTAGCTATAGCGGCATTGTCTGGATACTTCTGAATATAGCCTATGGCTAAATTAATATCATTTAGAATAGCCTTTATCTCTTCAGAAGACATGGACTTGTCAGGTTCAGAACTGTACTCGTCAATGACAGACAGAATTTCTTCTTCAGCATTCAGTTCTTCTGAATTATCTATTTCAGATTGATAATCTTTAAGTTCTTCTCTTACTTCTTCCAAGATTCTAGGAAATTCAGTTTCCCATATGCCATTGCTTCCATTAGGTCTCTTATGAGTAAACTTGGCATTGCCTGTAGCAAGAAGCTCTTCCCTAGCTGAATCATTCTGCTTAAAAGATTCACGAATAAGATCTCTCATCAACTGGAGATTAGTATTTTTATCAGTACCCTTTCTACCCTGAATCTTAGTTCCTGCATTACTCCATCTAGGATTATTGTATACAGCTTCATCAAAGGAACCAGACTTAAGAGACTGATATGCATGCTCTACAGACTGATAATGTCTGCCTTCATAGTCAAAAGGTCTAAGAGCTAAATTGCTAAGATTGACATTTTCTCCTGTAGCATGCCATACGTTTAGAGTTTCTACCTGAGACCCTGAATCAGGCTCCTCAGAGCCATTCTGAGAGCCTTCCTGAGTCTCCATGGTAGATTGTTCACCTTGACCTGTTTCTGTCGATTCTGAGCCATTCTGGAGCGATTCTGAGGCATCCTGTGCTTCCAGCTTAGCTATCCTTTCAGCTATGGCTTTCTTTATGCTCTTCAGCTTCCTCATCAAAGGCTTGTTCTTGTAGTCCTTATGGCTAGGATCAGATACAACAGTAATAAGATTGTCTATGTATGCACCGCTTTCTATAAGCTCATCTATATCGGTAGCCTTGTCTATCTTGCCTTTGGTAATCTTTAGATCTCTTGCAGTAGAAGGCTTTTCCTGAGGCTTGGCTTGAGGCTTAGGCTGAGACTGAACTTGAGCTTGAGGCTGCTGTACAGCTGCAGCATTGTACTTGCCATTGACTCTATTTGCCTTTAGCCAAGCATCATGACTAGAAGCAATGCCTATGTTTCTTTCTCTGTTCTTTATGACAGCAGATACGCCTTCATAGGCAATGGAATCTTTCTTTGGATCAAGAGATTTCTGGAAAGACTTAAGTTCAGACAGAGACAGTCCTAATACATATTTCTTAAGCTGATAAGCTTCTTTTGCAGTAAGCTTTTCAGATGCAGACCTAGGAGCAACATATTTATTGAAATAGCTCTCCATTGCTTCCTTAATTTCAGCATGTCTTTCCTTGCTGAGTTCTACGTCTGATTCCTGTTCTGCATTGAACTTTGCACCTCCCTTGATGCCTCTATGAAGCTCATAGCCTAGGTGTTCAAGCAAATCGTCATTCTGCTTTACCTGAGAAACAAGAGCATTAACCTTGTCTTTCGTTTCCTGAGAGACTCCTTCAAGACTGTTAAGCTGTTCAGCCATGTACTGCACTTCAGAAGAGATCTGGTCTGCAGTGCGATAGATGCCTCCTCTGGTAGAATAGTTAAAGGCTTCCTGCTTGAATGAAGTATCAAAGCTTACCTCTTCTCCTCTCTTTGCAGAATTCTTGTCAAAGCCATATTTGATATGAATCTTGTCATTGGAAAGCATTCCCTTGCTGTCTACTGCAGCACCTTTGTTCATTTCATCTTTGAGACCGTTTACAAGCTTTCTATGCTTGATAGCCATGGATTCAATTCTATTGGACATGTCCTCTACCTTTCCATCAAAGGTATGGGTATCTCCTTCTTCACTAGCTTTCTTTGCTGCAGCAAGATAGGAATCAAATCCTTCAGTCTTTGAAGTAATGTTTTCTTCAGCTACTTCTTCCAGAAGCTTTCTAGCTTCAGCTTTAGTGCCTCCAAGATTTTGAATAAGAGTTTCAAACTGTTCTGCCTTAACTTGACGGTCATGCTCATTCTCATAGGTACCATTCTGAGTAGCTAGTCTTCCTTCAGAGCTACTGCCATATACTTCTGCATACTTTGCCAAGTCTCTTTTAAGCTGTTCATTGTCCTGTATGCCTAGAGAATCCTTTAGCTTGTTAAGAACAGATTCAGTAGCAGAATCCATTGCACCATCTTGTACAAGATTAGCAATGGTATCATTCACTACATCGTAAAGAGTAGCTTTAATGTGCTCTTTATCATAAGCAGAGAGACCAGACTTAGTATCATCAAGCTTAGCCTTAAGAGAAGTAATACTGCCAAACATGCCAGTAGAATCCTTAGCATCTTTAGCTTGCTGATAATTATCTAGGGTAGAAGTAATAAAACTTTCTCTCTGTTGTCTATGGTCAGAAGCAAGAGTATCTCCTGCATCTGCAGCTTGCTGATCATGATCAGCTTTATATTTTTCTTTAAACTGCTGGAATGCAGCAGACTGCACCATATGCCTAGCTACTTGACCTGTACCTACAGGACCAGACATTAAACCACCACCAAGAGCACCAAGCATAAAGTTGCTGATGTTGGAAGGATCTCTTAGTGCTTCATCAAATGACTTGTCTTCAGAGTTCATTAATGAGGCAATATTCTGTGTTGCTTCCTGAGTGCCTTCTACACCCATCTCCTTAGCTACTTGTCCTGCAGCTCTAATAGGAGTGTATCTAGCAGTTTTAAGAAGATTAGTATTACCTACTACTATTTTGTCAGATACAGCATCTAATATAGCAGCAGGCAACTGCCTGATATAGGCTTTAGCCATTTCTTCTGCATTCATGGAACGTCCATGGTTCTTTCTGAATTCCATGAAGTCCATGCCTATATTGGCTAGCAAGTCAGTAGCAGTAGCTGCACCAAATGAAGCTATACCAGCACCACCTGTAGCTACTGTAGCTAACAGACCGGGAGTCATATTACCTAGTTGTTCAGCTGCAAACATGCCTACTTGCGTAGGATGTTTAAGGAATTCCCATAAACCTCCTGCAATATCTCCAGAGTCAAATTTAGAAGATACTTTTTGCATGTACTCTTCATATTCTTTTTTTCTAGGAGCTGTTTTACCAACAAGAATATCAGCCATTTCTCTATCTGCATATTTACCAAGATTAAAATATGGCTTTTCTTTTGGTTCAGCACCATCAGGATGTTCAGTAATAGCAGTTCCTATATTACCAAGAGTACTAAGAGCAGCACTTCCAAGCTGTCTAAGACCATGCATTGGAAGTGATTCATCTTTTAGTACTCCACCACGTTCTTGATACCAGCGTTTAAAGGCTGCATTAGGATCTACATAGCCATTATCAGGCTCTACTACATCTCTAAAATGTTCTCCCATTCTTTGGGCATCTAAAGAACGCTGATAATTTGCTCTGGAAGCAAGAGAGTTAAATAAGCTATAGTTTGTATTAACATTAGGATCCATACCACTGCTATAACCCAAATCCTCACCTGTAACTGGATTATAAATAGTGGCAAGGTAACGGTTATACATATCCTTGCCTTCCAAACGGGCATATACTTCCAAGCCCATAGGATTAAGCTTTTGATACTTTTTATTAGGATCAAATCTTTCTGATTGATATGGAGTAGTAGCTGTAAGACGCTTTACAGATTCAGCCTGAGCATAAGCTTCATAGTTGGAATAGTCTTCTTCTGTAAGTTCATTTACAGACTTACCATAGGCTCTAGCTACAGCTTCAGGCTGAATGCCAAACTTATATCTAGATTTTTCAACATCTTCTTTATAGTCAGGAGCATCAAAACGTACTGAACCACCAGAAGAGGAACGAAATGCATACTGTTTACCATTTTCATCAACAAGAAAACCAGAATCACCATCATCCATGAAGTCAATTCTCATTTTCTTAAAGCCATCCATACCATACCGTTTTTCTACAGTATGATTGTCAAGAATAGCTTTTTTCTGTTCTAATGAATAAAAAGATTCAATACGCTTTCTCTCTATAGGAGAAGCAACACGTCCTAATCCATCACGAACAGCTTGAAGACTTCTTTGGTATTGACGTTCTCTATCTTCAGCTTGCCTACGTTGAGCAATACGTTGCTGCTCTTCAAACTCTTGACTCTCTTCCTTTTGAGCTACGAGAGGTTCAGGTTCTAAAGCAGCATCAGTATTAAGACTATCAGTAAGAGATCTTAAAAAATCTTCTTGAGTCATATTTACTCCATTTATTGTTTACGGCCTTTCATAAGTCTATCAGCAATAAGGTTAAAATTCTTACGGTAATAACGACCTATTTCAGTTTTCTCATCTTCTAAATCCCTTATAAATTGCTGATAACCACCATCTTCAGTAACTTTACCTCTTGTCCAGTATTTTTCATTATAATATTGAGCTAAAACCTTACCAAAAGCTTTTGCATGAGCAGTAGCAGCTACTTGTCTATATTTAAGGTCTATTTGACCTTTTGAATTTCTATGATCGTAAATATAGTTTCTTGGTACACTAAATGCTGCATCATCATTAAAGTCATTTACTACTTGTTCTTGCATTACAGGTTCAAAGTTTTCAAATTTACCTTTAGTAAATTTCTTAACATCTTCTTCACCTAGATTACCGGGCACAATCAAGCCAACCTTTCCACTCTGAACTGCAAAATCCTTATCAATAGCTTCCTGAGCTTTAGTTCTATCTTCATAGAAATAAGTACCATAGCCCATAGCTTCACCAACATCTGCTCTAAGACGTTTTCTATAGTTTTGATCTCCTGCTTTAAATGTAGGAGAAAATGTCTGTCTTAAACCAATAGCAGCTGCATGGTATATTCTAGCAGACTGTAAATCACCATACATTCTAGCTACTCTGGCAGAAGCTACTAAAGTATCAAAAGTATTTCTACGTTCCTGTATAGACTGAGTAGCCCATACATTAGCTACATAGTCAGCTAAACCTGTAGCAAATTCTTTAGGTTTTAATTTTTCATAATAACCAGTACTCTTATTACCTTTTATTTCAGAATAATCTGTCATAATGTCTTTAAGCTCTTGGTGAACAGTGGATCCTTTTTTATACAATTCTACTGCTTGAGAATTATCCATTACTACATTAGTGCCAGTATAGTTAGATCTTTCTTCATCATTTATAGCACCTGATTTATATGGTAATGGAACATTAGAATTACCTTCAGGAATTACTGTTGAACCAGAATAAGCACTAGCATCTGTAGCTCTAACATCTTCTTTAAATTTTTCTTCTTCTTCAGGATTCTTAAACCTTGTAGGCTGCACAGTTTTCTTTTCACCAAAATATGTATCTACTTCTGTTTCAGCTTCTTTTCTTAATTCTTCACGTCTAGCAAGCATAGTTTCCTTAGCTTTTAATGCAGGCTGTATACTAGCAGCATCATACATACCAGAATGTCTAGCACCTGTATAAGATTCACTTAATGCTTTTTGATAAATAGAATCATTTTTAAGCTTATAGTCTAATACAGCATCAATCTTATCTTCAGTAGATTTTTTAGTAAAAGCTGCATAATCTGAATTAAAATCTGTAGGGGTAAATGAAAAATCAAATCCAGTAGGCGTACCTCTTAATTTACTAAACCAATCTCTCCTAGTTTGTTCATCTCTTTCTTCCTGAATATCAGGAGCATTACGCTGTGCAAGATTACGATTTAAAAGATCAGCTCTATCTGCAGAAGCTTGAATTAGTTGATTTGCACGAGGAGTAGCAAAATCCACAGAGGGATTTTCATACATAGTAGAAATTGTATTTACTGCATTTGCTTGAGGAACAGCTTGCTTAATAGCACTGAGACTTGATGGTCCTGCAACTTCATAAGATATAGAAGAAGGGGTATTACGTTCTATAGCAGGATTAATATCAATACCCTCCCTTTCAGCAGATGCACCAAGAGAACCTATTGAATCATCATTTCTCCACTCCTGAGGCATATCTACTCTTGCTTTTGAAACATCCAATAATGGAGAAGTAAAAGCAGACCTATTTGTTTCTTGATATTCAGGATTAACTGAAGCTTTAAAAGGATCTTCAGCATTTAAACCAGCCTGACTTCTAAGAATAGATTGACCTAACCCTGTTCTAGCATAAGCACGAAGATCTAATGGTGCAGGAGCACTTTCTTTAGGTGTTTCTTCTCTTTTTATTGTTGGGTATAAAGATAATGTTTGACCATGATTTAATTCTCCACCTTCGAGTTTAGAAGCTCTATCCTCAAGAAAAGAATCTAATTTAAAAGATTTATTAGAACCACCTAAGCTTTCAAAAGCATCATCTAATGCTGCATCAGTAGGGGATTTAATTGAAATATCAGAAAGTTTAGAGTTTAATGAATCAGAAGTACTATCAGCTTTAGGAGAAGAGTTAGCAGCTTTATTTTGATTAGTGCTTTGTGAAGGCATTTGTCCTAAACCAGCTCCCATAGATATTATGGAATGCCCTCTAGCTATTGAAGCTCCTTCACCATTACCACCTCTACCTCTTCCACCACCTCCACCTCCTCCACCGGAGGAACGAAGGTTAGCTATTCTCCACTGCATGTCTAGCTTCTTTTGTTCCATAGACTGCTCATCAGCATGTTTTAATCTCTCAAAGTCTAACCTTTCAGTATGCTGTTTATAGTCTTGAGCAAGAGATCTATCCTTATAATCCATCTCTTCCTGATGATGCTGTTTCTCCATCTCTCTTTGAAGATTCTTTTGCTCTTCATCAATGATAGACTGCCTCATAGTATTAAAGGTACTAGCCATTCCTTGAAATGCATTAGCTGCAGCATTTAAGGCACTTGTACCAGCATTAGAATCGTAATGGGGAGTACCCATCATTCTATCATATATTGATCCTGCCATAGTTAATCCTGCCATTTTAAGTTACCTTATATATAGCTTTTATAACTGTTTTTTACTCTATTTGCTTCAGCATCAGCTACCTGTCTCTGTTCATTTTCATTAAAGTCTCTAGTAGTACCATTATGCATTGCATAGTTAGTAGCAGCAGCATTTCTAACTTGTTCACCAAGAGAATTACGATTAGCTTCATACTGGGTACGAAAAGCATTCTTTGAATTCTCAAGCTGATCTTCCATTAAGCCTATTCCCTTAAGACCACTATAAGCCTGCATAAGACCACCTAATGCACTAAGACCTTGGAATGCAGTAGGAAGAATACCTGACTTGCCAAACCAACTATTACCACCAGCATTTAAACTGTTCATAGCATCTGAGATTGATTTTCTTGCATTAGAAAACATATTTCCATTAACTAACCCATTAGAAGCACCTAGCATATTACTTTGAGTAAAACTTGGGTTATTGGGGTTTAGCCAAGGATATTCCCATTCATCATCTAGTGGACCATATTGAGCCATATTCATCTCCTGCTAAAAAGCTAATTCATATTTAGAATCGTAGTCATACAGCTGAGTATACTGGTCATATACATAGTCTACTGGAGTAATATTAGTAGACAGGAAAAACCAGCTGTCAATGCTTATGCTAGGTATTCCTGCCATCCTAGTAGCACTCTGAAGCTGTACTACGTCTTCAACTTCCATGCCTGTATCCAATGCAGCCTTCTTTTCAGTCATTTCCTGTGCTGCCTTTTCTGCACCAGACTGAAACTCTCCATAATCCTGCTGCAGAGACTTCATTTGGTCTCCTACATACATTTCTACCATTTTGCAAGGTATCTCTACTAGCTCTAGAATAGAAGAGAAGTCTATGTTGTCAAATCCTCCTCCTGCATACATTGCAGCTACCATAGCTACTGCAGTAAGAGCCATCTTTAGAGCAGGATCCTGTACAAAGGTCTGTATAAGCTGAATAGCTAGCGTAAGAGCTACAGCTATCACTACCATCTTTAACACTGCCATAAGAACTGCAGTAAGAGTAATGGAAGTAGAAGGACCAGACCACCAAGTAAATATCTGTACAATAATGATAATGCAGATGCCTATAATCTTAATGAAAGAAGCAAATTCAGGAGTCTCATAGAACTCTAGATGCTGAGTCTTCTTTGCAAAGAACATCATGTAGAAAGCTTCACTTACAAGCTTATTCTTATCATACAGATTAAGCTGTTCTAGAGCCTTTACAGCTAAAGGCATAAAAAATCCTGTTTCTGATACCTTGCTTACAGATACTAAGCCTTGGTCTACTTCATCTGTAAAGGCTACAGAGTGCATGTCTCTAAGAGATATCCTGCGATATTCAGACATGGATATCTGATAGTCTAAGTCTAATACATCTATGGTTACTGTATTAGAGATATAGCGTCTACTTAAGGCAGTACTACTATCATTAATATTTAGCTCAACAGGAGGCTGAATAGTAGTAGTATGTGTACTATCATCAGAACCATTATCATAGATATATAAATTACTAGTATCTTCAACTAAATAAGTAGGAATGCCATACTGAACTGCAGATGTAAATTCTCCACTGCCTGAAGGATCTATGTTCTGCATAGCATCGTATATAGCTTTGCCTGTAACTGCTCCTTCTATCTGAACATCATATTGTACATAGTGATAGGTATAAACCTTATTTTGATTAAAACTAGAGTAGTAATAGTCTGAATCAGAATAGTAGTTTTGAGTTCTAACTAATCTATCTATTTTTTTAACTTTTACTTTTGATAAAGTAACAGAACCCATATGCATTACTACATCATATAAATCACATCTCTTTCCTGATATTCTTATAGGCGGTACTCCACCCCAATATACTCCACCTTTGAATGGAGATTCAGAGAACGTAAGGTAGTATGTCTGTCCTGTCTGTACACAAGGAAGACATCTATAGATGTAGTCTACAGTCTCATACAGCAATCTTCCTATACATTTCCTAGAGAAGTCATTGCCTCTAGGATCATCGTCATAGTCATCCATAGTCTGCTGAGGACTAATACCTACTACAAAGAATACATCATAGACATCACCTATAGAATCATTCTTACGGTATTCATCTATAAGCTTGTCTATAGGAATGCCTATCTGCTGAAGCATTTCCTTTGACTGAGCATATCTACCCGGTCTTCTAAAGCTTACAGAACAGTTTCCATTATTTTCTGCATCTCTTACATCTACTTTAGAATTCCTAAGAGCTACCACAGGAAACAGATCTATGCTCTTTTCTATCTTTTTATCTGGGTTAATCAGATTATATCTAGGATCATTTATGGCACATAGCCATAACTTATATCCATCTCCACTTCCTATCACCATATAAGTTACTTGATAAAAGTTAATATGCTGTGGAGAATCTATGTCTAGCCTTAGATTAGGATTGCTAGGATGCTCTTCAGTTTCAGATACTGTAGTTATAGTTTCTGAATCTTCTTCTGTACTAATAGGAATAGTTGTAGTTGTTGTAGATATAGGTTGAGAACTAAAACTTATTATTTCATATCCTTCAGTATACTTGGTAGTTTCTCTAGTTACTGTAACAGTTTTAGTATCCTGAAGAAGATCCAAAGGCTCTATGTCTACAACTGTTCTATCAACTACTACGGTTCTAATGAAAGATGTTGCAGTAAGATAGGCAACTATCTTGTTTCTATCCATGTCATAGACAGCATTGGCTAGCTCATAGACTATATTGTCTATGATAACTGTATTGGAAGAATACTTGTATCCATTATGTTCCTGTAGATGCCACTGAGCCCATACATAGTTGCTAGGAACTCCATAGTCTATGGAGTCTATTGAGACAGTAGACAGTCCAAGATCATTCTTTAATGCATTGACTACTACCTTAGCATCTATGCCAGAAGAGCCTATATGGCCTTCTGGAAGATGATCCATAAAGTTGGACTGTGCATAGTAGAAATACTTGTCGTACTGATTCTGTCCTGTATAGGAATATCCCCAGTACATATCTAGTAAGCCAGTATCATTCCTAGCTTTCTCTGATATGAGTCTAGTTCTAGTGTCAGGAAATTCACTCTTGTGAAATACCTTTACAAGACTAGCAGAACCACTGGTTACATCCTGATCTGTAATGCCTAGCAGATAGCAGATAGGTCTAAGAGGCTCCAATAAAAGAGCCATAAAGTTAAGGGTAAAGAGAGCCTTAACTATGTTTATTACAGAAGTGATAATGCTGCTAAAGAAACCTACTATGCCTTCTACAAGTCCACCCATTAGATTTCCTCTATGCCTTCATTAATAAAATATTTTTCAACTAGTTTAAGGTTTTGAGTTGTATAAATAGGAATAATAAGAGGATCATCACTATTATAAAACCTTTTGGCATTGTCTTCAGACATAAGAAACTTAAAAGGAAGAACTTTTCTTTGATGAGGCATATAATAAATAGTTTCACAATCTGTATGGTACATAAGGTAATGAGCCATCATGGCAAAAATTCTTTTATTTTGAAACCATAAATGATGTGCATTCAGTCCATGAATATCATGGGGAGTAAAATACATTTGTCCAAGACTATTGCCATTATCATCTTTTATTTGCCAAGTAGTGCCTTTATCAATACATTTTTCTAATAACTTAGCCTGAAATTTTACTTCAGCTTCGGTATGTTCCCAATAAATTAATACCCTCTCAAGATGAGAGGGTATTTCTTCTTTGGAACATCCCTCTACCGAGTACTCATGTCCTCGATACAGGTATTTAACCATATATGCTCCTATGTATTCAAATTTGGATGGTTTAGTCCGGGTATTGCAGTTCCACCTTCATTACTGGAAGACTGCGATTCAGTGTCTGGCAAGTCAAATTCTCTCTTCATGTATGCACGGTAGATAGTATTGATACCATCTACTGTAACAGGTTCAGGCAGTGCACCGCTAAATGCATCCTTTGCTACAGAGTATACGACAGTAAAGCCATCTATCATAATCTTAAGCATCTTTTCTTTGAAATTCTCGTCAAAGCCTTCAATCTGTCTAGCATACAGTTTAGATTTCATAGCTTCAGTAGCAGTTTGTGCAGTCTGATTAGCAGCTTGAGCATCATACAGAGCACCTTGCTTAGTCATAAGAGTCTGTCTGCTAATTTCAGTATCCCTCTGCTCAGTTAACAGGTCAGTCTGTGCCTGTACATTTGCAGGCTTTTTATCTTCAGTAAGCTTCTGTGCGTTAACAAGATCTGTTTGAGCTTGAATTTGAGCAGGCTTCTTTTCTTCAGTATCTACCTGAGCATCAATAAGACTTGTCTGAGCAGCTATATTAAGAGCTTTTTTCTTTTCAGTCTCTATCTGAGCTTCAGTAAGCTTCATGTCTGTAGCAAGCTTGTTAAGCTGTCCAGAAAGAAGCTGAGCTTGAGCTCTCTGCACGTCTCCCTGACGCTGTACATAGTAAAGCTGTGCTTTGCTCAAGGGAAGTGCATACTTGGCTTCTACATAGGCTTTAAGAGCCTGTGCCTTGGCTAAATGAGCCTGAGAAATGGCAAGAGCAGCCTGAGCAGAAGCCTGAGCCTTGGCTGTCCATGTATTGGCAATTACCTGAAGAGTAGCTTTATAAATGTCTACATAGGCAGTAGCATATTCCTCTCCATGAATCCTTCCAGACTCGAACTGTGCAGTAAGATGAGTGCAGGCAGTCTCCATCAAATTGTCGAAGATGCCATCACCTGTGACAGTGAAGTCTACGGAATCCATTGAGACATTTCTTGTAAACTCGTCAATGTCTATCTTTGACAGTTCTTCCAGAGGAGGAAAAGTAAACGTAAGGTCAATAAGACTGTCATCTAGAAGATCCGTATTGGTATCGTACTTGTCGGTAACAGTTTCCTTGTCAAGATATACGTTGGATACTACTTTGCCGTCTCCTTTGTCCTTGAAATCGGATTCAAGAGTGGCAGTTAAAGTCTCCTTGGTATCCTGCTTATTGTACGTTGTAGCATAGGGACTACTCATACAAAGTCTCTCCATTCAATCCTTCAGCTAGCTGCTTCTGCCTGATAGCTTCAAATTCTTCTTCTGTAAGAGGAGAAAGATACTCAATGGTATATTCAGGCATAAGCTTGGTAGTAGTTACCTGATTGCCATTAACTCTCTTCTTTTCAAACTTCTGAAACTGCTTCTCTTCAATCATGTTCAAAAGCATCCTTGGTACATGCCATGCAACTCCAAATGGAATTGCTTTCTTGATTTCAGCTACCTTGTCGTTCCGTACGCAGAATATTTCAGACGTATAGTTGGATTTATTAGGATTGTTGCAGGTAATACGTACACGAACGAGCTTATTGGCATCTTCCAGTTCCTTTGCCTTCTGCTCCTTCTCGTAATTCTCAAGAATATCGAGTGCAGATGGCTTGGACGTGCTGTTTTCTTCAGTATTAGTCATTTCTTCTTTTGCCATGTCTTTCTCCTCTTACAAGTAAGGGGAGGAGCGTTATACCCCTCCCCTGTAGCAGTTAAACTTCTATTGCCTAGTAGGGTGCAGCTACCTGAATGCAGGCAATCCACTCAGGACGAAGAACCATACTTCCATACCACCACTGGATGGAATAGAAGCCAGTCTTGCCATAGGGATCGTTGTAGGTAGCCATAGCTTCACCGGGAGCCTTATGAAGGATCTTGAACTTGGAACCCTGACCACTGGTCTGGAAGCCAATGGTAGTGAAGGAACCAGAACCTACGATAAGGATTGGGAATACGTCATACTTGCCGCCAGTAGCTCTGTAGCCGGGGTTGGTAGTGACTGTAGCACCAGCACCTTCCCAGTGCATCATATTGGGATTCTCAATGAAGCGGAAGTTGCCGATAGCACCAATCTCGCCATTGGCAACGGTACCTGCAGCTGCATACTGCTGAACAGGAATGAATGCAGGACCACCAAAGCCATTGCCAAGCTTCATAAGCTCAGACTTCAGTTCAGAGCCAATGAAGGCATATCTGGCAGCACCTACAACCTTGGTGTCGATCATTCTGGAACCAGTAATGATCTTGGTATCCTTGGGACACATGTTCTCGTTGAGAATGGCATCTACCTTGTAGAGAATGTCAAGGGAGATCTTGGAATCAGTGCCAGTTTCAGGAGAAATGTCAGCTCTCTTGGTAGCAGTGCCACCGTAGTAGACAACGCCTGCACCATTGATGAGATCCATCTGAATCATGTCTTCGTTCATCTGGTTCATGGCTCTGGTAGTCTCACGGGTAATGTGGGACATAAGCTCAGCATCAGTATCGAAGTCAAGAGATTCCTGAGTGTATTCATCGAAGAAACCGAAGTTGTTAATAGTGCCTTCCAGAGTTACACGGCTAAAGCCAACTCTGTTGACTCTGCCACCGTCTTCAGAAAGAGTGGGAAGCTTGGAAGGAATGGTACCGATATCACGGCTAGAACCATAGAGGTTGCCGGGATTAACCTTGGAAAGAGTGCCTGAAGTGAATGTAATGTCTGCAGCAAGATCAGTTTGAACATTAGCCCAAGTGGTGGAGCTAGTAATTCTAGCTTCAGTAGCCCACTTGATAGCCTTAGCCTGAGCATCAGCAGCAGAAACAGTAGAAGAGAATTTCTTGATAAGACGACCAGCATTCTTCTTGCCTGCGGCTACTGTAGCAGTAATGTAGTACACAGTACCGGTAGAAGAGCCTGCAGCATTGATGCCTTGGTCGTTAATGTTCCTATCATCCAAGAGAGGAAGATAGTGATATAGCTTAATGGTCTTGCCAAAATGCTTGGGCATTGTGGTAGTGTCGGCAAGCTGACCAAAATAGGTCTCCTTCTGAAGTTCAATTAGAGACTTTCTCTGCCAGTAAAAATCATTAAGCTGAGGGGTCATTGTACTGGCAGGGGAACCATTGCCAGCATTATATTTCATTCCATCGAAGGGCATAGTCTATTCTCCTAAATAATGTCTTTGATTGATAGTTTTTCAAATTCTTCATCGGAAAGAGAGAATAGATCTTCCATAGTCATCTGGCTCTTCTTGCTGGACTTAGCTTTAGCCCTAGTAGGAGCAGCCTTGGATTTATCTGGAACTGGTTTACTTTGTCTTGGAGCTGCAGACTGAACAGCTTGAGGCTTAGCCATGCCTTGCTGTTGCTGCTGCTGTGCTACCAGCTTTGTAACCACGTCAATGTAGGCATCAATGTCGGAAACTCCCTTGTATCTGCCAAACATCTTCTCGCTTTCCACAATCTTCTGCACACCGTCAAATCTGCCCATCTGAATCTCTTCATGCAGACCTCTGATAAGAGCAGGGTTCTGCAGAAGCTGTTCCTTGCTCTTTGCATCCCAAGTATCCTTGAGAATCTCATTAATCCTTGGAAGAGAGTCATGTGCATCCTGAAGTGCATCAGAAAATTCTACGTCTTCATCGGAAGCTAGGTTTGCATTTGGATGATAGTTCATATCCTCCAAATCCACATCCATAGGGTCAATCTCGTTTCTCTTCAAGAGAGCCTTGATAGCTTCCTTATCTCCCCTATGCACGTCTATAAGAAAATTAAGCTCCTCTTCGTTAATGCCTGCCTTGTTGAGAGATTCAACTGCTCTTTTCATTGGAGCCATCAGCTGCATCTTCTTGGTGTAGTTTGCACCCATCTGCATAAGACTCACAATGTCTTCCATTGAACGTGGAGCTATTTCCTTTCCATTAGCCTTGAAAGGCTTGAACAGGCTTTCATAGGCTGCCTTGTAGTCAAATGAATCAGGAATCTCTGCAGCTTCTGCAGACTTTTTAGTCCTGCTCTTTGCAGGCTTAGGCTCTTCAGCCTGTTCCTTTTCATTCTCAGTAGCAGTTTCCTTTTTTGAGGAAATCTGGGATTCAGCCTTTGCCATGTATGCTTCAAACTCTTCATCGCTCATTGAAGCATAGTCTGGCTCTTCCGGTTCTTCAGGCTTATCTGAAGAATCTTTCTCTTCTTCTACAGGTTCGGAATCCTCTTCAGGTTCCTCAACGTCTTCAACCTCTGTAGAGTCATCAGATTGTTCTTCTGTTTCTTCATCAAGAGTCTGATCTTCTAGTTCAGTATTGTCCATGTTCTACTCCTACTGTACAGGTGCATCTACAATTTCAGCTTCATTAAGAGACTTGATCATTGATTCAGACTGCTGTGCCATGTTGAATACCTGACGGCAGTATTCGTTGAATCTGGCAATGCCAATCATGCATTCTCTAATCTCTGCACGGTATAGATCCTTCTTTTCTGAACCATTGAAATTAGGTTCTCCCAGCAAGCCTACCAGACGAACTGCTTCATCTTTCAGATAGCCTTCAAGAAACACTTTCTTGAAGTCTTCATTAAGATACAGGTTCTTCAAAGCCTTGGCTTTTGCAATCCTGTCTGAATGCTCTTTCCTCATCTGGTTGGCTTCTTCAGCCGTAATTGTAAGCTGTTCTGTTTCCTGCTGCATAGATATCTCCTTCATTGAAATTTAGCCTGTGCTGTTACTAGCATCAAATGCCTTTGTCAACTAGCTGGCTTTCGTTTTAGAAGATTCCTTCTGCTTTCTTAAATCATAATGTCCCTTAAGCATAGTCTGCTCCTGTGCAGACTGTGCATCCATCTGCCTGTCCTCAATCTCGTGAGCTCTGTTGACCCCAGTAGCTTCATTAACATAGTCCAGATCAATCCTGTCAGCTTCACTGCTGGTCTTTCTAGACTTGGCACGTTCAGAATCAGTCTTGGCCTTCTTGAGGTCAATGTCAGCCTGATTCTCGTAAGCCTTAGCCTGCTCATTAGCAATCTGAGCTTCAAGCAGCTGACATTCAAGCTGTGCCTTCTGCTGCATGAGAGGATCTGGCTGAGGAACATAGTCTTTAATCATTCTTGCAAGATCTGGAAGCTTTCTAAGCTCAGCTATCTTGAACAAGATAATCTTGGTTATGTCAAAGGGAAGAGTATTGCCTGTAGTTTGCAGCATAAATGCCAACTCTTCTGCCTTCTGATTGTCTACTTCTGCAGTAGATACGTTAATATTCAAGTCAAAGTTTCCTGCAAGAGAAGCTCTGCTTATTGCAACAAACTCGTCATCTGTAATCCGTACAACTTCTTCATCGGAAAGCCATACGGAATTCATAGCCATTATCTTTCTTCCTATCTGCCTTAATCCATCAGACAGTCTTCTAAGAATGCCTAGCTCTCTCTTGGCAGTAGCATCCATTGCAGACCTAATGCCAGAAGCTACATTGCCTAGAGACTCAGAAGTAATGCCTTGACTGAATGCCTTAACGCCAGTAAGAGCTTCTGCTTCATTGTTCTGAAGAGCAATAATGTCCATTGCAGACTTGGGAATGTCAGGAAGCTTGGTCATGTAGATGCCATCCTGAAGGCTTCCTACAGGATTGAATTCAAAGTCAAGACCTTTATTGAATCTGTCTCTGTTGATTGGATCAAGAATGTCCTTTCTTACTCCTTGCTGTGCATTGGCTGATCTTCCTATAAGATCTACCACTGAACGGGTAACAGCACCTATGATGTCCTGATTATCCTTCAATAGAGAAGCATCTGCATCGCCATATACCGTATCAGTATCAGGAGGAAGATACTGCACTACTACGAAAGGAAGTTCCTTGTCAGGATAGGGATTCTCTTCCATTCTAATGATAGTGTCTCCTACCCATGTAACTACGATAGGCTGCACTATGCCATCATTGTGAATATCCCAGAATCCCCAGTATTCATAGACATAAAGCTTTTTTCTAGCTTTATCATTGAATCTAAAGTAGCTGTCTTCCTGATGATCCTTAAAACCATATTCATCTATTCCTGCAGCAAATGCAGATTCAGATATCTTGTCAAGATTATGGTACCTTCCATCCTTCTTTAAGGAAGACAAGTCAGATACGAATCTGTCTATGATAAACTGTGCATTCTCTATATTGCCTTCGCATGAAGGATCTATGATAACGTCTCTGCTGTCTTTTACTTCCAGTACAGGACGATTGACTATTTCCTTTTCTACTTCTTCATAGTGAGTGCCTACCTGTATAGGCTCTCCAGAAGCCATCATCTGCTGTGCAGATTCAGGGTCTATCTCTCCCTGCATCATCATCTGCTCTAAAGCAAGATAAAGCTGTTCAGGAGTCTCTGTCATGGTAGGAACTTCTTCAGTAACTACTCCTGTCTGAGTTTCCCATGACAGCTTCACTATGACAGTGCCTGTATTTACTGCAGTTCTTACATACTTGTTTATGAACTTGACCTTATTGATGTCAGTACGGAACTGCTTATTTAAAATAAGCTGATTCTGCCTAGCTGCATCTACATCCTGTGCAGTAACAGGATCAACTACAAACATTTTATCAGTGCTTAAGAAGGGCTCCTCAAGAGCAGAATATCTCCATTCATTCTGCTTTCTGACAAGCTTTGGCTGAACCTTGCTTCTTCCCTCTCTAGGCTTAAACTTGGTTTTTCCTCTGAGAGCATCAATCCATTCATTGACTTTAGAAACATGCAAGGTATGGCTTCCTCTTGCTTCATCAAGATCTGCCTTCAAGTCCTTTAAAGCAGGAGGATTCTCCCAGTCTACAAGAATGCCATCATCATCTTCGTAGCTGTCGTCTTCCTCTTCGGCAGATGCAGGAATCCCATCCTTCAATGCTTTAATCAGTTCTTCTTTATCACTCATGATCTACCTTGCTTACTGCTTTCAGCTTTCGCTTTATAAACAGTTCAATCAATATTTTCTCAATGAAGGGAAAATTAGTCTTGACGAAATCTGGCATTCCAAGACCTACTACGCCTACAAGCATGTCTGCCATGTGCTTGGAACAGATTTCATTGTCAACTAGATATGCATGTACAGGCAAAGCTAAAATAATGCCCATTCCTACAGATACAACAACTCCGTAGAAACGCTCTACAGGAGACATTGAAGGCTTATTGCTGAAAGCAAAGAAGCCAATAAAGCCTCCCAATGCCGCAAACACGGCAAGCTGTAGTGTACTTAAGTCGAACATGCATTGTTACCATAATCCCGGAATTTGAATTATTAGAAATGCTGCACCTAGCAGCAGCAGTATCCATCTAAATAACTTCTGCCTCTTTCTGAATACCACAAAATACTGGCAATTCTGGCATGCCTTGTTGAATATACATGGGTCTTCAGAATGATAGAACGGACATGTCTTCAATATGCTTGGCATAGCTCAACCCACCATTAATGCTTTAAAAATGCTAGAATGATGGCATAGGCTACTGCTACCAGAAGAGGAATAGCAAAATCCAATAGTCCCTTTACAGTCCATGCACTAGGAAGAAATCCACAGTACCATGGACAGTCTGCTCTATGTCCTCCATGAGACTGAATATATCTATATTCAGCCTGTGCATGCTCTCTGCCTATATAGAAGAAAGGAACAAAGAAAGCTATATGCACAGGAAGACTGAAAGCAAATACCAGCAGAACTGCTACAAGACTGAATAGTCCATGGATCATGATTGTTCTTCCTCTTCTTCTTCTTCTTCTTCTTCTTCAGCAAAGATGCCATTAATATCCTCTAAAGTAGCAGGAATGACATCACGCTGAACAACCATAGCCTTAGCTTCCCTTGCCGTATTGATAGCAATAGTGCCTTTAACATCTGTAGAGTAGTTCTGCATAATGTACTGTTTCAGCTTATTATCGTAATACTCTAATCCCTTATCATCTAAAATAGCCATTATGACTGCTCCGTAGCTTCAGGAAGAAGCTCTATGCCTAGAACCTGCACTGCTTTCTCAGCCAAGGCTATGCCCATTTCAGTATAGCCTTCTTGAGTATAGTGAATGCCACCGCTATCCATTCTATAGTTGTCAGTATCATAAAAGTTCTTGGCCTGATCAAATCCCATAAAAACATTCAGTTCATTGTTGCACAGTTCTACCTGTGCATTCTGCACTGCCTGATAGCCTGCATAAACATTTGCTGCATTAGCTCCTGTAAAGCATCCAGAAGACCATCCAATCTGGGATACAAACACAGGAAGACTATATCCTGCTACATTTCTAGTCCATGCCCATATATCCTTGGTAGCCTGCTTATAGTCATTAACAGTAACATATCCGTTAGTAATCCTGCCACCTTCTGAACATCCCTGACACCAGAGAATGCCTGCTACCTTGCACTGCAGACTGTCAATCTTCAGTCTCTTAATGGCATCTACAATAACAGGACCTCTAGAAGCTCTAAGAGTTCCTACGCCGTCATTAGCCCAAGAGTTGGTAGTTGTAGTTCCTGTAAATGTAGTTACTGCTGCACCACCAGAAGCAATGTTTACTATGATTGGAATCTTGCCTGTAAGAGCATAAAATCTGTCGCAGAATGCAGGCCATGCACTGTCTCCACTGCCGGGATAGCAGGGATCTCTTAAAGAAATAAAAGTATTATAAGTACTACTATTAGGATTCCAGTCATATAGTAAACCATAACTAGACTGCATATAGCCTTTAGTTTTTCCCTGATTGCCTGAACCAGAAGCATTGCTCTGACCACTTACAATGAACATGTAATAGGAAAAATAATCAGGTTCACTGTATGTCATGTCAAACAATGAATCTATCTTGGAATTAGTGATAAAGGCATACTTTGTCTGTAGTGCTTCAACTTCACTGTTCAGTGCAGAAATCTGGCTAGTATGCTGGGATACGGTATCAAGAGCAGTTAAAAGAGTAGGCTTTAGCTCTACAAACTGATTAAGAGTACTTTCATGGTTAGCTACTGTAGTCTGTAGAGATGCAATCTCATTAGACTTTAGATCTGCCAGTTCTTGTCTTACAGTCTCAGTCTCTTCTACAAGTGCAGCAGAAGTCTCATTAAAGGCTACCTTGGCTAGTCTTACTTCATTAAGAAGACTTTCAAACCTTCTTCTGCTTGAACTGTTCATGCCAATGCCACTGGTAGAAAGAGTTCCTTCAGACAAGTTGTATTCAGACAAGTCAATCAAGTCTGACAGCAAGCATGGATTCTGGTCTGGAACAACTACTGCAGCTTCAAGTAATACTGCTCTAGGAGAATTTCTTACAATCTGAATTACATAAAATGAATTGTCTCCAAGCAAATCATTTGGAATAAGCTCTAGTACTCCTAGTCCTTCAGTAAAGGATGCTTCCTGAACTTTAACCTGAGTTACATATTCATTGGCTACTTCAGTGGACTCAATAGGAGCTCCTAACTTTGCTGTAATGATTCCGTCAAAGGGTGCATTGCTCTGGTCAAATGCAGAAGCAATAACCCTGACAGTATGCAATGTACTCATAGATTCTCCTGTAAAGCTAGGGGTGAACTAGCACCCCTAGCCTATTGTTTCAATTAGTCGCCACTAGCAGCAGCATCCTGTCCAAGAAGAGCTTCAGTCTGAAGCACACCATTGATAATTACAGAATAACCCTTGTTCATAAGAGCACGAACAGCATTATTTGCATTAGCACGAGTTGCAGCATCAGTACTATGAGTACCACGAACATTAATAGAGTTCCACCAAGTAGATGTAGTAGACTTGTTAGGTTGACAGTTAGCTTGGTTAATAAGCATGGCATCAAGATATTCGCCAAGATGTACATTGTTCATGGCAATAATATAAGCAGAACTAGGTCTAGTAGTATTCCAAATAAACTGACCAGAACTATTTGAAGCACTGACATATCTCATATTATTGCCAAGCTTGCTAAGATCGCCTGTAATAAGAGGGCAGAACTCAACATAAAGTTGGGAAAGATTAGTGCAACCTGATAAACCAGTACCAATATCACCATGAATATTTGTAAAGCCGATATTGATATTAGTAAGAGTAGTAATTCCAGCAAGAGAACTAATATCACCTTCCACTTTAGTATTGTAAAGCTGAAGGTTATTTAATTTAGAGCAATTAGCAAAAACATCAATATCACCTTCAAGCATAGTATTGTTAGCAATAAAGTCAACAATAGAAGAACAATGCTTTACAAAGCCATCTTCTACACTATGTGCAGGAAGAATTTCGTTGTTATTACCATCAGAAAGACCAGCAAAATCTACTTTACCAATACTACCTGTAACACCTGTAGCATTTATATTAAAGGATACAAGATTAGGAACATTAATATCCGTAATATCACCACTAATAGCTGTATTTTGAATATCTGTATAACTAAGGTATGATTTATTAGCTAAGAATTCACCAAAATCACCAGTAATATTCATGTTATTACTAACACGGAAGTTAACTAATCTATTGCAAGTAGCTAATTCAGCTACATCTCCTTCAAGATCACAGTTGCTTACATAGATATTTTGAAGATTATTAGTATTAGTTTTAAAAACAGAAATATCACCTACAAGGTTAGGTTCATTTTCACATTGGAAAGTAATTAATTCATTTTTATTAGCAAGAGAACTAATATTACCAGAAATATTAATCATTCCAGCTACACTAGGAAGTACAAGCCATTGAAAATGACTACAATTACTAAATGAAGACATATTTCCATGAATACCAGTACAACCAAAAATTTCTAAATTACGAAGTTCAGGCATGTGTTCAACTACAGCAACATCGCCAGAAACATCGTTACAAACAGTAAAACGAATATATCTTGTATTAACCAATGTTTTTAAATCTTCAATATCACCTTTAACATTAGTACGTTCAAGAGTAATATTTTGAAGAGTAGTGTTCTGAGCTAAAGATTTAATATCACCCTTAGCTGCAACACCAGAAGTATTCCAAGCATTCATGCCAGGAATATATTTTAACTCGTCAATATCAAAAGTAAAGAAATCCATCATAGGAGCATACCTACCCATATCAAAGGTAGCTATAGCATACTTATTAGGAATAGAAATTTCATAAGTACCATTAGAGCAATAAACTTGACGAGCAGTTAAAGCTTGAAAATCAATAGATTTACCAAAATTATTACCATTAATATCAAAAAAATAATTATCTTCACCATCAGCTTCATTAATAATCTTGACAGTCTGATTTACACGACTATTAAGAGTAAACCAAGAACGAACCTGAATATAGTTATCCTGTTTCTTGACTTTAATACGAAACTCACTGGGAGCACGAAAATCCTTGTCAGTAACGACACCATCTAACTTAGTAGTAAGACAAGTAGACATATATTATGTCCTCCTAAATAGAATAGTTGTAAACACCATCCATAATAGCCAACTGAGCTTCGTACCACTTGTACAAATGCCATATATTGTCAGCTAATGACTGATTTCTAAAACAATAGATACCACGATTAGGCTTTTTGCATCTAAACTTATAGATGCCTGCATTTGTAGAATTAAACTGGAATGCTCCATTATAAATTCTACAGAAAGATGAATATACTTCATCTCCTACTTGATAGATAACAGCAGGATCATAAGTATTATGACTACCAGTAACTGGATTATCATCTTCATCCAATACTACTTCCCAGAACTGCTCATTGACAGTAGCATTGTTGATAGAAGGCTGTAGATACCAAGTTTTAAATTCCTGCTTGTAGTATTCAATACCAATACGCTTAACCCAGTCATTCATCTTTCCAAAGATATATTTCGGATCAAGCAACCCTAGATTTCTAAGTTCAGCATATCTAGCTTCTATTTCATCTTTATAATATTTATGAGCATAGAAATAAGGACTGTTATTAGAATTAACTCTATGATTATGAAGTAATCCACTATTGCCCATGCCATTACCACCAAATGTACCATTGCAGTCATATACGGTAGCAAACCATCTCTTGCCATCCCAAGTAATCCACTGGCAGTTATTGCCAACAGAATCACCATCTCCATCTATGTCTACAAGAATGTTGTAGTCCATTAGATTGTCAGGATGGAAGTATTTCTCAAACTCAGTTCTTACAGCCTGATAGTTTTCAGGAGTAGGATCTGCATCATATGCAGCATCTAATTCTCTAAGAATAGGCACAGCTCCACTAAGACGTTCTACATTAGCTTTAGCTGCAGTAGTAATATCTAATGTCTTCTTTACCTTTTTCTTCTCTGCCTTAATCTGTGCAGCTTCAGCCTTGGATCTAGCAATAGATTCACTCTTTCCTGCAGCTATCTGTTTGGCATATTCTTTCTTATATTCCTTTTCACCATTCTTGCGAATATCTTTCCAGTATCCCTTAGACAAGTCAACATAGTCTGCATAATTATCTACAAAGCTGTCATATAAAGGAGAATCAGTACCCATGATTTCATTCATGTTAAGATCACCATCGTAAATAGTACCATCTTCACAGAACAAATCTTTAGGATACCTTAATTCTTCCACTCTCCATACAATATTGCCCATCCAGATATTCTGAGGATTGCTGAAACCATCTATCTGAATATTCTTAGCATTATTCTTCTTAAGATGATAATTATCTTTATGCTTTTTCAACTGCCAAGAGAAAATGCCATGGAACTGGTCATTGATATAGACAATGCATGGGAATCCATCAGGAACGCATTTAGCACCTGTATCAAGCCTTAGCTCTACATCTTCCTCAGCACCTAATGCAGGCATGTTAATAGGCACTTCATCCATATCAAGCATAGCTTGTTTCCAAGCTGTATCAGCCATTGGACCTCTAGTCTTGCAAATTTCCTGCCACCATTGATAGACTACAATAGCTCTGCCGCAAAGGAAGTCTGTATAGAAGGCTTTAAGATGGAATGAATCTTGAGGTACCCAGTCACCAAACTGAATAACAAATTCATCTCCACCCCAGTCGTCTGCAAACAAGTCAAACTTGTAGTTAGGCTTAGGCAAATTCCAAGTAGTGTTTCCCTGCAGACCTAAAGCAACCTTCTTCTGGAAATAGTTGCCTCTCATGTCCCAGAATTCCATCTTAGCCTGACATTCCTCTATTTTATTAACAGGACGTACAAACCTTTCAATCTTAACTACTGCACACTCAGGAATCGGTATATGAAGCATGTCTTTGCTTCTAGTCCAGTTATGAACACCTTTAACCTGTTCTACACCCTTAATCCTGCCATCAATTCTTAAATCACCTTCAATGAATACATCTCTGTTAAAGATTCTATGGCCTTTAACATCTATAGCTTCAATGACATTGCCATTAGCGTCATGCATAGCCATAAGGTCCATGGAACCTGTATCGTCTCTATACATGAAAGTATTAAAGTATTCCTTAATGGCAGTAGGGACACCTTTCAGCCATTCAATGGTACCATCTTTTCTGATACCAAATAAGAACTTCCCTTCAGCATCAGCATACATCTTAAGGTATTCTTCATTAGAAGTTTCATACCCATAGACGTTATCAAGATATTCCTTCAATCCATCAGGAACACCTTTAGTCCAGTTAATAGAACCATCTTTCTTGATGCCAAAAAGAAACTGATTATTGCTGTCTACATATTTATGAATGTAGTCATTGTCAGTATCAATCTCACCATAATGTTCATCAAGATAATTCTTAATGCCTGTAGGAACACCTTTAACCCATTCTACTGAACCATCCTTCTTAATACCCCAGAGAAGATGTCCTTCAGAATCAGTGTAGCATCTGATATATTCATTAAAGTTGTCAGCTAAGTAGCCTATCTTAGCAATCTCTTCCCTTACAGGCTTAGGAACACCTTCAGACCATTCTATGGAACCATCTATTCTGATACCCCATAGGAATCTGCCATCTCTATCCAGATAAGCTCTAATGAACTCAGGATAGTCTTCATATCTAGCTGTAATGATTCCTGCCTGCACTTTCTCAAGAACTTCCAATGCAGCATTGGTAGAATATCTCATTGCAAGGTCAGAATGCTTCTCTGCATTGTCAGCATAGATCTTTGTAGCATTGGCACTAGAAGAGGCAGTAGTAATGTTGTCCATTACTTCCTGCGCTCTTTCAACTACAGTTTTAGTCTTGGCAGCAATGTCCTGCTGTACTTCTACTGCAGTCTCTGCACATTCGCATGCTTGAGCACTGGCTTCTACAGCCTGATTCATCAGACCTTCTGCAGCTTCTGCATTTTCCAATGCCTGAGTAGCCTTAGTTATAGCTTCCTCTGCCTTATACTGCAAAGTAGGAAGAATATTGGCTACTAAGGTAAGGACAGAAGTAGTATCCATCCAAGAGTATCTTGGACTATGATCCTTCGCTCCACTGAAAACAGCTGCATACTTTCCACACTGCTCTTCATCTGCTACATGAAGCACTACAGATTCAATAGTAGAACCTTCAAACGTAGTGTCATATATCCTAAGCAGTTCATGATTGTAGAGAGGTCTATTAGGCACTATCTCAATACCTGTACCTCCCATCTTTTCAGCTAGTTCAGGCCAGTCATGCATCTGGTCTCTCAACTGGTGATGATTCCTTACAAGACTGGTAAACTCTTTAGTAATGAAAGTCTTGTCTACAAAGTAGACATCCATTGAAGAATAGTAGACTTGACTATTGTCTTGACTCCATAGCTGACGTTTCTCGTCATCAGTCATGTTATCGTCATAGTCTGCAAAGTTCTTCAGAAGATTGATATCAAGCTTTCTGCATCCATGAAGAGAGCCTTTAATCAAATCGTCAATAATAAGACCAAGATCCTGAGAAATCTTGGAAGAATCAGAAGAAGACTGCTGTTCAGTCTGGCTGTTCTCTTCTGTCTGGCTAGAAGTCTCCTGAGAAGGAGAAGCATTCTTTATCGAATCAAGCAGTTCACGAATGGATGCAATGTCCTCAGCAGTGAACTTGCTGTTAATGTCTTTAATGTCGCTAAACTTGTTTACAAGAAAGTTCACATTGGCAATAAAGCTGTTGCCCATGTTGTCCTTGTCTTCAATAAACAAGTGTCTGTTAGGCTTGTTTAGAATACTGCCCATTATCTTTACCTCTATAGCTTCCCATGAAGCTGTCAAGCTGTCTAAAGGCATCGTCCATGTACTTGAACGGTTCTGCATTGCTGGAATTCATTCTGTCAGTAGCTTCTCCTGCCTGATCAAAGAAGGCAGACATGAACCGCTTCTGATCTCTGCTAAGAAACTTCATTCCATCATAAGTGAATACTTTGTCAAGCAGATCCATGAAATTAGGGTGATACTTTGCCTGAATGCTTCCATCCATGCATTCTTTTACATACAGCAAAGGATCTCCAGTGTTGACTTCGCTAAGCTCTCCCTTCATGGGAAATCTAGGAGACCTTATTCCAAAAGGATTGAATATCATTATATGAACCCCTTCATCTGAATGCTAAACGTTTCTGTATTAAGAGGTATCTTATATCCTTGATTTACCAATTCCTGACACTGTGCATGGAATAGCTTATAATAGTATCCTGAATCATTCTTCTGGTCGCTGTTAATAGTGCTTACAAGAGCATAGGATATATAGGTAAGCAGAGCATCCAGCATACATGAAGGAATGTCTATTTCATCATCTATGTCAATAAGCTTAACTGGAGCAGCCTTGTACACTACATAGAGAATGCCTTCAAAAGGCTTTCTTAACAGAAAGCTTCTAAAGTTGACAAGCTTATATTCATGGTCAAGAGACTGCAGAACATCAGACTGTCTAAACTCATTTCCAAACTTGTCGAATACTGCAAGAATAAGCTCTACATCGTCATTCTTCAGTTCATACAGAGCCAAGTCAGAAGTAGTAACTACAGTCTCAGACTTAATTTTTAAATTAAATGTTTTATACAGTTCAGACATGCCAAGATTAACAAAGTTAATGATGGCTGCCTGATTCTTTGATATGGCTATGTTTGGAAACTTTATCTGGATAAGATCCAGCACTTCCTGAAGTTTCATATATTCCTCTATCAAAATAGGAGCTTTACCTTTAATGATAAAGCTCCTTATACAAATTTCTTCCTGCTGTCTACTATGCACCAATAGAAGATTCTTCTGTTTGTTCAACTGTTTCAGATTCTTCAATAGGCTCCTCTACAGGTTCCTCTTCAAATACAGGTTCCTCTATGGGAGCATTCTTTTTGTCAATAAGTTCCTGAACCTCAGCCAAGTCCTCTTCAGTGAGGACACCTTTCTCAAACCATCCGACAGTATTGGCATATACCTTATAATCAGGCATCTGTCCAATAGCTGCACGGAATCCATTCATAAGAAAGTCATGCAAAGAAAAAGACATGTTATTCACCACCTCCTAAAGCAAGAATAGCATTTTCAAGTTCATAGCTAGTTCTAGCAGGATGCTTTTGGTAGCCAACTTGTATGCTATCTGCATCGGTATAAAGAGTATTCAGTCTAGGGATATTTTTGTCAAGAGTTGTCAAAGATTTTATCTGAACAGAGTTAAATTGTACAGTATAGGGATTTGCTAAAATATAAGTAACAACTACTGGAGTATTATTACTGTACTGAGTGCTTAAAAAAGTCATAAAATCCACTTTAGTTGGAAATGTTGTAAAAAAGTTAATAAAATTATTAGAAGGATAAAATAATATATTTTCAGAATACCAACTAGTAGCAGAATAATTAAAATGCGTACAACAAGCGTCAATTACGCCTCTAGGAGCTAAGTAATCAGTAATATTATAACAATGTCTATAAATACCAGAATTATTTACTTCTCCAGCTTCTGTAAAAGAATCAGCATTTTCTTGTCCAGTAAACACTATACCACGGTATTTTACAGTCATTAATCCAGTAGCTAAATTAACTGAACCACCATAATAGGTATTACCAAGAGAAAGTGTATATGAAGAAATTATAGGTGATTCATAATTACTTGGTGTTAATGTATCACTAAATTCATATTGAACTCTAATTTTATAATTATTATATGATACTCCTCCAATAAGAGTTAAAATTGCACCTACAAATACATTGTTAATATAATTAAATAAAGGATAATTCCAAGTTTTTATGGCTGTATTACCATCTGTTGAAAGAATATACATCCATTCAAAACCATCTACCCCAGTTTCCAAGCTTCTTCTTCTTAATTGAACATTACATATTTGATTAGAAGAATTTACTCCAGTATAAGAACCGCTAATATGTTCTATTTTTGCAACAAGATACTTTTGTGTGTTAACTGGAATATAAGGAGTATAATACGTGTCGTCATTTATATAAACCGAAACACCTGCAGCTGCATTACAAGTTCCGTTTAAAGTTATCACACCATCTGTATCAACAGAAACAGAAACTTGTGCATAAGTTCCAGTTTTATTGTATCGAAATAAATTCTTTCCATGAACTCCAATATCAATACTAGATACACCTTCAATAGTACTAGGATTAGTAGGACTTTTATCTCCACTAGTAGGAGGTATTTCCTTAAAACTAAAATTTACAATAGGTTCTAGTTCAGTATCAGGTACAGGATAGCAGGTAACAGCTCCTGCTTTCTCAGTCATCTGCCAGTTAGCAGTATTCTTGCTAAGATACTTATCTTCTGCATATTCTTTAATCTTACCATCATATCTAGTAAGATTACCTAAATCTATATTAGCCATTAGCTGTTACCTCCTAAAGAAAGGATAGCCTGTGTCTTTTCATATTCATCTCTGATAGGAGATTTAAGATAAGATATTTGTATACTATCTGCATCTGTATATACTGTATTAAGTCTTGGTGTGTACTTATTGGCTTGAGTGAGGGAGAGGATCTGGATCGGGGTGAGCTGGACGGTTTGAGGCGTAGCTAACTTATAGACCACCGTCCCGCCTGTACTTCCGACAACTAGTGACGTGCCGTCAGCAGACGTGATCGTCCTGCCATATGTATCGGCGTAGTCGAGAGGCAAAGCCGCAGGAGCGGAAGATATGTCCACGGTCGATGCGTCTGGCGTCACTGCAGCGTGTGTCACCGTCATCACGCCAGTGGCAACGTCCAGAGAACCACCGTAGTAGGTGCTGTCTAAGTCGATAACGTAGTCATCGCTGTTTGCAACCTCAAAAGAGGTTGCCGTGGAGCCAGATTCAATCTGTGGCTTAAAGAGCAGTCCGCTAGAAAGATTAAAACCTTGATATATATAAATTGACGGCCTTACTGTTGTTTTTTGTGTTAATGTGAACGTCACACCAGAACCTGTATCTCTAGTCCAACCAATATTTGGGTTAGTATAGACCAACAGTACATAGGTGGACGTTGAACCTCCAGCCAGACAGCCAGAGAGCGTGTATGTCCCGGCAGGCAAAACCAAAACTGTCATGTGCTGCGCTGTGTTTTGCGTGGCGGTTGTCCCGCCGACTGTCACGGAACCATCGGCGTTTACAGAATAAGTAATGTCATTAATATCTCCATGACTCAGTGTGGTTGATTTACACAGATTCTTCCCACACCTCGTTATCTTCAGAGAACTCACACCTGTGATGGTGCTCGGATTGCTAGGGCTTTTGTCTCCGCTAGCCGGAGGCGTCTCCGTAAAGCTGAACTTCACCTTCCCCTCTAGAGGAGTATTAGGTACAGGATAAAAAGCTACGGCACCAGCTTCTTCCGTAGTCTGATACTTTCCATAATTGCCTTTCTCAAAAAACTTTCTATCACACCATTCCTTCAGTCTAGAATCATATCTTTCTAGATTCTGATCAGTAATCTTCTCTATCATGTTCTAGTCCTCAAACAGAGCATCTATCTGAGCATCTGTAGCTGAAGGAATGCCTGCCCATACACCAATGTCTACAAAGCTAGTACCATCATAAACATGCACATGACCTGTATCCTCTGCAAGATAGGCATCACCATTAGTATTGTTAGAAGCAGGAAGAGAGGAACTATTCACTATAGATCCCTTAAAGTTAAACACAGAACCTACAGCATCAAGCTTAACCTTGTCAGAAGCACTCATAAGTCCTGCCGTAGACTGAGTAGCAGGATCATATGTAGTATCAGTAAATGCAGCATTTACAGGTACATCTTTGCTAACTATATGTCCTGCTACTGTACCTGCATCACCTGTAATGTTGCCATTAATAGTATTAGAGAATGTCTTAGTACCGCTGATAGTTTCATCTCCAGAAAGAGATACCTTAGTATTCAAAGCACTGTTAACTGCCTTATTTTGAATGGCATTAACAGAATTATTGTCAAGAGTAGAATCAATACCTACATATTTTTGATATTCTACCTGAATAGAATCTGTATCTGTATAGATAGTGTTAATACGTTTAGAAGTACCTTCTAAAGAAGAAAGAGATTTTATTTGAATAGGAGTAAGTTGTACTGTTTTAGGAAATTCATAAGGTAAAACAAAATGTAAAGGATTACTGCTTAAATAATTATTAACAAGAGCCCTAGTTTCTGTGGCAGTAGGGTTATTAGGGTCTACTGCACCTGAAAAATCAAAATCTGATTTATCAAATCTAACATATATAGGATTTGTAAAATTTTCTTGAGATTTAGATCCAACACTCCAAGTATGAACAATATTGTTAGGATTTTGAGAGAATTCTAAACAAGTACTAATTGAATCATATAATAAATTTTCAGCAACATTAGAAGGCCAAAATCTACAATTGATTAAATTACTGCTATTTGGAGCATCTACCGCTGTCATAAAATTAATAGTTAAATACTTATGTGTAACAGTCATGACACCAGTACTTAAATCTATAAAACCACCATAATAAGTATCATTTAAATTAATGGTATAATTATTAAATACAGGAGCTTCAAAATTAGTAATTTCAGAATTAGTAAATTCAAAAACAGGATAAAAAGTATAATTATTATAAGTGCAAGTACCAGCAATTATAATTGTTGAACCTATATACTTTTTACCGCTATAATTACGAGAAACTTCACTAGCTACCTCTGTAACAGAATCATAACCATATGCACCATCAGTATTAATTGTACTAGACTGTAAAGCTACAACATAGTTACGGGTACTCTCTGGATCTTTTGTAACAGTACCACTTTTATAAATAAATTTCATTTTAAAAGTAGTTCCTTGTGGAAGAGTTTGATTAATTATTGCTGATGGTGAACTTTGCTGAAACTGAGCATAATCGTTATGAGCTAAAGTAGATTGTCCATTTAATGTATATGAACCATCACTATTTTTAGTTAATGTAACTCCATGTCTAGTAGTATTTGAATATGGTATATAAAAAACATTTTTACCTGTTTGTGTTAGTGCTATATTGTTTATACCTGTAACAGTACTTGGATTATTAAATCCTTTTTCACCTTCAGGTAAAGTTTCTTTAAACTTAAACTCTACTACAGGATGCAGTTCACTATTAGGTACAGGTTCACACTGCACTAAAGATGCTTTCTCTGTCTTCTGCCAATTGTAAAGCTGATCTTCTATCTCCTGTCTCTCGTTATCTATATATTCTTTAGCATTACCCCAGAAGCTGGTAAGATTTTCAAGATTAACAAATTTCTGTGGCATATATGTCTCCATTAATGCTATTCAAAAATAGCATCTATCTCGTTGTTAGTAATAGCAGCAATATTTACAAGAGCTCCTACAGGATCCCATCTGGCAGGATTATTTCCTGATGCTGCAGCCCATATGTAATTCTCATCAGTATCAGCTACATTGTACATGTCTCCTGCAGCAGGATTGGCAGGAAGAGCACTGTATGTAGGAACAGAGCCTCTATAATTCACTGCAGAAGCTACCTTGGAATCTACCTCGCTCTTCGTATAGGCATCTGTAATGCCATACCCTGCAAGAGTAGTTTCAGGACTCTGTTTGCTATTTGCAATGCTATATGCATCATTCAGCTTCTGAACAAGAGCATCTGTAAAATCATTATGAGACAGTCCCATTCCTGCACTCTTGTCCACTTTAGTATTGAACTTTACCTTAAGCAGATTCCATAGATAAAGCAGTCCATTATAGTCTAGATATTTAGTAACAGCCATACATTCTCCTAGCCATCAAGCATGTCTCTTATCTCTGCATTGGTTATGCTTACCATAACCTTTCCCAAGTCTACGCTTGGAGGATTGGGATATCCTCCATTGTTGCTCCAAGAAAGAATCCTGTCATCGTCAATGGAAGGAATGAACACAGGACCATTGCTTCCAATGGAACCCTTGCTTATCTCAACCTGCACATGCCTAGGCTTCTCTATGCTAATAATGTCGTGAATGCGTTCTGCCATAGGCTACGCTCCTAGCAACTCTTACTTCTCCTCTCAGCAGCACTTCCCTCATGCCGTCTTCATGAATGCTGAACAAGTCGTACATGTACTTTGGAGCAGACATCCTTTCAGTATATTCATGAGGAAAGTGCACTCTAAGAGCATAAGGCTTCACTTCAGAAGGTTCAAAGTCTCCCTTGAAATCCACTATTCCTGAAGCAATGTATCCATTGTCCGTATCAAGTTCAAACAGAATTTCCCCTAAAAGATCAGACTTCACTGCAATGACAAACTCGCATCCAGTCAAGTCTGCACTGGACAGATTTCCTTCGCTGTCCACTTCATCAAACTTCAGGACAAATATCTCGTCATTTCCCTGATACACTTCAAAATTGTAAATAGGTAGTTTCATACACATCTCCTACACTATGTAGGATTCCTGACATTCATTCTTTACAGGTTCGGTAAAATATACGCTGAACCTGTTCACTTCCTTAGCCTCTGGAGAACCCTGCTTCATCTTTGGATCATATGGATTGAAATACTCTATAAGAGGAAGCTGGCTAACAGTATCTGCACAGTCGTCATGTTCAGACTTGAATCCTGCCACTGTAACGCTTGTCAGTTCATCCATGAACTCTATCATGGCTTCAGATTCCTTTAGTTCCTCTGGAAAGGCTATTCTTCTAGCCTTGAACAGAGGCAGTGCCGCATTGAATCTTACAAGCTTATTGGTAGTAGGTCTTAGTCCTTCCTCTCCGCTTGACTTGTCGCTAGCTAATGTAAAGAATACTTTCCTTATAGCCATCTCTCTCTTTAGCCAAGACACGAATCCCTTCTGCTGTCCGCTAATCTCCACTGCTGTAAGCAAGGGCTTGTATATTTCCACAAATCTGAATATGTCGTCAACATTCTTGGACATGTCCTGTCTCTTTACCGTACCGTCTATCCAGTGAAACACTCCCTTGTAGTCCAGTGCCCATACAGAAATAACACTGTAGTCTGAAGACTCTGTTTCAGACGTAGCAAAGTCTGTAGTAATGTAGATATTATAGTCTTCCAGCTTGTCAACTATGGCACTCTTTCTGTACCACACTATGTCTTCATCCAGTACAAGTCTGTCTTCATCGCTAAGAATCCTGAGCATCAGTTCCTGATTAAAGGCATCTATCTTGCCTGTACTTTTTAAAAGATCATATTCGCTCTTTACTGCATCGTATCCAAACCTGTCCTCCCATGCCCCTACGAACTCCTTTCTAGTGCAGGGAAACTTCTCGCATATGGGATATGCTCTAGTAGTCCATGCAGGACTTCCTGCAGCCTTGTAGAGAGGGTCCTTCTTGTTGAATGGAGTTCCTATCCATACAACCTTTCTCTTGGTAGGATGCATAGCCTGCCTGACAGCCTTGTATATGACATTCTCTATGTCTTTGACAATAGTCTTTGACTCTGCACTCTTGTCAGACATCAAGTCGTCAAGTACTGCAAACTGAGGTCTCTGTCCATACTTCTTGAAACCACGGACACCTGTATTAGCACCGAACATCCTGACACAGAACTGATGTCCCTCTGCATTGACAAACTCCATCTCTACGTCAGTAAACCTAGTCTTTGGAATAAATCTCTTCAGAAATTCAGAGTTGGTATACCTGTGCTCTATGTTGGCTCTAAGGTTCTTGCATCCATTCTCCATGGTATCGCCTACATACATGGCTACAGTGACATTACCAAATCCGTCCAGCTGTCCAAACACTGCTATGTACAGAAACATGTATTCTGCCATGACAGTAGACTTGGCTGAACCACGAAAGCTTACTATGAGAGTATTGTTGTTGTCATGCACTGCATCCAGCATGTCATAGTGAAACAATGGAGACTTGTTCTCCTCTCCTGTCTCTCCATTAACCAGCTTAATGAAGTTGATGAACTTGATGGCAAATTCAGTAGGAACATATCCGTCATTGAATATGCTGTAGTCAGTCTTCTTCAGCAGATCATCCAGAGTGGCATTGACATCTTCATTCATCATTCTATCTCCTCCACCTTGACATCTATGATTTGTGCTTCAGCTACATCCTGTAACGTCTTTCCTTTTCCTATGGAAGCTCTAAAGGTATTGGCAAGCTGTTCAGTAACTTCTCTAAGCTCTGCTATAGTCTCATTCTCCTGCAGTCCTATAGTCAACTCTCCCTTCACTATCTCTGGCTGCTTGGTATGAGTAAGAATAGCCTCGCATGCCTTTACCTTAGCCATTCCTCTTACAGCAGGATCCTTTATCATCTTTGCAAGAACATTCAATGCTTCCTGATGCAGAGGAGCATTAAGCACATATGTAGGAACAATAGTCTGCTCATAAATAGCCACTACAAGCTTGGACTTGTTGTACATTGCTACATATGCATCCATCCTCTTCTCTTCCACTCCTTCCTTTATCATTCTTTCCCATCTATCGGGAAAGGTAGCTGCATAGGCATCTCTATTGGTGTAGTTGAGAAGCTTGAACGATACATACTTCACTGCATTAAGATACTCGTCCATGGAGAACTTGCCAGTGCTAAGCACATTCAGATAGGAAATAAAATTGCTCTTTATCTGTTCTGCAAGAACTGGATCATTGACGCACTTCTCCACTTTCTCGCAGAACTCAGGAGTTATCATTCCTCTCTGGTTCTTGGGAACGAGCCTTTTAACAGCCTCTATCTCCATTACCTGTCTCCTTCACAGTCTACAGGACATTTCCATGTTCTTTCTCCATAACAGTTCCTACACTTGGGAAACCATCTGTCATACCTGTAGCTATACCACCAGTTGTCATCCCATAGACTCATAAACCATACTATGAGTCTTCTGGCTATCTTGAATCTATTCATGAATGCACCTTAAGTCATATCTAAGAGCAGCTTCATGCTCCAGCCTGCATCCTCTTGCATTAGCCCATCCCTTGCAGAAGTATACAGCATCGCATTCACTCATCTTCTCAAGAGACTTGGAAAGAAACCATAAAGGAATATTAGCTATGCCTAATTCTTTCAACCGTTCAGGCTTACACCATTCATCTGCAAAAAATGTATTGACTACTTCATATCCCATGTCTTCTAAATCTCTAACTGCCTTAGCCTTAGATGCCAATATCTCTTCATCAGTCTTTCCAGCCATAGGCTGGCTAATCATTGCCTTCATTCTATTTTCCTCCAAGCTTACTATTAAAAAAGCATATAAACTTCCATAGCCAAGGAAAGAAGTTAAACACTTTAGGCTTAGGCTTCTCCTCTTCCTTCTTCTTTCCAGACAGAGCTTCTACAGCCTTGTCTGCAGTCTTGGCTATAACAATAGATGCTAGCTTCTTAAAGTCTAGATCCATAATAGTCCTCCTAAAATTATACTCAGATTTTTTAAAATTTTTTATGGAAGTACTGATTGGCAAAAGTATACTGCAAATTTTAATAATTTTTTATAGATGCACCACTGCGCCACCGAGCTCAAGAAACGGAGTATCCCCCCGGTACCTTGTGCTGTGGAGCCCCTTATCGAGCCTGCGGTACTGTGTACTGTGGTGTACCTGTACTGTGCTGTATCTGCTGTCCCTGTCCCATAGGGGTGGGGGTAGGTGTGTGCTGTGCTGTCCTGTGCTCCTGCCACAGGGAGAATGTATTCAGTCGCTTCGCTCCTTTCTTTTGTTAAATAGCAGCAATTATGCTGTGAATAAAATGTACAAAGGAGTACATCATGCTTAAGACTATCGCTGCTATCGCACTGGGTGGATTCGTTCTTAAGAGGACTGCACCTGACACTTACCGCAAGGTGGTGCAGGCAGCTGATGATCTCGTGAATGTCACGAGCGACATCATGACTGCAGCTCGCGGTCAAGTCTCGGCCTATACGGCTGAGGCTGCTGCGGATGCTACTCAGAGGCTGCATCAGGTGAACCCTGCTGCTATCGAGGAGCTTCGTGCTCTTCTCGATGGACAGCAGTCTGCACAGCCTCAGCCTGCACGTCCTGTTCCTCACCGTCGTCGTCCGTAACATTGCTCCCTTCCTGACCTGTGTCCCTTCGGGGATGCAGGTCAGTTTTTTTGTTAGATAGGCAATTATGCCTGATAACATTTAAGTCCGAAGGAGGACATCATGGATATCAACG